>WNFG01000574.1_pt1 | contig 30785 bp, 26 predicted proteins | sample 5400431 | NCBI WGS metagenome assembly WNFG01 (sample SAMN13153346, study PRJNA577476) | soil metagenome | isolation source: 120 cm saprolite under Douglas fir tree site 2 hole 3 replicate 2 | place: USA:California | collected 2015-04-18 | reverse complement strand
GAAATCGAAGCCGGCCGGGAACTTGACGTAGTAGCGCAGATACAGCACGCTCGCGACGGCCAGGCCCGGCTGCCCTGCGCTGGCGAACGAGGTGTAGAACTGCCCGCCGCCGGGCTTGGGGCGGACAAGGAGCCCGGTCGCGGCGACGGGGAGCCCGATGCCAGGGACGGGGATCCTGACCGGGACGGGTAGCTCGGTGACAGGGACGGGTAGCCCGGGGACGCGGACAGTGAGCCACACCGACGGCGCGGTCCATCTCTTCGTCGCCGGGGTCGGCACTGGCGGCACGATCACCGGCGTGGGCGAGGTGCTCAAGGAGCGTAAGCCGTCGGTGCGGCTGGTCGCGGTCGAGCCGGCGCGGTCCTCGGTCCTGGGCTGTTCATCGACCATGGCACCGGAGTGGTCATCGGGGAGACCGCCGAGGTCGGCACCGACGTGACGCTCTACCATGGCGTCACTCTCGGCGGTAACAGGCTGGAGCGCGGCAAGCGACATCCGACCGTGGGCGACCGGGTGGCCATCGGGGCCGGCGCCAAGGTGCTCGGCCCGATCACGATCGGTCATGACAGCCGCATCGGCGCCAACGCCGTCGTAATCAGGCCGGTGCCGCCCGACTCGGTCGTCATCGGCGTGCCCGGCCAGGTCATCTCGCGCGAGCGGTACGAGCAGGACTTCTCGATCTGACCGGACATCGAGCCGACGCCAAGGAATTATTTGGCATTGGACCGCTGTTGCGGTATATAGTCGCCACAAGTGATGCTTCCCGCCGCGACGGGCCAGCGTCCTCCCTGAGAAGGGTCTTCGGCTCCAGCCTTCCCGGCAAGATCCGGGTACGGATGTAGAGCGTTCCCAAAGTGCCGGATCTGCTTTCCCGGGCAATGTTCTTTTCTCAGCCGCCGCGCGCATGCGTATTTTCGCCGCGCCGCGCCGGCACCTCTATTTGGCGTACCCAGATTTACCCCGTTCCATGAAAGGAACTCCCATATGACAACGACAACCACCACCCGGCGGCGCTCGCGACCGGCCGCCGCCGAGGTCAGGGACAACCCCCGGATCCGGGACAACCCCCCGATCCAGGACAAGCACCTGATCCAGGACAGGCCCCCGATCCAGGACAACCCGCCGATCACGGTGTCGGGCATCCTTGATGTCGGCGGCAGCACAGCGTTCCTCCGTTCTGGTTACGAGCGGGGTTCCGGCGACATCTCCCTGTCCGTCGCCCAGGTCCGCCAGTACGGGCTGCGCAAGGGCGACCACATCGAGGGCGCCATCCAGGCCCCCCGCCAGGGCCGGACGCGGGACAAATACGCCGTGCTGGCCCGCCTCGACACCGTCAACGGCCTCGAACCCCAGCAGGCCATCCAGCGCCCCGACTTCGCCGCGCTGACACCCCTTCACCCACAGGAGCGCCTGCGCCTCGAGTCTGCGGGCGGCTCGCCGATAGCGCGGATCATCGACCTGGTGAGCCCGATCGGCAAGGGCCAGCGCGGTCTCATCGTGTCTCCGCCCAAGGCCGGCAAGACCATGGTGCTCCAGGCGATCGCCGCGGCGATCGCCGCGAACCATCCGGAAGTCCACCTGATGGTCGTGCTCGTCGGGGAACGGCCGGAAGAGGTCACCGACCTGGAGCGGACGGTACACGGCGAGGTCATCTCCGCCACCTTCGATCAAGCCGCCGAGGAGCACATCGCGCGGGCGGAACTCGCCATCGAGCGGGCCAAGCGGCTGGTGGAAATGGGCCGCGACGTCGTCGTGCTGCTCGACTCCATCACCCGGCTCGGCCGTGCCTACAACATCGCCGCACCGCCCAGCAGCCGCATCCTGGCCGGCGGAGTAGCGGTGAGCGCGCTCTACCCGCCCCGCAAATTCCTCGGCGCCGCCCGCAACATCGAGCACGGTGGTTCCCTGACCATCCTGTCCACCGCGCTGGTGGAGACCGGATCCCGGATGGACGACGTGTTCTTCGAGGAGTTCAAGGGCACCGGGAACATGGAACTGCGGCTCCGCCGCGACCTCGCTGAGAAGCGCATATTCCCCGCTCTCGACGTGACGCCGTCAAGCACCCGCCGGGACGACCTGCTGATGTCACCGGAAGAACACGCCGTCACCGCCAAGCTGCGACGGGTCCTGGCCGAACTCGACTCCCAGCAGGCCATCGAACTGCTGTTGAGCAAGACCCGTTCAACCTCCTCGAACGCTGAGTTCCTGCTCCAGATCCAGCGCAGCTCACCCGCCGGAGGCTGACCCGACCGGGCCGCCCGCAGCCGGGCCGCCCGCAGCCGGGCCGCCCGGCGCCGGTCGGCTGAGAGCCAGGGTCAGCAGGGGCCGTCGTTGTTCCAGGCGCCCGATGCGCCGCCCGGAACCTCGTTGTAGTTCCACTGGTTGGCGGTCCACTTGACGCCGCCGTAAGACACCACATCACCGCTGACATACGCGATGTTCGAGACCCAGGCGGCCGCCGTGCAGCCCCCCGTGGTCGGGGTGGGAGTCGGGGTTGGCGTCGGAGTCGGAGTCGGGCTTGGCGTCGGCGGCGGGGTCGGGGTCGGCGGCGTCACCGGTGCGTGATTGGCGAACGCCACCGTGTACGCGGCGAAATCCCAGGAATTCTGCGCGACGCTGCTGCACTCGCTGGAGGTCACGCCATTGTTGTTGACCGGGTTGCATTGACGGTCCCGGTTGACCGACCAGAACGTGTACCGGCTCAGGCCGGAACTCTCCGCGAAGGACAGTACCTTCTGGAAATCGTTCTGGTAAAAGTATTCGCCTATGTCTGTCCGGCCGTTCATTCCGGAGAAGCCTTCGCGGGCATAGGCCTGCGCGCTGGTCCAGCCGAACGTGCTCACCAGCTGGGCGTTGAAATCCTGCAGCGCGGTGACCTGCGAGGAGCCGCCGCTGAAGCCGCCGTCGAACGGCATGATCGTGTAGTCGTTCGGGGTGAATCCCAGGCTCTTAGCCTCGTTGAGCAGTTGCTGGCCGAAGTAGTTCGCGCCGGTGGTGGTGGACGGCATGGTGATCGAGATGAACAGCCCCGGATCCTGTCGCTGCAGGATCTGCGCGGCGCCCAGCTCGTTGGCGATGGCCGTCGCGTTCTCGATCTCCGGTTCCTCGAGGTCGAAGTCGATCGCGTGCAGGCCGTACGTGGTGATCACCTGCTGGTAGGCGGCCGCCGTGGCCGAGGCCGAACTGCACACCTGGCCCAGCTTCGTGCCGTTGTAGCCGCCCGCCGAGACGATCACGTCGCCCCCAGCGGAACGGATCCCGCTGATGACGCCGGCCACCTGGGTGTCAGCGGACACTGGGTCGGTCCCGTCCCACGCCGGTGCGCACGAACCGCCGCTGGCCAGGATGAAGGCCATGTCGAACGCCTTCTGCCCGGTCGCGGCCATCACCTGGCCGAGGTCAGGGCCGGCCGAGTCTAACGTGCTGTAGTACGGCGCCGATTCGTACCAGCCGGCGGCCAGGGCAGCGGTGGCCGAGGCTGGCCCGGCGGCGACCACGGCCACGGCCGCCGCGGCGCCGGCCAGCGGGATGGCCGCGAGTGCGGCCGTCACCGGCCGCCATGGAAGACGAGCCCGCGCCGTGCGGCGCGGCGAGCGGAGCGGGGACTGATGCACGTTCCCTCCAGGTGAAGATCGGGGACCCTCCAGGTGGAGATCGGCCATTAATTAATAGGAAAGTTTCCTATTAATTAATGCCAGAATTATCCCTCTCTCGCCGCCCACAGGTCAACGGCGCCGATCAAAAAACCCGTTCCGGGTCCGGGCTCCGGAGATGGGCCGGGCGTGCACTCGCCCGGCCCCTACCGCGCGCCCGGCCGCGAACCCGCTCCCAACGTGCCCGGCGCGGATTCGGTGTCGTTGAGACGTGCCCGGTTTGGATTTGGGCACGTTGTCGCCAGCGAGGCCCTGACTCCTGCCTGGCCATCACCATCTGCTCAGCAGACGTTCCGCGCCGGCCGCCAGCTCGGCCACCACTTCAGTAGCCGAACGCTCCTCGTCAACCAGGCCGACACCCTGTCCGGCGTAGATGAAGGCGGTGTCATAGTCCTCGCGCGTTCTCGCGGTGGCCAGCTGCTGGCGGGCCGGTTCGTCGCTGGCCAGGCCCCGCTCGTGGCCGGCCCAGCGGCGGGTGAAATCGTTCTGCAACGCGCGGCCACCGAATTCCGGCGGCCAGGCGAGTCCCAGTGCGACGTCGAAGACGCGCGTGTATATCGTGTCCGTTTCGCGGGCCGCGCGGATGCGGGCCCGGGCCGCCGGGCTGCTGGCTGCTTCCCGGCAGCACAGCAGGGCGGTGCCCACCCAGGCGCCGGCCGCACCCGCGGCCAGGACGGCCGCGAGCCCCCGGGGCGTGCCGATGCCGCCGGCCGCGAGGACCGGCAGATCCACGGCGTCGAGCACGGCTTGGAGCAACGGCAGGGTCCCTACCGAGTCCCGGCCGTGGCCGCCGGCTTCAGCGCCGCGGGCGACGAGCACGTCGACACCGCAGTCGGCGGCGGCCCGGGCCGCCTCGACGTCACCGACCTGGGTAGCAGCCATGATCCCGACCTGGTGCAGCCGGTCCACCCATGGCGCGTAGCCGCCGAAGCTGACCGATACCAGCGCCGGGCCGACCGCGATCGCCGCATCGAACAGATCCGGCCGCTGCTCCAGGGCCCACGCCATCAAGCCGATGCCGAACCGGGCACCCGCGAGGCGAGCCCGATCGGCCTCGGCCCGGATCGAGTCGGGGGGCCCGGAACTGCCCACGCCGATCATGCCGAGCCCGCCTGCGGCCGACACCGCCGCGGCTAGTGCGCCCCCCGCAACCCCGGCCATCGGCGCGCCCACCACCGGGACATCGAGCGACAGCAGATCCGTCAGCGGAGTGCGCAGCATGACACCCATTCTGGCATCGCGCGACACCGCGTCTACTGAGGCTGGACGCCGCGCCCCTCCGGCAACGCGGCCGGTGATCGGCCCGGGCACGCCGGATGGGGCATGCCCGGGTCAGCAGGCGTGTGGGCGTGTCCCGGCCCGCTATCCAGCCGGCTGGATGATGGTCAGATAGGCGGTCCGTTGCGCGACTACCGTGGCGCCCTGCAGGAACTCCACCGTGGCCTGGAGCTGGGTGGCCGTACAGCCGGGGGGCACGAGGGTGCCGGACGCTGACCGGGCCTGCCCGTACGGGGCGAAGGTGACCGGCCGTGGGGGCAGCGGGTCGATGGCCGGGCAGCCGGGCGGGATGCCGCTACCTGGGCCGATAAATCTCTCCAGCCAGAACACCGACGCCTGCTGGCTGGTGCCCGTGCAGTTACGCGCGACCGCGTTCGCGGTGGCTATCTGGCCGGGCGTGACCGCGCACAACAGGCATCCGCGGCGGCCGTAGATTCCCCGCTCGCGGCCGTACCGCCGACCGCGGGTCGGCCCGGGAAATACTAGGTGCTCAACCTGGTCAGGAGCGTGCGGGGCCACCGCCGGGCCGGCCGGCCCGCGGCCAGCGGGGACGATGCCGGCCCGGTCGGCGTGAACTGTATCTTTCATGCCCGCGATCAGCTGGCCGTGTAGCGCAGTTCGAGTTGATCGTGATGCCCTGACCAGCTCAGGCTCAGGGACCAGCACCCGGCCGCCGGAAGGTTCACGTAGGACGGCCCCGGGCCCTGGGCCAGTTCCCGTGTGACCGTCCGTCCGGTGCCATTGAGCGTGGCCCGGATCCAGAGCGGCGCACCGGCCCGGACGTCAACCTTCGACACCCAGAGGATCTTGTTCTGGCGGTCAGCAAGCGCAGGTACGCGCAACGGGTCGCGATCGGCCCACAGCACGGCGACGATGCTTCCCCGCGCACCCAGCACATACGGCATCGCCGTCGTCGGTGGGGTGAAGCCGGAACGGGCCCAGGCAGGAAGAGGGCGGGGGGTTATCGTGGCCGAGCAGACTCCCGTGGCCGCTGGCCCAACGGCCGGGCTCGCACCCGAGCCGGCCATCCGGCTCGGCGAGGTCGCAGGACCAGGTGCGCGACCGGTGGAGCACCCGGCCCCGGCCACGATCGCCAGCAGGACAAGGATGCAGCGGCGCCACATGCCCCTGACCGTATCCCGTTCCTGGGACCATCTGAAGTCACGATGCGGGAACGCAGGTCAGATGGCGACGACGTCGCGGACGATGTCGTCGCTGCCGACCCGGGTGTAGGGCCTTCCAACCTCGGTCACCCGGCCGGTGTGGCCGCTGAGGTACTTGCCGGTGAGCCGTCCTTCGGCAAGCGGGCCCCAGGCGAACACCGGCAGGTCAAACGCGCCGGCCATGGGCAGCAGTTCCCACTCCGGGGAGCGGTCGAGCAGGTTGTACCGCAGCTGGACCGCGGTGAACGGTGACCAATCACGCAACCGGGCGGCGGTGTTGGCTTCCGCGATCTCCCACGCCGCGCAGTCCGAGACTGCGGGGTAGAGGACCTTGCCGAGGCGGACCTGGTCATCCAGGGCACGCATGAGCTCCTCGACCCCGGTGAGGACGTCACGGTTGTGCACCCAGTACAGGTCGATGTGGTCGGTCTGCAGTCGGCGCAGGCTCGCCTCGATCGAGGTGACTATCTTCTTGCGGTGGTTGCCGGCACTGTTCGGATCATCCGGGTCGGTCTGGTTGGTGAACTTGGTGGCGAGCACGAACCGGTCGCGGCGCCCTTTGAGCAGGTCGCCGAGGATGGTTTCCGACGTCCCGTTGGTGTAGACGTCGGCGGTGTCGATGACATTGCCGCCATCGTCAGCGAACAGGTCCAGCATCCTCGCGCTGACATCTGGGGATGCCCCCCAGCCCAGCGCCTGGCGCTGGGGGCCGATGATCCGCTCAATGGCGGCTGAATCGGTGGCGTTGCCCCGCAGCCGGTCCGATGTCAGGCGAAAGCTGCTCTGCGCAGCCTCGTATCGCTGCGTCAGCCGGTACAACTCGTTGGCCCGCTTTGCCTCCGCTGCCCCCGGCTGCGAACACCTTCGGGGTGGCTCGTTTGATCCTAGGACTGGCCGCTGGCACTAGCGTGGGTGTCACATCGCACCGCCGTCGACCGCCCGGCGCGCAGCCGGCAGCAACCCAAGAAATCTCCGTGAACCACGGAGGCGAGACTTGCGAGGAGCCACGCATGGCCCAGCAGAGCAGTGCAGACATCGGCGTGACGGGCCTGGCGGTGATGGGCCGCAACCTGGCGCGGAACCTGGCCCGGCACGGGCATGTCGTCGCGCTGCACAACCGCTCCGCGGAGCGCACCCGCAGCCTGGTAAAGGAGCACGGCGAGGAAGGCACATTCGTGCCGGCCGAGTCGATGAATGACTTCGTCACCAGCCTCAAGCGGCCGCGGGCGATCATCATCATGGTCAAGGCGGGCGACGCCACCGATGCCGTGATCGATGAACTCGTGCCGCTGCTTGACGAGGGCGACATCATCATCGACTGCGGCAATGCGCACTACACCGACACCCGGCGGCGCGAGGCCGCGCTGCGTGAGCGCCGGCTGCACTTCGTCGGCTGCGGTGTCTCCGGCGGCGAGGAGGGGGCGCTCAACGGGCCGAGCATCATGCCCGGCGGCTCCCCGGAGTCCTACGCGAGGCTCGGGCCGATCTTCGAGTCGATCGCCGCGCAGGTCGATGGCACACCCTGCTGCACGCATGTGGGCCCGGACGGCGCCGGCCACTTCGTCAAGATGGTGCACAACGGCATCGAGTACGCCGACATGCAACTCATCGCCGAGGCCTACGACCTGCTCCGGGCCGGGCTTGGCGCGACGCCGGGCGAGATCAGCGAGATCTTCCGCACCTGGAACGAGGGCGACCTGGACTCGTACCTCATCGAGATCACCGCGGACGTGCTCGCCCACACCGACGCCGCGACCGGCCTGCCGTTCGTGGATGTCGTGCTCGACCAAGCCGAGCAGAAGGGCACCGGCCGCTGGACCGTGCAGAGCGCGCTCGACCTCGGGATCCCGATTACCGGCATAGCCGAGGCCACGTTCGCGCGCGCCCTGTCCGGCCACGCGGACCAGCGCGAGGCAACGCGCGCGGCATTCGGGAGCGAGGTGGCGGCACCGGAGATCAGCGACTCGGGCGCGTTCGTCGAGGAAGTCCGCCGCGCCCTGTACGCCTCCAAGGTGGTTGCCTACGCGCAGGGCTTCGACCACATCGGTGCGGGCAGCGCAGAGTACGACTGGAACATCGACCGCGGCGCGATGGCAACCATCTGGCGCGGCGGCTGCATCATCCGGGCCCGCTTCCTGGACCGCATCCGTGAGGCGTACGACGAGGACCCCGCGCTGCCCAGCCTGCTGGTCGCACCGTATTTCGCCGCGGCCGTGCGCGACGGCGTCGACAGCTGGCGGCGGGTCGTGGCGCAAGCCGCGACGGCCGGCATCCCGACGCCCGCGTTCTCATCCTCGCTCGCCTACTACGACGGGCTGCGCCGGGACCGGCTGCCTGCTGCCCTGATCCAGGGACTACGCGACTACTTCGGCGCCCACACCTACCGCCGCGTCGACAAGGAAGGCAGCTTCCACACCGAGTGGGCCGGCGACCGTCAGGAACATCCCGCGTAACTGACGCGCCGGGCCAGGGCACCCCGGGCGACAACAGCAAAACGCATCAACCGTCGTTATAACGACAGCAAACCGCATCAACCGTTGTTGCGGGGCGGGCCGCCGCGACGACCGGAGGCAGCCGGGCGGCGGGGTTCGAATGCGTTCAGACCGGCCGGGCGCTGGCGAGCACGCCACCATGCTCGAGGATCTCGGCCGCTCCCCGGACGACGCACCGCAGCGGGTCGTCCACGATGAGGACGGGGATGCCTGTCGCCGCCTCGATCCTGCTGGCCAGGCCCGGGAGCAGGGCTCCACCCCCCGCGAGGCGGATCTTCCCGCGAACCACGTCTTCCGCGAGGTTCGGCGGGATATCCGACAGCATCTCCTGCACCGAGTCGATGATCGCGACGACCGAGTGCTCAAGGGCCTCGGCCACGAGCCGCCCCGGCACGTCTTCTATCCGGGGCGTCCGGCGCGCGGCGTCGACACCGACCGCCTCCAGCCATCCGGTCACGCCATCGGCGAGCCCCAGGGTCATCTTCAGGCTCCTGGCCGCGTTGCGGCCGATAAGCAGGCCCAGCTCGGCCTTGACGGCATGCACGATCGCCTCGTCCATGGCGTTGCCCCCGATGCGCAGTGACCGGGCGCGCACCACATGGCCGCCTGCCACCACCGCGGCTTCCGTGGTCCCGCCCCCGACGTCCACGATGAAGACACCGGATCCGGCGGCGAGGTCGAAGCCCGCGCCGGCCGCCGCGGCGACCGGTTCGTCGACGAGCCGCACGATGCAACGGGGCTTTGATGCCTCGACCGCGGCGACCAGGGATCGCCGCTCCACCCACGTGGCGCCGCCGGGCACGCAGACCACAGCCGATGGCCGCAGCAGGCCGCGGCGCAGGCGGGCCAGGCGCAGGAAGGCCTGCAACATGGCCGCCGACGCGTCCAGGTCCGCGATCACCCCATCACGCAGAGGGTGGATGACCTCGACGTCGCGAGGATCCTTCCCGGCCAGCGCGTCGGCGGCGTGGCCCACCGCAGCCACCTGGCCGGTCTCCCGGTCAAGGGCGATAGCGGAGGGCTCTTCGACGACGAGCCCACGGCCGGCGACACAGACAAGTGTGTTGACCGTACCGAGGTCGATCGCTACGCCCGCCCGCAACCGCATGGAACCCGCCCTTTACCCGAAATGCCGTCCGCCTTCCCCAGTATGGTGTCCCCCCGGGCGGCGAGGGGGGCACCCGGGGAGATCTTGAAGCCGTCGGCAGCGACGAGCGGGCCCGCGAGCGGGAGACACAGCATGAGCGAGCCGGTCCAAGCAGGCGCAGCGTCAGCGAACCCCGGGCGGGTCGCAGGCTATGCGGCGGATCCGGATCTTCTCCTTGACCTCGGTGATCGCACCGCGTGCCCGCCTGCGGCGATGTGATCAACGAATGTCACCCCGACCCCGACGGTCACCCCGACAATCACCCCGACGGCCACCGTGACCCCGACGGTCAAGCCGACGGTCACCGTGACCCCGACGATCACCCCAACCGCCACCGTGACCCCAACCGGCACCGCGACGGTGACCCCCACACCTTCGCCGAGTGGGACGCACATGTGAGCTTGAGGTAGCGGCCCGCTCCTCAGCGCGCCGACGCCGATGCGCCCGTACGCACCGTGAACCCGTGCGGTGCGGGCGCGTCGGCGTCACGTGCTGACGGCAGTGACCCGGCGGCTTTCGTTCTGCATACATCGGGCGACGCAGGCGCGACCGCAAGGCGACGAGGCGACAATGAAGCGTGAACCGGCATGAAAGATGGCGATCACCTCCCACGGGTCCTCGTGGTTGCCGAGGAGCCGAGTATTCGCGACCGCGCTCAGGTCGCTCTGACGCTGCACGGCTGCGCGGTGACCACGGCGGCCACCGGCACCGAGGCACTGCGCCGGGCCGGGTCCGCTGACCACGACCTCATCGTGCTCGACGCGGTGCTGCCCGACCTGGACGGCTTCGAGGTGTACCGCAGGCTGCGGGCCGGCGGCGACCGGTTGCCCGTCATTTTCCTGACCGCCACGGGCGCCGCACCAGGAACCGTCACCGGGCTGGCCGTGGGCGGCGACGACTACATCGCGAAGCCGTTCTCAGCTGAGGCACTCGCGGCCCGCGTCCTGGCGCGCCTCGGTGAGGCGGACCGGGCAGCCCGATCGGACTGGGCGGCCGGGGCGGCCGGGGCGGCCAACGGTCACCGGGGATCCATCGCCACGCTGCATGCCGGGGACCTGGAACTCGATGCGTCCCGGTGGACTGTGCACAGGGCCGGCACGCAAGTGGAACTCGCGCCCACCGAGTTCCGGTTGCTCATCTACCTGATGAGCAACCAAGGGCGAGTGCTCACCCGGGGGCAGATACTTGAGAACGTGTGGGGCCGGGACGAGGCTCACCAGCCCCAGATCGTGGACACGTACGTCAGCTACCTGCGCCGCAAGCTGAACCGGCTGGGGCCGCCGCTGATCCACACCCAGCGCGGCGTGGGTTACAGCCTGCTGTCGCCGCGCAGCGCCGCCGGCTGAACGACGCGCCTCATGGACCGGTGCCGAAGGAGGACCCGAAGCCGGACGAGGATCCGGACGGGGACACGGAGCAGGTGACGTTATGGCCGAGTCACGCTGCAGCGCCAAGCAAGCCTTCGCTGTGCTGAGCCGGGCCTCGAACAATCGCAACATGAAGCTCCGCGATCTTGCTACCGAGATCGTCACGCGGGTGGGCGGGAGGCCATCGCCGGATTCCGCGCGCTGAATCTCCGGCCGCGCTACCTACTGGTGAACGGCTCGAAGGTGTGGCTGAACTGCCAGGTCGCCTGGGAGATCCCGGAGCAGCTGTCGCTGCCCTTGGTGCCCGGGCAGCCGCCGTTGTCCCTTTCGAGCGCCCAGAAGGACAGCTCCGCCAGGTGCTTGGTTACCGCCCAGTGCTCAATCGTCGTCGCGTCGGCGGTGGTAAAGATCTCGGGTGGCCCGAAGTCGTCGATGCCCAGCATCTCTGTGACGCCGATCATGGACCAGAGCCGGTGAGCCGACCTGGCCGGATACAGCTGATGCAGCGAGTCGTACAGGTGCTGCGCGGCGGTCATCGAGTCTGCGGCCATCTCGTGCGGCTGGTTGTCGTAGTAGTCGAAGGTCATGATGTTGACGATGTCGATCCTGGCCTGATTGGTCACCGCGTTCTGCAGGACGTACAGCCCGGTGGCGTTGAGCCCGGCCACGTTGGTCGGGAGGGTGTAGACGAACTGCACTGCACGGTCATGCCTGGCCGCCCAGTCCTCGACCATCCTGATCGCCTTGTTGCGCCGGTCGACGCCCGCCGGGTTCGTCAGCGAGTTGTCCTCGGTGTCGAGGTCGAGGCGGGTCACGTTGTAGGTCGTGATCACCTTCTCGTAGGCGGCAGCGATCAGCGCGACATTCGTGCAGCTGTCGGCGATCTCAGTGCCGGTGTGGTCAGCGGAGTAGCCGCCGAAGGAAGGAATTACGTCGCCTCCGACAGCGCGAATTTTCGCGATGTCGCTGCCGTAGACGGAAGACGCGATCGGGGTGGCCGGGTTGCCGTTCCAGTCGATGGTGCACGACCCGGCGGCCGGAGTCTGGATGAAGGCGAAGTTCAAGTACCGCGCGCCCGATGCCTGCGAGAGGGCCGCGGGGCTATCGGTGGTGTAGGCCTCGAAGTATGGGGCGAAGACGTGCGCGGGCACCGCAGCCCGGTGCGAAGAGCTTGCGAACACGGCAGAGCCTGCGGACACGGCAGAGCTTGCCGTCAGAGCGGAGCTTGCCGTCACGGCAGAGAAGACACCGCCCGCAGCGACCAGTGCGAGTGCGGCGACCGCCATGAGCCAACGTGACCGTGACATTGAGTCAACTCTCCTGTCGTTCCAGCGAGGAGATCGCATGGTAACGCAAACCGGTCGAAACCGACTGCGTCATGGACAAGCACGCCTATAAGTACCTGGACTAATAAATAGGAAAGTTTCCTGTTAATGAGGAAATTAGAGCTGTCACGGCGACCCTGTCAAGAGCCGCTGGCGGGTTGGTAACTGGCTGCCGCCATCCGACGATGACCACCAGCGCGTCCTTGGGGTGCAAGGCTTGCCTCAACTCGAACGCCTGACCGGACGGCCGGCTCAATGTCCGACTCGGGTATGTTGCCGGGCATGGACTGGAAGATCGAGCTCGTCGCGATTCCCGTTACCGACGTCGACCGCGCCAAGGCGTTCTACGTGGAGCAGGTCGGCTTCCACGCTGACCACGACTACCAGGTAAGCGACAACCTGCGGTTCGTGCAGCTCACCCCGCCTGGGTCGGCGTGCTCCATCGTGCTGGGCACCGGGATCACGGAGATGGCGCCGGGCTCGCAGCGAGGTGTACAGGTCGTCGTGGCTGATGTAGCGGCCGCCCGGCAGGAACTCATCGCGCACGGTGTGGAGGCCAGCGACATTGATGTCCAGCCGTGGGGCTCGTTCGTCATCTTCGCCGACCCGGACGGCAACACGTGGGCGCTGCAGCAAGTGCCTCCGCGGCCGTAGAAACACCTTATTACCGGCCGTAGCATCGGCCAGCAGCAAGGACACCGACAAGATCGGCCGGGCGTGCCTGCCGCCAGTAGCGGGTGGCGGGCAGGCATGACAGGCGCGGGGACCGGCTGCTGGGCTCTGAAGCCGCCACACGCGACTTCGCCGAACTGATCGCGGGACAGGCCTGAACCTCCGCCGCGGGCACGCTCAGACGCCATGGATCACGCCATCCCGTCGAGGATCTCCAGCACCAGGTCCATGGGCGTGTGAGGGTGCAGGAACGCGAATCTGGCGACTGTCTCGCCCTCCCATGCCGTCGGGGGGAGGAATGCCACCTGGTCCTTCAGCAACTGGTCGGCCCACCGTGTGTACAGCTCGGGAGCCCAGCCGTGGCGCCGGAAGAGCACGACCGACAGCTCGGGCTCGCGGATCAGCTCCAGGTAGTGGCGCGTCCTGATTTCCGCGGCGGTGTCCCGCGCCAGCCGGATGCCCGCCTCGATCGCCTCGGTGTAGGCGTCCACGCCATAGACCGCCAGCGAGAACCACAGTGGCAGCCCGCGGGCCCGCCTGGTCAGGTGGTAGGCGTAGTCGGTCGGATTCCACTCAGCCGGGTCGCCGTGGATGACATCGAGATAGGAAGCGTCCTGCTTGTGCACCGACCGGGCGAGCGACGGATCGCGGTAGATCAGCGCGGCGCAGTCGAAGGGGGCGAACATCCACTTGTGCGGGTCCACGATGAACGAGTCCGCGTGCTCGACGCCGTCGAACGCGCGCCGGACGCTGGGCGCGAACAGCGCCGCCCCGCCGTAAGCCCCGTCCACGTGGAACCACACGCCGAGTTCGCGGGCCACCTCGGCGACGCCGGCCAGGTCGTCAACGATGCCCGCGTTGGTGGTGCCCGACGTTGCCACCACCGCGGCGAGTGACGACGGGTCGCCGTCTTCCTCGACGGCGGCCCGGAGCGCGGCCCCCGTGACCCGGTGACCGTCGGCGTGCACGACAAGCGGGTCCATCTCCAGGATCCGCAGCGTATTGACGATCGACGAATGGGCGTCCGCGCCGATGGCCACCCGCCAGCGGCGGCCGGCGGCGGCACTTCCCGCGTTGCGCTTGGCCACCTCCCTGGCGACGACCAGCGCCGACAGGTTCGCGGCGGAACCGCCGGAGACGAAGCATCCGCCCGCCGACCCGGGAAGCCCGGCACGGTCAGCGATCAGGCGCAGCACCTGGTTCTCGGCGTGGATGGCGCCGGCGGCCTCCAGCCAGGAAATGCCCTGTATCGACGCGCAGGAGACCAGCATGTCGAACAGCAGCGATGCTTTCGTCGGCGCGGCCGGGATGAAACCGAGGAAGCGCGGGCTGTCCGCCGAGATCACCGCCGGTGCCATGACCGACGCGTAGACGCCCAGGATCTGGTCGGCACTATGGGGATCGTCGCCTAGCAGGCCCTTCAGCGCGGCCTGGAGATCAGCCGGATCCCGCGGGCCCCCGTCAAGCGGGACCGGGTCCAGCCGCAGCCGGTTCTCCGCGTAGGCCAGCACGGACCGGATCATCTGATCGGTTACTGCGTCCACACGATGCATGGCCGGAACGTAGAGCGCTGCTGGCTATAGCGCAAATAGCCCCGCCCGTATGCTCAGTGTCCGATTGGCCGCACGGAGCGCCGGCACGCGTGGTGAGGCGGTCCCTGGGGTAGTCACGTTAGGCATGAGAATGAAGGTTTCGACTGACAGGACGTGGCCGTGGACGCGGACGCACCCGCTCATCCGCTCGACCCGTTGACCGCCGGGGAGTTCCGGCTCGTTGCCTCGGTCCTGCGGCGCGACCGGGCGGTCGGCCCGCGGTGGCGGTTCGCCTCGATCGAGCTCAAGGAGCCGGGCAAGGACGCCCCCCAGGACGTGCAGCCGGCTCACCGTCAGGCGCTCGCCATCTGCTGGAATCGCGACGACGGCCGGGCGTATCGCGCGGTGGTGTCGTTGACCGACGCCGCCGTCACCACCTGGGAGCATCTGCCCGGCCAGCACCCGAACATGACGGTGGACGAATGGCACGAGTGTGACGAGATGCTGCGCGGCAACCCGCTGCTGGCCGCGGCGCTCGCCCGGCGCGGGATCACCGATCACGCCCACGTCCTCGCCGACGTCTGGGCCTACGACGCCGCGCTGGTTCCGCCGCGCTACCGCGGTTTGCGGCTGGGCTGGGCAGACGTGTGGTATCGCGGCAGCCCGGACGGCAACCCCTATGCGCATCACGTCAGTGGGCTGCATCCCATCGTGGATCTTGACCGGATGACGCTGCTCGAGATCGAGGACAACCTCGGCAGCGGGACGGCCGAGCTGCCCGAGGTCATGGGCGAGTATCTGCCCACGCTCATCCCGACGCCCCTGCGGGAGGTGAAACCGCTGCACATCAGCCAGCCCGACGGTGTCTCGTTCACCCTGCAGGGCCGACTGCTGACCTGGCAGAACTGGCAGCTGCGGCTGGGCTTCACCTACCGGGAAGGCCTGGTCCTGCACAGGGTCGGGTTCCGTGACGCGGGCCGCCTCCGGCCCATCGCGCACCGGCTCTCGTTCGCGGAGATGGTCGTGCCCTACCGGGACCCGACCACCGATCACTACCGGCGCACCGCATTCGACATCGGCGAGTGGGGGCTGGGCTTCATGACCACCTCGCTCGAACGCGGCTGCGACTGCCTGGGCGAGATCACGTACCTCGATGCGGTGGTACACGACTCGCGCGGGGAGCCGCGCATCATCTCCCGCGCCATCTGTATCCACGAGGAGGACAACGGGGTCCTCTGGAAGCACGTCGATCACGTATCCGGCACGGAGGTACGGCGCGCGCGGCGGCTCGCCGTATCATTCCACGTCACGGTCGCGAACTACGAGTACCTCGTGTACTGGCGCTTCTACCAGGACGGCAACATCGAATGCGAGGTCCGCGCCACCGGGATCATGGTGACCTCGAATTTCCAGGAGGGCCGCCAGCCACCGTACGGTGCGCTGGTGGATGAGCGCACGTACGCGCCCTTCCACCAGCATTTCATCGTGGCTCGACTTGACCTTGACGTGGACGGGCCGGCCAACACGGTCTGCGCGGTTGAATCGCAGGCCGCCCCCGCCAGCGACGACGACCCTTACGGGCTGGGCCTGGTGATCCGCGAGACGCCGCTGCGCACCGAAGCCGAGGGCAAGCAGGATTACGACTGGCGCACGCAGCGTGCCTGGAAGGTCATGAACCATAACGTCAGGAACGGGCTGGGCACCCCGGTCGGGTACAAGCTGGTCCCCGCCGGGTCGTTCCCGCACCTGATGGTCCCTTCCTCTCCTGTCCTGCGGCGCGCCAGGGTTATCGAGCACACGGTCTGGGTCACGCCCTACCGCCAGGACGAACGATGGCCCTGCGGCGAGTTCCCGACCCTCAGCGACCTGGACTCCGGACTGCCCGTCTGGACCGCGCAGAACCGCTCGATCGAGAACACCGACGTGGTGCTCTGGTACGTGTTCGGCCTCCATCACATCACCCGTCCGGAGGACTGGCCGGTCATGCCGGTCGACACGGCCTCGTTCTGGCTCAAGCCGTCAGGGTTCTTCGACCGCAATCCAGCCCTGGACGTACCACCGGGCCAGCAGGAATGCCACGACTAATCCCTGAGCATGTGGCTCTTTCGCCCGGAGGACGACGAGCGTCACCAGGCAGGTGCCTGCGAGCAGGGAGTACGGGACCAGATCCGATGTCGCCTGGGCCAGGGCCCCGCCCCCCGCGGCGCCGACAGCCTGGCCGGACGCCCACGCCAGATTCGCCAACCCGAACGCGAGCCCCTGATTCAGTTGCAGGCGGTCTGCGCCTGCGCTCAGCAATGCCGCGGCGGGTGTGAAGAGGGTGCCGTAGGCGGGCATGCCCACGATCAGGAGGGCCATGAGCAACCAGGCCGGTTCCAGCGCCGGCGCGAGCAGGCTGACCACCACCGCCGCGCACAGCGAGATCCGGATGGGCGTGAGGGCACCACGGCGGTCCGACAACCGGCCGGCGAACGGTGAGAGCCCCGACTCGATCGCCGCGGAGGCCAGGAAGGTAGCCCCGATCATCAGCGCGGTAACACCGAGATGGCTGAGCCGCAGCGGCGCGAGGACATCGACGACCCCGAAGGCCATGCCCGCAAGCATGGTCAGCCACATGCCGGTGCCGACCTGCCGGTCATGCACCGCGGGCCACGCCGCCCGCAGGCCCTGCGGAGCCGAACCCAGCGGGCTGGGCACGATGAAGGCCACGGCCATCAGGGCGGCTCCGGCCACGGCAGCAGCGGCGAAGGCCGGCCCGGTTCCCACCTGATTAGCGACGACGCCGACCACCGGGCCAAGAAGCGCCCCGCCCACCGCGGCCGCCACGGCGGTCCCCAGCATCTCGCCGCGGCGCTCCGGCGGTGCGGCCGTCGCCAGCCAGGCCAAGCCCGCGGCCCAGGTACACGCCCCGCCCAGGCCCTGGACGAAACGCGTGGCATCGAGGACGCCAGCGACGGAAGCCCAGCCGAAGACGAGCGTCGACACGCTCATCAAGGCCAGCCCCAGCAGCACCACCCGCCTGACCCCCAGCCGCGAGGCCAGCAATCCTCCCGGGAGCGCGCCGACCAGGGTGCCGAGGGGGTAGGCAGCGACCAGGATCCCGGCCCCCGACTTCGACAACCCGGCCACCTGCGTGTAGTGCGGCAGCAGCGGGGTCAGCGCGGTGAAGAACATCGTGTCGACCAGCACCAGCGCGCAGACGAAGGCAAGCAGCACGCGTACCGGGCGCGTCAGCCGCGACCGGGCTCGCACCATGCCTGCTTCCTCCGCGATGAACTTCTCAAACACCCATCCGCTTCACGCCGCAACTGCGCCAGGCCCCAGCTACAACCGGAGTGAGCGTCCCGGGCGCGCTGACATGCCGCCTGGCCAGGATGTCACTGGCCGACCACAGGCAAGCCGAGCTTCTGTTCGTAGAACACCCGCGCTCGGGTCAGGTCCGTCGCCGCGGCGAAAGCCACCACATCGCTGGACTTCAGCATGTCATCTCCCTGGGTTCGGGTCCGGGTCACGCGGAGACCGCGGGTCACGTGCGAACGAGTTCCGCGACCCGGCCCAAGTCGCGCAGGTCGCCGCTGATGGAGAACGTCGTGAGGACGGTCTGCTTCCACAGCTGGATCTCGTCGGCAATCTTGGCCCATGGGCCGATCAGGGCGACGTCTTCGACCATGCAAACCGGGACAGCCGCGATGGCGCCCTTCTTGTCGCCGGCGAGGTAGAGATCCTGGATGGTCCTGGCCTCCGCCTCGTATCCCATCCGAGCGAAGACCTCGTGATGGAAGTTGACGTCGCGGGCGCCCATGCCGCCGATGTAGAGGGCGAGAGAGGGCCGGAGCCGGTCAGCCGCTCGCTCCAGGTCATCGTCGACAATGATGCTGAGGGGGCCACCCACGACATCGAAGGTGGCGCTGGTATGCCGGGCGCCAGGGCGGGCAAAACCTTCGGCGAGCGCAGCGGCGTAGAAGTCGTTCATCTTGGGCGAGAAGAAGATCAAGTTCCATCCGTCGGCGATTTCCGCCGCCAGCGCGACGTTCTTGGGGCCCTCCGCACCGAGGTAGATCGGGATTTCGGTCCGGTACGGATGCAGGATGGAGCGCAGCGGCTTCCCCAGCCCTGTCCCTCCCGCGAACGGCAGTTGGTAGTGCTTGCCGTCATATGCGACGGGTTCCCGGCGGGCGACGATGGCGCGCACGATGTCGATGTATTCCCGGGTGCGCTCCAGGGGACGTGGGTACGGCTGGCCGTACCAGCCTTCGACCACTTGCGGGTTGCTCGTTCCGATTCCGACGATGACGCGGCCGCCGGTCAGATGGTCCATCGTCATTGCTGCCATCGCCAGTGTGGCTGGTGGGCGAGCCGACAGCTGGGAGACGGCCGTACCCAGGTGGACATGCGACGTACGCGATCCCCACCAGGCCAGAGGTGTCCACGCATCGCTGCCGTAGGCCTCCGCGGTCCAGACCTGGTCGAGCCGCAGCCGATCGGCAGCCTCGAACACGTCTGCCGCTCCGTCTGGTGGTCCGGCGCTCCAATAACCGACGCTGGTGGCAATCTTCATCTTCAGCCTTCCCACGTTGCAGCGATACCCAACTATGGCCCGCCAGGGTTGAGTGCGACCACCGTGCGGCCGGGGTACAGGGGTGAGGTGGGTGAGGTGCTGGTCGGTACCGCGTCGTGGACGGATAAGACGCTGCTGGAATCGGGCTGGTATCCCGAGGACGCGAGAACGGCCGAGGAGCGGCTGGCCTACTATGCGTCACGGTTCCCGCTGGTCGAGGTGGATTCCACGTACTATGCCCCGCCCGCTGAACGGACCGTGGAGGCCTGGCGGGACCGAACCCCGGCCGGGTTCACCTTCAACGTCAAGGCCTTTTCGCTGCTCACCCATCACCCCACCAAGCCGGGTGCGTTGTACAAAGACCTGCGCGAGCGGGTCGATGCGGGTGCCAAGAACCTCTACCTGCGCAAGCTGGACAGCGCGATCGTCGACCAAGTCTGGGACCGGTTCCTGCACGCCCTGGCACCGCTGCAGGACACCGAAAAGCTCGGCGCGGTGCTGATGCAGTTCCCGGTGTGGTTCCCGATCGGCCGGGCGAACAAGGACTACATCGCCGAGTGCAAGCGCCGCTGCGACCCGATCCGGATCTGCGTGGAGTTCCGCAACCATACCTGGATGAGTGAGCGCAACCAGGCCGAGACGCTGGACTTCCTAGCCAGCCACGCCATCCCCTACGTGTGCGTGGACATGCCGCAGGGGTATCCCAGTTCCATCCCGCCGGTCGTGGCGGCGACGGCCGACCTGGCCGTGGTGCGCTTCCACGGCCATTCCGACAAGTGGACCAGTCGCGACATCCACGAGCGCTTCGGCTACCTGTACTCCGAAGCGGAACTGCGCGGCTGGGCTGCGAAACTCCGCGGTCTGGCCGGGCAGGCGCACATGACGCACGTCGTGATGAACAACTGCTACCGGGACTATGCCCAGAGAAATGCCCAGCAGGTCATCGACCTGCTAAGCGGCGACGACCGCCGGTGAGCGGGCCGGCCGGAGCTGTCACTCGTGGGCCAGCAGGCGCCGCTGGCCCACACGATGACTGAACTGGGCGTCAACGCCGGCGTGGTGGTCGCGCTGTCGCTGGCCCTGGTTCTGGTGCGGCGTTTCGCTCGGCTGGACCGCGCCTGAGGGTTTAGATAGGTCCTTGAGCGGATATGTCCGCCCGCGGATCAGTGGCCCCAGGCCAGCCGTCCGGAGGAATGCTCATGCCGTTACGCGCAGGCGTGCTCACTGCGGCATCGGTTGCCGCTCTACTCGTCGGTTCGGGTTCCGCCAGCCTTCCCGCGTCGGCGGGAACGCTCAGGCAAACCGTCAACGACCTGCCCAAGCAGGCGGTCGCGGTCGGGACGGGGGGCGCCGTGGCGTCCGACGACGTCGAAGCCACTTCTGCCGGGCTGGAGGTGCTGCGCCACGGCGGCAACGCGATCGACGCCGCGGTGGCGGTCGGCGCGACACTCGGCGTGGCCGACCCGTTCGTCGCGGGCATCGGCGGGGGCGGCTATCTGGTCTACTACGACGCGCGCACGCATCGCGTCTCGACCATCGATGGCCGGGAAACGGCGCCGCGGCTCGCGACGGCCGGCCTGTTCATCGACCCGGCCACGGGCAAGCCGCTCGCCTTCCCCGTCGCGGTGACCAGCGGCCTGTCTGTTGGGGTCCCAGGGACCCTGATGACCTGGCAACAGGCGCTGGACCAGTGGGGCACGGAGAGCCTCGCACAGGTGCTGCGCCCGGCAGAACGCGTCGCGCGCCAGGGGTTCCCCGTGGACGCGACCTTCCGCGAGCAGGTCCGCGAGAACGCAGCCAGGTTCGGCCAGTTCTCTTCGACCAGCCAGTTGTTCCTGCCCGGGGGGCAGCTTCCCGTGGTCGGATCAATCTTCCGTAACCCGCAACTGGCGAGCACCTACGCGGAAATCGGGCGTCGGGGTGCCGCCGACTTCTACGGTGGCGCGCTTGGCGGTGACATCGTGAACACCGTCGAGAACCTGCCGCTCGCTCCGGGCGCGACTCTCACCCCGCGGCCGGGCCTGATGCGGATCGGCGACCTGCGTGATTACGCGGCGCTCGTGCGGGCCCCGACGCACGTGAACTACCGCGGCTACGACGTCTACGGAATGGCACCCTCCTCCAGCGGCGGTATCACATCGGGCGAGGCGCTCGACATCCTGTCCAACTTCGACCTGCGGGCGATGACCCGGGTGCAGGCGCTGCACCACTACCTGGAGGCAACCAGGCTCGCGTTCGCCGACCGTAACCGCTACATCGGCGACAGTGCCTACGTGGCGGTGCCGGTGAAGCAATTGCTGTCCGAGAGCTTCGGGCGCCAGCGCGCCTGCCTGATCAACCCGGACAAGGCAATGATCAGCCCGGTCGCGCCGGGCGATCCGTTCGCGGGCTCCGGCGGGTGCACCCCGGCGGCACCGACCTCGGCACGCCAGCCCGACCAGGGCACCAGCACCAATCATTTCGTGGTGACCGACCGTTTCGGCGACGTCGTTTCCTACACCAACACGATCGAGCAACTCGGCGGCAGCGGGATCGTCGTTCCTGGCCGCGGGTTCCTGCTGAACAACGAGCTGACCGACTTCAACTTCACGCCGCTGCAGCAGGGCGTGCCCGATCCGAACCTGCCCGCCCCGGGTAAGCGACCCCGGTCGAGCATGTCACCGACGATCGTGCTCAAGTCAGGCCAGCCGTGGCTCGCGGTCGGCTCGCCGGGCGGCGCCTCGATCATCACGACGGTGCTGCAGATCCTGTTGAACCGTATCGACTTCGGCATGACGCTGCCGCAGGCGATCGCGGCACCGCGGGCCTCGCAGCGCAACGGTGCGGTAACGCAGGCCGAGCCTGCGTTCATCGCCGCACCGACCACGCCCGGTCTGGAGCAGCTTGGCCAGTCGTTCGCGATCGCCGACACCTCGCCGCTCGATCCGAGCATCAAGATCAGCCCCAATATCGGGGCCGCCACCGGCCTTGAGTTCCTCGGCAATGGGCAGGTCCTCGCGGCCGCGGAACCGGTGCGCAGGGGCGGCGGCGCCGCTGGAGTAATCGACCCCTCCGGGTGACGGCGCGGATGCGGATCCCGGGCGCATCCGGCCCTGGCAGCGGTGCCAGATGACCGTCTGAAAGCGAGGTGGCGCACACCGCGCCCCCGCGCGCGATAACTCGCCCGGGCGGTCCGGGCTTGCGACTTAGCTTTCCCGGCCCGCGCCGCGCGCCAGGTGGCTGAGGCGGCGCAGCGCGCGGTCGAGGCCGGTCCCGAACGGGTTGTCTTGCACGAGGTAGGTCCATGTCGCGGTGGGCCGCTTCAGTCCGGCCGCGCTGAGATCGACTCCCCCGTTGGTGATTGCGGCGGTCTGGAAGGTCTCGGCGGATAGCTCCTCGACTTGGTCGAGCAAGCGAGCGAAGAGCCCGACCGCTTCCCGGTGGAACTCGGTCAGCGGGTCGAGCGCCATGATGAACGGGTTGGGGCCATGTCCGAGCGCGCGCAGGTGGATGCCCTCGCGGATCCCGGCCAGCACGCCGAGGTAGTCCGCCCAGCCGCGATCGAGGTGGTAGAGGACGATCTGCCGGGCCGCCCCGGCGAGCACGCCGGCATCGACCGTTGCGGCGAGCTCACCGTACTGGGCCGGGCAGCGCCCAGCGAGCGCCCGCAGGGCCGCGTCGGTACGCAGCACGCGATCGCGATGCTCAAGCACAACACGTCGCTGGTCCTCGATGAGCTTGTTATAGCGCCAGGTGTTCCGGTGAACCTCCAGGTTGGCGCCTTCGGCAGCGCGCTGCGCGTGGCCCACCGCCCAGTGCGCCCGGGCATCCCGGGCCCGGCCACCGGCGGCCACATCCCGCGGCGGAGCGGCGTCCGGAGCGTAACTGGCGATCAGCTCGTCCTCCATGCTGACGAAGAAGACCGAGCCGCCGGGGTCGCCCTGCCGGCCAGATCGCCCGCGCAACTGGTGGTCGAGCCTGCTGCTCGCATGACGCCCGGTGCCGATGACATACAGTCCGCCCAACCCGGCTACCTGGTCGCGGTCACCGCCGCGGCCGCCCAGGCGGATGTCGGTACCACGCCCGGCCATCTGGGTCGATACGGTGATCGCGCCGTACACGCCGGCATCGGCCACGATCGCGGCCTCTTCCGCGTCGTTCTTGGCATTGAGTACGGCACAGGGCAGCCCGGCGGACCTGAACCTGCGCGCCAGCCGTTCGGATTCGGCTATGTCAAGGGTGCCGATCAGGACCGGCCGCCCGGTGGCATGCGCGGCGGCCACCTCCCCCACGAGTGCCTCCTCCTTCTGCCGCAAGGTGGCGTACAGCCGGTCCGGCTGATCCTCGCGCACGCACGGCCGGTTCGGCGGGATGACCGCTACCTCCAGCCCGTAGAACTGCCGAAGCTGCTCACCCACCGTCACGGCAGTGCCGGTCATGCCGCAGACGCGCGGGTAGCGCCGGACCAGGGACTCGACTGTGATGCTGTCCAGGATCTCGCCGCTCTCGCTGGCGGCGAGGGCCTCCTTGGCCTCGACCGCGGCCTGCAGGCCGTCAGGCCAGCGCTGCAGCCGGGCGACCCGGCCACGGGACGCGTTGATCAGGTGAACCCGGCCGTCGCGGACGATGTAATCGACGTCGCGCCGCAACAGCGCGTGTGCGTGCAGGGCGACGTTAAGCCGGGTCAGGGCGTCGAGATGCCCGGCGGCGTACAGCTCGATTCCACCGAGGGCATGCTCGGCGGCGCGTGCGCCCGCGTCTGTCAGCTGAACATTGCGAGCATCGTCGTCAACCTCGTAGTGCAGGCCGGGACGCAGCCCGCGCACGATCTCCACCATCCCGAGGTCGGCGTCGCCCTCGTTGGCCGCGCCCGCGAGCACGAGCGGCACCAGCGCCTCGTCGATGAGGACCGAGTCGGCCTCATCGACCAGAACCACATCCGGGTCCGGCAGCACCAGGTCGGCCACATCTGTGGCGAGCCGGTCGCGAAGCACATCGAAGCCGATCTCGCTGACCGGCGCGTAGGTCACCCGCGCTGCATACGCGCGCCGCCGCTCCGCTGGCGTCGACGCCTGGCCCACGCAGCCGACCGTGAGGCCCAGCAGGTCATAGACCGGGCGCATCCACTCGGCGTCCCTGTGGGCCAGGTAGTCGTTGACCGACAGCACGTGCACCGACCGGCCACGCAGCGCGTACCCGGCGGCGGCCAGAGCGCCGGAAAGCGTCTTCCCCTCGCCAGTGGCCATCTCAGCGACATGCCCGTCCAGCATGACCAGGGTGCCGAGCAGTTGCACGTCGTAGGGGCGCTCCCCCAGCGTCCGGCGGGCCGCCTCCCGCCCGATGGCGCAGATCTCGGCACCGTCCCGCGCGCCACCGGCCAGGCCGGGCAGCGCCCCGTCCGGCAGGTCACGCAGCGTCTCCTCGCGCGCGGCGATCGCAGGCAGCAGACGCCGATACCGGGTGAGGTCGGCCGTGCCCGGCTTCTGCAGGAACCGGCTCACCCGCTCGCGGAAAACGCTCACGAGACGCACTCCACCTGGTTCGTCACGGTCAGCTCCACGTGATGTCAACGCCCCACGCCGACCTTCCCGTTCCCCGGGGCGGGTCGTCAGCGGCCGAGGTAGGCCAGGACCGCGAGCACACGGCGGTTGTCGTCGTCGCAGGGCTGCAGGTTGAGCTGGCCGCTTTACCGCCTCGACGAACTGGCCGCTGTCGAATACGCGGTCCTTGAGCAGGTAGCCGACTGCGGCTGGGTCACGGCGGGCGCAGCCAGCTTCCGCGGCACCGTGCGAACTGTGATGGCCGGAGCGCAGGCCACCGGCCTGGTCAGGAACATGGAGGATCCGTATCGTGACCACCTCGTATCCCCCGACGGGCACGATGCCCTGATCCGCTTCGACGTGACCGACGCCGGCCGAGCCACCGCGGATGCCGCACCCGCGGGCGTGTCAGGCGGCAGCAGGCGCCGGTAGGTTCAGCTAATGCGGCTCACAGTTCTCGGCGCGTGTGGTGCCTGGCCGGAGGCGGGTCAGGCGTGCAGCGGCTATCTCGTGGAGCAGGACGGTTTCCGGCTTCTGGTCGACCTCGGCTATGCGACAGTGCCCCGGCTGCTGAAGCGGGTGACCGCGGACCAGGTCGACGCGGTGTTCATTAGTCATGGACACCCCGACCACTGCGCTGACCTGAGCCCTCTGCTGCGGGCGCGGGCGCTGCGCGATGATCCGCCGGCGCCGCTGCCGGTTTACGCGCTGCCTGGCGCGGTCGACGCGGTGCTGGCCCTGGACCGTCCGGGAATGCTGGCTGGCGCCTACGTGCTGCGCGAGTTCAGCGCGGGCAGCCGCATGGACATCGGCCCGTTCAGCGCCGAGACCTGCCTGCTGCCGCACTGGGTGCCCAATGTCGGGGTCCGGCTCGCCGCGGACGATCAAGTACTCGTCTACACCGGCGACTGCGGCCCGAGCCCAGTGCTGGCGGAACTGGCGCGCCGCGCCGATCTGCTGCTGGCCGAGGCCAGCTATGTGGATCAGGTTCCCGAGGACTCGCGGCCTTACCTGTCCAGCGCACGCAGCGTCGCTCAGCAAGCGGCCGATGCGAGCGCCAGGCGTCTGTTGCTGACCCATCTGCTGCCGGGCACGGATCCGGCCGCCGCGCGCGCTGCGGCCGGTGATAGATACGGCGGCGAGATCGGCGTCGCCACTGCCGACCTCGTCATTGACCTTCGCTAGTCCATCGGGGCCTGGCCCGTTCGTCGACAGGTCGAAACGGCACGAGACCACCGGGTCGGATTGAACCGCCTGGGCACGGGCCTCGGGCAGGTAACACTGCGGAGAGGCAACTCCGCGGAGGATGATCACGATTGTGGAGGGACCATGAAGTACATGCTGATCCATTGCGTCGACGAGGCATTGGAGATGAGCCCGGACGAAGTCACGGAGGTCGAGGCCTCGCTCGCGGCCTGGATCGAGGACACGGTCGCCCGCGGGGTGAACCGGCACGGCTCTCGCCTGCAGCCTACGAGCGACGCCACGACCGTTCGCATGCGCGACGGCGAGGTGCTGGTCGCCGACGGGCCGTTCGCTGAGACGAAAGAACAGATAGCTGGGTACGACGTGATCGAATGCGCGAATCTGGACGAGGCGATCGAGGTGGCAGCCGGCCATCCCACCGCCCGGGTCGGGACGATTGAGGTGAGGCCGTTCTGGGCGGACTGACGGCAGATACCGACGCGGCGGTGGCCGAGGCGTTCCGCGCCGAGTGGGGCCGCGTCGTCGCGACTCTGATCGGGATGACGGGCGACTGGGATCTGGCCGAGGAGTGCGCGCAGGACGCGTTCGCCCGGGCGCTGAAGAACTGGCCCCGCGATGGCGTCCCGCAGCGTCCCGGCGCCTGGCTGACCACCGTGGCGCGCAACCGTGCCACCGACCGGTTGCGCCGCAGCGCGACCGAAGCCGCCAAGCTGAGGGAGGCAGCAGCGTTGTCACCTGCCGATTATCCTGACCAGGCCGAGGACGACGAGAGCGGCATTCGCGACGACCGGCTGCGGTTGATGTTCACCTGCTGCCACCCGGCGCTGCCGCTGGAAGCCCGGGTCGCTCTCACGCTCCGCACCCTGGCGGGCCTGACCACCGCGGAGATCGCGCGGGCGTTCCTGGTCGGCGAGCCGACGATGGCCAAGCGCCTGGTGCGCGCCAAACACAAGATCCGCAACGCGGGGATCCCGTACCGGGTCCCGCCAGCCCATCTCCTGCCGGAACGCATGGCCGGGATGCTGGCCGTCTTGTATCTGCTGTTCAACGAGGGCTACACCGCCACCGCGGGCGCCGACCTGATGCGCCAGGGCCTGTGCGCGGAGGCCATCCGGCTGGCCCGCGCCGTGGCCCATCTGATGCCGGACGAGCCCGAGGCCCTCGGCCTGCTGGCGCTGATGCTCTTCCATGACGCCCGGCGGGGCGCTCGCGTGGACGGGGCGGGCGACCTGGTGACGCTGGAGGACCAGGACCGCAGTCGCTGGGACGGGCGTGAGATAGATGAGGGGGCCGGGCTTCTGGAAACGGCCCTGCGGCGCCGACACCCCGGCCCCTACCAGCTCCAGGCGGCGATCGCCGCATGTCACGCCACCGCCACGGAAGCGGCCGCCACGGAGTGGGCCCAGATCGTCCGGCTCTACGGGGAGCTGGCGCAACTGGTGCCCTCCCCGGTGATAGAGCTGAACCGGGCGGTTGCCGTCGCGATGGCAGATGGCCCAGCCGCGGGGCTGGAACTCGTAGACGCCCTCGAAGCTTCCGGCGCCCTGAGCGGCTATCACCTCCTGCCCGCCACGCGCGCCGACCTGCTCCGCCGCCTCGAACGCTCCGCCGAGGCCGCCGTCAGCTACCGGGCAGCCCTCGATCTGGCGAGCACCGACGCCGAGTACCGCTATCTCGCCCGCAGGCTCGCAGAGACCACCGGCCAGGCCTGAGCGAGCCGGAGGGGCGCGGCGCCGCCTGGACTGAGGAGCGCGAGCGAGCCGCCGGGGCGCGGTGCCGCCTGGACTGAGGAGCGAGGCACGAGCGACGAGGCAAGGCGGCGCCTAACGGCGCCCCGGCGGCTGAGCGGGAAGCAGAGCACGAGCGACGAGGGAAGGCGGCGCAGTGAAGGGGGAATGGGGAGGCGGGCGGGGCCCCGGAGGGCGAGCGGGGAGCAGAGCCTGAGCGGCCGCGCGGAGACCGTCCGGCTCGGCTGTCCATCGCCGGCGTTCTCATTCGTCGTAGTGGTGACCGGCCAGATAGGCGCCGCTGCCGAGAGGCGTGGTTTCCCTGACGGCCACCCGGACGGCAAAACAGAGACAGGAGTGCCGGACATGATGCCTTACCAGACCTATCAGGTATACGAAGCAGGACGCCCCCGGACCGTCGCCGAGCGGCGGGATGCCGACCTGCGCCTGGGCCAGATCGCGGTCGCGGCGTCGCGGCTGTGGTGTGATGCCACCCGGCCCGTGCGCGCGCTGCGCGGCCTGCTTCACCAGAGCCGGGACAGCTGGGCCGACGAGCGGACGCACTACACCACGAGCAGCGACGCAGCCATCCCGGTGCCGTGAGCCCGAGCCAGAGCTGGCCGGCATCCTTTGCGGCGCCGCGACCTACCACGGTGAGATGGGCGAACTCCCTGCTGGGACACTAGAAGCGTGCCTCAGCAAGGAGACGCTTTCAGCTACGGGCTAAGCAGCTTCATCAGCTTCCGCGATCAGGAGGCCTGCGCACGTGTGCGCGCTATCCGCCGGGCCGACCTCCAAGCCCATCCGAACCCGGATTTCCACATCAAGGTCATCGACGATGCCAGCGTGTTCTACCAGCGCTTCGCGGACGACCTGGTGGGCCGCATCCGGTCGAGCCGCGACGCCGGTCAGCGGCTCGTGCTCATTCTTCCCTGCGGGCCGGTACCGCAGTTCGAACTCGCCGCCCAGATGATCAACGCCGAGCGGCTGACGCTGCACCACGTGCGCACGTTCAACATGGACGAGTACGCGAACGAGGATGGCGAAACAGCGCCCGTGACCTGGGAGGGCTCGTTCCAGCGGGCCATGTTCGCGAACTTCTTCGACAAGATCGACCCCGACTTGCGGCCGCCCGGCGCTCAGATCCACTTTCCCACGACCAGCGAACTGCCCGGCTACAGCGACGCCATACAAGAACTGGGCGGAGCGGATGTCTGCTACGGAGGAATCGGCTGGGGCGGACATATCGCGTTCTGGGAACCTCAGCTTGGTTACGAGTTCGCCGGTGATCTGGACGCCTACCGGCAGGCGACGGGACGACTGGTGGAGCTTCACCCGATGACGATCATGCAGAACGCCCTGCACAGCTTCGGTAGCGACTGGTCCTGGGTGCCGCCCAAGGCCAACACCATCGGGCCGCTGGAAATCCTCTCGGCCAAGCACCGCAGTTTCTGGCTCGACGGCGACCTCGGCGGCGGGTATTCCTGGCAGCGCTTCATCGCCCGGCTAGTCGCCCATGGCCCGGTCTCGGAGTTCGTTCCCGGCTCGCTCCTGCAACTGGCCCGCACGGACTACACCCTGCTCGGCTCTGTAGCCGACGATCTCCGCATTGACATGGCGTAGCGTCAAACTCGGCCTCAGCTGGTGGTCTGTCAGGAGGGTCCGGCAGACTCTTCGAGTGAATGGCTCCGAGAATCAGCGCGAGGAAGACGGAACTCAGTCAGGACGTACTTGCCGTCCCTCAAATCCTGGACCCCTTGCGCTTCGTTCCTGAGGCGCCTGCGCCCTTGCGGTGAGCCGTAGGCAGCCTGGATCTGTTCGTAGAGCATGACTGCCGCAATGATTCTTATCTCACCGGCGAGCATGCCGAACGTGTCATAGTCATCGTAGGTGACCGGTCGATATCCGTCGCCATCTCGCTTGATATTCGAGCCCAGGACGATGAGCGCGTCCCACGTAGCCCGTGGAGCAGCATCGCGGCTCATCGCTTCCCCCGTCAGTGTGATGACTCTATCCAGCCCGGGGCTCATTTGGGGGATACCGGACGCGCCTACGGTGGCCGGTGAGTCAGCCGCCGGTGAGAATGGCGGGCTGCGTGGTGCCGTTGTTCTCGACGTAGCTGCCGCTGAACCAGACCGCGCCCGAGGAGAGAGCCGAACCGCCGGTCAGCGTGTCCCAACTACGGACCGTGCTGCGAACAAGTTCATCGGGACACGCCCTTCAGCATGATCATTCAGGTCGGCCGACGCCCAGCTTCCGGGCCTCCCCGACGGCCGGATCGCGGCCCGTCACGCGCTGCAACCCAGGGCCGGGCTAGGGGTTTTCCCGGTCGAAACCGGCTCTCGCGCCGGGGACGCTGGCCACAGTGCGGTCGACGAGGCCGCCCGGTCCCGAATGGGACTGCCAGGCTCCGGGGGAAGTCCCGGCTCATCCGAGAGGACCAGGTACATGGTCTGCTCACAGTGTGGCAACAACATCGCGGAGGGCTCTACCTGGTGCCCGCGGTGCGGCGCGCAGCAATCGGCGGCGACGCCACCGCCGGCCCCAGCCCAGCCGGGCCCAGCCCGGTCGGCCGCAACCCGGCCAGGCCCGGTCGCGGCGGGAACGGCCGGCCCGAGGGACACCGCTCGGTATCCCGCGTCGGGAGCGCCGGCGTTTCGTTTCGACGCACGGCGATGGACGCGGGTCGACCGGATCACGGGAATCGCGACGCTGGCGCTGCTGATTTCGCTGTTCCTGCCGTGGTTCGGTGTCACTGTCTTCGGGTTCAGCGCGACGGTAGACGGCGTCGCCGCACACGGTTACCTGTATCTCGTGCTGCTTGTCGCCTGGGCTGAGCGCGGCCAGGATTCTCGCGTGGTCTCCTCTCGCCTGCGCGAGAGTCGCCTCGGCTACGGCCGGGTAGAGCACACCTGAGTCTGGTCCTGCCGTGCGCCACCACTGTTTCGAGGCATCTAGGTATTCCTCGGCCCGTTCCCAGCCTCCCGTGCTGGCGGCCACGCATGCGGCCACGGCATAGCCCTGGGAGTAGGACCACGTCGTGCCGCGGCTCAAGGCCATGGAGATCGCCTGCTCGGCGGTGGCCGCCGCCGCCGTCCATGCGCCGAGAAGGTACTGGACCTGTGCGAGGAGGGCGCTCGCCGAGG
>WNFG01000756.1_pt1 | contig 30794 bp, 40 predicted proteins | sample 5400431 | NCBI WGS metagenome assembly WNFG01 (sample SAMN13153346, study PRJNA577476) | soil metagenome | isolation source: 120 cm saprolite under Douglas fir tree site 2 hole 3 replicate 2 | place: USA:California | collected 2015-04-18 | reverse complement strand
TTCCCGCCGCCTGCGCTGATCTGGAGCGTAGCTTGGCCCCGGATCGGAGAGGCCATCAGCAGCGTAGCAATTAGAAAAACGACTTTCATTTCTTGGCTAGTAGACCTGCTTGGATCAACGCATCTTGCCGAGCGGATTTTGATGACCCGAGGTAAACGACGTGCGAAAGAATAATCCGCACTTGCGCTCCGTCTTTTGTGCGTCCAGTTATCAGGCCGACCTTGATAGCCGACTGACACGGAATGGATGAGCAGGAAATCTTGTAATCGATGCGTCTGATTTCCTTTGGGCCGAGACGCCCGGAGCTTTGGGATAACAAGATTTGCATCCCTGAATCCGGCATCTGAAAATGTAATTGCTGACTATCAAGAGTTAGGCGGTAACTCTCCACTGTGAAAGCCACGGGGATAAGTTCATTGTTTTGGACTTGGACTAAACTCAGCGATTGGAGGCGCGATTGTCTGCCCACTAGCTGCTGCCACGACGACCAACAGATTGAAGATTGCCAACCAAAAGAGCTTTTTCATCTATCCTCCTGAATAAAGAAAGGGCGGGACAAATCCCCGCCCTGTTTCTAACCGTTTTCAAATAGCGATTGCTTCCACGTTCCAGGTACCTGTATAGGCTCCTGCCGGTGCTCCATTCATATTTATCGCCAGCGCAACGCTGTCAGTTCGCGTGCTATTGAGATTTGCCGCCGTGATTGCAACCGACGCGACGTTTGGTCCACAACTGCCCGTGATGGAGACCGCCGCGCAGGTACCGGTGAATGGCGTTGCTGCTCCCCCGTTTACACTGGCTGTCACTGCCGATGATGGCATCGTAGGCCCGCTATTCGTCAGCGCCGTTGTAGTGGCGAAGTATTCGTAAACGGTTAAGGTCGCCGTGGTTGAAAGGTTCCAGGTCGTTGTAACTGAGATCGGTGAGCTTCCAGAAACAGGCGTGGTGGACGTTCCGCTTCCGGAAAAAGTGACCGTTGACGGAGTTGCCGTGACCGTCAAAGTAGTAGAGACGGTCGCGTTCAGCGTGACAGTCGCCACGTTGGAAGTGACCGCTTGCGCCTCAACTAGTCCAGGACCAATTAGAAGCAAGAGCGCCGCGAAGAACACAAAGCATGTTCTGAACATTTTCATTTCTGTTTCTCCATTTTCTCGCGCTCTCAATCGTGCCGAGAGATCGCGTTTCTACTTGGGGACAAAACTCTTTTTAGGTTTATGCTGACTTTCGGAACAAACGCCTGACCTCTGATTCAAGAAAGACGCACGCACACTCACCGTGAAAATAATCCTGAGCATCTGCAACAAAATATCGGGCTTCCCAAAAGAAAATTCTCCGGTTACAACCGGCGCAATGAAACGTTCGAACAAAAAACTGGACAAAGGAAGAAAGAAACTTCTTCATGCGGTCTCCGAATGCCATCGTGGTTCCCGATCAACGAATTTCAGCAACCTGCCGCGCTCTACCTCGCAGATTTCAACTGGACCCTCGTGGTTGGTTTCGAGGAATCGTTGAAACGCCGCTGCCATAGTTTTGTCAGGGAACGCTCTGGCACATGAAAGGATGGAAACGAAATGGAAAGAAGGCTCACTGTGGGGGTTGTAAATCCACTCTCGAAAAAACCGATTGTCAACACTTCTCAAGACAAAGACTTTCTCGTCTTCCATAGACCCCACAGTCGCCGTTCCCCCGCATCGTTTTGACCGAGTTTCAAGTTGCTGCATTAGTGTGCTCATCGAATTCAATCTTCTTTCGTGGCGGACTCAACCCAACTCGCCAATTCGTATATGCATCCAAGGAGCCCACGCAAAAATATGTAGGCCAGGATGCAGCACAACCCGATTCGACTGAGAGTTCCGAGGACCAATAAAGTCATAATTCTTTAATTCCCCTTTTCGCCGGGACAAACGACATGATGAATCTTGCCCACTTCGTCGCGTTCAAACTCGACATCGAAACCAATTGCCCGTTTGCACCTCTGACAGATGGCTCCTGCCGTCTGGAATTTGTCATGGCATTCGAGATGTCCACATTGATAGTCGTGTGGGCCGTCTGGTTTTCCCGGCGAAGGGATTTTCATTTTCTGTTTCCCTTTGCACATCTCGTCAGACAGGTCCGAAAGTTTCAGCCCGGTTTTTGCATTGACCACAACACCGCACTTCATACATTTCGTGTGGAAGCCATTATCTTTTTCCCACGGACCTAGCGAATGCCCGAGGAGGATTGCTCTTCGCTCTAGGCTCAGGAGAAATTTGTCTCGCGTAGTCATCGGCTAAACGCTTCTGCTGATTTGCGAATCTTTTCCTGGACCAGTTGAAGAGCGATCTCACGAGGTTCGAGTAGGACATCCACAGGAAGGGCTAAGGTGCTGCCATGAGGACCCAGGAAGAGCAGCGAATCAGGTTGAAACCCAAAGCCACTTTGAAAACCAAACAATTCGATTTGCAGAAAGTCTTCGACGAAACGAAATAACAGGCGTTTACCATCTTCGACTTGCGCTTTAAGGGGTGCGGGTGCGCCGATCTCTAAGTTACCTTTAGAAAAAAGCGCACCCGTGGGGCGGCTTTCAAGAGCCGAGGTCTGACTGTTTGGGGGTGTTACAGCGGGACCGTTCAGCTCGTGAGGTGGGATTAGTTGAGGGGGTGACTGAGGAAAACGTGAAAGACAATTGAGAGAAGAACGCGGATTCTTCTCCCTTTGTTGAGACACTTCTGCTCTACTGTTTGGAGCCATTCGACGCCTCCATACGGCGTTGGGTGGTTAGGGTGTTCCCGATGCATGAACATCGGGAGCGCCCGTTCTGTTTCTGCTGACTGACCCCAAATTCAGGTTAGAGTGACGCCATCCTAAGACTACGTTTCGTCTTTGTCAACATAACTTTTGGCCTAGTACCTTATATTTCGTTGCACGATTTATTGTGTACCACGATAACAGCACAATAAAACGTGCTCCGGTTTATTGGGTAGACGCGCATCGGGGCACTGTTTATTGTGCATGCATGCGCCATCCCGCCCTGCTTGTGTTTGGCAAGCAAGTTCGAAAAATCCGTCTCAGCCACAAACTCAGCCAAGAAAAGCTGGCTGAACTGGCTGGCGTCCATCGAAACTTCATCGGTGTTGTTGAGCGCGGCGAATCAAATTGTGGCCTCTTAACAGTCATCTCGATTGCCAAAGCTCTCCACATCAGACCGGCAAAATTATTAAGCACGCTTTGACGGGCTGAGATCATTGCAAATCCTTGCAAATGGGTATAGACGAACCGCTCGACGGAGTGGTCAAACAAAGTTGTCCCGTCCGAGAATCAATTGCTCCCCTTAGCCCATCGCCAATAATCTTGAATCGTCCGTCGTTCCGGTGGATGTAAATTGATACCGAATAAGCTGCGAGGAATCCGAAACCCAACACAAAGCCGAGAAACACAAATATTTTTCTCATTTAACTCCTCTCTGTAGACACTCCAAACAATAATCCAAATGAGACAAGAATCAGACCGAATCCGGCATACCCCGCAATGCCAAGCCAATATCCGAGCGCCTGCGAAGGAGTCTCGAAAGGTGCGCCATGATCGAGGATCAAAGGGATCGTGGTCAACGTGTAAAATGTGCCGACCGCTACGGCAACGACTCGCAGTAAAATGATGACGATCTTTTTCATATTTGTCTCCGCAAGACTAATCCAACGACAATTAGAAAATTGCCGGCAAAACTCAGCACAAGAAAAGTGCCGATGTCCCAGAGTCCTCGTGGATGCAAAGCTATAGAGATCGCGCATGCCAAGTAAGCGAAGCCGATGAACAGAGCAACTTTCCGGGAAATGATTGCGTTCATTTCACCGCCAGTGCTGCGATCTGCTCTCGGGTTAGTTGTTTATGCTTGACCAATTCGTGTGCAATCGCATCTACGAAAGCCCAACGATTCTTTACTGTGTCTGTCACGCTGACCTTCAGCCAGGTTATCCATGCGCTCGCAGCTTCGCTTGATCCATTGAGCCTAAAAGCTACATCGGCAACAGTCTGTCGGTCTGAGGATGCCCCGTCGCCACTCTTGGGAGCGTGAATCTTCTGCGCGATGTCACCTGCGATAGCGATTCGGGCGAGCTTTTCCATTCTGTTGAAATTAAGAAGCGACATGTCAATTTCAGGTGCCAAACCGCGAACTACTTTCTCGTGGATCACGATACCGACATAATCTTTGCCGGGAATGATTGACACTTTCTTGATACGAACACCCAGGAAATATGCCACGACCGCATGACCCGCTTCATGGTACGCAGTTGGATGGTACTGTACGGATTTGTGAGTCATCGCCATATCGATCTCCATAGCCGCCAGCAAAGAATCTCGAATTCAATTCTGACTCTATCCAAATTTATCCACACAATGTCAACAAACGCAGAAAGTATTTTCATCCGATCTCATTTTCACTTGTTAGCTTGCTGGCAAAGCTGAGGTCAACTCTTTCCTTTCTAAGAAATCGCAGATCGCGCTCGCGCCTCTCACGATTCAATTCGATCTCGCGGGTGTAGCGAAGCACACGCATCTTAGCTTTCAAGACCGCGTTTTCACCTGAATACCAGCCACGCCGTTCCCGAGAAACTTTTCGCTCAAGTCTCTTTGTATTCGGATCGAGCAACGACTCAGTTGTTTTCTGTGCTACATGTAGATCGAACTCATCAGGCTCGCCCGAGGGCCGGAGTTTCGCGGCTGTAATTTCTCGGGACAGTGTTGCCAGTTCAGAGTGGCGACTGATGCGGGCGCCCGAGAGCTTCGTGTGTTTGTCTGTATTAAGAGGATAGTCGTCAACGTTTTCAAGGATCGCTTCTCGAAGGTCCGTTCCAGACACATCACAATACCTCATGTCCGCACCAGTCAGATCGGCGTGGAACAGAGAGGCACCTTTCAATTTTGTGCCGAGGAGATTCACATTGCTGAGATTGGCCCACTCTAAATCGGCTTCGTTCAGGATCAAGTTGCTGAGATCCAAGCCGGAAAGATCCGGCGCACAAAGGTTTACCTTCCGGTCTCCAGTCTGTACGACGTGCAAGACTTTTCCAGAAAAGCGATGTCGGATTGAGTAGATGTGAGCCATGCTACCCCGGTTAGGCTCTCTTTTGCTTTCGGGCGTTTCGGACAGATGGGAGTTTGCGGTAGATCAGACGGGAGAACTGCTGGATAATCTGCTGAGTCTGCATAAGCGGTTACCTCGCTTGTGTGGAATAGGGATCGCTTTGGTTCGCTAAAACCGGGCGATCCCGTTTTTACTTCTTGGATAAAACAATCCCTCGCTTTGCCGCATCGAGCAAAATCTTTCTTGCCCATACTGCTTCTGGAACCTCCATGCCAACCTCAGCGGAGAACGCGGCCACAGCTTTTTTGATCTCTGCTTTCTCCGCTTCATTCAAGGGCACAGTTACACGCAGCTTGTCTCTCTTTTCTGAATCGGGCTTTTCAGGCTGACCTGGCCCTCTCTTCTTTTCCGTTTTTACCATGTCAGGAGTATACATGGCATGACCTACTGTGTCAAAGCATTGACTCGTGCCAAGACTTCATTCGCACTACGTTCGAGCCCGTCAAACTCCGTGTTGCCCGCCTGGACTAACTGTGCCAGTTCAACCAGAGCGCGATAGACCGTGGGCTGTGATGGCTCATCGTTGGGATCGTCGTTCACATGGCCATGTTCTTCGAGGTTTGACATCTCCACGCCAAGATGACCGGCGACGTGCTGCTTAAATGCTGCCGTCACTTCAGATGCGGAAGACTTCGCAAGCAACGGACGGAGAATTTCTTCCGCGGCGCTGAGAGCATTGTCGAGAATTGCAAGCTCTTCGTCGGACTGAAACAAAGGATTGATAGCTAATGCTTCTGTATCTTCCGCGAGGACATAAGGCTTCTCTTGCTTTTTGGTGCTATGTGACTTTGTTGTCCTACGTTTCTTAATTGTGGTCATACATTGCCTCTCTTTTCTCCCGCTATGCGGGACTGGTTTCCGATTCGGTCCTAGGTGAATCTCAAACCTTGTCCGCAAACTTCGCGGTCAATGCCTCGTATGCTTCCGTCTCTCTCATCTCTGCGCAAAACGACGCGGAGAAATTGTCCGGGCGAAGTTTGGACAGCAAACGATAGCCGCGTGACCATTGGCCGGAGTGATGGTCCATAAGGAAAACTGCAAGCTCAAATTGGATGGATCGAAGTCTTTTCATGCTTGCTCGCTTTCGTCTTCCTCGTCATCTCCGTACGTTTCCTCAAGATATTGTTCTGCCTCTTCCTCAGTGTCGAAGACGGACCAGGGGGTACAGTCCAGGTATCCTGGCGCAGAGAGACGTGCGCCAAAGCCTTCGCGTTGTTCCCACGACTGCACATCTCCCTCGCAATAATCGTGGAAAGCTTCCGAGTCTGCGGGCTCTTTGCCAATCAAATCGACTGGGAAACACTCTGTCCCTTGCGTTGTCTCGACGATCCACCAAAGTTTTTTCTCCGTGACTTGCTTTTCCATGAATGACATATCGTTTCCCTCTCTTCCGTTTTGGTCCTATCTGACTCGCAACGACTAGAACGGCGACACGGGCAACACCTAGACCGCGGGCAGGCAAGCCCGGAAACGATCCGGGCAAGCCCGCCTTGTCACTGCTATTCGTTTTCCTCGCGGATGTTTTTGAATGCGGACGCTATCGCCCGCTTGCTAAAGCCCAGAGCAAGCAATTCTGTCTTTAGGTTTGCTAGTTCTTCGCGGATCGTCTCTTCTATGTGCTCACGTCCGCTATCACTCTCGACGCCATAAAGCCCGCCAGAGGTAATCTTTTGCACCACGTCGGAGCCCGTTTGAATCTGTGCCTCTGCCCGGATGCCGATGTAACACCAGTCTCCGCGATTGAGAGATTCCATCCGGTCATAGTCTTGGCGGATGTACTTCCGAATTTCGGCGGGCTCTAGTCCTTTGTAGTTCTCGACTGGACCGTTGAAATAGCGGTACTGCCCGCGTCCCATGTCTCCGTGTTCTCCGCAGTCACACGTAGCTAACTCGCGGATCGTTTCCATTGCCTCTGTATAAGCTCTTTCTTCTTGGCATATGTCGCAGTCACAATCGAATTGTTGCGTATGATCCTCGCAGACTGGCCGGTCACTCTCGATTGCATCCGCGATACTTTCTAACTTCTCTTTTTGCGTGGTGTCGTTCTCCATGCAGTCTTCCGAGTGTGCGCGGTCAATCGCATACTCTGTCTTTGGACTTTTTCCGTACTCGCCTAGCCAAGAGGTGTCGGGCGAATCGTCTACCATTCGACGGATCGTCACAGATAGAATTCGCTTCCTTGCGGATGCGTTTTGAGACTTAGTTTTTGTTGTGCTCATCGTCTGTCCATCCTTCTCGCAGACACCCATAGTTGAGGTGCGCGATTAGACGGGCTCTGACTGATAGCCCGCCTTGTCTCGCACCTAACTAGGCGTAAGCGATAGGTGAGGTGTCCTCTCCGGCCGCGATTCGCTCCAATTCAGGGGCGATTCGCTCAATTTCCGCGAGGGATATAACGTGACAGCCCGCGTGGAGCGTACCGTCAACGTCTATGCGGTCAATTTTGTAGTGGCCTAGATGGAACGTCTTTCCGTTCGTCTGGAATGCTTCGCCTCGTGCGACTACTGCCCGCACGAAACGAAGACCGCGTATCGCGTGCGAGACAGGTACTTGTGCCCCGCGCGAGGTCTCTACCATTGCAACGGCATGCTGTACGTTTTCGTCTGCCCCGAATGTGCGAATGCGAAGCATAACGGGCAGGTTCCAAGGATCGCGGAGACGGGCTTGCGGATCGCCGTTGCGCCATGCCGCGATAATTTTGGCAGACTTGGCAATCCACTCCTCATCCTCTCGCATACAGTCACAGTTGTATTTCGAGTGGTATTCATGGCGGGGAGTGTGCTGGCAGATGCCAGAGTTTTCCCACTCTTTCCTTTCTGCCTGTCTCTGTGCAACCCATGCCTCTGACTCTGCCCGCCGTTTTGCGTCACGGGCTTTTTGCCGATCCTCAATCGCTTGCTTTTGACGGGCGAGTTTTTCCGCGTCAATCTTCGGAAGTTTGGCGAACGTGGGAAGCTTGAGCCCGAAAAACTTGCAAAAGGCTTTGCACTCTGCGATTAGAGACAAAGCCCGTTGCACATCTTCGTTGCGCGTTGTTTCCATCTTTCTTTCGTTTGCAGACTTCGCGTTTTCCTCGACGGCGGAGACATAGCAGGCCAAAGACTCACGCGGAGATAACGCGGGGTTGGAAACGTGAAACACGGGCACATCTTTAGGAATCGCAGAACGGACGGCGGAAATGTGGCCGGACGTTGTGACGGACCATGACCGCGTTGTCAAGAGAATGACGGGCTTTGGATTCTTTTTGGTTGGATTGTCTACAACGTGACGCGCGATAGGAAAATGCGAACCATAAGAAAAGATGGTGTCTCCATCAAAATAGAGATTGCCTTGTGGGTTGCGGGCATTCTCCTGGACCTTGTGAGCCCAGAGGTGAGGTATCTCGCCCGTGTCAAATACGTGCTTCGCTCGCTTGCGTGTTTTTGCTTGTGCGAGTACAGAGGATGATCCGCCTTGCACTCTGCGAACATGGCCGGTAGAGAATCCGTTCATGCCGCACCGCCGTCTGTACCGTGTTTCAGGTACTCGCGGATCGTTGCGGCATCTTCGTGTTTCACGATCCGGGCTAAGACTGATTCGCGTACTTCGCGGATTTTCTTAGCCCGTTCGCGTGCTGCGACAGTTCTCTGATAGATAGACATGGCAGTTACCTTGCCTCTGTTCTCCGGTAAGACTCGCGTGCGAATCGCGCTAACGATTCACTCCGCGTTTTTGGTGTCTCCCGGCCAAAGACGATCCACAGACCGTCTTTAGGCGAGAGACTCGCCTTAGATAAAATTCTTTGACCGTAGCAGACAGACGAAACACCAAAGCTTGATTGCCGCGAGTGTGAGATAAGGTTTCACTGTCTCGCCTCTTGCAAGATGTCGAGAATGTCTAGTTCAGGCTGTACTGTGGGCTCAGGAGATGAGATTTCGTTCGCCTGAGAGACGCTGTGCGCGTTATTTTTGGGGAGTTTGCCAGTTCCCCACGCTAGGCCAAACTTGTCAGCACAGATTGGTCCATAGCCTACCGCTGTGCTTCGCGCGTCTTTCAGAGCGAGACCGCAGAAGCAACACTGGCCAGTCAAACGTCCGTACTCGCTCGCAACGTCCGCGGGATTGTCAGAGAGTCGAGCAAGCAACGCGGAGACGCTGGCATCCGCTGTGCTGACATGGAAGATGCCCGCCGTATCGATCCGTCCAAAATAAGTGTTGGCGCCGTACGGTCTGCCGTCCGTGATTTGAATCTGGCCGGTATACTTCGATTTGTCTCCCGCACGGGATAGGACAACGTTCTGGCCAGTGGAAGTTTGTAGGCGAATCTTCGGATACTTGAGGGAGTTTGATATCGCGGTCTCGAATAGTGCGAAGACTCCGGAGACGTTCAGAGTTTGCGCGTTCATCGGCGAGCCCACTGTTCAAACTCGCAGATGCTCTGTTCTAGGTCCGTCTGTCTCCCGTTGCCTGCCAGTGGATTGACGTTCAAACTCCCGCGATACCAGAACGGAACGATTCGTTTCTCTGGAATCGTTGCGGACGTAATTAAGATGTGGGCTTGTTTCTCGAAAATGTTCAGCATAGGCAGACGTTCATAGGTAGATGATCCTGCCTCAGAGGTGAATCGAGCCTGCTTCCCTCTCACCTCGACGTGATAGAGCCCACCGCGGAGATAGGTAGGGTTATTTTGTTTGTCCACTGTTACGTGGTAGAGCCCGGATTCTGTTACCATGCTTGCGCTGTCCTCTGGCAGCGTGCGTGCAGATTACACCTAATGTATTCTCATGTCAAGAGAATTCAACGTGTCCCATGAAAATAGATGGAGACGGACGTGCTCTTGTCAGGAGATTACACGACGGGGGATAAGTCTGACACTGGCGGGCAGTCCAGGCAGAGGACCGCGAGGCGAGCGGATCATTATCTTTGAATGACTTGCAAGGCGGGCAGACATTCGGACGTGATAGTACTGTCACCAAACGATAGGACGCATGCGGATGTGTTTGCAGACGATAGAACGCGAGACTTACACATCGGATGCGTGCTTATGTGACCGGATCGTGTCGAGGAGCCCGGATGCGTGAGGATGCGAGGGATTCGGACATAGGACATCAACGAAAGTCTTCGTACTGAATGCAACTTTTTGTTACACTGCACGATCCGGCAAGGGGCAGGAGACCACCAATCTCCTATCCACGGTTATGGCGTTTGTTTTCAATAACTTAAAGATGACATTCCTATGTCTTTCCTATCGCAAACAGCAAGGAAACGGACCTCCGGGCTCTTCCAGATATTCGAGGGGTTTGCGGAGTCGTCTCCGCGTCCTTCAGTATGTCCACTGAAGACTTAGACAGAGGATCGAATTTGAGACTGAATATGTCTCGTACCTTATTGAATAGAGTACCCTTAGTCCCTAGGGGTAGGGGGAGGCAGTCACCCCTTTTCCCAGGACCCGCCAAGCCGAGTCCACGGAGCCTTCAATGGGGTGTCCCGCACATTCCACCACACCTCCGCGGCTCACCCAGGAAACGCGGCGCTCGTGTACCGTTCGTGCGTTAGTCCCTTGAGGCCGATGCCGGGGTGTTTCCTGGCGAAGGTACCATCTCGGGTCCTGAGTCTTGGCCGGCCGTTCATATGAGGCACGAGGACCTTCTTACTTCGAACGTTCAAAATGCCAACGTTCAAAAATCAACTCTTCTCTGGTCCTAAACCCTTGCTCCCTTGCTCCCTTGCTCCCTTGACCTCTCTAAACGTTCAAAATCCCTGGGGAGGTATATTTTTAATCTATATATATAATAATAAAGGACTTACAAGAGTGTACTCCCTTGGTCTGTGGGTGAACCTTGACCTTCTGTGACCAAGGGTGCAAGAGTGGAAGAATGCAAGGGGTGTAGAGAGCGCACGCATTTTGAACGTTAAATCACACTTTTTGTTTGAACGTTTATCTATAACATAAAAATGAACTTGTGAGATATGACCATCAAAAAGCCAAGGAATTTGAACATTTGAACGTTTGAGGAATTTGCTCCCTTGACCCTCCGCTCGGCACCGGGTCCTCCACCCAGGCCCCGGACGTACCCACCTTTCGGGTCCTTCGAACATCGGCCTGGGAGCCTCCAGGACGGTTTGGGACTCTAGGCAGTACATTCAGGCATCCCGATCCCAGATCGCCCGCCAGCGCCCGCGGCTGCTTCGGCGCCATACCCTACAGCCTTAGTCTTGACCAAGGCAAAATCCCGAGCACTTCAGATGCCAAAGTACGATTTTACTTGACAATAATTTCGAACGGTTGTAAACTGGGTTTGCGTTGACCTTTAGCGGGGTCGGCACTATGTCATCCGGGGAAGGAACTCCGCGGCGACAGAAAGCAGGAGAGCAAGCCTCATCCACTGAAAAAGAAGTAACGCTCTGACGAGCCAGCCGCTATTTGGCTTACGAGCGCCGCGCAGAACACCCGCCTTCAAACATCGGGCTTCTCCGCAATCAATCACCAGGACGAAATGTCCATCGCGGAAGTACCAGGAGAAACGCCGATGCCTCAAGAGATTTCCAATGCAGTTGCACATCCCTCTTCGAAACCAAAGAGCAACATAGTTCGTGGCTACAACTTGAATGCGGAAGACGTGGCCGATATTCAATTGCTTGCGGATCACGATCGCCGTTCGCTGTCCTTCCTCGTGCGTGATGCGATCTCTATGTATCTGCGGAGCCGGCAGGAAGAGCTTCAGCAGTTTAAGACTCTCGAAGAGAAGGTGCAGCCATGAATGATCTGAAGCACATGAAGCCAGAAGAAGTAACGCAAGTTTATCGTGTACGCCTTGAGCCATCGGTGGTCGCGGATCTTCGTCGTCTGATACCAGAGCATCGTGGGCAAGATGACAATTTTGTGGTCGCTATGATTGTGCAGTTTTACCGCGCGGAGCATTACGGAGAGATTGAGAGATTAAAACAAGCGTGCCTTAATTCGGAGACATCAGTTTGATCTCCCCGGTCATACTCGAACCACCGTTGAGGGCACAACAGCAGTTGCGCTGTTCCGTTTGCGGAGCCGTGAACGGATGGGAATATCCGCACGGTGAAAATGGGGAGCCGAACGAGTGTGAGGTTGATCCTCTAAATCTTCTCTGTGACCGCTTCTCTTGTGTTCAGTCACGCGACATCCCCGATGTGGTTCCAGAACAGATCGAAGCTGATGAACGAGCCGCGCAAAAGCATGCAGTTCATCCGAGTCTTCGCGCCTGGACTCGCAGTCAGAGACACCACACGACTGATCCGAATCTTCATCGACCCGAGCGGATGTTTAGCGAGGTCGTTCGTGGGACCGGAATTCTTTCGCCACGATCTACGAGCAGTGATGTTGCCCGTGGCCTTTACCACGAACGGTTGTTGAATTCCTTTGAGAGCGAGCCGTCATCTGAATACATTTCATCAGAGCTTTCTTTTAGCTCGAATCGCCCGGACGTGCGGCGTCAGATTGAAGAAGGAGTAGCGGCGACGGCAACGTTGGTTATTGAACTCGAAGAGGACGCCGCTCGCTATCCATCGTCCCCTGACGATATTAAATATCAGCAGATGTATGAAGGTGCTATCAAACATTTGATGGTCAAGGAGTGGGAGAAAGAAAAAGCAGAAGCAATTCGCCTCCGGGATGAAGCATTTGCCGAGGCCGAAGCCAAACAAGATGAATTGTGGAAGTATCAGTTGCTCCGTACCGCTGATTTGTTCCTGCCAGCACGTCCTCACCTTTTGCCTGACATCGGTGGAATCAAGTTGCAGGGATTCAAGCGCGGCATTCCCTACAACTCAGAAGCAAAAGGGAACACAGAGTATTCGACTGAACAAAAATCATCTGAGTTGCGCGAACGTTACAACGCGGCAACCACGCAATCTGATGACGAGGAAGTTGAGTCCAGCTACTACAGCGACGGCGATGGATTCAATAATGAAGGTATGCGAAAGACCAAGACCCCACTTAATTTGGTTGATCTCCGAGCACGCTACCGCGCTGTTTACAATCCCTCTGGCACCACAACAAAAGAGGAAGTCGAACAGAGGATTAGCGAAAAGCCGAACGACGCTATTGATTATGTGACGGAATTGGACAACATCCCCAAGGAGAACATTCGAGCCTACAAAGAAGAAGAGAAGGTGAACACCGTGATTCAACAACAAAGACGAAGAAAGAAGAACATCGTCTCAATCATCAACCATATCTGTCCAGATGGCTCGTGCTTGTCAGACAATTGTGCGCGGCTTGATCCTACTATCGCGCGAGACCTCACCCATTACATTAATCGGCTTCCGGAAGAAGATGCTACAGCCATCTTTAGGCAGGGCGGCTACTATGCGGCGTATACGCTTGACCGCTATCGTTTGGTCCGTCTCAAAGCCGCTGACGAGAATGAAGCTCAGGCTGCCATCATTCTCCTCTTTGAGAAAGTTCTACGCGAAGCTCTCCGTCAGGCTCTACGCAAGGTCACGAATGATTCCGAACGGGATCGTGTGTCCGTTGAGGTCACTGCCCGTATTAATGCAGCCGATGAAGCGGCCATCATTGAGTACATCACTCCCGATCCGGATTACTTCCCCAGGACACCAGGAGTTCCTGCGAAAAGATAAGTTCTTGATTCCTCAGCCTTTGGTACGTCTGTCACATTTTGCAGTATAGATAGAGGGGAAGAAGTTCCCATCCGCGATTCAGGCTGCCATTCCTGGTACGCCTGTCACATTTTTCCATATAGATAGAGGGCAACGCCCTCCAGGAGCATTTCCATGTCTGTACTCATAAACATTGAAATCGGCACGAGCGGTGTCCAGCGGGTAGTGTCCCGCCCAACCACTATCAGCGAGGCTTCAAAGGCAGCGGAGTTGTCGGCAAAAACCGCATTCGCTATTCGGTTGTTACACGAAACGATTGTTGGAGACAGTGACAGTGTTGGGGTTGCTCCTATCAACGAGCATGGCTACCTCTTCGTTCCCCGTGGTGAGATCAATGGTGAGTACGTGGAGTTCGAGAAGGTGGAATTGTATGTGCCGCCTGCTCCTCGGGATTTATTCAACAATCCCGCTACTTGGCTTGTCGATGCTATGAAACGGGCATATCCGAACCATTCATTTTGGAAGCATGCAGAAGACCTCGATGGTGGAGAAGAGGAAGCGGCCACGTCGATTTTAGCGGGTCACGGGCACACAAATAATGGATTTCTAGATCACGCCGGTTGGATTGATGAAGACAATCGTGGTGCGATTCTTGTCTCAGAACCTTACGATCTGACCCTAGACGCAATTGAAGACTTGCGAAGTCTCTGTCAGAACGCTGGTTTGACCTACCGCATCGTCGGTTTCAGCAATCACTATCCAAGCAGAACGTTACGTATCGAAATCTGGAGACCACAATGACAAAGCCTAAAGAGTTGGTGTTTGACTACCAACGCGAGTGCTTGGACCAGAAGGTTCACGATGTCCTTATGTTGCTGTCCTACGCTCACAGTTCCTATGATCTCGAATTGCTGACCTTTGTTGTGCGCGTTTCCAAGCATGCATTGGCAGGAATCAAGAGTGATCTTGAATCCAGTATCGATCCTGTTTGCAGCAGATTTGCTCGGGTGATGAAGGAACTCGCAGACATAAAGCGCAGGCGCGAAGAAGAGAAGAGTTTGCTCTAGGAGTCGTGATGTTGAATCCGAATTTCAAATCAAACGTGCCGGCTCCGTTGCTGGATACACCGAACTGGGTTGTGTGGAAGCTTGAGAACCGCCACAACAAACCCACAAAGGTTCCATACCAGGCTGTTCCTGTAGATGGTGATCCGAAAGCACGTAGCAATGATTCAACAACGTGGGCTGACTTCGACGATGCCTGGGCTGAATCGCTGGAAAACGACAAGTACAGCGGCGTTGGATTCATGCTTGTGGGATCAAAGTTTACTGGCGTGGACTTCGACGGCATTGCTCCAAACCGAGTGATTGAACCTTATGTTGCGAGTATCTTGGCGATCGCTGGAAATCCGTATGCGGAAATCACGCCATCTGGAAATGGAGTCCGCGTATTTTTGGAAGGCACGAAACTACCAGAAGGTAAGCGGAAGTTCACGGTCACCGAGCCTCTCAAGTATGGCGCGGAGATTTATTCTGGCGCTGAAACCGGACGGTATCTCACTGTCACCGGCGACAAGATTGAAGGCTCTGGCAATTCTATTCCGGTAATGAATGAATGGGGCCTCGAACTGGTCTACGTTCTTGTATCCCAAATTCTCGACTCTAAGTTCAAGTCTCTTTGGATAAATGACCAAGAGTTTGTTTCCACTGTTTATGGCGGCGATCAATCACGTGCGGATGCCGCATTGTGCGCGATGCTCGTGCCTTTGTTTAGACGAGACCCACAAAAAATTGAAGATGCGTTCAGCGCATCGGAGATGGGGCAACGTTCTAAGTGGATATCTCGGAAAGACTATCGGGACCGCACCATCAAGAATGCACTTAATCTTCCTGCTTTGTCAGATGGACTTATTTGGAAAGATCAGAACCGACAGAATCAGGCAAAGAAGAAAGAACCTGTCGAAACTCAAGACTCTATTACGCGGACAATGACGATGACGAGAGCCGACAAAGTTCAGGCCGAGGTGACGCCTTGGCTGTGGCCAAATCGGATCGTTGCAAACAACATCAACGTGTTCAGCGGCGAGCCCGACATGGGTAAGGGTTTAACCTGGACGGATTTCGTTTCACGTCTTACGAGGCATGAGGATTTTCCGGATTGCCTGAATGATCTTACTGGTCCCGTAGATGTAGTCATTATGTCTTCGGAAGACGACATCAATTCAACTGTTGTTCCGAGATTGATCGCGGCCGGAGCCGATCTGACTCGCGTTCATTTCATTATCATCACTGAGAACGTTGGTGGGACGATCGCTGAAGGCATTGCGGCGTTAGATAAAGATTTGCCAGCAATCGAGAAGTTGTTGGAAGAACTAGAACCAGGCGCCGTCGCTTTGATCGTTGTGGACCCCATCATTGCTTTCATGGGTGATGCAGATGCTAACAAAGATAAAGATGTTCGTCCCATATTCACGAGGATGAAAGCTTTTTCTAAGAAGAACAAGTTGGCCTGGCTCACGGTCAATCACTTTAATAAAAACTCGGGAGCGACATCGATTAACCGCACTACTGGTGCAAAGACTTTTGTTAGTGCTCCTCGTGCAACTTGGATGTTTGGGAAGGACCCAGAAGATTCAGAACGTCGATTGATGATGAAGGGTAAAGGAAATCTAGCCAAGCAAGGCTTAAAGACTTTGGCTTATCGCATCGTTGAGACGTTCATCGAGGTGAATGGAAAACCTTACATGGATGATAAAGGGCGTTCTGTAGGCGTTCCTTGTATTGAATGGGATGGCGAGACAGATCATAACGCAGAAGATGTTTTGTCCTCGGATTCCGATCCATTGAAGCGAGGATCGAAGAGTGTTGAGATTTTTCTAAACAATATTTTGGGGTCACAGCCAGATGGCGTGATGCTTGCCACTGAAATCTATAAGGCAGGTGAAGATGTAAAAATTAGTTCGGATAGATTGAAACGAGCAAAGAATCAGCTTGGTGTTGTTGTTTTCAAACTCGGAGATCGTTGGTATTGGGCAAAAGGTCCAGCCTATGCCGACGATTTTAAGAAGAACTATTTTTTACCTGGCAACAGCAAAGTGATTATCGCTGACGTAGAAGACGCCGCAGAAACCGAGCTAGTGACAGAGGAAGCATAGCCATGAACAACATTTCAGCAAACGGCCGTATCGCATTACGCGCCGTACAAAATGATCCACCGGCCGAGAAGCTCACACGTTGCAAGAAAATTGTCGCTCCGTTGGAAAACAACCCTCCTAACGAAACGAGCGATCGGATTCTGGAAGATTTACGTCGCACTCTTCGGAGTGTGCAAAAAGCAGAGGACGCATCGTCAGAAGAAGTAGCCCAGGCCGGCGATCTGCTTTTACGTGTGAAGGCGCTCGGTGTTCGACGGGAAAAGTTTCGATTGGCTAATACCGGGAGCGAGGGTGTCGAGGAAGTTTCGATCGAGGAACTCGAAACTACGAATCGTCGCATCGCAACGCCTGATCCATCAAAGTACGAACGGCCGGTTGTCCCAACGCCAAAGCGGGAACCGGACGGGTATGATCCGGCTTTTCTAGAAGGCGGTATCGAGGGCGCGATCGAGCGCGTAATCGCCAAGGGTTACACGGCGGATATGTCAGTCAAACAATATGAGCCATTTCTTCAAGCGGCTTTGGGTCTTTCAAGGGTTCTTGACGCCCAAGCCGCGGACCAGATTTGGTTGGCGATCTCTTATGCCTGGAAAGAAAAATGGAATCAGAAACTAGCACCGATGGCTAAGAAACTTCAGACCGCAGTGCTTAGTTATTCAAACCCGAGAGGGTTTCAAATCCACGAACCGGATTGCTTGTCGTTCGTAGAAAGTATTGATTTTAGGAGTACGTAAAATGAATTCACAGCAGGAACAATTATTTGAAGAGATCATGGACCGGAAAATCTCACAAGAGACTTTTCTCTATGAGGGTCGGGATGAGAATGGTCGTTGGAATCTAATTGCTGGACTCCGGAACTACAGAAAGTATGTTCGCGCATACATTGACGGATTTTCGGGCGGTCGGGTCTCAAACAGTGTTTTCGAAATTGTCTTGAAGGAAATGTTAGAGGCCAGTCCCCGCGAGTTGCGGCCGATCGTTATGGAAGAAGAGCCAGAATTGACGGTCGAGCAGTACCGCGCTATGCCTGTGCGCCAGATTCAGTTGAAGTATAGAAATGATCCGGCATTCAAGGCTGGCGTGGAAAAGCTCATAGCGAGTGGTCAGATCTAATGAGCCTCGTTTATGTCGTGGCCACTACACCTATGGGCTCCCGAGCGTGGTTCGTTGGAACTGATACAAGACTTCTTGGACCTCACAAAACACCGGTACAGTGGCCTATTTTCGACGACGAAGCTTCGAAACTCGTATCTTTGGATTTCGCAAATGACGCCCTCCCTCGCTGGAGAGATTTAGGATTTCGATGCTTTATCGCAGCGGAAAAACACGGTCCATCAATAAGCGGTACAGATTCCGAGTCCGCGCTGACCGAACGTCTCGCAGAACATCCCGCTCAATTCGTGGCGCTGACAGGTGGTGGAGTTGATGGCAAAGGTTACTTCGTACGCTTCAGTCCGGAGCGTAAGCAGTTCTACTGCCGAGCGATCGACATTCCCTCGATGGTTGCCGAGCACAGAGATCGAGAAACACTTTGGGCTGATAAGCCCGAAGATGTTGTCAATAAAATTATCGAACTGTGGGGCATCAACGTAGCTGTTCCTTTCGAGGACCCGCAGGCTGTTGTGCGAGCAGAACAAGCACGCCTACAAGAACAAGCAGAACGAAAGAGAAGTCAAACGCCACGGAATATTCGCCCTGGCGATCGGAGATGAGAAAATGGAATTCGATAGATTTGATAACGCAATTTATACGACGGAAGAAATTATTGCGCAACTGAATGCATCATCTGAATGGGCGGATTTCAAGTCTCATTTTGACTGGTCGAACGAAGGCAACAAGACGTTATTCGAATGGACTGTTGAAGAGAAACTAGGTCCCAATCCTGAACTGGAGGATTACAAGAATCTCCTCAAGGCCATCATCGCCGCAGGTGGGGTGGTCAAAACTCATGGGGAGCGATACGAATTTGAAACTGTTCCAGAACCCGATCCGGTCGTGGAGCCTGAAGTTGTTCCTACCGATCGGAACGGCAATCCTCTCAGCGCCTCGCAACTGGCGTGGAAATCGTATAGAGAGTTTGCTGAATCTCATTCAATGCAGGAGTGCCGAGCAAAGGCACGCACGGACGCCGGCTTCGCATCATTCATGCGTAAGAATTTGGAACGCGAAGCGGCGGGTGGTGTGGGAGATGCAGTTGAGAATCTCAACCAACGCCAGCAAGTTAGCGCATCGCCAGAAGAAGAGCTTGTTGCTTTCGCCGCTGAATACCACAGAACGCCGACCGAGAAACTTCGGCAGTTAAAGCGGTTCGATACCAACCCATATGGCGCAGCCGAATGGAACAGAAGGTTTGAAGCCTGCATCGCAGCGGGCTTGATTTAGGAGATCACATGATTACGAAAGCACAGTATATGTCAAAACAGATCGAAGACAATTTCCTCACAGAGTACAGAGAACTCTTCGCACATTTCAACATGAAGGCATTCATAGAATCTATAGCGAGCTACCTTCACTTAAATTACACGGTCGAAGAACTTACAGTTGCTCCAGTAACTCCAGGATCGTATCGAAAGATTCTCGCGTTGAGTACGATCACGTTGCTCAACCGAGATGCGGTGACTCCTCTCACGGATCTCAACGAAGCCGCCGAAAAAGACTTGTCAAAGCTTCGCACGGAGACAGGCGTGGATTTGGAGCTTGTCCCTGTGTTGGCAATCCCACCTCCAACGGAGACAGAATTATTGGAACAACAAATTCGTAACGACTGGAAAAATCTCCCGATGTCGAAGGTCAGGGAAAAGAAAAACGCTAGTCGAAAATACAGTGAAACCCTTGATCGACTGGCGAATGCTGGAACATTGGAGTCATCGGTCACATCACTCACCCGTGCAGGTGCATGATGACAAACCGCCAGCGCATTAAACGTCGAAAGAAAAGAGATAGAGCAAGAGCCCGTGCAACAACATCGGCAGCCGTAATCCGGTCTCACGGCTTAACAATATTATCGGGTCTGGACCAACATCTAGACGACCTCTTCAAAGTCGCTCGCACGGGCGCCCCAAAGAAGGCTGAATCAAACTAAAAACAAGTTTCACTGGGTCTCCTTTCCTCCTCCCGGTGATAAGGCCACGGTGCTGTTCATTCCCTTCTTAGTGATGTGGGATGGACAGCGCCTCGGCCCGTCGCGTGTTTTCAAAATATAAAGTCAATTAGGGGTTTTCTGATGCCGACAGGACGTGTAGCTTTTTTCCGACCAGACGAGTTTTGGGGAATGATTACAACCAACGATGGGAGAGGCTTATTTTTCCACGGAGCAGAGTTTCACAATGGCGTGGAACCGGTCAGAAATCAGTGGGTTGATTTCCTCGAATCCACTTCGAAGAAAGGCGAGCCCTGTGCCTCAGCCCTCATCCCGATCGATTGCCCGCCAGAGTTTCAATGCCGGGGAATAGTGACTCGATTTGATCCTGTCCGGAAATTTGGATTCATCAAGTATGAGAAAGGCGAAATATTTTTTCACATTAGCGACGTTCAGTTGATAAACGGCATCGAGTATTTCCCGGTGAAAGGATGCACGGTTAACTTCTATGTCGGGCAGAAATCCAATAAAGACCAAGCCGTGAATGTGGTGATCGTCGAATGGCCTCCCGAGTACGGGCAGACCGTAGAAGGATATGTTCTTTCTGTCGAGCCCGAGTTAGAGCCACAACCTGAACTGGTACTAGCCGTCGAGCGTCAGTCTGAGTTGCTCAAGCCAGAAAACAGAACGAAGACGCTCCTCGAATTGATCCAGAAACGAAAACGAGTCTGAATGAGTCACTGTAAGTCTGGTCCCGCTCTCTAGGCGTGCCCCCGCATAAAACATCGAAGGTTTTCAGGAGATCGCATGTCTTCAGAGAAGCGGGCGTGTTTGCAGTGCAATGGTGAAATTCCCAAGTGGAAATCTAAGGGAACAAAGTTTTGCAACCCTGGATGCAAACTAAGGTTTGAACAGGAGAAAGAGAAACGTAGGGTAACAAATCCAAACATATCGTCGGGAATTATTTTACATCAATGCCTTTCGAACGCTCTTGATTCAGCGGTCCCGTGTAGGTGTCGCAAGAAAATATCGGATGAAAACGCGAAGCGCTTGGTCCTCGAAGGGCACGTTGTTGATTACAAGACTCGGGCGCCAGTTTTCACTGAAGGCCAGCCCTTATTGATCGTTGGCAAGCATCTGAAGTTCCCCCGGTCAGCAACTATTGAACGTCCCCATATTCAAAGGGCGACTCAAGACCTTTTCACGATCAAGGGCAAAGTCAGAGCTAAAGAAAGAACGATTGAAGAAATGCAGAAGGCTGTAGCACAAGACAAGCTGGAGAGAGCCGAGGAAGAACTTCTTCGAATGGAACACTACCAGTTCCTAACGGTTCAAAGCATGCGAATCGTACAGATTCCGGCAGAACAATTTGACTATGAGAAAGAAAATGAATTCTGGAGAGGCCGTTGTCTCTTCGCACCTTCAAGTGATGAACGGACTTCGAAATCCGAAGACGTTTCGGAGCCCAAAGATTCTCTCCTGATTGAAGAAGCTGAGTCGGATGTCCTCGCAGAAGAAGAGGTTGAGATAGAGCAACACGAGGACGAAACAGAAATCGAGCACGGCGATCTCAGGGTCGTCACCGTCGAGGAGATGGAGGAAGTTGTATGCCGATCTACCGAGTAGTCAGTAAGACAGACGCAGCATCACCCGAGCAAGCCGCGGAATTTATCCGCCACGATACCGGAGGACAAGTGAATTATGACTCCACCTTTCCGGTGATCGAGGAAGAGGATCATTTTAGAGTTCCGGTGTTTTCATTGGATGGTCGTGCGGCAATGCCGCTGTCTGTGGTCCGAAACCTGGCGATCCTCGGAAAAGATGAAAAAGGAAACGACTTGAAAGAGCGCCCGTACAACGAAAGTGCTGGTCCGCACCCAACGCCAGATCGTCTTGAAGAATTGAAAGCAAACGCAGCCGCTTTTTACAAGATGCTGCGAGGAGAATGAAATGGGTCAGCAACAACGAGAAGCCCACGAGAAATGGGTGAAAGAAGCAGAATACATAACTGAAGTTGTTGGCGATAGCTGGTCTGAAAAAGAACGCAATGAAATGCGGCTCGGAAAACTCGCCGGGTCGAGATACGAATACGAAATATGGTTAGTGTCTATAACCCCCGAGCGATGGAGGGTATTTTCACATAGACCGTCTGCAAATCCTTGTTATGGAGATACGCCGCGGGAATGTCTTGAAAAAGCGGTAGCACTGGATTCGGATACAAGGAATTGAAATGTCCAAGAAAACTACGCCAAAGCTCACTGATCGTTTTCCTGATAACCGTCCATCGATTGCACCATCGCCAGGTCCAGCAAAACCGTTGCCGAGAAATCAACAGACTCCCGGCCTTCCTCCTACAACTCAACGGCTACGGAGAACTATGGGATCGATCCCGAGGTCATGAGTTATGGCCGACAAGCAGCCGTATGTTCCTGTCCCGCCAAGCCGAGATGATTGTGTTAAGGGCGGTCTCAAGCAAGGAAACGAAAATAAATTGAATGGCCACTGGCAGAGGATCGCACCCCTCGGACTTCACACTCGACACCACGTAAAGAAGGGAATTCGAAAGCCTGGTTGTGAGTTGTGTGAGAAGGAATAAGTTATGACTTTATTGTTTGAAGTTCTTGCAGGCGTCAGCCTCATCGTTGGTTTCACAGACCTTGTTGTTTCGCTATACCACAATTCTCAACGTAAGAAAGAGATCGCTGCTGTCAATGAAGCAGTAAGAGTTGCCAGCGAGAATTCCAAATCATCTGAAGAGAATCTCCGTAAAGAGATTTCAAGTATTCGAGACCACGCTACAGCAACGCGAGCTTTCGCAGAATCAAAAGCTCTTCGAAATACAGTCGTGGTCAGCACGTCGGATCACGCACAAATTGTAAAGGACCATCGGAGATAAGAATGTCTACTATCATCACGGCGCCGGGATTGCCGAATATCATCAGTTTTGTAAATGTCCCACCAATGCAGCCGGCACCAAATCAAGCGCCTACGGACCTCGCTTTTCCCGCGGTGCTCAGTGTTCCTGCGAATCTGACTGGCATGAAGATTCGAATCAGCGCCTCTGGGTTCGTTCTAATTCCCGCTGGAAGCGTTGGCTCCGGAATAGTAGGAGTCAGCCTTGTGGATACTGCGTTGACTAAACCTCCGATCCAATCAGCCTCAGCTAGATTCAAAATCGATGGTCAGCAGACCGTTCCTTTCGGACTCGAAGCATACGTTTGGCTAGACCCCGCGACAGGGAGAATCAGAGATATCAATACGTCTTCGCCTGGATCACGCCCTCAATTCGTCGGATCGCTTCCTCGTGGCGGCTCGTTTTTTGGAACGGAAGGAATTCCGTCTTTCAGCGATGGCGCTGGCAAGGGACCGGTATTCGATACGGCAGGCCCTTACAGAACAGGCTCTCAGGCTACCTTTGATTTCACTATTCCAACTCCGCTGCAAGTCTTATCCGAGGTCTGGAATAACGGCGAGCAAAACCTGAATCTTCCGACGTTGGCCTTTCAGCTTACGGCGTTTCAGCTTGAGTATTAGACCGAAGAGTTTCGCCCCGATCCATCGTGTCGAGAAAAGCGGCGTCGTATACAACGCCGTCGAATCACAGCAGTCCCTAATTAGGAGAAACAAAATGTCAGTAAGCAAGGAAAATCAACCTAGTGGTGGATTTGGTTACACCAAAGAGCAGTTCGAGAGAAAACACGAACCGGCTCCGGTCGTGGAGAAGGGCGCCATAGACAATCGGCGGACGGTGAAGAGTGGCGTCACACTTGGCCGGCACGTCCAGAGTGATCCTGGATTCAAGATCGCAGAGCGTCGAAAAGCAGCCGTGGTCAGTAATAGAAAATCTACGGAGAAGCAGTTCGATGATCGGCGGAAAGGGACATCGAGCGTCTAACCAAACTCAATCGGGCCGCTCGCGCGAGCTATCGGCCTTTTTATTACTAAACGGTTGTATATAATGCAAACGCATGATCGAATTCGATTTCATTACTGATGATCGGTTCCGTGATTCACTTCTAGCCGATTATGCTGAGTTTCAAGCCTCTTTGTCCTCAGACGCCTGGAAGGCAGCGCTGGTGCTTCTCGGCAGTATCGTTGAGGCACTCTTGGTAGACTATTTAGCATCGACGGATTATCAGAAGCGAGTCGGAACGGACCCACTCAAAATGCAGCTTGGAGAGTTAATCGTTGCTTGTCAAAAGGAGAATATTCTTTCCGACAAAACGGCCGCTCTTTCGACCGTCATTCAAAAATATCGGAATCTTATCCATCCAGGGCGGGCTGTTCGTTTGGGGGAAAGAGCCACTAAGAGTGCCGCTATAGTTTCCGGAGAACTACTTCAGATGATCGTTGACGAGATTTCTGCCAAGAAACGAGCCCAATACGGATATACAGCGGAGCAAATTGTCAAGAAGCTGGAAAGAGACGAATCCGCAATGTCCATTCATAAGCATCTTTTGAAGGATGTACCTGAATTCGAGATTGAGCGCCTTCTGCTACGAGTAATTCCGAAGAGGTATTTCGAACTCGATACCGCAGTGATGGGAGAGTTCGAACCCGAACCTGATACCGAAGGGCAGGCCCGTCTTGCGACATGTTTTCGTTCCGCTTTTCGAATCGCCTCAGAGGAGATTAAGAAAAAAGTAACGACGAACTTTCTTTCTATTTTGAGAAATGAAGAGCAGTACAAAGTTCTCACATATGAGACAGCCTTCTTTAGGGCCGCCGACCTCAAATATCTCTCTTCTGCTCAAGCAAAACTCGTCAAGGATCATCTACTATCGAGGATCAAAACAGACATTTCAACTGAACTTGTGGAAGCCTTTGATGGCCTGCCAGAATTTCTGGAAAAAGAAGATATCGCTGATCTGGTTGATGCCTTGTTGAAAGCGTCCCTAAAAAGCTCTAATCCGCTAAGGACTAGCGCTCGCAAGTATCTCGGTGAACTGTGGTTGGGTTTGCCAGGAGGGAAGGATGGCTTAGATCAATTTGTCTTTTCTCGTCTCCAAGACTGGATCGTCCACTTCGAAAAACATCAGAATGTAGATTCAGCTCAGATCGTCCGTGAAATAAAAGTGGAGATTGAAGACACGAACATATCGTTTTGAGTCGAGTGACCCCAAGGCTCTCGGCTTTTCTCGTTTCTATTGACAATCTGGTGCTGTCCTGCTACTCTGTACGGGTAAGGCAACACAGCCATCCTCCCCGGATGGCATCGCGGAAGTTCTTCAGAGCAGTAAATCCAAATTTTATTCTTCCGCCTCTGTGCTGCATGTTTCCAAGAGATGCAGCGCGGGTACTCCACAGGTTCACAGTGGCAGTGTTGCGGTGACGCAACGCTGAGACTTCCCGCCAGTTAAGGGACAGTCCTTCTTGAGATCGAAGGCGATTGGATTCGCCGGGTTTCAGGTAGGTTCAAATGCCCGTCAAACGACGTACTCTCCCCGTTCAAGAAAGTAGCACCCCTGCGCTTCTTCAGTTTCCGGGACAGCGCCTTCTAACGATCTCTCAAGCTGCAAAATATTTGGCGACATCCTCTTGGATGGTTCGTGATCTGTTGCGCCAACATGCGGTGCCAATGGTGAGAATCGGGAAACGCATCAATGTAGATATTTCTGATCTCGATCGGTACATCAGTAGCATCAAGACGAAGGCAGCCTAGCCGCCCGCTGTCAGTTGTTTCACTTCTGGAATCACGATGCTGTGTGCGGCGATCGCTTCGTTGGCCAGCTTGCGGGCACGCTTAGTATTTGATTGCATGTACTTCTCCGCGACCTTAGGGTCAATGTGCCCTGTGATCTCCATAATTTCTTTCAACGTCATCCCACCTTCCGCGTACAGCGTCACAGCAGAGCGCCGCAGACCATGAATTGTGATGCCTGTATATTGGTATTGCATCGGCACCACGCGCTTGCGATCTTTCTTGCAGGCAGGGCAGATCACAACTTCATCTGATTTATTCCCATCTTTCACCGTTTTGCATTGACCACACACGAAGGCAAAATATCCTTCACCAGATTTCAGCGCAGCATCTCTCCACGCATCGATGAACGTCTTTTTCGTAACTCCCTCGAACACGCGGTCGTCATCCCCTCGCCGGCCGATCTTTTTCAATGCGTTCACTACAGGTCCAACCAGAACCTTCGTCGAATCATCTCTGGTCTTGTTTTTACTCGGATCAGGATAGTATTCGGCTTTGTCCAGGTTTACCTGAGCCCAGATGATCCCGAGTGCTTCCGTCTTTCGCGTGGCCTGATAGAACAACCAGGTCACATAAGGATGGAATTTTGGATCAAGGAAAGAGTACATCTTTCGAAATTGTGTCAAGGTAACGTAGTCATCCTTCGCCTCTGGGGGTTTAGGTAGCGCAATCTTCTTAACGTCGGACCCGTGCAACAAGCCCTTGTCTAAACCGATGGCATACATCCGTCGCAATAACTTCCCACTAGACCGGATCGTCGCGTCTGAAACCCCCTCTGCTCTCCGTGCCTTCACAAACTCATCCCATTTGTCTGAAGTGAAATCCTCCATTTTGATCCCAGGATTCTCAGGTTCGCCGTTGGACTTGCGATAGCTGAAGAGTTCATCCAGCTTGGTCAGGCCACGAAGTGAGTATTCACCATTAGACAGAAGTTCCAAGGACTTTAGATTGGCTGCCTGGGCCACTTCTAGGGTCTTTGCGCGGAGTATTCCATAACGGATACCCTTCTGTGCTACCGTGCTGATCGTGCCCTTACGGACCTCGGCAATGCGTTCAGACAAGATCCCGCGCGCTTCTTTCTCTGTGGTTGCGTCCGTAGGTTCTTTACGTTGGTGACCCTCTTGGTCATAAAATTGGATGTACCACTTTGAAAGCTCCTGCTTTGACCCGTCGCGTGCTGTGTAGGTTGGATGGAAGACTCGACCTTGACCATACTTGCCGCGCTTTGTCATGTTAGGAGACCTCCGATGGACACATCCAAATATTAAGACATGTCAATAGGAATGTCAAGCGTTTTTGTTGGGAAAAGCGTGATTTATAAGGAGTCCGTCAGTCTCCTACCCCTAAAAAATCCAGAAACAACTGAAACTGGGCAATTTACGTAAAATTTAGAAGAACGCAATCAATTTTGACTCCCGGAGCAAGAGAGATTTCCTTGCATGGGCCAATGTTCCACGGTTATGACCTATTTTGTCGGACATGGGCGGGATCTCCTCCAGCTCCAGCCCGGCAACAAACATGGGCGTCGGCGCTACCCTACCCCATCGGAATAACTCCCAGCGAGCCCGAATGAATTTGGTCTCCGGACGGAGTGAGAGATCGAGGATCAGCTTGGTCGTGCCGCGATAGAACTGTTGTGGCAGCATGAGGAGTGGCTTCTTCGACCAGGTTGCTCCGTCGGCGGAACCCCAAATCGACACGTCAAGCGATTCTTGTTCTATCTGGTCCGTGACGCTAAGACGGCAGAGAAACGTGCGTGTAGCGCTCGAGGAAATGTCGAAGGCCGCACCATCGCCATTAGCTTCCATACGAGTGTTTTCAGGAATCAGCGGTAGGTGATTTGCCATGGACCTCCCGGACGACTTCCCAGATGGTGAAGATTCTAGCACAGGAAAAACGTCCCACTGAGCACTTGGTATGGAATATCGTTCGGTCCTCGACCTTTTTCAGAGAACCGTCTTACACTGGCTTGCATGCCGAATCGTATCCGGAAACTAGCGCAAATAGGGATAGTAGTTCAGTTCGTGGCACTGATCCGCTGCCTCGGTGAATACTTCCGCTTGAAGTATTTCGTTGTCGACAAGTTTTCAATCATCCACGTCGAGCCATTCATAATCGGCGCTTTGGTGACGGCCATTTTGGCGTTTGTGGCGATTCTTTTCTATTTCGCAGAGAAGTATCCGCTAACCGCGCTTACGTCGGGAATCACCGTAGTGATCCTGTTTGTCCTGCGATTCACCCTGCATTGAAGCGCGACGGTATCGTCTTTAGATCGCTCTCAAACTATTCGGCTAAGGCCGCAATTTGGCCAGTCGCTCTTCGGCAGCGGCGAGCGTCTCTTCTTTCTTACAGAAGGTGAAGCGAACCTGTGAGGCGCCATCCTGTGCGTTGTTGTAGAAACTGGAGCCAGGGACGACGGCAACTCCGATGGATTCGACGAGGAACTTGGCAAAGCGCACGTCTTTTGTGTCGGCCTGAAAACGAACAGGGTCGGGATCGGCGAATCGCGAGATATTCGTCATGATGTAATACGCGCCGCGCGGCTTGAACACGGTGAAGCCAGCGCTGGTGAGAATTTTCAGCAGCCGTTCGCGTTTGGCAGTGTAAGAAGCGGCAAGCTTGTCGTAGTAACTCTGGGGAAAGTGCAGGGCGCTGGCGCCGGCTTGCTGCAGTGGTGCAGCGGCGCCAACGGTCAGAAAATCGTGCACTTTGCGAATCGGTTGCGTCGGCTCCGGCGGCGCGAGCACCCAACCCACGCGCCATCCGGTAACGCTGTATGTTTTCGACAAACCATTAATCACAATGGTGCGATCGCGCATCCCGTCGATGCGCGCCATGGAAATGTGTTCCGCATCGTCGTACAAAATGTGCTCGTAGATTTCGTCGGTGATGCAGTAAGCGTTCCACCGCACACAGAGGTCGCGGATGAATTCGAGTTCCGCGCGCGTGAACACTTTGCCGGTGGGATTGTTCGGCGTGTTCAGAATGATCGCTTTGGTGTGCGGGCCAAACGCGGCCGCGAGTTCCTTGTCGTCAAAAGACCAATCGGGAGTGCGGAGCTTCACGAACCGCGGCGTGGCTCCGCTCAGAATCGCATCGGGCCCGTAATTCTCGTAGAACGGCTCGAAGACTACAATTTCATCGCCAGGATTGATGATCGCCATCATGGCGGACATCATCGCTTCCGTCGAACCGCAACAGACAGTGATCTCGCGCTCGGGGTCGTACCTTACGCCCTGGGTGCGCTCAAATTTCTCGACGATGGCGTCACGCAGAGGCTTCGCCCCCCAAGTGATGGCGTATTGATTGATGTCATCCGCGATGGCTTTGCGCGCGGCCTCCTTGATTTCTTCGGGCGCCGCAAAGTCGGGGAACCCCTGAGACAGATTAACCGCGCCGTGCCTCAAAGCCAGGCGCGTCATTTCCCGAATCACGGATTCGGTGAATTGTTCCGCCTTTGCCGAAAGCATGCGGCGGGAGATTTGTGCCATGGAGAGATCGGGAGCAGTCATTGCACCTTCTCAAAATAATAAATTCGCATTGGTAGAGGTGCTCGCCGCGGCGAGCTACGCCCTACGAGGAAACTTAGAAGTATAGGGCAATTCGTCAGCGCGCGTGGCCTGTGGAAGCTTGCGTGGCCACACTCGGCGACCCGTAAATCACACGGTAGACTGCGGTGTTGCGCAAGACGACTTGCACATATTCGCGGGTTTCCGTGAAAGGAATGGATTCGACGAGCTCTGGGATTTCTTCGTAGTTACGCTCGGCTTTCCAGGCGGCGATGCGGTCTTCGCCGGCGTTGTAAGCAGCAGCCGCGTACTCCAGCGCGCCGGTCTGGCGCACCAGGCCTGCGATGTAAACCATTCCAAGTTCAATGTTGAAGTCCGGCTCAAATAGTTTGTTCTTTGTGTAGCGGACCTTGAGTTGCCTGGCCAGAAGCTTCCCCGTTTTTGGAAGGACCTGCATCAAGCCGATGGCGTTCTTGGGGGAGACGGCGTCCGCCTGAAACGTGGATTCCTGGCGAATAAGGCCGGCGGCAAACATGGGATCGAAATCATTCTTGGCCGCCTCGCGCCGCAAAGCACCTTCATAGGGCATCGGATAAAGCGCCTTCCATGCCGCCACAGGCACGTCAGCGATCTTGCGTGAATCGAAATTCGGCACAATGATCCGGCCGTAAGCCATGCCCGCGCCGTAGTGCCCTTGATCGAAGGCCGCCTGCGCGGCTTCCAGCAAAAAGCGCGGTGAAGAAGTCGCAAAGTAGGCGTTTTTCAGCTCCTGTTCAGCGGAGGAATCAAACGCAATGCCGCGAAGTGCTTGCGCGCGCGCCCAGCGGTCAGCGGCGGCAACAGGGATCGGCTCATCGAACGAACGAAGCGAGGGCGGCGGCGGGATTTTCTCTAGGAATTCCGGAGTATTTTCTTCACCCGGACCAAGCTTGGCGAGCCGGGCAGTAGCGGCATTACCGAAATACGTTTGCGGGAAGCGCTCGGCAGCCTTGCCGTATAAGCTGCGCGCACGTGCTGCATTTCCAGCGCGTTCGGCATTTCGCCCAAGCCAATAGAGCGCGTCGACGGAATTGGACGACACAGGATACTTCAACAGAAAGTTGGTCAGACGGTCATCGGCGTCAGGATGACGATCCAAATACGCGACCCAGGCGATTCGCCATTCGCAGTTCATGGCGTATTTTCCGTTCGGAAAGGAATCCAATACGCGCTGGTACGCAACCACGGCTTTTTCGCGTTCGAGTTCAACCCAATGGTAATTCCCTGCCGCCATCAGACCATCTTCGTTCCACTTGCTCACCGGATAGCTCTGCGCCAGCGTATTCAGCGCCGAGAACATCTCCGCTTCCTTTTTCGCGGTCCGATAAGCTTGAGAAAGGGCATAGAGCCGTTCGGCGTCAACTTCTATGTCTGGCGTCTGAACCGCCGCGATCAAAGAGGGCGCTCCCTTCGATTGCACTCGGCATTCGGCAACGCGAAGCTGCGCGCGCTGGCGTGTGGGATTCGCAGGATCCTTCACCATGTTTAGAAGCTTTTCATATTCGCCGCGTGCTTCCTTCCATTTGTGCGCGTCAAAAAAAGCCCGCGCGCGCTGCTCCTGCATTTCCACACCCGGATAAACATATTCTTTCCCGAGAGCGTGCATCAGCTGCGACA
>WNFG01000843.1_pt1 | contig 30823 bp, 23 predicted proteins | sample 5400431 | NCBI WGS metagenome assembly WNFG01 (sample SAMN13153346, study PRJNA577476) | soil metagenome | isolation source: 120 cm saprolite under Douglas fir tree site 2 hole 3 replicate 2 | place: USA:California | collected 2015-04-18 | reverse complement strand
GAGCAAGCTGGAAAGCAGTAGGATGGCGCCAAAAGAGAAGCAAACAATTGAAATCGAAAAAACTCACAGAGACCCCTTACCTTCGTTCAATCAAGCAGTTACAGTGGACTGCTTGGACTTTCTTGGGACAGCACTGATTGTGACTATGTCCTACAGAAGAGAAAGAAACAACGGTGAGGACCGCAGGGGGCGCGAGTCCCCACCGCACAGATCGAGGTAATCAGAGCCCATTCAAGAACGTCAACAGCTGGTCGCCGGGCTTGTAGCGATGACTCTGTACGCAATAGGGCGACACTCTTGCAAGAATTCGTTCCTTCAGTTCCAGGTCGGCGTTCAGATACATCTGGGTTGTTTCGACCGATTCGTGTCCAAGCAGAAGGGCAATTACCGACCGATCGACTCCTGCGAGCAGCAATTGCATCGCATTGGAATGCCGAAGCACGTAAGGCGAAACATTTTTGCGTTGAAGCGTTGCACATCGACTTCGAGCACGATCTACGTGCTTAGCCAGCAGTTAACGAACTCCGTCCGTGCTCAGCGGACCTCCACGAGCATTCGTGAAGAGAGGTTCTTCCGAAGCTACGCCACGTTCTTTAAGCCATGCGGTGAGGGCTTGGACCGCCTGTTTTAAAAGAGGAGTACCTCGCTCTTTCCTCCCTTTGCCCAAGCAGTTCACATGTGCACCGGAGCCTAGCACGATGTCGCAGCAGCGCAAGCCTACCAGTTCCGACACGCGTAGGCCCGTTACCACAGCCAACAGAATGATGGCGTGGTCGCGCCGACCCAAATGTGTCCTTTGGTTTGGAGAAGCAAGAAGTCTCAGGTACCCCTGGATGAATTGGAACGAGATTGCATCGCGCACCTCGATGCGGGCGGGTTTCGCTACTATATCCCAGCACTGATGCTGAGCGTGCTCAAACATTACGACTCGGCATCAATGCGAGTCATCGGGACGCTCAATAGCCTTTATCCCAAAAAAGATCATAGCTGGGAATATCAGATGCTTCGCTATTCTCTGCTCAACCATGCGCAGAAGACAGCCATCGCACGATTTCTGGAGGCTGTCCCTCGCCAAAATGGCGACGGACTTTGAAATCAACAATTTGCGAAGTACTCCTGTACATTGTTAAAGGCGTGAAGCTCAATACTCCCGGAGTTTTGGCGAGGGTCACCCGCATCAGGTCACTCATAACGCCGCGATTTCGAATGTCTGAAAGCTGAAAGCAAAATTCCCCGTCACACGACATAGTTGCCCAAAGCACAGCTCATGCTACGGATGTGACTTCTCAATTAGGGTAAGCGGGTTCTACAAGTGTGCAAACCGACGCACACCCCACCTTAGGCTCCTTCGCGCCTCCACTGGGTTGGTTTAGCTCTAGTCTCGTCCAGCGCTCCTACTATTACAGGTGTAGCTTGCTGAGAGGGATTACTTCGTTCTGATTCTATGCAGGTTATTGCTTGCAGCTCGTTCTCCTGGTACTGGGATTCATGGAACGGCCAAGGTCTTCTTGTTCCACTTTCAACACCCCTCTTGTGTGGTCTTGTGTGGCACTCGGTTTGCAACGTACAGAAGTAGAGGATATGTGCGCCTAAATTGTGCCGAGGGTGTGGCCATGCTCATTGGCACCTCTCGACACGATGTTTGCTCCCCGCCAAACACCGGCAGTATCACGCCACGGCAGGACTCAAGACATCTCGAAACGTGGGGTCTATTTCGTTGTCGGGGATGACTTGAAACCCGGCGTTGGACTCCACCTGACAATCACCCTGCTGGTTGAAATAACCTGCGGAGGAGGATTGTCGATCTATATTGCAGGAAGAGAAGCGCGCGCCGAAGATTGTTCCAAAAGGGAGCATCGGGGAATTTGGGATTGCTGACGGCATTGGACGCTACGAAATTGCTTGTGACATGACGACCGATTCGTAGGGGAGCAAAGATTTTCATTAGTTGCGGGGAATTGGGGCGGCAGAGAACTTCGATTCTTGAGGCAGGAGCTCACAATTGAACGGGACGATACCTCTTTTGAAGGGAATCTCAAGAACCGCGAGAAGGAGAGAACATGCTCAACGTAGGTTATCCTCTCCGGTTGGCTGTGTAGGTTTCCTTCTGTTCGATTCGACTCTGAGCCCGACGTTTGTGAACGATGAGGCGATTAGAATTCTTTCGTATCCTGGCCATCAAGAGAACACAGCGCGCGTCGAAGAGTTTCTCGCGAGAATGTTTCAGTCGCTAGATCTGAAAGCGCAAGGCATCTTGGAGAAGTATCCCATCAAGCGGTTTGTGTCCGGGAGGAGACATTATACGTGTCGGTTACTTCCCATTTCTCCGTCCGGTGGTAGCCCGCAACAACCAGTGATGGCACTTCTGATCGAGCGCGATCCGGTAGCTGCCGACCTTTTGGCAATCGCTAAGAAGTTTAACTTGACCCAGAGGGAGTATGAGGCAGTACAGCACCTTGCTCTGGGCCTCACCAGTAAGGAAATTGCCGCTCGTATGGGAATCAGTCCCAGTACCGTAAAGGCTTTCCTGAGACTTGCAATGATTAAGACTGGGGTCGCCGTGCGTTCTGGAATTATCGGAAAATTTGTCAAAAGCGCGTAGATGAAACCCTGTTCCGATGCAGGTTAAAGGATATCGGTCTATCGCCTGCCCCTCAGTCTCTTCGCTTGTTTATCGCCCACAAAAGGATTAGTCCTTCTGGCTAAGCCGTCCTGAGAATTGTGAATATTCTATAAATTTGCTACTGGTTTTTGTTTACGCTGCCTTGTGATGGCAGCAGTCTCTGAGGTTTTCGGAAGTGCTGAGCGAGGTGGCAGGCGCGAGAACGCTCACCCGACCAGCGGCAGCGGACGTGATTTAAGCGATTAGGCTGATTTGCCATAGGGACAATTGGCGGAAAACAGGAGCTCCTTGAGCAGCCAAGCTCTAGCTCTAGAGTGTAGGCCCGTTTTCCGGTCTCCGGCTTTCACAGCGTCCCCAAGTGCGGGGAAAATTTATCTTTCGTTGGCGAAGAAAAGCTATATCACGCTGCCAGTTGAAATGACCGCCGGAGTTGACTCATGAGCGATAGCATCATAAAGATGATGAAGATCCAGAGATGTGTAGGGGAATTGGTCACCGCACAAGCTGCGGCCAATACCCAAGCGCTTGCGGTTGCGCACGGATCGGCGGTGCTAACCTACGGCGAACTGGAAGCAAGCGCCAATCAAGTGGCACATCATCTGCTATCTCTGGGTTTGGAACCCGAAGCTGCGGTGGGCCTCTGTCTCGGCCACTCCCTCAATTTTGTGATCGCCGCACTTGGAATTCTCAAGGCTGGCGGTGCATACCTTCCGCTTGATCCGACGTATCCGCTGGAACGGCTGACGGTGATGCTGAAAGACGCAGGCGCGCCTTTCCTGGTGACAGATTCGCGCCAGCAGCCTTGTCTCGCTAACGGTCCGTGGAAGACCGTAACCCTCGACGGTGACGCGCAAGTTTTCGCTGGAGGCTCGACAAGCGCCCCGGCTGTACCCATTAAACCGAGCAATCTGGCTTATCTGATCTACACGTCGGGTTCAACCGGGTGCCCGAAAGCGGTCGAAATATCGCACGTTAGCCTCTTGAATTTGGTGTTCTGGCACCAGCGTGTTTTTGGCGTCAGCGCCAGGGATCGGGCGCCCTTCATGGCGGCAGTTGGTTTTGACGCCGCGGTTTGGGAGCTTTGGCCCTACCTGGCGGCAGGGGCGAGCTTGCATTTGCCCAGCGATAAGGCCATTTACACCGTTCCAAAATCACTGCGTGACTGGAAGCTGCCGTTTCAATTGGTGAACAACTACGGGCCTACGGAGTGCACCGTGGTCGCTACGTCGGGATTTGTGGAATCGGCCAACCGCCCGGGTATTCTGCCTAGCATCGGCAAGCCCATTGACAACACGCACATCTACATCTTGGATGAAAATCTTGAGCAAGTGCCGGTCGGCACGCTCGGCGAGCTGTATATCGGCGGAGCGGGAGTAGCGCATGGCTACCGCAACCGCCCAGACTTAACTGCCGAAAAATTCGTTCCCGATCCATTTAGCACGAACCCCGAAGCTCGCTTGTATCGGACCGGCGATTTTGGATCCTACCTCGAAGATGGCCAGATCGCTTTTGCCGGGCGAGCAGACGATCAGCTCAAGATTCGGGGGCATCGGGTGGAGACAAATGAAATTATCGCAGTGCTCGGCCGGCATCCTGCGGTGCAGTCCAACATGGTGGTGCCCCGGGAGGATAAAACAGGGAGCAAATATCTGGTGGCTTACGTCGTTACGAACCCGGAATACGAGCTCACCCCCAAGGCGCTGCGGGAGTTCCTGCGCACATTCCTGCCGGAATATATGGTTCCGGTAATATTCGTGCGGCTAGAAAAGCTGCCACTCAGTCCACATGGGAAAGTAGATCGCCAGGCTTTGCCCATTCCTGATGCCGAAAACACCTTGCGCGATGAAGTCTTTACGTCGCCGCGAACGGCTCTGGAAGCACAAGTCGGAGCGATTATCGGCGGGCTTCTGGGCACCAAGGACCTTGGTGTGAATGACAACTTCTTCTTGCTTGGCGGCAACTCGTTCCTGGGCATTCAGATAATCGCTCGTGTGCGCGAAAAGTTCGGGGTGGAAGTTCCTTTGCACACTCTTTTTGAGGCTCCCACGATCGCAGATCTGTCTGCCGAGGTTGCTCAGCTCCGCGCCGGTAGCGTTGAAGCAAACGAGAGAAACGCCGCGCACTAACCTTGGGTTTCGATCCAATTTCAGGGAGGGCAGATTAGGAGTGAGCGAATACTATGGCGACCTGGATATGAAAGTCGTTTCTGTAAGGGAGAGCGACCCCAGCCTGAGTCTCTACCATCTTCTTGACCCCGAAGTGCTGGCAAATCCCTATCCGCTTTTCCGTCGACTTCGGACCGAAGATCCGGTTCACTGGGATCCCTTCATTCATGCCTGGGTCCTCACGCGTTACACAGACGTGGTTACCGTGCTGCATAACTTTTTGGCTTACAAGCCGGCGCCTCCGGAAACCCTTACGGCGATGGGCCTGTCCTCACTCGATCCCATCACCAAAGTGATGACGAAGCAAATGCTTTTCATGGACCCGCCGGCTCACACGCGCCTGCGGAACCTGGCGGCAATAGTCTTTACCCCCTATCGAATGGAGTTGTTGCGGTTGCATATCAAAGACATTGTTTCTTCGCTGCTGGATAAAGTGCCGAGCCGCTTCCCGCCACTGTAACGGCGGAAATGCTGGGCGTACCGGTTTCTGATATTCGGCAGTTGAAGGCGTGGTCGGCGGATTTCGCAGAGATGCTCGGCAATTTTCAACACAATCCGGAGGGCGTGCCGCGCGTGCTGCAGAGCCTGCAAGGGATGACGGATTACTTCCATGCAGCCATCCGAGAGATGAGGAGCCATCCTAGAGAAGGTCTGATTCATTCATTATTGACTGCGGAGGTCGATGGCGACCGTCTTACCACCGAGGAAGTGGTCGCCAATTGCATTATCACCATGGTTGGCGGTCAGGAGACGACCACGAACCTGATCGGCAATGGTCTGCTGGCTTTGCTGCGCAATCCGCAAGTGCTGCAGGAACTGCGGAGCGACTTGTCTTTAATTCCCTCCGCCGTGGAGGAATTGCTGCGCTACGAGGCTCCCAGCCAGTACACAACTCGCCTGGCCCCCGAAGATTGCGAGGTCGGTGGGAAGACAATTCAGAAGGGCCAGGCAACGATCGCGATCATGGCTGCCGCAAACCGCGATCCAGAACGTTTTCCTGATCCGGATCGGATAGACATTCGCCGTACGGATAATCGCCACCTAGCTTTCGGCTGGGCTGCCCATTTCTGTTTTGGCGCGCCGCTGGCGCGAATCGAAGGTCAGCTAACCTTTGAAGCGTTGCTGCGCCGGCTGCCTGATCTGGCCCTCGAGCCGGGGCCGCTCGTGTGGCGTCATAATCTTGGATTGCGGGGACTGCAAGCTCTTCCGGTGACATTCAAGAACGAGAACACCAGTATAGGCCCTTCACGTTCCGATCCATCGCCATGCGCCTAAAAATTACCCCACAGCGGGCGCTGACACAATGGCGCACGGAAGAGAAAATTTGTTTGCCGGTTGACGAAGTCCACATCTGGTTGGCAGGTCTGCGCGTTGGAGGCGCCGCCCTTTGCACCTGTTGGGATTTGCTCTCACAGGAAGAGATGCGGGTCGCCTTGGGCCATCGCTTTGCAAAGGATTGCCGGGAATTCATTGTAACGCGCGCGCTCCTAAGACAAATCTTGGCACGCTACGCCGGTCGAGCGACGGCTGATTTGTGTTTCGATTCTGACTCTAGCGGCAAGCCTGTGCTTAGGGGAACACAAAGCCTTCATTTCAGTGTGTCCCATTCTCGGGATCTAGCGCTTTTAGCCATCGCGCACAGGCAGGTTGGAATCGACGTGGAATACATACAAACCATTGTTCTCCAGCAAGCGTTGATCGAACAGTACCTTGCTCGCCCCGAACAGTCTCATTTGCAAGCGCTGCCTGCTGAGGCACGCGCCGTAGCGCTCTATCGTTGTTGGACACAGAAGGAAGCTGTTCTCAAGGCGCTTGGCGTGGGCTTGCTCTATCCTCCGCGACACGTGAATGTGCTCGCAGATGGTAGAAAGTCTCATGTCGTTAGCGCGCTGGGACGCAACTGGTTGGTCCGGGAGGTCGCTGCGCCTATCGGCTATGCTGCAGCGGTAGCCATTGAACAGCCAAAGTGTAGGCTTAGGTGGCGCCAATGGAGCGTACAAGCTTGAGCAGGCTAGCCCCGGCTCTTGAGTTTAGACGTTTCCCCAAGCAGATAAGCTCGTGCGCCACCGTATGCGCGCGCTTGGAATCATGAGCAGATATCGGGACGCCAACATGACGGCTCCACCGAAGGTACCACGCATAAAGCCGAAGTATGGTCCAAAGCTGCGGGAGGCACGCTTCAAGGATTATGACCAGATTGCAGGGCTTGAATCCCGGTTCGGGCTCGCGGTCAAGCCTTACGAGGAGTGGGTCCATCTCTGGCAGGGTAATCCGCTGTACCGCGAGCTAAAAACTGACTGGCCTATAGGCTGGGTCCTCGAAGACGAGGGCGGTAAAATCGTCGGATCGATGGGGAACATCCCGTTCTTATACGAACTTGACGGACGGAGAATCGTGGTTGCCTCGGGGCGCTCCTGGGTTGCCGACCTCGCGTATCGGAGCGCGTCGTTGCTGCTCCTAGACAGCCTGATTGGACAGCGCCACGTAGATCTCTATTTGAATAATACGGTCGGTGATGATTCCGTTGCCACCGTAACCGCCCTTGAGTGCTCTCGCGTGCCGGTCGGCGTCTGGGACGAGGTAGCCTACTGGATCACAAACTACTTGGGGTGCTTCCAGGACATGGTGGCGATGAAAAATTATCGTCTGACTAGACCGTTTGCCTATCCGTCGTGGGGGGGGACTTGGACGCACTTGAAAGCTATGCGGGCCCGGCTTTCCAAACCCCTGAGCTATCCGCTTGCCGCCGCCGCATTTCTGAAAGACCATCTGGCAAAGACATCATTGCGGAAGTGCGACGTCGAAGTGCAGGCTTGCCCGGATTTCGACGATCGCTTCGATACCTTCTGGGAAGACTTGAAGAAAAAGAATCAGCACTCACTCCTGGCCGTCCGTACGCGCGAAGTCCTGGATTGGCACTTTAAACATGCATTGTTAAGCAACCAGCTCTGGATCGTCACCATTGTTGATGGTTCCCGATTGGTCGCCTATGCGATTTTCAAAAAAATACTCAATCGAGGGTCCGGCGTTAAACAAGTAATGCTTGTCGACTATCAGTCTCTGGAGGCTAGCGCGTCTATGCTTGAACCCCTGCTCTCCTGGACTTTGAAAAGGTGCCGGTCCGAAGGTGTCCACATGTTGGAACACACTGGTCGCTGGCTGGAGAAGGGGGAGTTCATTGATACCGCTGCGCCTTACCGGCGCAAGCTGTCTACATGGACATACTTCTACCGCGCAAATAATCCCGAATTGAGAGAGCTCCTGACCGACAGACGAGTTTGGGCTCCCTCCTTATTTGACAGCGACGCGACCCTCTAACTGCACTCATGGAGCTCCTAGGCACAACGGTTGTCGATCCATGGGCCAATGGTCCATACTTTTTCTCGCCTCAAATCGCTCCAGGCGAATTCCCGGACGTTAGAAGTGCTGCGCGCAGGTGGTCCCCGCGGACGGTGTGAGGACAGATGGTTCCGCTGCAACCGATGGACTCTTCGTCAGGATGGTCGGGGCAATGACAAGAATATTCATTCGATATTTCCTCTTTCCACGTCGAGACTACTGCCGCAGTGCGAACGTGAATAGGCAATTCCCGGCGTTGACTGCCACGTACTGTTTGCCCCCCACCGAGTATGTCATTGGGCCGGAAATGACTGCTGCACCGAGTGACGTCTTCCATAGCAGCGCGCCGGTGCGGGCATCCAAGGCATAGAAATAGCCCTCGCGTCCCCCGCTGAAAAGCAAATCCGAAGCGGTCGTCAGGATGCCTGCCTCGGTGACGTCGGTCATCTTGAATTCCCATTTCTTTTCACCGGTCTGCGGGTCGAGCGCTCGGACCGCGCCGTAGCCCTCTTCCTCTTTCCGGAAATTCGGAGCAGGAGACCAATTAAATGGAACGGACGACCTGGTTGTTCCCCCGGAATAGTCTCGGCCCTCATGATACTCGCCGGGAAGTTTAACAAACATAGACGAGGAGTTAACCCATGCGGGAATGTAGAAAAGCCCGGTGCGCGGACTGTAAGAGGGGGAATACCAGCTAGTCCCACCGGGATTGCCGGGATACACAAGGGTCCCATCCAGGCTGGGAGTCTGGCCCTCTACTCGCACGGGTTTGCCCCTTTCATCGAATCCACTGGCCCAGGTGATCTTGACGAATGGTTTTCCCAGGAGGAATTGTCCTGTCGTGCGATCAAGCACGTAAAAAAAGCCGTTCCGGTTGGCCCACAGGATGGCCTTGCGCTTCTGGCCTTGCCACTCGATGTCGGCCAAGACTGGAACTTGAACGGAGTCAAAGTCGAAATCGTCGTGGGGTGTGAATTGGTAATACCACTTCAGCTTACCGGTGTCCGCGTCCAGCGCAATCACGGAATCGCTGTAGAGATTGTCTCCGGGCCGTGCGTCCGAGTTCCAGTCCGGGCTGGGGTTCCCTGTGCCCCAATAGGTTAAGTTGAGATCAGGGTCATAGGAGCCAGTCATCCAGATTGGCGCCCCTCCTCTCTCCCAGGAATTCCCTCCCCAGGTCTCGTGGCCGGGCTCGCCCGGTCCCGGAACTGTGCTGAAGCGCCAAACCTCCCGTCCTGTTCGGGAATCGTAAGCGGCGACAAAGCCTCGAATGCCAAATTCGCCACCGGCGACCCCTACAAGCACCTTGTCCTTAATTACCAAGGGAGCGTGCGTTATGACATACGCAGCCCTTGCCTTGGCCACCGTGGTCTCCCATATGGGGTGGCCATCTTTGGCGTCGATCGCGATCAGATGCGCGTCGAGGGTACCCATGAAGAGCGTATCACCTAGTATAGCCAGCCCGCGGTTGACTCGACCGCAGCAAGGGCGCCCATGTTCCGGATGATGTGAGTAAGTCCAAAAAATCCGACCCGTGGCTGCATCCAAAGCGACCACGTCATTCGGAGCCTGGACGGTGTACATGATTCCGTCTACCACTAGAGCCGTGGCCTCGAACTTTTCCAGCGAACGAGCCTGGTAGATCCACTGCAACTCAAGGTTCTTGACGTTTGCCGCGGTGATCTGGCTAAGCAGGCTATGGCGCTGACTAAAGGTAGTTCCGGAATAGGTAAGCCAGTTTTCCGGCTCCTTGTTGGCCCCAAGAATGCGTTCGAACGAGATCTGTCTCGACCGGATTGGGCTCGAGAGACAACCAAACAGAGCGACGAGAAGCATTAACCGCACTCGTGGGCTCATTGACCGTCGATTCCTTTCAGCGAGGCAAGGTAACTAACAACATCTGCAAGCTCCTGTTTGTTGAGCTTGTCCCGGTAGGAAGGCATTAGAGATTTTTCAATGAAGCCGTACTCTTTTAGATTTGCCTTCTTGAAGGACTGTAGCCGCTCTTTCGAATCGATAAGTTGCACTGTGAAGGTATCTTGGTTCAGAAGCCTTCCGACAATCGTGACCCCGTCCTGGGTTACTATGCGGATGAAGCGGCTCGAAGGAAGAACTTCGGCGTCAGGGTCGAGGAGAGAACGTTGCAGTTCAACTGTCCTCCGAACCGACCCGATCTCAGTGAGGTTCGGCCCCACGCGCGAGCCCCTATCCCGGACTCGGTGGCAGTTAAGACATTCGCCCTTGCCTTCGAAAATGACGTGGCCTTGGATTGCATCACCGGAAGCGAACGTGGCACTGGATGTGGATTTCATATAACGCAAGTAGGCAACAATGGCGCGCATTTCGATGCGCGAAAATTCCTTCGAAAACGCCGGCATCGAAGTTCCAGGGACTCCCGCATTGAGAATTTGAATGAGATCGTCGTCGGACGACGCTGTCTTGAATTTGCCGCGACCCAAATCCACTCCGTAGACAGAATCACCATTCGGACCATGGCAAACCGCGCAATTGGCTAGGAAAAGTTGCCGGCCATTCTCCGTCTCACCGAGAACGGATGTTTGCAGTTGGGCTAGCAACGTGCGAGATACCAATACCGCAGCGAGGAGCAAGAGACAAGCTCTAACAACCCGCATTTGGTTCCCTCCTTTCATTCGGTTACCTTTACAACTCATCCGACGGTATGCTCCGCAAGCCTGGCCTTCAAGCTGTTAGCCCGATAGAAAGCTTCGCTGCCTTTCTCAGGTCGAACATTACGATCCGCTCATTTTCACGAACGCAAGGAAACTGCGCACGCAGGTGCTCGCGCAACCCTGTATAGTATTCAAGCCACCAGAACGTCGACGAAACGAAAACGATAAAACTGGCCCCAGTTTCTAGCAGCCGTTCGAGTTCTCGAATTGCCGCTGCATCATCAGAGGGGTTCCCCCAGTACCCTCCGCCTTTTTCGAGGAATGGTATGCAGCGCCGTGGGGCGACCAGGGCGGACGTCTCAGGGCTCACTGGGCCCGCTAGGATAAAAGCCGCTTCGGTCGGAATGATCTCTGTGATCTCTTGGGTCGCCGCATAGAGACGGTGCCAACCTGGGTCCGCCCTGCAAGGCAGAGAGATGCCACTCATCGATTCTCCTACCACTCGGAAGACCTCGGCATAACGACCCGCCCGTGCCACGACGCCCCTATATCTGTTCATGGCACGAAACGCCAGATCATAGCGGAACTGTCGTATCTGCGAACGATGCGCCCACACCGCCTTCAGCTTGCGTCGTATAACCGGGCTGATGTCCTCTGCTCGATCAAATTCGGTGAGAGGGGTCAACACCTCATAGCTCAGCAGGGTTGGCTCTGCGATTCCGGCAGCGCGAACCGCCCTCTGAACTATTGGCACAGTTGCGCGGTGATCCGGATGAAAGTCCCGCTCGTGCGTCAGGTAGAGGACCTCCGGTTTTTCCTGTTGGAGGATGGGTTTGAGGGCGCGCGCAGCATCAAGGGCATCCTCCTCCAGATACTGGTCCGGCCGCCTCAAGAACTCTACAGAGGCAACTCCCAGTATCTCTGCGGCCCTCTCCGCTTCGCGCTCTCTGACGCGCCAAGCTGCTTCTTTTGATAGTTCACGCAAACCACATTCTCCAGACGTGAGAAATACCGTGGCCACCCGGTGGCCCCGATCAGCGTGCAGGCAGATCGCCCCACCGCAGCCGATCGACTCGTCATCAGGATGAGGGGCGATCACCAGAACATTCATTGGGGTATGCCCTCCCTCCTCAGGTCGAACATCACTATGGAGTCGTTTTCAATAACGCAGGGAAACCGTGTGCGCAGGTATTGGCGCAGCCCAACATAGTAGTCAAACCACCAAAAAGTCGACCAAGCGAATACGATGAATTGCGCGCCCGCTTCCTGTAGCCGTTCCAGTTCCTCAATAGCACTCACATCGTCACGAGGGCTACCCCAGTATTGGCCGTCGCGCTCCAGGAACGGTATACGCTTACGACCAGACAGCAACGGATCTGTCTTCCACCCATCCTCATCAACGAGGATGAACGATCCCCCGAACGGTACGAGCGACACGATGTCCCGCGCTGCCCGCTGGACTCGATGTGCCCAGGAGTTGGCCTTCCACAGATCTCGATTTACACAGATCCCGAGCCTGTCGCAGTGTTCGGCGGCAGCCTTCGATGCGTAATCGAAAAGCGCCAAATCGAACCTGAGCCTCTCTTCAAATTTCAACGATTGGTAGCCATTGGCTCCATGCATCCGGTAGCACGCCTGTGGTTCCTTGACCTGCTTCATGCGCCCGTGAAGCGCCGCCAAAGTAGCTAGATACAAATCTGGGCCGGGCCTTGCCACCCAATGTGTTTCACCCTCGGACGAACCGCGGTCCGCACTGCGCCGCACGTCAGGCAGAGGGAAAACGCTTTGCAGGAACTTACGGGGGTATGCGTTGCCGGATGGCAGGTAACCCGCCACCCCCTCCGGACCATCGCGCAGAACCAAATCACGCATGTCCCCATCGGGTAGAGATTTCCACCAAACCTTGCCTGTTTCCCGCGAGGAGTCGTCCCATTCCAGCCATGGCCAATGCACTTTGACAACATCTGGCTCAGAAAAGGCGTCTACGGCTGCTCCCACCGCTGTTGGGAACAGGACATCATCCGAATCGAGGAACAAGATCACGTCCCCGCGGCTCAATGAGAAGCCTGCATTCAACGCGGAGTTTTGGCCGCCGTTTCCTTTCAGTAGCGGAATGATTCGATGACCGTAACTCGCAATGATTTCGAGCGAGCCGTCTGTGGAACCGTCGTCCACCACAATCACCTCCGTATTGCGGTAGGTCTGGTTGAGAGCGCTGTCAACGGCTTCGCGCAGGAAACGCGCGTAGTTATAGTTGTTGATGATTACGCTCGCGAGGGGCGGATTGCTCATGACTGCCTTGCAGGAATGAGCGAGGTTCGCACGTTACAGTTCGCGTTGAGAATCACTTCGTAGGCTTGCACGTATTCATCCACCATCCTCACGTGGCCGAAGCGTTCCTTCGCGTATTCCCGGACGATACTGCGGTCAAGCGCTAAGGCGCGAGGTACGAACGAGGACAGTGCCCGCATGGAGTCGGCGTAGAAGCCGGTCTTTCCGAAATCGACCACCTCTTCCACAGAGCTTCTCTGAAACGCGATCACTGGCGTGCCGCATGCCATGGCTTCAATCATCACAAGACCGAAAGCTTCTTCGGCTTGGATAGGGAACAGAAGCGCCGCGGCATCTCTCAGCAAGGCACACTTTTGCTGATGGTCGGCCTGTCCGATGTACACCACGTTGTCGTCGTCAATGAGAGGTTCGATTTCTTCCCTGAAGTAAACTCGCTCCTCCTCATCGAGAGGCTGCCCGGCCAGAACGATAGGCATCCCAGCTTCGCTCGCTACCTGGATAGCGTCGAGTGGCGACTTTCCCGCTCCCATTCGCCCTAGGAAGGCAAGATATTTTCCAGGGGATGCGGAAAACTCATAGGAGTCGAAGTCACAGCCGTTGTTGATCACGCGAATGCCGCAGCGACGCTGTTCAGGTAGTCCCGCGATCTGCTGCCGACTAACGGCCGTAACCGCAGCATTCGCGTAGCGTTCCAACAGCCAAATGGCATCGGGAGTTATGGGATTGTGGAGCGTGTGCAGGATTGGTGCTCGCGAAAGGTCCCCAAGGGCAATCGCGTAGCACCCCACGTGCGAGTGGATGATGTCGAACGAGTCGCTGTCGCGCAGCGCTTCGGCGATGTTACAGGACTCGTAGTACTCGTATTCCCAAGCACGTCCCCTTTTCATCGCTTCGATCATGTTCCATTCACAAAGAGCTTGGACTCTGGCCGTGGTGGAAGAGTCGCTGGAAGTAAAGACAGTAACTTGATGGCCCCGTCTGACGAGTTCCTCTGCAAGTAGGTACACGATGCATTCCACGCCCCCTTGCGTAGCGGGACCGACACGAGCCCACAACGGCGGAATGAGAGCGACTCGCAAGCGCCGGGATGTGTTCTCCGGGTTCATCGCGTACCAGATCCGATCTCGGCAGATACCAAGACGCCCGGTAAGGCAGTGAACCCGCATAGTTCGATTCCCATTTCAATTAGCGCCGACCGGACTCTGGCCTCGCACAACGTTTTCACCTCTATTCCGCGTTCCCCTATATACGTCGTATTCGGAACCTTTCCTTCACCTGGGTGACAAGCCAACTCCGTGATGCCCGGTGGTAGTTGCGACATGATTTCGATTAACGCATCTGAAGTGATCCCCCCCGGATAAGGCGAGCCCTCGGCGGTTTGCCCGTAAAAGCGCCCGCAATAATGTATCTCCGGGTTGCAATCGCGCACTGGGGCCCTCAACTCTAGAGCGGCTTCGAGCACCACAGAGCGTGCCGGCTCGCGAAGATGTGCGTGCTGGTGAGAATCGATGTGGCTGGGATTTCTGCCCGTCAGAGTTCGGAAAACAGCAAGCTGGCGTGAAGTCTCGCTACGCAACGCCGTCACTTCGTCGAGTGGCACCACATTGTAGACAGGCGTCCAGTTCTCGTTCTTATAGACCCATTCTCCGAAGTCAAGGTGCAATCCCAAGCTAAGACCAGGACGGTTTCTAGCGTACTCCGCGGCTTTGACGGCCGCTGGCCACCGTACCATCAGGCTGGCGCTAGTCACGATGCCGTGATCATGCGCATGGATGACGCCGCGATTCGCCGCGGAGCTGTGGCCGAAATCGTCGGCATTTACAATCAGGTATCTTTTGGCGGACATATCTCACAGTCCCAAATCGTTAAGCAGTCTTGCCAACACGGTCTCGGCCTTGAAATATTCTTCGGCAATATCTCTGGCAGCACGGCTGTGTCTCTCGTAATCGCACTCGATCGCTTCGAAAGCAGTCAAGATCTCGTCCATCGTGTTAAAGGCGAACAACCCCGCACCCGTAGGGAGGATCGTGCTGAAGCCAGTGTCCTGAGTGATTACTGGTCGGCCAGCCGCAAGGTAGCAGGCACTGCGATCACTGAACCATCCAGTCTTTAGGCGCACGTTCGCATCCTTAGCCACGGTAAATTCGCCGCGCGACGCCTGCAGATAATCCCTGTAGGAGCACACAGTGAGCGGATGAGAGTCCGTCAGACGCCAGCCGTTTGACTTCAGCACATTACCGTCTTCGGGGGACAATTGGATCAAGCCGGTAGCTAGTTCCAACGGCTGTGACGAGCGTTTCGGTAGATCGATGAACTTTAGATACTCGCGATGCTTGCTCCAGTAATAAGTGTTCCCCTCGAATACGGTGTCGCGACCGTCTTGTCTCCAGTTACCCACAGTCGTGAACTCCGCTTTGGTAGGTCGACCTGCCTGCCACAGGTCAAGCACGACAGGTTGGCAGGTCTTCGCCCGCAGACGAGGCAAGGGCGGCAGGGAACAAGCGAACTTGCCGATGTTCAGCCCAAACGTCACGACATCGTCATGCTCCTCGACCAGTGTACGGATGTCCTCGTCACCCAGGGCGAACAGCACCTCGTGGATGACGGGGTCGGTGCACACATACACGAGCCGCCCCACTTCTAAACCTTCTTCTGCCAGGCGGGTGGACCCTGTGATGCTAAAAACAATGTCAGCGTGTGCCAGCAATTCTTCCGCTGACTCTCGGTCCAAGCCAAACCATGCCTTGTCCCCATAACTTCTCCGGTAAGCCCAACGGTCGCTGAAGCCGAACATTTCGGCGACCTGCGCCAGATACGATACGGCATATCCCGAGGTGTTAACTCTCGTCTTTTGAATCGGATCGTACGGCCACGAGGACGAGGTTTCGAAGTAGTACGCATCGTGGCCGAGCCGTTGAAAGCCAACCGCGTATTGCATTGCTTGCCACGCAATTCCCGGGTAAGGCTCGCACGCGATATTCCCGAGAACGACAATGTGAAGCGGCTTCATTTACAGCACGCCTATCTGCACGACACGCCCATGCTCCAGTTCCAACATGACGTCACAGTTTTCCAGTGTACTCAGGCGGTGTGCGATCATGAATGTGGTGCGACCTCGCATGAGGCGTTCTGTCGCCTTCAGGATGGCCGCTTCGGTTTTCATGTCGACCGAACTAGTTGGCTCATCGAGCACAAGAATGGGGGCATCTTTAAGGAACGCTCTGGCCAGCGAGATGCGCTGGCGTTCTCCCCCAGAAAGGCGGATCCCGCGCTCGCCGACTACCGTTTGGTACCCATGGGGTAATGCCAAAATGAAATCGTGCGCGTCGGCCAGTTTCGCCGCCTGAACGATTTCCCCCTCCGTAGCTCCGGGCCGGGCGTAAGCTATGTTCTCAGTGATGCTCGTCGAAAAGAGGACGGGCTCCTGGAGAACGATCGCAAACTGGCTGCGCAGATCAGCCAATCGGTAGTCGCGTAGATCCACCCCGTCCAGCAGGATCTGCCCGCTCGTGGGGTCGTAAAACCGAGTTAATAGACTGAGTAGAGTTGTCTTGCCAGCTCCTGTCCGGCCAGAGATGCCAACACGCGCCCCACACGGGACCTCGAAACAGATGTCTTGGAGGACCGGATGATCCTGCTCGTAAGCGAAAGACACATGTTGGAATTCTACCGACCCGGAGGCCCGGACCAGCGGGCGGGCGTTAGGGCGCTCGGGAACATCCGGCAGCTGATCCAGAACTGAAAAGGCCCGTTCTAGACCAACCCAGTGTGCTTGCAGTGAAGTTGCTTTCCGGCCGATGGTCTTTAACGGTGCGTAGAGTTGGCTGAGGTAGCTGACCACGAGCAGAAGGCTTCCCAAAGTCAATGTACCGGCCTGGACGTGATGGACGCCAATCCAAAGGACGCACGCGGTCCCCAGAGCCATGGTTAGGCCCACGAGCAAACTGTAACATCCACCGAGCAAATCCAGTTGAATCCGAGCCCACATCCCTGCCTGGGATTTGTGGACGTAGCGGTCCTCTTCATGCTTCTCTCTACCGAACGCCTTAACGACGCGGACAGCGGAGAGCACCTCTTGCACGACTCCCATTGCACTGCTTTCGAGTTGTTTCACCTCTTTCGAACGCTTGCGGAAGCGCGGCCGATACGCCATGGAGAGCACGAAAAGGACAGGCGAAATGACCATCGCAACCATGGCCAACTGCGAATCGATACGAAACGTCACGTAGAACATAACCAGCAGTGTGACGGCCGAAGTGACAAACGGACCTAGCCCATCGATGGTGAGATACTGCATGGATGCGGTGTCGTACTGTATGCGGTATACGGAGTCCGTTGTGCCCTTGGCATCGTGATAACCCAGCGATAGGCGTTGCAAGTGAGAAAAAAGGCGAGCTCGAAAATCCAGAAGCAATTTTTCTGCGGTCCAGGTACGGAGAAATGAATTCGCAAGTGCGAAGAGATTTTCGAGCGCGGTGACCCCTAGAAGCAGAACGATCGCGATAGCCAGGACGCGGGCGGGTGATCGCGTAGCGGATGCGGGCAAAACGCGGTTAAGAAACCGCGGCAGAGGGTGCGTGCCGATGGCACTGTCTATTGCAATCTTCAGAGGCAGTGGCGTGAGCAGGCCCAGCGGGGTTGCTAGGAGACCAAGAAGGAAGATGCCGACGACATGAACCCAGTAGGGTCTCGCCTGCCCCAGAAGCCTTCGAAACAGAGCTAGGTCCGGGTGATCCATTTTACGCATTCCCATTCTCGTGTTCGCCCTGAACGAGCCCGAACTTGAATGTTAGGTTTAAATTGGTCCCCATAGCCAGTTCCGATAACCACCTTTTGAATAGCCGATCCAGTGCGGCCTCAAGCCTCGCAAACGCTTGTTTCCGCGGGCGAGGCCTGAACCGTGCCGCAGCGATCGATGAATTTGCGTTCATCACCGGTCTCCATTTAGAACTGAAAACGTACCAGCATTTGCACGCGTCGAGGCGAGCCTGCGCTGATAGAATGTCCAAAAAAAGGCGAGCTCAGATTGCCCACGGGCCTGCCGAGGTTAACGTGATTGAGAACGTTAAACGCATCTACTGCTACGGTTGCGCTCAGCCCTTTCTTCTCATCTTTCTTACGTTTCCCGGTTTTGGCTGTGACTAAGCTAAATTCCTTGGCCAGTCGAAGGTTGAGCGTGGTGGACCCTGGTCCTTCTAGGCTGTTTCTCGGCATGCCTGCCGGCCGAGCATTGGCAAACGTGGTCCCGTAATCGTCCGTTCCAGTTGTCATCGTGTAGGGTTGCCCGGAGTGGACCGACAACGACGCACCGAGGCTGACACCCTTCGGGGCATTCAAGGTACCGTAGAAATAAAAAAAGTGCAGAGAGTCGGAGTTAGACCGAGACCACTCGCCGGCCAGATCGTACTGATTCGCAGGAAATGCGGCGATCCCGGCGGTATCATCATAGGATCGGCTTAACGTGTATTGCACCATTCCGTTGAAAAAACCGCTGATTTTTGTACGCACGGCCAGCTTCAAGGCGTTGCTCGTCAGGTTCCCGTCCGATTCGACCTCCCGGAGAGTACCGATCTCAGGATTGGGGCGCTGGACGTAAAGTGGAGAAAGCGGGGCGTTGAGGTCGCGCGACCGAAACAAATTGAAGCCGCGGATCCCGACGTAGGTGGCCGTGAATGTCGTCGATTTTTGCAGCTGCGTTTCCACACCAAAGCTGTACTGCAGGTCGCAAGGCAAACGAAGATCAGGCGCAAAGCGGACAATGCTGTTTGGAAGGGTCTGAGCCACACCACCGACCGTGAATGGGTTTGGATAACTCGGATTCGAGAGGACGATCTGGCGTAAGGTTTGACCATTGAAGCGAAGCATGTCAGCGATCGCCGCGGGGCCAGTGGTCTCGTAGAAGATTCCTGCGCCACCGCGAAATACGATCTTCCTGGATCTCCCCGGAGCGAAGGCGAAGGAGACTCGCGGAGCGAAGTTCTTGGGATTGGAAATGTAGTTCTGCCAGTCATATCGGAGGCCGAACGCTATCGAAAGTCCTGGGCGAACGCGCATTTCATCCTGCGCAAAGAGGCCCATCTCTTTCTGCCAGTACACCAGCTGACTGGTCCCTTGCTGCTGCTCGAAGGAGAAAGGTCTGCCCTGCAGGTAGTCTTTGAGGGAAGAGAACTGGAAAGTGCCATCAAAATTCGTCCGATCATTAAGACTCCAGCGGCTAAGCTCCGGGAGATTGAACCCGAGCTTGACCAAGTGTTTGCCGTGGGACCAGGACAGGGTATCGGTAAGCTGCAGGTAGTTGCGCAACTCGTTGTAGTTCGTCTGGCCGCCGCCACCCGCGAATGTATCGAGCACCACAATACGGGGCTGTCCTTGGAGCACGCTTCGCGTGATGCTGTCCGACGTGGTCGCTCTAAAAGAGAATTCGTTGACCAGGCTCGGAGTGACCGCAGCCCTGTCACTGACGTAGAGGTACTGTCTGTTGCTAGATTCATCTGAGGCGGCTTCTGGGAGATTCACTCCTCCGACGCCATTGCCCTTGTCCGACCAGTTGAAGAAGCTGTATCGGACCGCCAGGTTGTTGCCTTTGCTTATCTGTCGATTTATCCCCACCAAAAAGTAGGTGCTGCGCTGCGGATTCGCAAGATTCTGTCTAAGCGTCCCAGAGGGCACCTGGGCGTATACGATCAATTGCCGGTCATCCTGCTTCTGGCTGGCGCTGACCTGGAATGTGGTCCCCTTGCTCTTTCCCAGAGGTCCGCTGAAATAGCCATCGAAAAGCGAGAGACGCTCAGGTGGACGGGCGACTGCGAAGGCATTTCGCGCATCGAGCCTGTAGTCCCGGAATGATGCGTCCAGAGAGCCGTGGTAGTCGGAAGATCCATTTTTAGTTATGATCTCGATGCGGTTCTTTCCGGGGGCTGAATACTCCGCGGAGTAAGGATTCTGATTGATCCTTACCTCCTGAATGGCTGACGCCGGGACTCCCACCTCGGAAGCCACTACCCCGTCGACGATTAGGACGCCGCCTCCCGAGCCCGGCCCCAGCATCTCGCTGACGGCCCGCACGACGTCGTTATCTAGGATCGGTATTGAATCTAGTGCCTGCCTATCTAGCCTAATGATGTCTGCATTCTCTGTAGCCTCACGACTCAGTTGGCCCTGCGAATCCGTCGTGGTGACTTCCTCGTGCAGTTCCGCGAGCGGCAACACGATGCGCAGCGGGGCCGAAGGATGCAGCCCGACTTTCACGTGGCTTTTCAATATCTTGAAACCCTCTCTCTGCACTTCAACCTCATAGCTGCCTGGCGTTACGCCCGCGAACTCGAAGTGCCCTGCCAGATCGGTCACCGTGGTCGGTTCGTTCTCAAGGCTTCCTCCGTGGAGAGTCACTTTCGCTCCCGCGATAGCCGCATTGCTCGGGTCAAGCACTACGCCGGAAACGCCAAAGACCACCGCCGTGCGCTGCGCCGCTTGCGTAATGGCAACGCGGGAGATGACCGCGGCAGTCGCATTCATGCCCGTAGACACTTGCGTTTGAGCAAGCACAGGGCTCGGCGGCACCGCCATATTTGCCACAGCTGCAGGCTTTGCTGACTGCGCGTCGAAATAAATAACTACCGCAGTGGCTTCCCAAGCCAGCTGATAGGGCGTTACCCCTGTCAGGTCCACCACCACCCGCGCCACATTCGGCCGGTACTGGCCCAGCCGCACTCCCCGCACCGGAGCCGATTCGCCCGGTATAATCATCTTCTGCACGGCCAGTCGAGCGTCCGCGAAATCCAGTACCAGCCGATCCGGGTTTTGCATCTGCGCGGCGTGCACATCGAGGCGTCCTTCGCCTTCCACACGCACCGCCGTGCGCTGCGCCGCTTGCGTAATGGCAACGCGGGAGATGACCGCGGCGGTCGCATTCATGCCCATAGGCCCTTGCTCAACGCGGCCTGGAGAGTTCCGCTGGTTGGCGGCAACCGAGCCCACCGATAGAACGAGCAATCCCAGGACCGACGCCGTTTTGAGCGCCGTCAGGATGTTCCGGGTTTTCTTTAACGCAAGGAGGCGAAACTCTCCGTCCTGAGTGGCAGGTGCCCCGCTTGTCCAAACTCGTCCGGAAATCCGCAATTGGCCGTTAGCGTTGTGTCCTGCATTTACTCTGCGAGTACTCTGCCAGGCAGCAGAGTTCTCCGAGGTACCCCTAGAATCTTTCGACGATATACTATTTCGCTCCTTCCTCATATTTGCTCCAACTCTGTCACGAGGCAACGTAACTGCGTCCAGTGTCCCCGGGCACGCGCGCTTCGGGTAAAGTCAGGATCGTCGCCCAACCATCGCACAGTCATATAAAGCCGGGCAGCCTGAAGGACCCTCTGGAACTTGGCGGGCGGTCCTTTCGGCCAACGGGTCCGGACGTAGGTCTCCGTGCACACATCAGCGATCTTGCTTTCCCACCCATCCGTCAGACAGGCCAGATCAATCAACCCCTCGCCGACGGCAGCGGACTCCCAATCGATGGGACAGACTCGCCCCTGATGAAACAAAATGTTGTGCTGGTAATACTCGCCGTGGATGATTGCCGGCACTGAGTCCAACAACGGAGACAGGAAGTCCTCGGCACACTCAGCGAGATGGTGAAGCCAGGATGACTTCTTGTAATTTGAGCCGGCGAAATCGACCGTGCGAGTAATCCATCCGAGGTAGTACTCCTTGTCGTATCTTTTCAGGAAGCGGAAGCGTTCATTGCTCAGGAGGCGCTGACTGGTTACATGGAACTTGGCAATCCATCGGGCAGTCTTTCCCATCGCCGCAGGGTCATTCAGCTTTCCGACCCGCAGGCTGCCGTCCAGGTACTCCAAAAAGAGCCAATATTGGCCCGTTTCTGAATCCGTGTAACCGCCGTAGAATCTCGGACGGAACTTGTTCGTCTGCGCCAGGATGTGCTGGTAGGTTGCAATCTCATGCCCCACGCCACTTCGATGTCCGTGACCCGTGTAGTCGACTCCTGCCGTGTACTTGCAGAAGAGTCGGCGCGGCCTTCCCCGCCCAATCCGGCAAGTGACAATCTCGCACGGAAATGTCGTCGCGTAAGGTGTGGGTTCACGGCCCAAAAGAGTGAGGGAGCGTCCGCCGACATCTTCGCTCTGCAGGGCCGCGGTGAGACCTTTCTTTAATGCATCAGTCTTCGGGAGTCCGGAAACGAAATCCTGCATTCGTCTAGACCTCCAAACCCAGAGCTTGAGTGGAGACAGTCAGCTGGGGGGCGCACATGCGCAGACGTCTCATCGCCTTTTCCTCCGACCCTGCTGCGAGCCGTACAATCTCCCAACCCACGGCTGAGAGGATTTGGAACAGCGCTCCACAACATACCTGCTCCTCAACTCGTCGGAGCTCTATGCTTGCCCATGTCCTTCGCGCAGTAGACCAGTAGCTTGCGGCATCAATCCGTGCTAGGTCGGTCGCAGGAGCTCCCCAGCCAGCGTCCTCCCAGTCCAATGGCAAGAACGCAATTCCGGAGGCACTGTGTCGAATAAGGACGTTTTTAGGTTGAAGATCGCAGTGAACCAAAGTCCACGGAAGTCCTTCACAGCGTTCATCGACGAGGTGCCAGTTTCGTTCCAAGGTTTCGAAACAAACCAGCATCCTTTCGGCGGCCGACCGATCTAAGTCGCCCCAATTTCGTTCAGGTAGGCTTTGGCAAAGTCCCAGTCGAGCCGCTCGCAGAATTTCCAGATACCATGCCGGTCCGCGTTCCGGTAGGCGGCCACGTATGGGCAGATTTGAGGCCGAGCCGTGCAGGAGCGCCAACCAGTGCGCAAAGGCAATCGGAAAATTCTCACCCTTATCTGCAACCTGCCTAAACCCTCCGTCTTCGAGAAATAGCCAACCGTGCTCTCCGGCACCCTCCTCGATAAAGCCATAGCAACGAACTGACTCGATCGAAAGCCGCTCCAGAACTTCACTGTATATAAACGCTTCGAGTTCACCGTCCGCTCGGGGGCACCGCTTGGCAACAATACCGGAGCCTCCTGGACCCACGCCTTCGATCCTGCACACCGTCGATCTCGAGGTGTTTTTAAGCAGTGTTATTCCACCGGGCTCGGAAGAGCCAGGCCGAAGCCGCAACCAGGCTTGAACGGCTGGACGTGCCTTATCCACGATCTGCTCTGGACTGGCTTGCTTAGACAATGGCAGTCATCCTTTCATATGACCTGAGCTCCATGGCGACTGATGGGAGCCAGTCAATTCTTGCCTTCCACGATGGACCGGATGATCGGGACGCAGCTTCCCATCGATTGGGGCGCCGCGTCGGTGGCTCTCCTAAAGTCCCCAGAGACAAGTTGCGCCGACGATTGCTCAGCTTGTCTTTCTTGAATTGCGCGGAGAGCCAATGCCTTGGCGGCTTCGCACTCTTGCAGGACAGAGAGACCAAGCAGCAGGCCCATCATCGTCACGGTGGCGCAGGCAGTCCACGCGCGAGCAGTGCCTGCTCCAACGGAGATCGCAAGTAATGTGGTCAAGACTAGGAGTCCAATCTCCGAGCATTTCGGCGACACTCTCCACCGCACGAGTTGTTTTCCCTGGCCGTGCTCTTCGGCGACTACCTGCAAACGCGCTGATCCCAGAAGTCCGCTGCGGATCTCTAGATCCCAGTTATCGAAGTCTCCACCCCTGCAGACAACACCGCCGAGTTGCTTCAGAGCGGATTCAACTCCTTTAAGCCGATCTGGCACGGAGTGCCAGGACTCACTCCAAAGAACGATCGAATTCGCTTTCGGCAAGCCTGGGCTCTCTGCTTTGAGCCAACGCCAAGGGGTAAGCCCCCAACTTACCCGTCCGAAGAGACGCGCCAGCGGCTGCAACAGATGGAGAAGCGTGGTGATACTTATCAGACGAGCCTTCTCCAAGAAGTTCCGAGTCGGTCCAGACCTACATGTGCGCGTGCCGCTGCTAATAGCATGAGCAGCGGGGGCTCCTAGCGCGAACAGCGAGAGTGGCGCGGCCAGAAGTAATGGCTTCCAGCTGTAGCCAAGTCCGGTTAGCAAGGCGAGAAGCCCCACAATGAGAAACCATTCAGGCATCAAAATCAGAGACGCGAGCAAGCCAGGTGCGGACCCATAGAGGCGCTGGAAGGGGGCAGTCCCCCAAATTCCTTGGTATATTCGACCGCCACGCGGAAGAACCGTGAAGAAACCGTTGCCGTATACTCTGCCTGCCCAAGAGACATGACCAGCCGAGTTGTATTTCTCGGGCCACTTTTTCTCGAGTAAAGCTTCGGCGCCGCCGTAGCCCCTCTGCTGCTTCAAATACGTTCGAACCGAATTGCGACGGTGGTGCCATACAACAGCCGCTGCGCTGAATCCCAACTTCCAGTTACGTTTTTGAAGGCTCCAGCAGACGTCCACATCGTCGCCCGCGACCCGAAAACGTTCATCGAAGCCACCAATTTCAAGCAGCGCGGACTTCCGATAGGCCATGTTGCAGCCCGGAATGTGCTCTGCCTCTCGATCGGTCAGCATCACATGGATGGGGCCACCCGGTGAATTTGCGACGCAATCGGCGACCCAGCCATCGCCGCTAGGAGGAAGATTCGGACCGCCGACAGCGACAAAGCCACTGTGAAGAAATGTAGCAGCGAGGTACGTCAGCCAATCTGGGTCAGGGTAGGCGTCATCGTCGATATAGGCCACGATTTCGCCAGTCGCTTCGAAGAGCCCGATATTGCGAGCGTTGCCGAGACCTGAATTCAGAATTCGAATTAAACGGAACCCGTAATCTCGCGCACAATCGGTGAATCGATCGGTCGAGCCGTCATCGACCACAATGACTTCATAGTTCGGATAGTCGATCTTCTCCAAGTGGCGGAAGCACTCTAGAAGCCATTTGCGGCTTCCGTTGTATGTGCACACGATCACCGAGATCCGCGGCCAGTTCGTGTTTCTGGAAAAGGGAACCTCGGCGAAGACATGCCGCATGACGTCTAGCGCCAGCTTTGGGCTTCGGTCACGTCGCGTGAGACCAAAATCCCAGTCCTCGACTTCGTATCCGCCTCGATGCCATTCGTCCGTCCAGGAAAAGACAAATGTTCCGGCGCAGCCGCCTGCGAAAGCACTCCGCACTTGCCATTCAAGCGAAGCAGCTTGGGCCTGCTCACCGTTTCGTCGGCTGTCCAAACCGATCTCCGCCAACAGCAATGGGCGGTCACCAGCTAGGGTTTGCAAGCGTGCAAGGTAGGCTTCGAATGCGTCCTGCGATTCGAGATACACGTTGAAACAGAAAAAATCGAGGAAAGGGAGCTCCAGAAATTCAGTTGTCGGAAAATTTACATAAGTAACAAGCGCCTCGGGGTCTTCAGCCTTTGCCACGCGATAAAGCTTCTCGATGAACCTCTCGACTCGCCGGCGCCCCAGCCAGCGCACAATTCCGGCAGGAATTTCATTACCGACGGCATAGCAAAGCACAGCCGCGTGACCGGCACACTTCCTCACAGCCTCACGGACGCGTGCTTCAATTGCGCGGGCAGTGCGCGAATCATCCAGGAATGTGACGTGTTGTTCCCAAGCCAGTCCCACCATGACTCTCAGGTTGGCGCGTTGCGCCGCATCCAAGAACCACGCGGGCGGAACATTGTATGTCCGGATAGTGTTGATCCCTATCGCAGCCATGGCCTCGAAATCCTGAGCAACACGTGCTGGGTTAGGATATTCGGTGCCGTCCTGGCCGGGACGAAAGGGGCCATACGTAACACCCCGGACATATAGCTTTTCTTCGCCAAGGAAGAGAAATTTTCCCCGCACTTGAGGACGCAGCGAGGTCCGGGGACTGGGAATGGGCCTACAGTCTAGAGCTGCAGTTGGGCTGCTCAAGGAGTCCTTGCCTCCCGCGAATTTGTCCCTACGGCAAAATCAGCCGGATCGCTTAAATCGCGCTGGCTGCCGCCCGTCGGGTGGGCGTTCTCCTGGCGGCCGACTCGCTCACAGCCTCCGACAACATCAGAGATTCCTGCCATCGCAAGGCAGTTCGAACGACCGGTTCCAGCTCGCACCTTGGCCGTATGCGCACGCCAACCTCCGGGCACTCAATCTTTCGACCGCATCGATCACTTCTCAGCCGGCCTCACAGAAGATGCTGGAAGGCCAGCACACGAGCATCGGCAAGGTCGCTCACGTGGATGTAATCACGAACCGCCGTGCCGTCGGGAGTGTCATAGTGACTTCCAAAAATCTCTATCGGATGCCTCCGGGCTCGATTGTCTGAGGAGCCCCAAGAACTCTTGACTGAACTTCTAAACAAAAATTGGTAGCAAATTGACAGAATATTCACAATTCTCAGGACGGCTTAGCCAGAAGGACTAATGCTTTTGTGGGCGATAAAAAGGCGAAGAGACTGACACGTATAGTGTCTCCTCCCGGACATAAACCGCTTGTGGGATACTTCTCTAAGATGCCTCGCGGTTTCAGATCTAGCGACTGGATCATTCTCGCGAGAAACTCTTCGAGGCACGGGGGCGGTAATGCATGGTGAACAGGGGAAGAATGCTAGAAGTTCAGCTTGCGTTGTTTTTGCGTTGTAAGATCGGGAATGATGGGTAGTGATGGGCTGTGATGGGCAGCTAAGTTGTTGAATTCTCGAGCTATCCTGTTTGTTCACATTGCGCTGCCGCAGTTTACGAATCGGCTGCTCTGAGCCTGTAAGGAGACTTCTGTCCTCCAATCCTCACAGCCACATTCGCTACTACTCTCGTAAAATATTGATTATATTAATGTTAGTATCGGTCGGGATACGATGGGGGACAGTAAATTGGACAGTACGTCTTGTAACTTGTTGCAAACAAAACACTTGGCGGGCGAGCTTTGTAAGCCGGATTCTGTGCGATACGCAGTTCACGGAGCGAACGGCGAATCGCGGCGATCATTCCTCTAGGTCACAGTTCGCACCGTGACTCCAGCAGCCTACCCGAGGGTTCTAACGAGCCGGGCCGGCTCTCCCCTCCTATTTGGCCTTGCACCACGCGGGGTTTTCCGTGCCTCCGGTGTCGCCACCGGAGCGGTGGGCTCTTACCCCACCTTTTCACCCTTGCCAAACGTTGCGTGCATTTCGAAGACGTCTCGCAGGTTTCCCTGCGCGATGCCACCGTGCTGCGCTCCGCCGGCGGTCTATTCTCTGTGGCACTTTCCGTAGCTCAGCCGCACCGCGCCGGGTTGAACCCGGCGCCACACGCCGAAGCGTGCAACTCTGCCTTCCGGCAAACCCTGCGTGGCAAGCCCCCTGGCGTTACCAGGCGCGTTGCCCTGTCAAGAGTTCCGCTCCTCACAAGTGAAGAGCGTGCCTCAGGACGGTGTCCGGACTTTCCTCCCGCCCAGCCATCTTCCGATGACCAAGCCAGCAATCACCCGGCCCGCCCGCCAAACTCATTATAACCCCGTTCCGACCTATACTCGAACCAAGGTGACTCATGTCAAACAGAAACGACTGGAGCAGTGAGAGAATGGCGAAAGTGCAACGACTTATTCCTTCTTTGTTCAAACTGGTAAAAGAACTAAACGAGGAGTTCGCCTCCGAGCAGCGGAAATTTACTCCCGACGGTCATATGGTCGGTAGCATCGGGGAGGTCGTGGCTGCCTATGCATTTGACCTCGAACTGCTTCCTGTCAACACGAAGAATCACGACGCGAGGATGGCTGACGGTAGGCTTGTGCAAATCAAATTGACAGGTAGCAGGAGCATTGGACTTCGTGGCAGTCCAAACCACCTTCTAGGGCTTCGATTTCAGGATTCGAGGTTCAAAATCGTCTACAACGGCCCTGGCAAACTGGTCTGGAAGAACTGTGGCCCTCGGCAGTCGAACGGGCAGTATGCGATAGGCCTCACAAAGTTACAAACTCTAGATGCGGTTGCAACTCAGAAGATCAGGCAAATGCGGGAGTTCCCGTTGTAGATTACAAGATCAGAGTGGCATCATCGGAGCCCGACGAGTTTCTCGAACTCCGCTTCGGTGAGAATGGTCACACCAAGTTCCTTAGCTTTGTCGTACTTCGAGCCTGGGTCGGTGCCTACCACGACGTAATCGGTTTTCTTGCTAACGGAGCCCGAAACTTTCCCGCCGTGCTGCTGCACGATTTCGCCGGCTTCTTCGCGAGAACGGTTCGCAAGGCCGCCGGTGAAGACAAAACTCTTCCCCGCAAATTTATCGCTCTTGACTTTGCGTTTTTCCGCCGTCGGATGCACGCCTGCTTTGTTCAATTTCTTGATGAGCTTCAGATTCGCGGGCTCGGAGAAAAACTCGGCAATGCTGGCGGCAACTTTCGGTCCAACCTCCGGCACTTCGAGGAGCTGCTCTTCTTTCGCCGCTGCCAATTCCTCCAGCGAAGAAAAATGTTCCGCCAGCAACTGCGCCGTGCGCTCGCCCACAAACTGTATGCCCAGCGCATAGATGAGCCTCGCCAGGCTGTTCTTCTTGCTGGCTTCGATTTCATCGAGCAAATTCTGCGCCGATTTCTCCGCCATGCGCTCCAGCGCAGCCAAGTCTTCCAGCTTCAGCGAATAGAGATCAGCGACATCCTTCACCAGGCCCTTATCCACAAGCTGATCCACGATCTTCTCGCCCAGCCCGTCGATATTCATCGCGTGCCGCCCCGCAAAGTGCAGCAGTGACTCCTTTCGCTTCGCCGGGCACGCCGCATTCACGCAGCGGTACGCCACTTCCCCTTCCACGTGATGAATTGCGCTGCCGCACTCCGGGCAATGCTTCGGCATGCGAAATGGTTTCCGGTTCTTCCCTTCCTTGACCACCTTTAGAACATGCGGGATCACTTCTCCCGCCCGCTCGATCAGCACCGTATCGCCAATTTGCAATCCCAAACGCTCGATCTCATCCATATTGTGGAGCGTGGAACGGCTGACAGTGACGCCTCCCACTTGCACCGGCTCGAGCACCGCCACCGGCGTCAGCGTTCCCGTGCGCCCCACTTGCACGATGATGTCGTTGACAACCGTCGTCTCCTGCCGCGCCGGATATTTGTACGCAATTGCCCAGCGCGGCGCTTTCGCCGTGTAACCCAGCTCATTTTGAATGGCCGTGGAGTTCACCTTGATCACCACGCCATCAATTTCGTACGGCAGCTTCTCGCGCTTTGCGTCCCACTCCTCGCAGTACGCAATCACCGCCTCGATCCCCTGGCACAGCTTCCAATCATCCGAAGCGCGGAAGCGTAATTGCTTTAAAGCCTGCAGGGACTCGGAATGCTTCGCAAACGGCACTTTTCCATCCACCAGCAGGTAGTACGCGAAAAAATCCAGCCGCCGTGCGGCCGTGACCGCCGGATCCAGCACCCGAACAGCCCCCGCCGCCGAGTTCCGCGGATTCACGAAAATCTTTCCGCCAATCTGTTCTTGCTGCCGGTTCAGCGCTTCGAACGCCTTCCGCGTCATCATCACCTCGCCGCGCACTTCGAAATCCGCCCGCAGCTTGATCTTCTTCAGCGCCGCCGCATCCACGCGCAGCGGAATCGATCGTATCGTTTTCACGTTGGGCGTAACGTCTTCGCCCGTCGTGCCGTCGCCGCGCGTCACGCCCCGCGCGAGCACGCCATCTTCGTACTGAAGCGAAATGCTAAGCCCATCAAACTTGTGCTCCGCGATGTACTCGATTTTCTCCTGCCCGCTTCCTTCGCGCACCCGCCGGTCCCATTCGCGCAGCGCATCATAGGAAAACGCATTGTCCAGGCTCAGCATCGGCCGCGCGTGACGCACCGTGGAAAATCCTTCGCGCGGCGCTCCCCCCACGCGCACCGTCGGAGAGTCCGGCGTCACCAATTCCGGATGCGCCGCCTCCAGCTCCCTCAACCGGTTCATCATCCGGTCATACGCCGCGTCCGAGATTTCCGGCTCGTCCAGCACGTAATACAGATACTCGTGGTGACGCAGCTTCTCGCGGAGATTTTCGATCTCCTTCTTGACGGCGGCGGGTGCGGCTTTGGCCATGAAACCCTCGGCAGAAGAGTGTGCTGGAAAGCGCCTGACATTATATAGAATGAATCTCTTACTATACGAACGGGACACCTTAAACCATCGATGACTTTCAGACTTCGAAACGCTCTTTTGATTCACAATCCGAACGCCGGCAACGGCGGCAGCGGCCGCCGGCACCTGCTTGATGAAGCGCGGCGCATTTTTGCCGGCGGCGGCATCGAAACCGATCTCTCAGAAACCACCGGCCCGGGGCATGCCACCGAAATCGCGCAGCGCGCCGCCGACGAAGGCCGCCACCTTGTCATCGCCTGCGGCGGCGACGGTACGTTGAACGAAATCGTCAACGGTCTCGCAGCGCAGAAAAATGGGCACCGCGTTCCTCTCGCGCTTCTTCCCGGCGGAACTGCGAACATTCTCGCAAAAGAATTGGACTTGCCTTGGGACATCCCCAGCGCCGCGGAAAAGCTGGTTCGCGGCACCGTGAAAGAAATTGCGCTCGGTTTGGCCACCCCGCTCGAACAGCCCGAAAAGAAAAAATACTTCCTGAGTGTTGGCGGTGCCGGCCCGGATGGCATGATCGTTTACGGCATCGATTTGGATCTCAAAGCTCGCCTCGGCATTTTGGCGTACTGGTGGCAAGGCGCTCGTCAGCTTTTCAGCTACAATTTCCCGCGTTTTAGAGTCGCCACCAACGAAGGAGTGATCGAAGCATCTCTGGTCATCGTCGGCCGCACCAAAAACTACGGCGGCCCCTTCAAGATCACCACCGGTGCGGATTTATTTGAAGACCACTTCGAACTCATGGCCCTTAC
>WNFG01000847.1_pt1 | contig 30892 bp, 26 predicted proteins | sample 5400431 | NCBI WGS metagenome assembly WNFG01 (sample SAMN13153346, study PRJNA577476) | soil metagenome | isolation source: 120 cm saprolite under Douglas fir tree site 2 hole 3 replicate 2 | place: USA:California | collected 2015-04-18 | reverse complement strand
ACGAAGCCGGTTCTGGAGGTGCTCCAGAAGATTTTTGGGTTCATCCTGCTGACCTTTGGCATCCAATTGGTGCTGCAAGCGCTGGCGAAGTTGGGCATCATGACGGCGAAGGGCTTCTAATCCCAGAGGTATTCACCACCGTATGCTTGTGCCAATGTATGATCCTTATCCTCCTGATATGCCGCTTCGGTGGCGCATCGGGGAGGAATCATGCGTGGGCTGCTTGATCAAGTTGTAGCGCATCTGTAAGCAGCGTAATGTCATATGTTTTGGCTCATGTCCAGGTTTGGTAATGGATGAGCTTATCGATCAGACTTGCCTCAAAATCCGTGCTTCTTCAAATCGAACTAACTCATCAGTTCTCCGATTCACCAAAGTTGGACATCAGCCCATACTCTTGCATCGCTTCCTTTCTCCTCCGCTCTCACCCGGCACCAACAGATGCAAGGGTTTGCGGGAATGCACGCTATCTGACCGCTCCACTCAACCTTCAGTATGCAGTTCCAGTATACCTATACGCTCAGATTTTGATGTGCAAACGAAAGCTGATGAGGTTATTCGAAGCTTTTCAAAAACCTGATGACTTCTGCGACTCTTTCAATTTTGGTTATACGTGTAGCTTGCGTTTATGTTTATAAAGCTTATGACTAAGCGCATCTTTACCATATTATAGACCGCAAAGAGAATAAGGACATTGGGAGAGTAACACAGAGGCAAGACTGCTAAGAGGATAAGCCTTCTCTTTTCAGCCTGGGGAGAATAATATCGTGAAGGTTGGCAAAACAGTTCTGGTTGCTTTAGAGATTATTGTCGCGTTTGTCTATCAATTTCTTGCGAATACTGCTCCTGCATATTTGCCGAAGTTCTCCTGGGGAATCTTTTGGGGAGCGATAGTAGCGCCAGTAATCCTAGCAACCATCACCATTTCCATCGTCCAAAGCAGATATGAAAATAGGCCTCATACCCCGTCAATATCACAAAAGTCAACGCGATCTTCACGAAAATCTAAGACTGCTCAACATCTGCAAACTAATCAATCGGTACAGCAACCTCCACCTTCTCAACCTGAAGAAAGTATTCCCTTGAACCCATCTCAGCCTATGGTGATAGAAGAAGGCCAACCGACCGTTGAGCACCCAGCGCTTCTTTGCTTTGCTCTTGATGTATCGGATACGATGATCGACTCGGTCATCGATCATGCAGGAAAAACGGTGAAACGATGGGCTAATATCCAGACGGTCTTAGATCGCTTCATTTATCTGGGAGCTGCTTTCGTTAAGGACCCCGATACACGTAAGGTCTTACCGCTTTATCATACCATCGCCTATGGGTTTGGTTTTACAGAGAGAGCACACCTACTCGGATTCAGTAAAAAGCCTGGCGGTACTGTGCGAGACTTACTCGCTCAACCTTCCCTTCCAACACTTCCATCGGTTGCTCAGCTTACAGATCATTGGGATGAATATAAAGAGCACCTCACCTCAAAAAGATATACGCTTGACCTTCTGGGAACTACTCCTTTATGTCAGGTACTCGCAACTATCCGTGATCGTATCAAGGGTGAGCTTGCACAGAAAGCATTTGTGCTGCCCGTGCTTCTTCTCATCGTATCTGATGGAGTATCGACTGATGGAGACCCTTTGCCAATCATTGCTGAACTCCAAGAGGTGGGAGTGCTGACACTATGCTGCTACTTAGGCGAGCAGGATATTCTCAATGCTAAGCGACTTTATGAGGGAGAAGATTCTCGGTGGTCTGAAGGTGCAAAGTGTATGTTTCGTATGGCATCTGTTCTACGAAATGATTGCTATTTATCTCGCGCCATGTTTGACTACCTCTCCGATACGGGCTGGCATCCCCAGGAGGGAGTCCGATTATTCGCCCAGATAAACCATTCCGAAGCGCTTGATAGTTTTCTAAAAGTCCTCCTCTCCGGTTTTATGCAAGAAAGGAACGCCTAAAACTATGCCCCAGGAGATCAGGCAGAGAGTGCCATCGAACAGCACTCAGCCCGCGACTAGAAAAGGAACGCTGCTCGGTGTCGTTGTTGATCTCTCCGGTTCAATGCAGGCAAATTTAAAAAATGATCATGGAGGCCAATACTCGCGCATTGAGAATCTATCAAAAGCCTTCCAGAGAGCTATTGAGCATATCGAGAGATTACTAGAAAGTCCCACGGCAGAGAACTCCGCACAACTAAAGCTATTCGTTTACGGATTTGGCTTTTGCGTCCCTGGACAGCCGATGTGCGATGTTCTTGCGGCTTTAAAACTTCTCAAGAAAAAGATGAGCCGTTACAAACGATTGCAGCCAGAACTGAAAGATATCTGGTTGCGAGAGGTAGAATGCATTCTGGCAAAAGGTCGCAAGCCTGGAGATGCAAAGGAGCAGTTACGCTTCTTAATCGAAAAGGAATTGCGCGAGAAGGCTATCGAGGCTGAGCAGCGAAGGAAGGCAGCAAGATTTCAGCGCCGATGTGAGTCGATCTGCTTGTGGCTTGATAGGACGCAAGCAAGACTCGGTAACGCGCTTAATCGGTCAAAATCCATGAAGGTCCTTTTAACTCCTTTCGTTTTCTGCCTCCTATGGATGTTGCGCGGCCCTACTATAGCAATGGCTCGTATAAACAGGTTTTTCGAGGCATGGGTACAGAAAAAGCTGACTGCTATTCGCAACAATGCTAATCATTACTCAATACTCCTCTCCGAGAAGGTTGTTGCAGAGACAAAGAAGGCTGTAGATACTCATCAGCACGAAATTGATGAGATTATCACAGACAATCTACGACCATTTTTAGACTATCAATCGCACGAGTTAATTCGTCTTTACGATGCAAGGCTATCCAAAGCGGAGCGAAGGCAGGCACTACGCTGGGACGCGCTGAATGCTATCTATGAGGAACTGACCGAGAAGATCGGGAAGATTATTGCTCCCCAGGCCAACTTCGCTTGGCAAAAAAATCTTTTCAAGTATAAGCAGGCCGCAAGGCTGGTAAAGGTGAAACCCAACTGGGATTTACTGAGACGTAGGACGATCGAATGTGCATACCAGGCAGTCTGGAGTATGACAGAGCCGTATGTACAACAGGTGGCTGAAGACTTTGCGAAGCAACGCTTTGTAAAGGCAGTATTGGCAACGATTGTCGCATCTGCAAAGGATCAAGAGGTGACTCTTCCCATTAAAGATGTGTCTGCCTTACTGCAAGGATACAAAGAAGCAAAGCTTTCCCTGGAAGAGTTGCCTCTTTTTGGTGGAAGTACCATGGGCCAAGCTCTTACTCGAACGTTACAACGCTTGAAACGTGATTTGCCCTTACCGCAAAATAGGGGGCTTCGGCCTGTCTTGCTCATCATTTCTGATGGAGAGGTCATAGATCGAGTACATCCTTTGCCTGTGGTAGAAGAGCTTAAAAGGTTGGGTGTAACGATCATTTGCTGCTTTTTGGCAAACAAAAATATCCGACGGCCGTGGGTATTACGTCGACGGGCCATATGGCTTTGGCCTTCTGATGCCAAACTGATGTTCTCTATGGCATCATCAGTAGAGGAGTGGCCAGAATTTGGCGAACAACTGAGAGATAGCCGTTTCATTGTGAAAAAGCATGCCCAACTTTTCGTGCAGATTAATCACTCTGAATATCTTGAAAACTTCATCAATGCAGTCCTACAGCCATTAGATGAAGAACACAAATTTTTGCAAACACACATGAGTAGTGTTGAGTAAGCACGCAAACCGAATATACTGGAAACACAGAATATATTGCCTCTCATTGATGAGCTTTGTCAGATAATTTCTTCTTCTTCAACACACTCACTCGTGGTCAATCTCCCTCTTGGAGGTCGCCATCGACTGTCCGGCGCTGTTGTAGGAAGCGTTCATAATCGACAATCTTAATTCTATATTCTTTAGTCAGGTTCCTCTTCCACTAAGTCAGTAATTTCAACCTTCAACACACGAGCAATCTTCATAAGCACCTCGTAGGTTACTCTTCGATAGGGATCATGCCAAATACCGCTCATAGTTCTGCTATTCACATCAGCAGCACGTTGTAGTTTCGCTTGTGTCCATCCTTGTCGCTCTGCTATTTCTCTCACTTTCAGTCGCTGTTTCATATTACAAGCCTCTCGATTTTTGTTAAGTCTAACATGTCTTGACATCTCTGTAAACGCACTCTATACTATTAAGTAGTGAATGCTTTAGATGAATGCGTAAAGAGCAAGTATATCAAACTAGCATAAAGCGAGAGTGCACATGGCTATCGAGATCAAATCACAAGCAGATGTACCTGTAGTGCCTGCGTGGATGACCAAAGAAGAGTGCGCTAAACAGTATCTTTTAGGCAGAGCATGGTATGAGTGTAGTACAAATGTACGGATACCTGGGTCATTAACTGAACAGTACTTGCTGGATAATCTAAAATGGATGAGCGAGAAAGGTCTTTTCAGTGGTAATTACGATGATTATGCACTCGAACATTTGGGCTTTCTCTTCGGTATGCTGAGTCAGGAACAATAAAAGTATAGGAGGTATCCAGATTCACATCCTAGATACCTCCTTAAAAAAGAGGCGGTTTGACTATGAGAGACACGTCGCAACAAGGCTTAATTTCCCACACTGCTATTTTGAACCGGTTTGTCCAGTTGGGGTTTGAGGTGCTGCTGCCTTGGGCCGATCATCTTGGTTATGATCTGGCCTATTATGTCGTTGAGGAACACAGAAATTTTGGATTCTTCGTTCATCGAGAAGCGCGACTTGTACGTATTCAGTGTAAAACAGGGCGGCTGGTAAAAGATGGTAGCTGCTTTGAGTTTAGTACAGTCTCTGTCTCAGCAGGGAAACGCGGTAATTTGAAGAAAGGGTACGTGGGAAAGGCCGAGTATTTCGCGGTGTACTTGCCTGATAATGGGAGGGTCTATATGATAGCAGTCAATGAGGCCCCAAGAAGCTCTGATATGACGTTGCGGTTCAAGAGCGCGGGGCTAGTACGCGGGAACCATAAGAAGACGTATACTGTACCCTATGAGGAAATCAACGACCCTCGATTCCATTGGGCAGAGGATTACGAGATTTAGGATGGGCGGAGAGGGTGGGAGTCGAACCCACGGAAGAGTTTCCCCTTCACCTATTTAGCAAACAGGCGCACTAGGCCACTATGCGACCTCTCCGTATGACTGCGAATGTATTATGCCATAGATGGGTACGCCTGTCAATCTCTTTTTCGGAGCCTGTGAGTCAGTGCTGAATCTGCATACTATGCAGCGCTGTTAGCATATCCTGCGCGAAGAAGCGACCCATCAAATTCCGGCAGGTACATCTGATGCAAGTTAAACACAGTTGCGCCATATCTGGCAGAAAGCAAACGCGAGTGCTAATTCGCCATCACAGTCCGGTTACAAGCGTTACAAGTGACACAAGTGATACAAGTGATACAAATGATACAAATGTTACAACACTTCCTCTGCGTCCGGGCATGCTCAACACGTTCACCCATCTCTAGCGATCTTCGTTCTTTTGCTCCCCTACAGCCTGGCTTTTCTGGCTATACTGCGTGATCATTTCCTGTAAATAAGGGTCATTGAGATCAGAGCCTGCCTGAGAGGAGTTCCGCTCATCGTACGCACCCGCTTGCGAGTCGCTGGGACTCATAGCTTGCAACCTGACTGGCAAGCCAGTCAGAGGTTTTGCAGGCGCATCAGTAGTCCAGGCGTAGCTAGCAGGGCTGGTGGATGGGAACTGGCCAGGGGAGCCGTAATTGTTGGCCGGAGCAACAAAGGCCGTAGGAGGACTGCTAGCATTGGATGAGTTGGTTGTTGGGGCAAAGCCACTGTTCGCAGCAAAATAACCATCGTTGGTTGGAGCGAAGCTGCCAGTAGTGCTATTGGGTTGGGCAAAAGTACCTGTGTTAGGAGCCGGAGCAGACCATCCGCTGCCCGGCGCGGGATTCCAGGCCGAAGTGACAGCATCGTGTCCCCAGGATGACGGATTTGTGGGTGCCAAACTGTTGGTGCCATCGTACTGAAAGCTGCCGTTTGCGTAGGCATTGCCCGGCAGGGAATCGGTCCGCACTCGACTCCAGGGACCGGCTCCGCTCGAGGGCAACTTCGATGAACTCACTGGCAGCAATTTTTTGCGCAGGAAGTGCCACCCGGTGAGGAGAACGGAGATTGTCGCGATGCAAGCTGCTAAGCCAATGCCTAGAGCAAGCACTGGGAAACCGCTGCTCTGCTGGTCTTGTGAGGTATTTTGTGCGCTGCCGGTCGATGAAGTGGGTGGTGTTTGACTCGAGCTTGAATCCTGTGTAGCAGCCGCTGTAACGGTTGCAGTTGTGCCATGTGTGGCACTGGCAGTCGCGGTAGATGTGGACGTAGGAGATGATGACAGGGTGGCAGTGGAGGTTGGTGAGGTAGTTGATGCTGGCGAGGCGGTGGAAGTTGCTGAGGCTTTTGGCGTTGGTGAAGGGGTAGGAGAGGGAGTAGAGGTCGTGGTGGGGGTAGGAGTGCTCGTCGTAGTGGAGGTAGGAGAGGGAGTAGAGGTCGCGGTGGGGGTAGGAGTGCTCGTCGTAGTTGTAGTGGTCGTAGGGGTCGCAGTAGAGGTCGTGGAGGCAGTGGGAGACAGTGTATTCGTCGTGGTTGGGGTACGGGCATCTTTGGGGGACGAGTTACCCAATGTAGCTGATGTTGTGTATGAAGCCGAGGGAGCAGCGAGAGCACGCGAGCTGTTAAGAACAACAAGCAACCCGGCGAGCGAAAATAAGAGCAATGTAATTGAAAGTACTCCTGCAAAAGCCCATGTTGCAGTTAGCTTGTTACACATACAGAAATTCAATCGCCGGGTCTTATACGAACCTGCATCCAGGTTATTTTTCATCTTCGCATCCTTCGACAGGCTTGATAGCAACTCACAAGGTATTACGCGTTACTGGCGAGATGGTGGCCTTTCATCCCCGTGCTGTCCTGGCACGGCAAACAAACCTATCTGAGCCTGTCTTTTCATGGCCTCTAACGTGGGATCATACGGAGCCAGTACGGGTTTGCCGGCATCAACGCTTCCTCCAACGGATTGTTGCAGCAGTTGCGTATAAGGCGTGAATGGCAATGGTTTTGATGAAGGCGGCGCTGCTTTGGTGCCTCCATGTGGTGCCCCATTATTCGTCGAAACCGCCTGCCCACCATTCACAGGTGGTGCTACCCAGGCGGAGGCGGGTGAGAACTGTCCAGGCATACCGTTCCCCAAAGGTGGGCTAGCACTCAGCCCATTCTGCCAGGGCGATACACCATTCGTGTTGAGTCCGACTGCAGGAGTTGCTCGCCTGATCATTTTCTTGGAGCGCGCTTTTTTGTGCCTGATCAGCAAAACAATTGCGAGTAGAGCGATCAGAAGAACCAGGGAGCCAATGACTCCTGCGATAAGCAATACACTGCCTGGTTGATTTAGAGGGGTAGTCCCACCCGTGTTGCTTGAATCATTGGAAGTTGTATTTAAAACCGGTGTCTGGCTTGTGATGGGATTCTGAGTCGCTGCTGGTGTCGTGGATCCGACAGTTGGTGTAGTACCCTTAGTTGCGGCAGCCGTAGGAGAGAGCGTTGGAGTAGTATAGGTAAATGGCGCTGAAGCACTAAGCACTGGTGGCTGACTTCCTCCAACAACGGCTTCAATCATGTATGAACCACCTGGCAGTGCCGTAGCGGGCACTGTAAATGTTCGCAATATACTCCCCTTTGCTGTCTCCCAGAACAGTTGTACCGCAGTTCCCGCCGGGAAAAAGTTCGCTCCCGTGATTGTTGCCTGCTGCCCCGCTGTCAGTGTCGTAGGGGTGATGGAGATTTGCGGCACTGAACCCTGTGCTGTAGCAGGTGTTGCGGTAAAGAACAATGCTGCAAGGGACAGCAGCATTGCGGCAACAATCGGAATACTACTTGTAAACCTCGCACCGTGTTTCATGACGCAATTCCTTAGCTACGTGCTTTATTGGCGGCAAACACGTAAAGGCCACCATCGCGGTCGCCTGATATATTCCCCCATAGCCCAAGTGTAAGAAGGATGAGTTTCTACGTCAAGGCAGGGGTAAATATGTACTACCTTTCCGACCGGCTGAACGAAGTTAGGACGCAGTACTTCCTTTGGTCTTGCCTGACGGACGCAGTCCGTAGCGACGCAGTCGCGTTGGCAAGACCCATTTCAAGGCACGTTGCCGGTCGGAATAAGATCGAGTACTACCTCCGAAAATCATCCAAAAGCCCGTTTATTGGGAATAGATGTGTGCGGGACCATTATAGGGCAACCAGCGACAAGGATTTATTTTTCGGTTGCCCGGGTGTTGGATGGGTGCGAAGATATATCTGTAGTGAAAGAAACATCCTATGCAGACAGATACCTGGTTGACCGAGGAGGCCGCTTACCCCGAGCAATGCCCTTTATGTAGCCGACCATTGAAAAATGGATCAACCACTTGCTATGCCTGTGGCTTCACAATGAATCCTCCCGAGGGTTCGTCAGTATGGATTGATCCTGCTGTCTATGAATCCCCCCTGCCTTCATCAGAGGGAGAGCCTTCGCAGGACAAGCAGCAAATCGAAGGGCGCTATCTTGGGATCTTGCCACAGCCAAAACGGCAGCGCAATCCACTTACTCCCATTCCAGCGCGTGCTTCTGCGCAATCGGCCAATGCTGCACCCGGCTCAGTCGTGATGCCGAATCGAGTTGGTAAAGGCCAGAAAAACTCCACGGCTGGCAAAACAAAACAACGGCAAGGTCCAATACATTCTGGAGTGGAGAGCTCGACGCTCGTCAATACTCAGAGAACCTCACCCGTCTGGCAACATGAATCGCCTAATTTTCAGGCTGAGAGCAGCCTGCCGGCGCTCTCGCTATTGGTGTCTGAAACGCCTACGCAGCCCGAAGTGGAAGCGGGTGCCAAGACGACACGCCGACTGCCTCGCGTTGACGAGATTGACACTGTCCCTCCTCAGCCCTCCAGGATGCTGGTTCCTGTCACCTCTCAATCAAATGTGGTGGCCTTGAGTGGACCGGGCAGAACGAGTATCGATTCCCAGCAGACCAAAGGCAGTGATCCAGTTTCATGGACAGCGGGTGCGGCATCCCAATCATCCTATGCACAATTGATTTCCGCGCGTGGAAAGCGCAAGAAGAGCCCGCATGGGATTTCGCTCAATCCACTTGATCGCGTGCGCTGGTGGCTTTTACGACCTGGACGTATCGAATTTGTATTATGGCTGGGGGGCACAATTCTACTTGTTAGTGTTACCTGCGCGCTTTTGCTGGTAACCGCGTTTAGTTTTGATTGGTTTGCTCCTAAATCAGCAGGTATAACATCCTCAAGCATTTCCGGAACCGCTACGCAGGCGCGACAGGCGACAACGACAGTATCCACGGCTCAACATACAGGATCGCAGAAGAGCAAGCAAGTTCCTGTCCCCGTGAGCAATGGAACACAGAACACCCCGGTGCCCACTGCACCCCCAGGAGTAACGCCGACGGCAACTCTTATTAATACAGGTCCTCAACCCACAGCAGTCGTAAAAACACCAGTCGCCGTCACTCCTACTCCCGGTAGCACACCGACACCGACACCGACAGTGGGAACGACACCGACACCGACAGTGGGAACGACGCCGACGCCGACGCCGACAGCGGGAACGACGCCGACGCCGACACCGACAGCGGCAGCGGCTGGAGCTACTCCAGGATCGACACCCCCTGCCGCAGGAGGCTCTACACTGGGCAGTGACCTGATGCAGAGCGGGATTCCTCCCCTGGATACGCGATTTAGGAGCATCAACCCGTTGGTATGGTTGGTAGTGGCTTGCTACACCCTCTCTATGATGCTCCTGGGGCTTGCAGGAGTCTTGCATAAACGTCATGGGTAACGTGGGTGGCCGGGTAAACCCCGAAGTGGCTGCATAGCGTCAATGGCTGGCCGGAAAGCAGGATGACCGGGCATCGCTTGATGATCAACGTCTACATGTGCGACTAACCGGCTTTCATGACCCTTTTAGAGTCAGAACAATGATACCTTTTACTCTTGGTGTAATGTTGCGGGCACAAGATAATACACAAGATAATAATTTTACTGAAGCCGGTAGTTATGCATCGCCAGATTGAAAACTTAAAACGGCTGGAGTTGAAATAATTAGAGGAAGTAAATCGAATGGTGAATCGAAAGAAACTTATTCTAGGCCTGGTATCTCTGGGGACGCTGATTGGCAGTTTCCTTCTATCATTTGGTATCGTAGGACATGATCTGCACTCAACCCACGCTCAGCAGGCGAGTGGAGTAACTTTGCAGGAGTTCTATATCCCGAGTAGCTTAGATCCGTGGGGAACGGCTTTCGATAGCAACGGTAATGCCTGGTTGGCTATCCCTGGGTGCGATCCTTCACCCACCTGTAACCCCAATACACCTCCTGGTGAGATTGCTGTATTTAATCCGGCGAATTCAAATTGGATCAAAACCTATCAATTGCCCTCCGGTTATGCTCAGCCTCTCTTTCTGGCGTTTGATGCGCAAGGGAATGTGTGGTTTGCTATGCCTATGGATAACTCTATCGGTATGCTTAATCCAGCCGCTGACACCTTCCAGCAGTGGGCTGTACCTACGGCGAATGCAGGCCCTTGGGATATAGTAGTAGACCACAATGGAAAGATCTGGTTTACGGAACACTATACCAACAAGATTGGCCGTTTCGATCCAGCCACGCACACATTCATGGAGGTGGCTACGCCCGCGTCGAATAGCCAACCATATGGTATTACGGTAGATGCTTCCAACAATGTGTGGTTCGCGGAAAACAATTCGTCGGTTGCGCTGATCGGCGAATACACCTCGGGCGGCCAGTTGCAGGAGTATAAGATTCGCAACACTTCATCAAATGGGTTAACACCTCATATGATAACAGTAGATCCCAACGGCAATATCTGGTGGACTGAGGGGTGGACAGGTATGATAGGCAAGCTAAATGTTTCACAAGCCGTCCCCGGAACCAATCAAGGCGTGACCGAATATGCCTATACTCCACCTTGCACTACTTGTGGCGAACACACATCGGGCATTAGCTTTGATAGCAACGGGCTGATCTGGTTCGACGATTCGCTGCAAGACATCTTCGGATCGTTCCCGGATAGCGGCAGCGGCTCATTCTCGCTTTACAATGTGCCGACCTCAAATGGCCATCCGAACGATGGCTTGAATGTCGATGGGCAGAATCGTATCTGGTTTGATGAAGAGTTTGCCAATAAACTAGCTAAGGCCGTTCAGACCATCGCGCCCACACCTACTCCAACGAGCGGTTCGTCACCAACACCTACAAACACAGTCTTACCGTCTCCTACCCCGACGCTTTCTCCAACGGTCTCACCTACACCGGGAACGACACTGGCGCAGGATAATTTCCAGCGGGCGAATCAGACCCATTGGGGTAAGGCTTCAGATGGTCTAACCTGGGGAGGTGACGCCAATAGTGTAAATGTTTTTTCCATCTCCGCGAACACCGGGCAGGTCGCTAATGGCAGCACCAACTATAGCGCGGTGCTTGGGCCAGTCGCGACAAATGCCGAGATCTTGTTTAGTGGCTCGATAAGCAAATTCAGCAATACCAATATCGGGGCGGTCTTACGCTGGACGGATGGCAATAACTGGTATAAGGCCTATATTGACGGCAGCAATCTGATCGTGCAAAAAAAGGTAAAGGGTTCGGCCACTATCCTTGGGAAAGCTTCATTTACTGCCGCTGCTGGAACGTCGTATACCTTGCGTTTCAGCGTGAGCGGCTCGACACTTTCTGCCAAAGTCTGGCAGACTGGCAGCCCTGAACCAGCAAACTGGATGGTTACGGTGACGGATAGCGCGCTCCAATCAGGGTATTGCGGCTTGCGTATGCTTGTCCAAAACAGCGCAGTCGCGACATATACCTCCTTTATCGCTATATCCCAGTAGTGGTTGCTCTAGAAGGCTGTCAAGAATCTTCTTGAAGTGGTGTTCCAGGCAAGACCGATTGCCTGGAACACCACTTCTTTCAACATCATCGCCTTTTCCATAGACTTGTATGTCTCCTCGTGGTACAATGCCTTGCAACTGGGCGTTGGAATGGGTCGCACTTCTATACTCCTAAAATGAACAAGGAGAACATACATGCCACGAGGACGCAAAGGGCCTCCACAAGATAGCATAGATAGTATTTTGCTGGCATTGAGCCGCCGCACCGATATCGATTCGGATACGCTTTCGCATTATTTTGATCGCCTGGATGAAGAATGGGCGGATGGAGCACGGGATAAGGTACTGCACCTGCTTCGCACGAACGATGTTACTGCGCATGCCGCCGCCGTGTTGATTCTTTCCGAACTGGCTACTGATTTTGACCTGGAAGAGCTGGAAGACCTGGTAGCAGATCCAACCGTTGGGGATATGGCAAAACTTACACTGGCTCCCGTGCTTAAAGAGCTAGGCTCAGAAATGGCCGACGATGGCATTATCGAATACCTGAACGATCCTGAAACTGCGATGCTGCAAATGCAGATCCGCTTGCTCGAGATGGTGGGACAGAGCGAGATTGGTGTGGAATCGGTGCTCGAAGATACCCTCACTATGCCAATGGAACGCCGCCTGGGTTTCATTAACTGGCTGGGGAGTAGCCAGGACCCACGGGCCGCCAAACTACTTATTCCTTTGCTTGAGAATCAATCAAGCAAAGTCGTGGCGGCGACGATTGATGCACTAGAGCAATTAGGCGCTGCTGCCGCGCAGCAAACGATACCTGCTTTGAATTACCTGCTTACCAACAGCTCGAATCGCCAATTAAAACAGCAAGCACGGACTGCCCTGGGACGCTTGACTATGCAATCGGTGCCTGGCATGGAAGATTCTGCCATGCAACAGACTATGCAGGAGCCACAACCTCTCTACGAGGCGCGAGTGAGTTTCGTTGATGGATCGGGCGCTCAGATGATTATGCTGTCCTGGATGCGTAGCGATGGATTGCTCAAAGGGGTAAATGTACTTTACCGAGATGACTGGGGTATCAAGGATTGCTATGGGACCGATGAGATGGAGGTAGATCGCTGGACGGAGCTTGTGGAGAGCATGGAGGAACAGGGGTTTGGCAGTTTTAAAGTTTCGCTGGACTACTGCCGCGCATTAATTGCTGATGCTCGTGTTTTGAATAAACGCACACGCCATAAGTTGCCTGTCGCCTATGCTGTTTGGCGGCCTCTCATCGAGGGTAGTGAATCTTCAAAGGTGGGAACTCCTTCAATCATGCTGGAGTCTGTTCCTTTTAACCAGGCTCTTGCTCAGTTAGCTCAGCGTGGGGATGAGCTACTGCAGTTGCCAGAATTTGAATCCTGGACATTCGAGCCGTTTGCAAGTATAGAGCCATATGTCCATCCCTACATCGGGTCTTTTCTCTCCCCTATCAATTCCTCAAAAGGGCGTAAGCGTAGAGGGGGACAGAGCATGGAGGAGCAGAAGACAAACCAGGAAGCAATAGTGAGCGAAGTACTTGAGAAGGTCGTGGATGATAAGTGGCGCCTGCTGTATGAGGCTCGTTTACGCCGGCAGGGAGCACTCTACAAGTTCGTGGAACGTGCTGATGATGCATTGCTGGTAAGCGCTGTTGCCGCTGCACTTCGTCCCGATTCCGGCCTAGCGGTGCAAGAGCAACCTTTCATGCGAGCTTTCATGCACCGTTCACTTGGAAATGGCCTGCTGCGTATGATGGCCGAGGCTCTGGAGGGAGGCCCATTAGGCTCTCTATCGCTGAATCTTTTCTCCGAAAAAGATGATGATTACTTTTAGGTGAGGCGAACAGAGGCCATGTTCGCCGCCCCCTTATACCTGTAAAGGCATCTGCAAATTGTCTTTGCTTGTCACACTACCAAACCGGGTTCAAAACCAGCCCAGTGATCAGCTTCGGGTAAAAGTATGTGGATTTCTGTGGCATGCGATCATTCGCCTTCGCTACATTGCAGATCTGCCTCACTCGCGTAGCATTCAGTAAGAGTGCAGCTTGCGCCTCACCCTTTCGTACCGCTTCTAACGCCTGTTGCGCGTCCCTGGTATAGCGAATGTGGCTCCCTGCTGTTATATCCTCTCTCCTTAGCCCAAGTAGCGACTCCAATACTAGTGTATGTGCCATCGCTACATCCAGTTCATTCCAGGCATCTGAATGCCCGCTCTCCGCCATGCGCGCCCTTCCAGCATCATTCAGACTCAGTAACCAGCTCTGCGCGGGTGTGGTGATAACAAACGATGGCCTTGTTGCATCTACCTGTGCGAGCCGTAAAAATGCCTCTTGCGCGTTTTCTATCGCTCCTAACTCGTACACCGTAAAATACTGTGTCAACTGCTGGCTTGTCAGCAAACTGAGCGCGTCCCGGCTCAGGCCAAAGAGTAAGCGGTGCGTTGGTAATACCAGCAGACCTGGATCGTCTACATCTGTCAGGGCCATCAGTACGAAATTGGCGGCGTCTTGAGGGTCTAGCTGTCGACGCGTTTCACGCACCTCTTCGCGGTAGTTTAGCGCCGTTTCGTAGCGATGATGTCCATCGGCAATATACAGTTGACGCTCAGAGAAGAAGTTTTGGAGCAGTTCAATTTGTTTCTCATCGGTGATAGGATTCAGGCGGTGTTCTTCATTCGCCTCGTCGGTGATCTGTACCTCGGGGTTAGCAGCATAGAGGTTGAGCAATCTGCGTATCCGGCCCTGAGGATCATCAAACAGACTCATAATCGGACTGAAGTTTGTAGCACATGCTCGTAACAGCTGCAGGCGATCATCTTTCGGTTTAGCCATTGTATGTTCATGTGGCAACACGACTCGTGCGCTCCAAGATTCCAGACGCACCCGCGCCAGCAAGCTAGTACGTGTATAGGTCTGACCGTTGTGAGTAAAAATTTGCTGGTACATGTAGTAAGAGGGGACGGCATCCTGTTGCAAAATAGAACTTGCACGCCACTCAGCATATGTTGAAGCTGCCCGTGTGTAGCGATTATTGAGCGTTGTATCTCCAGGCTTCTCCATGCCCAGTTCGAGACGAATACTATTATAAGGGCTACGGGCGTAATATCGTGCCTGGGCTTCCTCTGAGATCACATCGTAGGGTGGCGTCACAACCTGTGCCAGATCACCTACAACTTCGCTGGCATAGCGTATTGCGCGTAGGAGTTGAACATCGGCCATAATCAGGTATTCCTTTACTTTCGATGATTTTTGGGTTGATATAACTGGTACTCATTCTACCACGCATGGGAGGATTTTATGTTGTCAGCTTGACCTTGGAGGATCCCCAGCAATCTCTCCTTTTTCCGGAGAAATAGAAAATTTGTTCCAAATAATCTTGACAACCCCGCCTCTTCTGTGGTAACATTTGTCTTGTTAGAACAAAAGTTCAAAACTACATATGCTCTCTCAACCCCTATCTGCCCTCTTTTTAACCTCTCGCTGGCGGTCGGGTGAAATCCCCCTCTCCCCCTCCCGACCGCTGTGGTGGGAGAGGCAGGTTTTCTCCTTTTCCATCACTGCTCATACATTGTGTTATCCACAAGTCCCGCTAAGCAGACTTTTGATTGACATATAGTTATATAGCAGGTAGACTTTTGCAAGGGAAAACACTGCTTGACGCTAATCCCTTCTATTGCTAGAATAGTGATGTTATTGAAGCTTTGGCCGATGTGCGAAAGGTACTTGCATCAATGGATCCAATGGTAGTGGAATATATCGGAATTGTTGTAGCCGCTCTGATCCTTGGTTGGGCTGTCGTGGAGTTGAACAGGAGGTACTTTCGCCAGAGGAAGCAGGATGTGAAGGCGCTGAATACCTGGATCAAGATCGATTCCACTCGAGCAAGTGATGTAAATGTAGATGAATTATTGCCAGGCGAAGACAGCGATAGCGAGCGGGAAGATGCGCCTGAGCCGGATATACATACGCGGGCGCAGCAAAATGGACATTATTCAGAGAGCACGAAGTCGTTGTGATTGTAGAAAACGACTATCCTCAGTCGTTGTGCTCCTCGAATATGCGTGTTACTTCTGCTAGCACATCGTGTACATCGAGTTCTGATAGACTGTGAGGTTCTGCTGGTGCGTCCGTTTTGATGCCTTCCGCTGTCTCTTGCGCCCCTTCAATTTCCTGGAGAAAATCTTGTTCGCACGCATCCAGCGCTTGCTGAGTGGTAAGATTACCGTAGATGATGCGGGGGATCAGACTATGATACATTGCCACCGTCTGCATCATTGCCTTAAAAACAAGTTGAAACTGCTCCTTTGTGATGCTACCGTTAGCAAGCGGCACTGCCTCCTCCAAACGCACCTCGCCGTCGTCTAAATCGACACCGAATTTCCCTATAGCGATGCGATAGTTGACGGCCAGCAAGGCTTCAAGGCATTCCAGGCGCTTCTTCGTAGTGACTGTACTGATATGGGGAACGATCAGCATTAACTTCCGTATCTCATCATTCTGCTGAACGCTGAGAATCATCCGCCACTGCTCATTGGTCCCATGAAAGGCGAGTTCGATAAACTCCTGCTGCTGATCTACATTGCCGATATGCAATCCCATGTGGGCCAGGTAGTCCAAAAGTTGGGGAATACCGAAACTATCGGCCATGCAATGCTCCTTCTGTAGTAACTAACAGTTGGCCGGTGAGATCGAGGGGCGACTATGGTAAATGAACAACATTACCACTATCTTGTAGTAGTATACCATATTTTGTTCTGTTTATGGTGAAACAAACGTGCTCACATTGGCGTCCAAGCAGAAGACCCAGGTCTTCTGCTTCATGAATCAGTGTCCAGAGGCAGCCCTCGATCAATCCAGCATTTCGCCTTGAATAAGGGCCTGGCTATTACTCTCTACATTGGCCCCGATGCCTTTGCGCAGCATGGGTACTTTGTCGAGCGCTTCCCAGGGTGCATCGATATCGGTGCGGCCAAAATGACCGAATGCAGCGGTGGGCTGGTAGATGGGGCGACGCAGATTCAGTGTCTGGATAATGCCAGCCGGGCGCAGGTCGAAATGCTCATTGATCAATCGGATGATCTCCTCGTCTGAGACTTTGCCTGTACCGAATGTATCTACGAAGAGCGAGAGTGGGCGGGCTACACCGATTGCATAAGAAACCTGCAATTCCAGGCGGTCGGCCAGGCCAGCGGCCACGATATTTTTAGCAATGTAGCGTGTCGCGTAGGAAGCCGAGCGGTCTACCTTGGTTGGGTCTTTGCCGCTGAAAGCGCCACCCCCGTGTCGAGCCATGCCACCGTAGGTATCAACGATGATCTTACGCCCGGTAAGTCCTGCATCGCCCATTGGGCCACCGGTGACGAAACGCCCGGTAGGGTTTACAAGAACCTTTGTATGCCCATCGAGCAGGTGTGCCGGGATAACTGGCTTAATGATATGGTCGAGTACGTCCTGGCGTATCTGCTCATGATCAACGTACTCAGCGTGCTGCGCCGAGACGACAATTGTATCGACGCGCACGGGACGGCCGTACTCGTATTGTACAGTTACCTGGCTCTTCCCATCGGGGCGCAGATAGGCCATAGGGCCAATACCACCCCAGGATCTCCTGCGTACCTGTGAGAGTTGACGAACGAGTTTATGGGCCAGGCTAATTGGCAGCGGCATGTACTCAGGGGTCTCGTTGCAGGCGAAACCGATCATCATACCCTGGTCGCCAGCGCCAATACGCTCTAACTCATCATCGCTCAGGTGTACCACGCCGCTTTTTAACTCCAGCGAATGACTGACGCCCATATCGATATCTGGCGATTGCTTCCCGATAGAAGTCACGACGCCGCATGTCCGGTAGTCGAAGCCATAATCTGCGTTGATATACCCCACCTGCTCGATAGTTTTGCGCACGACCGCGGGCATGTCGATCCAGGCTGATGTCGTAATTTCGCCTGCGACGAGTACCAGCCCTGTTGTCGTGGCTGTTTCACAGGCTACGCGAGCCATAGGGTCTTGCGCTAAAATCGCGTCGAGCACACTATCCGAAATCTGGTCGCACAGTTTGTCGGGATGTCCTTCAGTTACCGATTCGCTTGTAAAAAACGCTTTCGGGTTTTTCATAAAATTGCTCATGATTAATCTCCTTTCTTAGACAAGGAAAAAACACTCTGGTCAGGGACGCCGGCCGATGGAAGTATGGGGGGTATGCAGGATACGAAAAAACCCCTGGATTGCAGGGGTTTTAGAGTTGTGGCTCATTCCCCTCATCTTGCGGATCGCTCCGCCGGAATTGGCACCCTTCCTGCGACTTAGGCAGGCGGGTTGCCGGGCTTCACAGGGCCGTTTCCCTCCACCTCTCTTGATGAGAGCAGATAATGCTGTGCATCTTTGGTTGTACAGGTGCTAGCGGTTCATTGATTTATCTGTAGTATAACGAGGAAACCACTCGCGTGTCAAGGATTCATTCCGACCACGTGGAGGTCCTGGGGAATAGGAATCAGACGCAATGTGTTATCCTGCATAGGATTTTCCTGGCAGGGTGGATTTTGTAGCCCCCTTGCCAACATGTGCTATCCTATGGTTTGAGATAAACTACTCATTTACTTGAGTAAAGTCGGATATCGCGCGGACCAATAGAAGCCAGCTATATCTTGACAAAATAAGAGAATCAGGTAGGTTCGATGGCGAAAAAACTTGTAATTGTAGAGTCACCGGCGAAAGCCAAAACAATCGAAAAATTTCTAGGGCGTGACTTTGAAGTGCGTGCGTCCATGGGGCATATTATAGATCTGCCAAAGAAGGGTCTTGGTGTAAACACACGCAAAGATTTTACCCCGAAGTATGAAGTCATTGAGAAAAAAGATAGGTTGATTGATGAACTGAAAGCTGCTTCCAGGCGTGCTGATGAGGTATTCCTGGCCCCGGACCCTGATCGTGAAGGCGAGTTTATTGCGTGGTCTTTGAAAGAGACGCTTGGACTAAAGAATCCTCGTCGAGCGGTCTTCAACGAAATCACCAAGGGAGCGGTTCAACAAGCGATTAACAAACCTCGCGACATTAATGAGGATCTTTTTAATGCACAACAAGCGCGTCGTGTATTGGACCGGCTCGTCGGTTATAAGATTAGTCCATTGCTCTGGCGGCGTATTCAGTCAGGCACAAGCGCCGGGCGCGTCCAATCGGTTGCACTGCGATTGATCTGTGATCGAGAGACCGAGATTCGCGCTTTTATCCCAGAAGAGTACTGGAGTATTACGGCTTTGCTCAGTAAGCACGGCCAAAAAGAGCGTTTCGAAGCGAATCTGATCACACGTCTCAAAGATATAGCCGAATTCAACGGCGCGGAGGGCGCTTCTGAAGCTGAGGAACAGGCGATTGCCTTGGCATTGTCTAACGGGCAAAATGGCGCGAAAAAACCGCGAGGTCGTATCAAAATCTCTTCTCAGGTAGAGGCAGATGCGATTCTGGGGGAGTTGCAGGGTGCTGTATACACGGTGCTAAAGGTGGAAGAGAAAGAGCAACGCCGCCAACCTCTAGCGCCCTATACCACCAGTACCATGCAACAGGATGCTTCGTCACGGCTCTACTTTAAACCCAAAAAGACAATGAGCCTGGCTCAGGGGCTCTACGAGGGGATTGAACTCGGTGAGCGTGGCCAGCAGGGTCTGATTACCTACATGCGTACGGACTCCACCCGCGTCTCTGATGAAGCGCAGGCGAGTGTGAAGGCGTATATCGCGGGGGAATTTGGTCAACCCTATGTTGGGCAGGGACGTACAACGAAGGCCAAGGCAACCACGCAGGACGCGCACGAGGCGATTCGTCCAACGGATGTCACGTTGACACCCAAGGTTGTCAAGTCGTATCTTTCCCCCGACCAGTTTAAGCTCTACAACCTGATCTGGCGGCGTTTTGTGGCCAGTTTTATGACGCCCGCCGTCTTTGATACGGTACGTGTGGACATCGTCGCGGGGCAGTATGTTTTTCGTGCTACCGGGTCTCATCTCAAATTCCCGGGCTTTTACGCGGTATGGCAGCGGGAGGAAGAAGAGAAAATGCTTCCTGAGCTAGGTGCGGGCGAGGTACTTGACTTGCACGACTTAAAACCAGAGCAACATTTCACCCAACCCCCCCCGCGTTATACCGAGGCGAGCTTAATCAAGGAGCTTGAAGAGCAGGGTATTGGTCGTCCCAGCACCTATGTACCAATTATCAGCACCATCCAGGACCGTGGCTATGTTGACCAGGAACAGCGGCGTTTTGTACCAACCTGGCTGGGCATCACGGTCAACGAAGTCATGAAGAAGCATTTCCCTGAGATCGTAGATACTGGTTTTACGGCTGCGATGGAACGCAAATTGGACGAAGTTGAAGAGGGGCGGCAATCATGGACGGAGTTCCTACATAGCTTCTATGGTGATTTCAAGGTTGCCATGGATAAGGCCGAAGCGGAGATGGGCCGTGTGCAGAAGCCAGTAGAGGAGATAGATGAAGTCTGCCCCGAATGCGGGCGCAACCTGGTTATACGTACGGGTCGTTTTGGGCGCTTTATCTCCTGTTCAGGTTTTCCAGAGTGCCGTTATCGCCGCTCTTTTGTGAATAAAACCGGTGTGTTATGTCCGGTATGTGGGGGCGACCTGGTAGAACGTAAGACGAAGCAGAAGAAACGTATCTTCTATGGGTGCAGCAACTACCCGGCCTGCAACTTCGCCATCTGGGAGAAACCGGTGCCCGAACTTTGTCCCACTTGTGGTGGTTTGATGGTTGTGCCACGTGTAGGGCAGGACCCGGTTTGCTATCAAGAAGTCATCGCTGTACAGCGAAGCGCCGAGAAAAAACCCCAGCAGAATGGCGCAGCCGGGCGGCAAGCCTCTCGAAGGAGAGTTACCAGGCAGGAAGATGCCAAACTTGTCTCGGAAGCGCCATCAACTAACGGGCGCGGGTCGACAACCGTAAAGAAAACTGTAGCCGGAAAAACGCGAGCAAAGACAACCAGGGCAAAAAATACCACCTCGCGTTCGGCGCAAGGCAGAAAGACTACTGCCCGGAGCAAAAGTACCACCACGAAAAAAAGTACTACCGGCCGGGCTAAGGCGGTGAAATCCACTAAGCAGGTTTAGGCCCTTTAAGCGGGTTTGGGGTAGGTAAGCCAAGATGGTTTACTTGCCCCACTTTCTCCTTTTCCCAGGTTCATCGAAGGGAACACCGAACCGATAACGTTTTGGGATAGTTCATGTGCTATAATCAGGAGTTGGATGATGAAATAATGTACACAATCTTATTTGGACTCTGCCCGTATGGAGGATTTCATGTCATATGCGGTAACGCTTATTCCGGGTGATGGTACTGGACCGGAAATTACTGAAGCAACACGCCGCGTTCTCGAAGCAACTGGAATTCAATTCGCCTGGGACCTACATCAGGCCGGGTCGGAGATGTTAGAGAAGTATGGTACAGTATTACCCGACGAGGTGATCGAGTCGATTAAACGTACAGGCGTGGGCCTGAAAGGTCCGATCACTACTCCAGTTGGCAAAGGCTTTCGTAGCGCAAATGTGACGCTGCGCAAGAAGCTCGACCTCTACGCTAATCTGCGACCGGCAAAAACCTATCCAGGCCTTCGCTCTCGCTATGAAAATATCGACATGATCATTGTGCGCGAGAATACGGAAGATTTGTATGCTGGAGTGGAGTTCCAAAAAGGGACGCCTGAACAACAAGAAATCATTGAGACCATCGCTCGTACTACTGGAACGCGCCTCGATAGTAACTCCGCAATCAGTATCAAATATATTTCTGTAATGGCGACGCGCCGGATTGTTAAGTTCGCATTTGACTATACCAGGGCGAATGGACGGCGTAAGGTCACTGCGGTTCACAAAGCCAACATTATGAAAGTTTCTGATGGGCTGTTCCTGGCTACTGCTCATGAAGTTGCCAAAGAATATCCAGAGATCCAGTTTGAAGATCGTATTGTAGACAATATGTGCATGCAGCTTGTGCAGAAGCCCGAACAGTATGATGTGCTGGTCTTGCCTAACCTGTACGGGGATATCATTTCCGATCTATCTGCAGGTTTGATAGGCGGTCTGGGAGTCGCGCCAGGTGCGAACATCGGCAATCAATATGCTATATTTGAGCCGGTACATGGAAGTGCGCCCAAGTATGCAGGGCAGAACAAGGTCAACCCGATGGCTATGATGTTTTCAGGGGTACTCCTGTTGCGCCACCTGGGTGAGAAGAATGCTGCCAATCGCCTGGAGAAGGCTATTGCCCAGGTCATTGCCGAGGGCAAGCACGTCACGTACGATCTCAAGCCCCGTCCTGATGATCCAACCGCTGCCGGTACTTCGCAGGTCGCGGACGCTGTGATTGAAAAGTTGCTGAAGCTCTAATGGTTGTTTGCAGGAGCGCTGGCGTTTTGTGGAGGATTTAGAGAAACGAATGAAGTACGCCACCAGCTACCCCGTTCGTTTCTCTGAAGAGGTCAGTATACGCGCGGTTTGCCAGGGCCATGCCCAGCTTTGCGCCACTTATGACGCGCATGGATATAGCGTATCGTGCCGGAACGAGAACGCATCATTACCGAGGAAGTACGTGCGCCCCAACCGAAATACTGAACACCGTCGAGCAGCTCGCCGCTTGTGATGCCAGTTGCAGCAAATGATACATCATTGCCTTGCACCAGGTCATCGGAGGTATAGACCTTATCAGCATCCACACCGAGATCTTTGAGCCGTGCGCGTTCGTTTTCGAGAGCCAGGTCGAGGTTGCCGCCCTCTTTTACGATCTTTTCGCGCTCTTTGACTGTAAGCGGCCAGATTTTACAAAGTATCTCCCCACCAATACATTTAATAGCTGCGGCTGCCAGTACGGCTTCAGGTGCCCCTCCAACACCCATCAGCACATCGACACCTCTATAGTCTTCCATGGCAGCCTGGATTGCTGCTGACACATCACCGTCCGTAATCAGGCGAATACGAGCGCCTGCCTGGCGGATCTCATTGATCATGCCTGCATGGCGTGGACGATCCAGGATCATCACAGTCAGATCTTCGATAAGCGCATCGCGTGCCTGCGCAATACGTTCCAGGTTCGTCGTCACAGGCGCATTGATATCGATCACATCCCTGGCGATGGGCCCGACCGCGATCTTTTCCATGTAGAACACACCTGGAGGGGCGGAATACATCGTTCCTCTTTCAGCAGTTGCCACAACTGCGATTGCTCCCGGCAGGCCAAGAGCGGTCAGGCGGGTGCCGTCAACCGGGTCGACGGCTACGTCGACTTCGGGTGGGGTAAAATTACCTATTTCCTCCCCGATATAGAGCATGGGAGCCTCGTCCTTTTCTCCCTCACCTATAACCACAACACCATGCATATCGACTCCATCCAGGGCATGGCGCATGGCGTCAACAGCTGCCTGGTCAACCTTCTCTTTATCGCCTTTACCCATCCAGCGACCGGCACTTACAGCCGCAGCCTCGGTGACACGCACCAGTTCCATACCCAGGTTGCGTTCTTTGGTACCAGATTGCTCGAAACGTTCTTCTGACATAAGCAAACCTCCTGCCTTGATGACTCTAAATTACGAATTTGCGAGGGTGAACACGACAGTGCTCGGCCATCATGATAGCGCGCAGGTAATCCACGGCTTCTTGAAGGTGACCCTGCTGGTTGTAGATCACGTAGTCGTACCAGTGCTGCTCGGCTAATTCTGCGTGGGCATCGGCCAGCCTTCTCTGGAGTTCCTCTTCCGTCTCTGTTTGTCGAGCAGCCAGTCTCTGGGCCAGTTCTTCTAGTGAACCAGGAATGAGAAAAATAAAAATAGCATTGGGTACCTTGCTGCGAATAGTTGCTGCCCCCTTTACGTCAATCTTAAGCAGCACATCGCGGCCTGCGGCCAAGTTATCTCGAATCGGTTTGCGCGGCTGACCATACCAGTTGCCATGCACTTTTGCATGCTCGAGCAGTTCACCTTGATCGACCAGGCGGTCAAAGGTTTCCTGGCTCACAAAATGGTAGGGGTTACCCTCGCTTTCGCCGGGACGTGGTGCGCGGGTGGTGACGGATGGAACAACGTAAAAATCCATGCCCTTTTGTTTGAGCGCGTTAATGACCGTGTCTTTCCCTGTCCCGGATGGCGCTGAAAGCACGAAGAGGAGTGCCTGACGTGTTGAGGACTGTGTGGTCCGGTGCTTTTGGGACACAAGCGGCTCCATCTCAAGTTGCATGCTGTTTACCTACGTTACTGGAATTGAGAAGGCTAGTGTACGAGCAGGCCACTCTTTGTTATACTGTGGAAGCTACTCTAATCAATATTGTACAACACCTGCAGGCAACTTAGTAAGGTGGACACGGTCTCCAGGCTTGCGGAAATCATGGTAGTTGAGATTGGAAGAACAGAGCTATGCATATCGATGCCATCACCCTTGCGGCTGTCGCCGATGAATGGCGCATGCTGCTGATTGGGGCCCGTATTGATACCATCATTCAACCAACAGAGCATTCCATCGCGCTGCAGTGCTATGCGCCAGCGATAACGCAGGGACAGGGCGGTCAGAACCGCTGGCTCTATGTCTCGGCTCATCCACAGTTGGCGCGGGCACACCTTACCGCGCTTAAACCCTCTAAGATCGTCAGCGAGCCACCTGTATTTGTTATGTTGCTGCGGAAGTACCTGGAGGGTGCTCGCTTTGAGGCTATCCAGCAATCACGCTGGGAACGTGTCGTAGAGCTTATCGCTGGCTATCGCAGTGCTCCCGGCTCTGAGGGAAGCACTCACTATCGCCTGATCGTTGAAGTGATGGGCCGGATGAGTAATATCATCTTATGCGATGAGCAAGGATTGATTCTTGGAAGCCTCAAACATGTAGGTGCGGATGTAAATCGCTACCGCGTCATTGCTGCAAACGTACAGTATGTTCCACCACCTCCACAACGGCGCATAGTTTTGGGTCAGTCCTTGCCACGTTTAGAGCCTGTGACAATTACAGCTGACCAACTGGCTCTATGTGCGGCAGAGGATACAGAGCTTGCAGGAGGGGTATCCTCCCAGGTTGGGAAGAAACGTGCGAAGACCCAGGAGCCAAAACTGTGGCAACTGCTGACAAGAAATTTGCTTGGCTTCAGTCCGCTGCTAGCTCGTGAAGCTGTCTATCGTACTACCAGTGATGCGGAATCGCTGCTTGAAACCAGCGCTGCTCCCTGGGAAGAACTGGCGTGGAATGTACGCGAACTGGCTGCGCTATACGACACGCATGCATGGAAGCCACAACTCGTAGAGCGTATGGGAGGCGACGCTGGCCAGGCTCAGGCCTCAGCTTCACAGGCAGTTCCTCTAGCCTTTGCTCCCTATGTTTTAGAGCAGTATGCTGCAATGCCTGGGGTACGCATACGAGAATCCGCTTCGATCAATGTGCTGATCGACGAATTTTATGCCAGTGCTGAGTGGCGTGATGCGTTGGAAAGCCTGCGCGCACCTGTAAGAAAGGTTTTGCAGACACAGCGCGACCGTTGTAAACGCAAGGCTGAATTGCTGCAGCAGGAATTAGCCGTCTCGGAAGAGGCCAGCCGGTATCGCCTGCAGGCCGAGCTGCTGCTGGCCTTTCAGCATGAGGTGAAACGAGGACAAAGCAGCGTTGTATTGCCAAACATTTTTGAGGGTAAGGATGATCCACCGGAGGTGACTGTTCCCCTTGATCCACGCTTTGACGCGGTAGGCAATGCTAATCGTCTCTTCCGCAAGTATCACAAGTTACAGCGTGCGCTCGCGCTTGTTCCCGGCCAGATCGAGCAAAATGCGACCGAACTGGCGACGATAGAACAGTTGCTTGCTGACCTGATGCTGGCTGAGACGCCTGCTGAAGTGGCGCTGGTCAAGGCCGAGGTGCAGACTGCTGGCTACATGCGCGGTACTAAAGAAAGGGAGTCCCGTAAGCAGTCACACAAGGGCAAAGGCAGCAAACAGAACAAGGGCAAACCCGTTCCACCGGGAGGCGGCGTGCCCCTGCATGTGCAGAGTCGTGACGGATTTACGCTCTTGATTGGCAAGAACAGCCGCCAGAATGAAGAGGTGACCTTTCGCCAGGCAGCGGCCAGCGACACCTGGCTGCATGCACGTGGTGTGCCTGGCGCGCATGTGATCATCAAAGCGGGCGGGCGTGATATTCCACGCAGCACTATCGAGCAGGCGGCAAGTCTCGCCGCTTACTACAGCCAGGCAAGGGGCAGCACCAGCGTCCCCGTTGATTATACCTTGCAGCGTTATGTGCGGCATATGAAAGGCGGTGGCCCTGGCATGGTCGTATACGAGCGTGAAAGGACTATATTCGCAGAGCCTCACCCCCTGGCCCCCTCTCCATCAAAGATGGAGAGGGGGTGAGTCCTGCATCAGAAGCGAAAGTGCTCTACGGCTTCCCCTTGCTATTTCCATTCCCTCCATGGTTGCTATTCCCATGATCGTCTGAGCTGTTCAGCGTAATGGTGGTTGTTTGAGCAGCAGTGCCATCGGGGTTCAGAATGCCGAGACGCTGCGGATGCTGGTTCCCGACCCAGTTTGCTACGAAGACATACCAACCGTTTTGGAGGGAACCACGAACATCCATCAACCGGCTATCTACCAGCAACTGCGCTCCTGGCTGGATATCCTCGCCAGCGATGCTGATGACGGCTTGCCCGTTGGGATGCGCGGGCAGAATAATCTCAGCGCTCACCAGGTGCGGGACGGTATCACCCAGGCGCCCCAGTTCGTCAGTCGTCAGCAGGCGTTCTGGAAGAGCCAGTTGGGGCAGGAGTCCCCGCAAGGTGTGACGTGCATCTGCTTGCAGTGTCGCAAGCTGGCTTTCCACGCGGTCATGCTCCGCCCCGGCAGGGAGGGCATCGATGACTCTAGCGGCCGCGCTGATCCGTTGATCCAGTTCCACGAGCGCCTCGCTGTACGCCTGCACGTGCGCTGCATCAGCAAGCGTGACCAGCGTCTTGAGTCGATCCTGGGCAAATTGCAGGTCCAAGTGGGCCTGGTTTTCCGGGGAGTGGGCCAGCGAGACCTGCACCTGTTGCTCCCAATGCTTCACCACATACAACGGGCTGTCGGGATTCGTCATCTGCGCTGCCGCTACCAGTACCCCTGTTCCCAGGAGCAGCAGCAGGAGACAGAGGCTGAGTGCCACTCGAAAGACAGGATGCGCACGCAGCAGGCGCGGGAACGACCAGCCGCGTACAGGCTGCTCCAGGTGCAGTGCGGCATTGCGTGTCAGGATGCGCTGCTCCAACTGCCAGGCGTAGTCGGGGTCTACCTGCAAGGGAGGCGCAGATTGTAAGCGAAGTGCAAGGGCAACTAACTCATCCGCCTCTGGGTCCTGGCTGGGGGCATGGACAGGCGACAGGAGCCAGTCCGGTACTCCCTCACCATAGCTGGAGCGCGCGTTGTGTTGCTCAAGCCGCTCATTGAGACGTTCAGGGAGTGGCTTCATAGAGTGTCCTCCTTGCGGTATCGATGGAAAGCATACGCCTGCTCAGGGGAACGTTGTTTTCCTAGCACACGTTGCAAGCGCTGCAACGCACGAAATTGCAACGCTTTGACAGCGTTCGCCTTTTTCCCCAGCATGCGCGCCACTGTCGCCACATCATAGCCCAGAATCAGCCGGCCAACCAGCACCTGGCGCTGTTCTTCCGTCAGCGTATTGATCGCCTTGACCACGGTATCCCATTCATCACGTGCTTCGGCACTCCGTACAGGGTCGAGGTTGGGATTGCTGTCGGAGATCACCCGGCTTGCTCCTGACTCTTCCTCTTCCCACCCCCTGGGTTCAAGCGAGACGAACGCTGGCTGATGCTCGCGCTTGCGATAATAGCCGGCGACGGTGACACGCGCGATCTGGAGAATCCAGGCGGCAACGCTGGCCTCATCGTTGGCCCTGAGCCGGCTGATGCTCTCGACCATCTGCAAAAATACGTCGGAGGTCAGATCTTCCGCTGTTGCGCGATCAGGCACGCGGGCAGCAATATAGCCAAATACCCCGGGGAGGAGTTGCCGGTAGAGTGCGCTCAATGCCTCAGGTTCGCCGCGCCGCGCTCGGTCAAGCTGGCGGTCGATCGCCTCCATGAAATGATGGCCTCCATTCTCTCTCTTATAGTTGCATTCTGGTTCATTGTAGTTACGGGTGCGCGAAAAAACAATGCACATGGCCCTTTTGTCTACCGAAAGGCCAAAGACCGTAACCAATCACTGGCGAATTGCAACTATCTTGTCAATGGTTCTTACTGGCTGAGTCTGTATGGAATCAAAAACCATTTCGATAAGAAAGAGGTACGTATGAAGTTCGTTCGTTTCTTAAGAGGAAAGCTTGTAGCGGCTGCGATTGTCGGCATTGTCATCGTGGGAGGAGCGACGGCGGCATTCGCTGCAACGCCTGCCGGACAGGACTTGGTCCATGCCATCACCGGCCCGGCGCACGCGAAAGTCACATCGACCGTGGATAGCCAGGCTGGCAATCCCCATGCGAACAACCACCAGGCTAACAACGACAACAAGAACACCTGCCCAGGACTCCCCGATGCGCAGCGACTGGCAGGGCAGTTTGCACTGGGCACCGCTAGCACGAGTGATGATATCCAGGCGCTGTGTGCGCTGCACCAGGGGACCTTCACAGGCACAACGCTCAATGGTGCTTCGGTTTCTTCCAAGCGGGTCTTTGGCTATGGCGAAATCGATGCGCTGCTGACCTATGCTCAGTTCCTGGCAGGCCAGGATAAGGCCAACGCGGGCGGAAAGCTGACCAGCGCCAACGCGCGGGGCTTCCTGGCGGAAGCGGTCCAGAGTTGCGGGACAACTCCGCTGGTGACATGTCTGAAAACGAACATGCCAGGGTTCGAACCAGGTAACAGCAATGATACCGGCCATGGGAATGGTCATGGGAAGCCGAGCAGTACACCTACTCCTCATCATTAATCTGAGAGCATGTCCATCTCTCAATTTGGTGGGCTTCTCATTACCCATCTTACTAACTTGTTCGCACAAGGAGGAATACAATGTTTATCGCTGGACTGGGGGCAGTTTTTTTCGGTCTCATAATCGGTTGGATCTCTTATCGGGTGATGCGACTGGCGGCAGGCACCAATGTGCTTTCGGCCATTGCTATCGTCATCGCGATTGTGGGTAGCGCAGCGGTTATCGCCTTGCTCAGGAGCGATGTGTTGTTCGGCTGGTTCGCAATCGGCCTCATGATTGGCTTTTTGGCCTATTTTGGCATTGGCCTGTGGCTATACCGTGAGCAAGAATTGCAGCTCTGGCAGATGCCTCCGGCTGCTGCGCCAATTACCCCACTCAATGCTCATCCGGCAACTCCGCCGCCCGATGTTCACCCTCCTGATGCCGTTAACGGAGGGTGAGGGCCGGTTCTTCTCCTGCGCGAGGCAAAGGCAGCGCGTTTTGGCAGCAGGAGCGTAAGCCACGTCTCTACCGCTCTCGTGACGAAGCTATCCCCATCTCCTCGCGATACTTCGTCACAGTGCGCCTGGCCATAGGGATGCCGCGAACTGTGAGCAGGCGCGCGAGTTCCTCGTCGCTCAAACGGTGACGTGGCTCCTCGGTAGAGATAAGTTCGCGAATCACATCTTTGATGCTGAGGGAGCCATCGAAGAAGTCTGAAAAGGGCATGAGCCGGCCATTGGGGAGTAATGCATACTTATTCGCGGTTGCCCTACTGACTGTTCCATCGTCCAGGCTCAAGCGATTGGCTACTTCTGCGCGAGTCAAGGGACGCAGGTAACGTACACCTTTCTCCAAGAACTCGCGCTGGTAGTCCACGATCAGCTCTGCAATGCGCTTGAGCGTGTGCCACCTGCGTTGCACGCAGACTATAAAAAACTTTGCGCGGTCGCTGTGATGGCGCAGGTAACGCTGCACATCTTCATTGATTATCTCGTTATCGAGGCTTAATAGTTGCGTGCCATAGCCTGGACCAATGTAGAAACGATAGCGTTTCTCCTCGATCAGTTCTATCTCGAAGCCCGTTTCGACCTTGCGAATGATGATATCTGGACGGGTGTACGCTGCAAACACCTGGTTCGTTCTTTCTGTCGCCTGGTAGGTATGCGCAGGGTATGGATGCAGTGTCTTGCGGATGTACTGGATAGCTTGATGTACTTCCTGTTCCGTCACCTTCAATTCACGGGCGATCTCTTGCGACCGGCTGCGTCCAAGCCGGTCCAGGTAGCGATCAATCAGTACGTATGCCAGGGGATGGGGCATTTCTTGCTCACTGAGCGCCCTCAATTGGATCAGCAGGCATTCGCGCAGATCTCGCGCTCCAATGCCCAGTGGTTCCAGTGTTTGCAACTGGCTCAGTACGTATTCAATGCGCTCGACTGGCACCACCAAATGCTCAGCGATCTCTTGCACGCTTATCTCCAGGTAGCCGCGTTCATTGAGATTGCCTACCAGTTGCTCTGCTATGGGGGCATCATCTGCCGGGATAAGAGCTTCGAGTTGTTGGAGCAGTACTTCTGCCAGTGTCTGGCCCATGGGAATACGTGCCAGGGGATCGAACTCTTCGTCGTCCTCGGCCTCAACCGGACCATAATCATCGATGTTATACTCGCTCGTGGTAAAAGCTGGCTGTGTCAACTGAGCGGAGTACCCGCAGGAGGCGCAGATTTGACCATGCAAGGGTGAGCCGCAGTAGAGGCAGATGTGTTGTTCGTTCACTTCAAGCGCGGGATTCTCCATCTGTTCCTGCGCAACTACACTTTCCAATTCATCGGAGCTGAGATGGAGAATCGTGCTCGCTGTAATAAGCCTGGCGCTGACTCGTTGGATGTGATCTACTCTCGGTGTTGGTTCCAGTCGCATACGATCTCCCTGCCTGCGTTGCCGTCAAATCCAACCTCTAGCAAGTAGAGCTTCGTGTGCAGCCTCC
>WNFG01001873.1_pt1 | contig 30911 bp, 29 predicted proteins | sample 5400431 | NCBI WGS metagenome assembly WNFG01 (sample SAMN13153346, study PRJNA577476) | soil metagenome | isolation source: 120 cm saprolite under Douglas fir tree site 2 hole 3 replicate 2 | place: USA:California | collected 2015-04-18 | reverse complement strand
TCTGAGCCGCGTTGATCCGCCAACGGTTTTCATAAAGGGAGAAGTGGCCAAGCCGGGGCGTTATCCACTCACTACAAATATGCACGTCGAAGATCTGGTTCGCGTAGCAGGCGGACTAAAGAGGAGCGCATATACAGAAGGCGCCGACCTGGCGCGTTTTGAGATGAACAGATCTCAGAAGGCGCCGGGCGATCGGCTGGAGCTCAACCTGGCAGCAGCAATGAGCGGAGATCCGAAGACCAATGTGCCCTTGCGCGACGGAGACATCCTTACAATTCGACAGCTTCCGCGCTGGACTGACATTGGGGCGTCCATGACCGTGCGGGGGGAAGTCCTGCACGCGGGTACATACGGCATCGCGCCGGGCGAGCGGCTGAGTTCTGTTTTGGCGCGAAGCGGCGGTCTTAGTCCCGAAGCCTATGCGTACGGAGCAGTCTTGATGAGACGGGAAGTGCGCGAGCTGGAAATGAAGGCCCATATGGAACTCGTGCAGCGGGTAAAAACCGAGCAAGTGACGCTCAAAGCGCTGCCGGACACGGATGCCGACCAGAAGAACGCGAAGTTGACCGCCATCGGGCAGACAGAAGCAACGCTTGCTCAACTACAGGCGAGCACCCCAATCGGCCGGGTGGTGATGCATATCTCGCCGGATATGAAGAGCTGGCAGAACACAGCGGCAGATGTGGCGGTTCGTGATGGCGACGTACTTTTTGTTCCTAAAAAGGCCGGCTACGTAATGGTGAACGGCCAGGTCTTCAATCCGACAGCCGTTAGTTATCGGCCGGGCCGCAGTGCCAAATGGTACCTCAGTCAAGCCGGTGGGGTAACACAGCTCGCGGACAAAAAAGCTGTTTTTGTGATTCGCGCCGATGGTTCGGTGATCGCCGCGAAAAACAACAGCGCTGGTTGGTGGGGTGGTGATCCGATGAGCGCGACGTTGCGAGCAGGAGACATGATCGTTGTGCCCGAAAAAGCGCCAAAGATCGGTGGTCGCAACTGGGCGCTAATCATGCAATCGGCGCAAATGGCTTCGTCTGTAGCTTTGGCAGTGGCGTATATCCATCCGTGACGAGGAATGTTCTTGATGCAAATGAGGGCCATCGTGCTGGTGTTTAGCTATGCGGCGTCGAGTTTGACGCTGACAGCACTTTCTTCTCTGTCAGCAACTCCCCAGGCTCAGGAAGAGCGGGCGGCGGATGCGAAACAGAGCAGTTCGGGAGCGGATGCGGATGTAAAGAAAATGACCACGACAAGCAAAATGGGGCGCGATCCGGAGGCCGAACCGTCTGAGAATTCGCGCTCGGGCCTCCAAGGATTAGGTAAGCGATTTTTGGAGGACCAAGAACAAATCTGGAGGAGTCCGGCGAAGATCCGATTCTCGGATACTCAGTGGCTAGTGCCGGTCAGTGGCATTACAGCGGGGCTCTTAGTTACCGATCGAGATTTCAGCAAGCACCTCTCTCAAAATCCCATGACGATCAGCCATTACAAGACACTGTCAAACGCTGGAGTCGGAGCGCTGATCGGAGGAGCTGGCGGGATGTGGTTGTTGGGTCACGTCCGGCACAACGAACACTGGAGCGAGACGGGATTTCTCGCGGGCGAAGCCGCGATCAATAGTCTCGTGGCTGTGGAAACCTTGAAGTATTCGCTGGGGCGTCAACGCCCGTTCCAGGGTGACGGATCCGGGCCGTTCTTTCAGAGCGGTACCTCGTTCCCCTCGGCGCACTCCGCAGCGGCGTGGTCCGTGGCAGGGGTCCTCGCGCATGAGTATCCCGGCCCGCTGATGAAAATCGTGGCCTACGGTTTGGCGTCTCTAGTGGATTACTCGCGAATTCGTGGCCGCCAGCATTTCCCCTCCGACGTGCTCGTGGGAAGTGTGATCGGAAACCTCGTCGCCCAAAACATTTACAGTCGCCATCATGATCCGTACCTGGGCGGTGGTGAATGGCGCTCTTTGAGCGCAATCGCTCGAGGGTTCGAATCTTCTGGTCCGCAGAATCTCGGCACGCCCTATGTTCCGCTTGACAGTTGGGTTTATCCGGCCCTCGGCCGTTTGGCCGGACTCGGTTTGGTCGATAGCGGTTTCGCGGGAATGCGGCCCTGGACCCGTCGCGAGTGCATGCGGCAGCTTAGTGAAGCAGAAGAAAAACTTACCGGAGAAGAAAACAACGAAGCACAAAAGCTCGTTGATGCACTGCGACGCGAGTTCCGTCCGGAGATTGAGGCTAAGGGGGACGGAGACGATCTCGGAACGCTCCGTTTGGAGTCTGTTTATTCGCGCACGGAACACATCTCCGGAATGCCGCTCACCGACGGCTACACCTTTGCGCAGACGCAGATCAATGATTTTGGGCGTCCCTACGGCGAAGGCTGGAGCACAGTAAATGGCTTTTCTGCATATGCCACGCGGGGCCCTTGGGTCGCCTATGTACGCGGCGAAGAGCAATCCGCCCCGAGCATTCCTGCCTTTTCTCTCGCGACACGTCAAATTGTTCAGCAGGTAGATTTCTATCCCGCGTTACCTCCGGGTACGGCCCAGCGGTCGGTGACACAATTCAGTTTGCTCGATGCGTACGTCGGCCTGATGTTGTCGAACTATCAGGTCTCCTTCGGGAAGCAGAGTCTCTCGTGGGGGCCGGGCAACGGCGGCTCGATGACGCTTAGCAACAATGCGCCGCCGATCAACATGTTCCGGATTAGTCGTACGACGCCGCTCAAGTTGCCCAGCATTCTTGGCTGGCTTGGACCGCTCCGGACGGAGTTCTTCTTTGGCCAGCTGGCAGGACAAGAATTTCTATACAACCCGTCTGGTTTCGTCGGGCAATCCGGCCAATCGCTCTCCCCTCAACCATTCATTCATGGCCAGAAAATCAGCTTCAAGCCCACTCCCAACTTCGAATTTGGTTTCTTCCGAACAACGATCTACGGAGGGCCTGGTTATCCACTCACATTCCACACGCTCATCCGCAGCCTGTTCACTACTGGGAACGAGAATCCAGGTGGCATCTCGAAGCCAGGGAATCGAACTGCGGGTCTGGATTTAATCTATCGCCTCCCCGGCTTGCGCAACTGGCTGACCTTCTATGCGGATGGCTATACAGACGATCAGTTTTCGCCAGCCGCCTACGCCGACCGTTCTGCGTGGCGCGCGGGGCTGTACCTTGCTCAGTTTCCGTTGGCACGCAAGCTGGATCTACGAGTCGAGGGCGTTTACACGGATAACCCGCTAGGAGGCAATATCGGCAATGGCTTTTATTATTTCAACTATACGTGGCGAAGCGGGTATACAAATAATGGAAATCTGCTAGGCAGTTGGGTTGGCCGAGAGGGGCAAGGTGCACAGGCCTGGTCAAACTACTGGTTCGGCGCCCGCAACCGATTGCAGTTTAATTTCCGGCACCAGAAGGTGAGTCAAGAATTCATTCCTGGTGGAGGCTCGCTTACCGATGTTGGCGTGCGCGGCGATTATTGGGTTCGATCCAACCTCGGCCTTTCCGTTTGGGTGCAACACGAGCGCTGGCTCTTTCCTGTGATTCAGCCGAACGTTTCCAGAAACGTGACGGCTGTGGTGCAAATTCTGTTTGAGCCGCAAAAATTACTTCAGCGCTCTGCGGCGAATAGAGTGGGAAGCTCTTCTGGGAATGAGGGCCGGCCGTGACTTTTTCGAGCAGCGCTCCGGTTCGCCACCCTCTGCCCGAGCTGCCGGAGCACGACCTCCCCGTCGCGCCTGGACCTGAGGGAACGCCACAGGATAGCGGAAACTCGGTCGCATACGTGCGGCTTCTCTGGGAGCACCGGCAGATGCTTGCCCGCGTTGCCCTCTGCGGGCTCCTTGCAAGCACGCTTTTGGCATTTCTCATCCCAGTGCGGTTCGAATCCACGGCGCGGCTCATGCCACCTGATAGCAGCCAGTCGGGCGGGCTCGCCATGGCCGCAGCTGCTCTTTCCGGTGGCGCCGGAGGTCTCGGTGGCATCGCGACCGACATGCTTGGCCTAAAGAGCACCAGTGACATCTTTGTCGGAATCCTCTCGAGCCGCACAGTCCAGGACAAACTGATCCAGCAGTTGGACCTCAAGAAGCTTTACGGGGATCGTCGCATGGAAGATGCGCGCAAGGACTTAGCCGAACACACCGGCATCTCAGTGGACCGGAAGAGCCAAATCATCTCAATCACAGTGGTCGACCACGACCCGAAGCGCGCTGCAGCCATAGGCCAGGCATACGTTGAAGAGCTCAACCGGCTTGTCGCCGAGTTGAGCACCTCGTCCGCTCGCCGCGAACGCATTTTCCTTGAAGAGCGCCTACAAGCCGTGAGTAAAGACCTACAATCGGCGGAGAAAGAATTCAGCCAGTTCTCGAGCAAGAACATTGCAATCGACATCAAGGAACAGGGCAAGGCCATGGTGGAAACGGCGGCCACCCTGCAGGGACAGTACATCGCGGCTCAATCAGAACTCGAAGGGCTGAAGCAGATCTACACCGACAACAACGTGCGCGTCCGCTCCGTGAGAGCGCGCATTGCGGAGCTAAAACGCCAGCTCGAAAAACTTGGCGGAAAGGGAGAGGATGCCTCGGCGCCCCCCGGCCAGCAGCAGGACTCTCTATATCCATCGATCCGCAAGCTCCCACTGCTCGGCGTGACCTACGCAGACCTTTATCGCCGGACGCGGGTGCAGGAAGCGGTTTTCGAAACTTTGACGAAGGAATACGAACTTGCCAAGGTCCAGGAAGTCAAAGAAATACCAACCGTAAAGGTTCTCGATTCTCCGAACATTCCGGACAAGAAGTCGTTCCCTCCGCGACTGCTGATCATGCTTTTGGGAACGGCACTTGCATTCGCCTTGGCGACGACTTGGGTGTTTGGAAAGACAGCTTGGGACCAGACTGATTCGATCGATCCGCGAAAAGCCTTTGCGCAGGAAGTTTTCAGCACTGTGAAGGCAAGTATTCCGCAGTTCGCGCATAACGGATCCGGAGATCATTCCGTCGGCAAGTCTTGGAATTGGGCACGCCGGAGCAGGAAAGACGACGAAGCGTCGAAGTAGACATTCGTTGACAGTGTAAGTAATTAATTGTAAATGGGTTAGGTCACAAACGCCCCTGTAAGTGACGGGGCGAAGCTGTCAGAAGCGTCGAAGGAGTCTGAAGCGATGGCGGTTTCAGCGGTTCAAATTCTCGACCCAATAGATCATGGGATTTTGTCGACGGATTCCTTTCAGTTGCGCTGGTATGCCGCGTACACGTGCGCGAACCACGAAAAACGGGTGCGCGAGCAGCTTGAACAGAGGTCCGTCGAATCTTTTCTTCCGGTTTATGAAACGATACGGCGCTGGAAAGACAGGCGGATGCACTTGCAGCTGCCTCTTTTTCCGGGTTACATATTCGTCCGCATGGCGCTGGTCGATCGCTTGCGCGTGCTGCAAGTTCCGAGTGTCGTTCGCCTCGTTGGGTTCAACGGACACCTGTCGGCGTTGCCCGACGAAGAAATCGAAGGGCTGAAAAAAGGCTTGGCGGGTGGCGTGCGAGCCGAGCCGCACCCGTTCCTGACGGTCGGCCGGCGCGTGAGGCTGAAGAGCGGACCACTGGCTGGAATGCAGGGGATCCTTCTGCGGCAGAAGGGGAACTTCCGGGTAGTGATGTCGATAGACTTGATCCAGCGAGCGGTGGCGGTGGATGCAGAGGCGGCAGACGTGGAACCGCTGTCGTAGTGGAGTGGGAAAATGGCAGTTGTAACTTTTTGTAATAGAGAGTTAGAGCGGAAGGGGAGCACACCCCCGGTTTTCTGTCAAAGAGTGCGGATATAGTTGAAAATAAAAGAGTTGAGTTTTTTTGTGAGTGCAAAAAATGCAAAAGAGTGCGCAAGAGTTTGGAAACACAGAGGTTAGTATTTGGAAATCCGGTGACGGGACGGGTGAGGCTTAGGGAATTGGCGATCACAGGGAGTGTGGCAGGGTTGGGGGGAAAAGCGAAGCTGGGCCAGCGAAATCATTTCGGGATGCTAGCATGGATTACACAGAAAGCCGATATCTTTCAAAGGCAGTAACCGTAAAGTATTTTATGTAAATTGGAAGAAGGTATGGTGGGACAGAGCTAAACCAAGATGGAAGATGGGGTTACAGAGATTCGCGGTCAATTTGAAAACTAGAACCCGTTCATGGCCAGCATAGAGACAGTACCACTTCTTGAGGGGAATGCCGGGGCCACTCCGGCGGACGGGGCGAAGACTGAGGGATGGAAACCATCCGCAATTGCGGGAGACATCGCGACGCTAGGAGCCGGCACGGCGCTCGCGGCAGTGTTCAACACGCTGCTGGTCTTTCTTATTCCGCGGCTAGCCACAGTGGAGGAGTACGGATACTGGAGGCTGTTCCTGCTGTATGCGGGTTACGTGGGTTTCCTGCATTTCGGGTTCGCGGACGGCGCACTTCTGAGATGGGCGGGAAGGACGCTGGACGCAATTCATCACGAGGTGGGGCCGTCCTGGAAGTATCTGGTTTTGCAGCACCTAGCGGTAATCCTCCCCGTTTGCACGATTCTCGGAGTCGTGCCCAGGATACCGACGCACATTCGCATCTTGTGGATGGGGGTTCTGCTTTTCGGGTTAATCATGAATTCGGCCGCGCTTCTGCAATTCAGCTTGCAGGCAGCGCGGGTGTTCCGGCCGGTGGCGATTGCCGCAGCTGTTCCTCCGGGAGCCTTTGTGGTCCTGGCGTTTTGTTGGAGCTTGAAGAGGACGCCGACCGCGAACGAGTTGATGGCGCTGTATGGGTTCGCGTGGCTGGTGGTCTTGATCTACTTGTGGGCGCGGGTGAGACCGAGGCACGGAATCTCTTCCAACTCGGCGTGGACACTTGGGAAGACGCTGACTGCGGTGGGCTGGCCGGTGTTGCTGGCGAACACAGGGTACGCGCTAGTGCAATCGGCCGACCGGCTGGTGGTGAGCTCGGCCCTGCCCATTACGGAATTCGCGCAATACAGCCTCGCGGCGAGCGCCATGTTCGTACCGATTACGGCGATTGCGGCGGTCTACCGCGTGTTTTTCTCGCATGTCGCCGCGGTGGGACATGAGGGACGCGCCAAAGTCTACGCGCACGCTTCTAAGTTTCTGCTGCTGGCCTGGAGCCTGCTGTTGCCTTACTTCTTCGTGTTGGAAGCGTTCGTCCGGCGGTTCTTGCCTAAGTATTTGGCGGCTCTGCCCGTTGCGGGGATTCTGCTGCTCGGAGTGATTTTTCTCGCAGGGATCCAGGTCCTCCACATGAGCTTCGCCTATCTTTACGGAAGGCAGCGGGAGTTTTTGTTTCTGACGCTCGGCGCAATTGCGGTAAGCGTTTCCGTGGCGCTCGTGACAGCAATCTGGCTTCGCTCGCTGATTGCGGTAGCCCTGGGACAGGTTGCGGCGCTCACCGTCTGGTGGCTCCTGAATGAGTGGAATCTGCGCCAAACCAGCGGCCAGAGGTGGAAGGATTGGTTGAAGATTTTATCCGTCGTCGGGTGGTCCGTAGTGAGCTTTGGACTCGTTTTGTGGTTCACGCCGTATCTTGGCTGGCGGTTTCCGATCTATTACGCTCTGGTCGGTGCCATTTTATGGGTTTCTTGTCGCGAACAGTTTCGTCTCGGTTGGCGATTGCTGCGCCCAGGCGTAGCTAGCCTTCAGTGATTCTTCTGAAATAGTTGTTCCGTCGTGAGACCAGAAGGCGAACTTAACGTGAATAAGCATCATCTTGCGTTGGCATTAGCCGCGAGTGCTTTTTTGTTTCTTGCTTTCATAGAGGTCATCTTTGTCAGCAAGCTCACGCTGGAGCTGCTGTTAGTAACGCTCTTTGGAGTCCCTGCAGCGTGGCTTCTAATCCGAACCGGCAGCCAGGTCATGCAGAAGATCGACCGGGGCGATGTGTTTTCCCCGCTCGTACTGTTCCCCGCGGCGTACCTAGTTTGGTTTACGGTGGGCTCGATCAGCTTCCTTCGGCTTCCCTCATCCATATCGTTTGGGCTGTTCGAGGCTATACCGGGTCGCATGTGGATCTACTACGCCGTCGGGCTGATTTCGTATCTTGCAGGCGCTTGGATTGTCCTCCAGCTTGGTCCGGAGCCGCGCCAGGAGGGACGCACATGGCATTTTTTTTACACATGGGAAGAGAATAGGTTCCGGCTCGTCATCGGGGGGCTTGCAGCCCTGATGCTTGCCTCATATATCGCAATCATCTCCCATCTCGGTATTCCTCTGTTGCAGGGGGACGCCTACCTAGTTCGATTAGAGATCGGAAAATACAGGTGGGCACAGCTTTTTTTGATCGCGTCGGCGTACACAATACTTCCGTTCCTTGCTGCGTACTTCTGGACGAATCCTTCCAGGGGGAAGCCTCGCCGTGCTTTCTGGTTCCTGCTAGTCCTGACGGCTCTGCTACTGATTTCGTTGGGTGGAAGAGGGTTCATTTTTCAGCCTCTCCTTACTGCGGTCGTTGCGCGGCATTACCTCAAGAACAAGTACAGGGTGCTGGGGGCCGGCACTGCTCTTGTTGTCATGTTCGCCGCCATGAGCTTTTACGGCTTTGCGCGTGACCTCGGCGGTTCAGATACGGAGTCTCCATTCGTTCAAGCAGGTTTCCCTTCGTACTTATTTCCTTTTGCGTACTCGTACCTCTACGTCCGCTACTCAGTGGCGACTTTGAGGGACGTGGTATCCGTAATACCAAGTCAGGTTCCCTATCAACACGGATGGTTGACCTTTCAGCCCCTTCAGGTGCTTCTCCCAGGCCATCACGATACAAGCGACACCTACTTCAAATCCATTCTTGGAAATCAGTTTGAAGGAGCAGGGCAGCCCGCCACACTTCTGGGTCCTTTCTACGGAGATTTCGGTTTGGTAGGCATTATCGTCGGCATGCTCGCATTTGGAGCCCTGAGTATGGCCGTGTATCGATGGTCGCTGCGCAGACAGACCGTCACCTCGGCCCTAGTTTACGCTTGGCTAGTTCGTACTGCCATACTATCGCTGTTCCTTTCCATTTTTGAGTTTCCAACGGATCTTTGGATACCCCTCATGTGGCTCTTCATGGATCGCTTTCTGCGGGGTGCGCGGAATGCCCAGAACGTTTTGCAACATCCGGCGATCACTCTAGGGATAAACAGCGCGTGAAGTTCCGAATAGCCATTTACGGTTTAGCGGGCGCTTACTGGATCGACTTGTGGATTTGCAGGCAAGCGACTTGAGAGGGGATCTAAACTTGGACGTTTTCACTGTGCTCACGGGGGTTCCGGGCCATGTCTAACTGGAACACGTTGGCTGAGTTGGACCCGCTTTGGGCGATTCTCTCTGACCCGGACAGAAAATTTGGCAAATGGAATCCAGCGGAATTCTTCAGTACAGGAGGGAGGGAAGCTGAGCGCGTGCTGGCGATGTGCAGGTCCAATGCGGTTAACGTTTCCTACGGAAGGCTCCTAGATTTCGGCTGCGGTGTGGGGCGAATGACCAGGGCATTCTCTGGCTTCTTTCAGTCGTGCGCCGGAATCGACATTTCCCAGAATATGGTCAGTTTAGCGAGGAAGTTTAACGCTGACCAGCCACACTGCGAATTTGTAGCCACGGACGCTGCCGTCCTTCCGTTTGCAGACAAGAGTTTCGACTTTGTTTTCTCAGTACTCGTTCTCCAACACCTCCCAACAAAGAGCATGATCCTGCGCTACATTGCCGAGTTCATCCGGGTTGCGAAAGACGACGGCATCATCGTATTCCAACTCCCGAACGAAATTCCACTGCGGCGGCGAATCCAACTTAGGAGACGGCTTTGGTCCTTGCTAGCGGCAATCGGAATTCCGCGGCCTTGGCTATTCAAGAAACTAGGGCTGGCTCCGATAAAAATGAACGGAATTTCCAGGCAGAAAGTTGAGCGGTTTATCTCCGCTCAGGGGGCGCGAGTGCAGGCAGTGGAGAGGTACGACCCTAGCGAGGGCCAGTATCACAGTTATTACTATTTCGTAGGCAAGCAGCATGATTTCTCCAGCCAAGATGTTCCGCACTAGCGTGGTGTGGGATTGCCGCTCTGAGCGGAGAAAATGAACAGCTACGACCTAGCCATCGTCTATCGAATCTACCCAAAGGTCGCAAAGTCTGCGCTGGGTCTTCCATTCAGCGACGATAAGCTTCTGCTCTCCGAAATCTGTCTGAGGTCTTTCAAGGAGTCGCTGGGGGGACTGCGGGTCAAGTTGTGGGCCCTGCTGGACGGATGCCCAAATGAATACTCGGAGCTGTTCAGAAGATACTTCGACGCCCGGGATCTGGTCCTTATTCCGCTTCCCCATGTGGGAAATCAAGCGACCTTCGCAAGGCAAATTGAGATTCTTCTCGGGCAAGAAGATAGCGAGATTGTTTATTTCGCCGAGGACGATTACGTCTACCTTCCGAATCAATTTCCACGCATGGAGGAGTTCCTTCGGGCGCATGAAGATGTGGACTTCGTATCACCCTACGATCACCTCGATTGCTATACGCTCGAGATTCATCGCCACCCCAAATGGGTGAGGGTTCACGCCGGTCATCACTGGAGAACTGCCGCATCAACCTGCCTGACGTTCCTCACTCGAAAAGAAACCTTGAAGCGGAAGGAAGGAACTTTCCGGAGTTACTGCGGGCGCAATTATGACTGCAGCTTGTGGCTTAGCTTGACGAAACATTCGCTTTTCAACCCCGTGCAATTCTTGCGCTTTACCTATCAACAACCGCTGTTCGCGAAGATCGTCGCGAAGGCCTGGCTCTATGGCTGGCGCCAGATTTTGTTTGGCGAACGGATGAAACTTTGGGTGCCTGTTCCCGGGATCGCTACCCACCTGGACAGCCGCGCCCTCTCGCCAACGATCGATTGGATCGCACTGATGAAAGAGCGGGCGGAGAGCATGGACGCCCAGTGCGAAAGTTACATCGAGCCACGCGCTAGCTCGGCGCTAAAGGGCTAGGAGAAGATAGAACTGTGCAGCTAACTGTGCTCGCAAAACGCGCGTTTCCGAACTTCAAGACACGGCTGGCCATCCGGCGTGCCGTCTACTTTCCGCTGGATGTTCTTGACTTACTCACTGGCAAGCGCGATCCATTGGTGCCGCCGCGTGGTTTGTGGTTTGTCGGAGGTGGCCATTTCCGCGACAACCAGTTCCTGAGTTCCTTTACCCGCCTTTGTGATTTGCAGCCAGATCATCGCGTTTTGGACGTTGGGTGCGGCATAGGCAAGCAAGCCGTACCGTTAACCCAATATCTCAGCCCGGAAGGCTCCTATGAGGGATTCGATATCGTGGAAGAGGGCGTTCGATGGTGCGAGCAGCAAGTTACTGAACGCTATCCCAACTTCAAATTCCGGCACGTCGATGTGTTTAACAAACACTATAATCCCGCTGGGAGGATGCTTCCTTCCCATTGGAAGTTCCCCTATTCGGATGCCGAATTTGATCTTGTGTATTTGATCTCTGTGTTTACTCATAGGCTCCCGGACGCAGTGCAGAACTACGTCAGCGAGATCAGCCGTGTGCTCAAACCAGGGGCCAAGTCTTTTATCAGCTTTTTTCTGCTCAACGATGAATCGCGCCGGTTAATCGCACAGGGTAAGAGCACTATCCCTCTGATGCATGACCTCGATGGTTATACCGTTCTGGATCCTGAGTTCCCCGAGACGACCGTCGGGTTATCAGAACACTTTGTTAGGAAGTGTTTCGAGGAGTCGGGACTCGCGATAAACGCGATCCACCACGGCTCCTGGTGCGGCAGAAATGCGACGAATTTCTATCAGGACATTGTGCTGTCTGTTCGCAAATGAATTCAAAACCGACAACCAAAATAACTGTCGTCCTATTGAACTGGAACAGTCATGAGATGACTGCCGAATGTATCCGTAGCCTGTTGGCGATGGATGGCGCGGATTTTGAGATCCTCGTAGTGGATAACGGCTCGACCGACGGGTCTGTGGAGATGTTGCCACAGGAATTTCTGCACATCACCGTACTTCCTCAGGAACGCAATCTAGGATTTGCGGCGGGATGCAATGTGGGTATGCGACACGCTCTTGCCAACGATGCAGAGTACGTGTTGCTGCTCAACAATGACACTATTGTCGCTCCGGATTTCCTACGTGAAATGCTGGCAGCGATTCAAGGCGATCCCCGCATTGGAGCCGTTTGCCCGAAGATCTATTTTGCCGACCAGCCGGATCTGCTTTGGTATGCAGGCGCAGACTTTAGTCTGTGGACGGGCACGGCAAAGCACCGCGGTTGGAAGGAGGTCGATCGCGGGCAGTTCGACCGTCAAGAGGATATTACGCAAGCAACAGGCTGCGCGATGCTGGTCCGGCGCAGCGCGCTGCGCGATGTGGGATTTCTAGACGAGCAATTCTGGGCCTATGTGGAGGACTTGGACTGGTCTTTGCGGTCCCTGGAGCGAGGGTACCGACTCGCGTTCGCTCCGAAAGCGCGAGTATGGCATTGTTGCGGGGCCACAGCCGTGAAATCAATGGGCGCAGGAAGCGCAGCCATTCGGCAGTTCTTTAGCACCCGAAATATGGTTTTTCTGGCGCGCAAGCACGTGCGCTGGTGGCAGATGCCGACGTACACCTTCGGACTTCTGATTAACCATATTGCGTTATACACCGTAGTGCGATTGTGGCACCGTGACTTTCGAGCGCTCTGGGCAATTTACAGAGGCCTGAGTCAGGGTTTACGAATACCGCTGGGTTCTGAGTAACGATAGGTGAATTTGGCGGAATGATGAAGCACCATCAATTGCGGGTCGGCATTGACGCGCATTGCTTGGGCCAGCGGAAAACAGGCAACGAGACATATACGTATAATCTCGTAAAGCACCTCTCACTCCTCGGTCAAGATGGTATCGACTATATTTTCTACGTTACCGAGAAGGGACAACGCGAAGGCAGCCCGGTCTCCGAGTCGTGGTTCCAATCGAGGCTGATTCGCCCGGCGAGTCCCTTTGTTCGAATTCCTATTGGCTTCGCGATCGAAAGCCGGGCCCGAAACCTGGATCTGCTGCACGCGCAGTATCTGCTGCCACATCACCTGCGATGCCGGACAGTGCTAACTGTCCATGACGTGATTTATGAGCGCTTTCCGGAGTTTTTTACAAAAGCAGACCTTTATCGCAACAAGATCGGAGTCCCGTGGTCTTGCCGCCGCGCGGACCATATCATCACCGTCTCGGAGTCGAGCAAGCGCGATTTAGTGGAGCTTTATGGGTTGAACCCGGAAAGAATCACAGTGACCTATCTTGGGCCAGACGCCTGTTATCTGCCACTGGACAAAGTTGAGGCTAAGGAGCGTCTGCGGCGAAAATACAAAATCGAAGGCGACTTCATTCTATGTGTCGGAGCTATCCAGCCTAGGAAAAATGTACCGCGGCTGCTTTCTGCCTTTGCGAGACTGAAACGAAAACATGAATTGCCGCACAAATTGGTCATTGTCGGGCCTAAGGCGTGGCTGCCTGGAGAGGCATTTCGCTTGCTTGGGGAGCATCCGACAAGAGACGACATTATTGTGACTGGCTATGTGCCACGAGAGGACTTGCCCTACTTTTATAACGCCGCCTCCGTATTTGTGTATCCGTCGATCTGTGAGGGCTTCGGGCTTCCCGTGGTAGAGGCAATGGCTTGTGGCACACCCACGATCACTTCGCGCGGGTCTTCACTGGAAGAGATTGCGGGTGATGCCGCCGTGCTCGTTGACCCTTGCGATGATGTTGGACTCGCATCCGCTATCGACAAGGTCTTATCGGATTCACTTCTAAGAGAAAAACTCCGTAGCCTCGGGCTGGCGCGAAGCAAGGAGTTTAGTTTTCACAAGATGGCAGAGCAAACCCAGGCCATCTATCGCCGACTGATGTCTTAATGATCCTTCCCGTTTCTTCGAAAGCTGAGGCAGGCGACAATTCTATGCGCGTTGCAATGATCGGGATTAAAGCTATCCCAGCGCGATTTGGGGGATTCGAAACGGCCGTCGACGAGCTGTCGCGGGGCTTGGCGAAATGCGGACACTACGTGCGCGTGTATAACCGCACAGGCATGTCCACCTGGCCGGGGAGAGACTATGAAGGAGTCGAGTTGGTCACTCTGCCCACCGTGCGCTCCAAAAATTTGAGCACAATTGTTCACGCTTTTCTTGCCACGCTGCATGTTATTTTCCATCGCGTTGACGTCGTTCATTACTTCACGACGGGTACGACATTGTTTGCGCCGATCCTACGGCTTCTGGGGATGAAGGTGGTCTGTTCCGTGGACGGTACGGACTGGCAGCGAGGCAAGTGGGGAAGATTTGCGCGATGGTACTTGAGATTCTCGGAGCGCCTATCGGTTTTGTTTTCTCACGGGCTAGTGGCGGACTCGCGCGACGTGATGCGGTACTACCGGGAGACATATGGAGCTGAGTCATGCCTGATTGCGTATGGTATGCGCGAGGCCAGATCCGAAGGGCATGAATGGTTGGATCGGTTTGATCTGAGAAGCAGAGAATATGTGCTCTTTGTGGGGCGCCTCGTGCCGGAAAATAACATCCACCATTTGATCCGAGCCTTCGAAAATACGAAATCTGACAAAAAACTGGTTATCGTTGGCGACGATCCATGGGAGAAAGAGTACGTGCGTTCGCTAAAATCGACGCGTGATCCTCGTGTGGTGTTCACCGGGGGCGTCTATGGCGACGGCTATGAGCAACTGCAGAGAAACGCCCATTTGTTCGTACTTCCCGACGAAGTCGGCGGGACTCACCCCGCTCTGGTCGAAGCCATGGGCTTTGGGAACTGCGTGCTGGTGAATGACACGCCGTCGAACCTGGAGGTAATTGGCGACTCCGGATTCAGCTACCGTGGGGTGGAAGGGGCTGACGATCTTCGGAAGCAACTGCAAATGCTGGTTGATAATCCGCAAGCCGTGCAAGTGTACCGGGTGAAGGCCAGCGAACGGGCGCAGATGCACTACCGTTGGGAAAAAGTAGTTCACTTGCACGCGACTTTCTACCAGAGCGTACTCAATGGAGAATCGCTGGGTGCGCTGAAAAAGATCGAATGTGCTACGCAGCGTGATGTCGCCGATGACTAAATCAATTCAAGCTGAAATACCCGTTGCACAACACCGATCACCCAACTGGGAAAGGCCATTCCTGGTGGGCTGCAAGCGCGCGTTCGATGTCGGGGTTTCAGCCTTGTTCCTCATCTTGCTCTCCCCACTTTTCACAGTCCTGGCGGCCATGGTCAAGCTGACGTCGCCAGGCTCGACATTCTATCGGTGGCAAGTTGTTGGTCAGGGAGGCCGTCCATTTACGGGATATAAGTTCCGTTCCATGTATTCCAACGCTGATGAATTGAAGAAGGGGCTGGAACACTTGAATGAAATGCGCGGACCTGTGTTCAAGCTTACGAATGATCCCCGAATAACCAAGGTAGGTTCGTGGATGCGTCGCTACAGCTTGGATGAACTTCCGCAACTCTATAGCGTTCTTAAAGGCGACATGAGTCTGGTCGGTCCCAGACCTCCCCTTGTTAGTGAGTATGTCCGCTTCACAGAATACCAAAAGCAGAAACTTGCAGTGAAACCTGGTATAACGTGCCTCTGGCAGATCAATGGCAGGAACGAAGTGAAGGATTTCGACGAGTGGGTAAAGCTTGACCTGGATTACATCAGTCGTTGGACTCCGATGCTGGATTTGCAAATCCTCTTGAAAACAGCAACTGAGGTCTTTGGCGGCTCGGGCAAATGAATCTAGCTGAAAGAATGAACGTTCATCTGATTCTGAAAAGCCAATTTAGTATCGGAGAACCCTAGAATGAGAGTGCTGGTGACAGGTGGAGCTGGCTTCATCGGATCGCACCTGGTTGATCGGTTTTTGAAAGAGGGCTTCAAGGTTCGCGTATTGGATAGCCTCGATCCGAAAGTCCATCCGCATGGCAGACCAAACGATATTCCCTCCGGCGTCGATTTCATTCAAGGAGACGTAACTGATCGCTTCACGCTTCTTGCGGCATTACAAGACGTAGATATCGTATCTCACCAGGCAGCCTATCAGGATTACATGCCCGACTTTTCCCGATTCTTGCATGTAAACGCGGTTGGAACTTCATTGCTTTATGAATTGATTGTCCAGGAAAAATTGAAAGTCAAGAAGGTCATTGTAGCTTCTTCGCAAGCTGTATATGGGGAAGGTCAGTACGTCTGCTCTGTTCATGGTTTTTTCCAACCAGCGCCGAGGAGTCAAGAGCAGCTCTCACTTAGGCAGTGGGCCGTAAGGTGTCCTGTGTGTAATCAACAGGCGGAATCATGCCTACTACAAGAGAACAACACGAATCCATATAACCAATACGCAGTCTCAAAACTTGCTGAAGAAAAGATAGCACTTGGCCTCGGTTGGCTTAATGGCATACCAAGTGTCGCTCTTCGTTATTCGATCACCCAGGGCCCGCGGCAATCTCTCTTCAATCAATACTCGGGAGTCTGCCGTATATTCGTGGGACGGGCTCTCAAAAGAGAGCCGCTAATTATCTACGAAGATGGGCTCCAAACTCGGGACTTTGTTCACATCAATGATGTAGTGGCTGCAAATATGCGTGTTTTGGAAAGCGATGACGCGAACTTTCAAGCGTTTAACGTCGGCAGCGGTAAGGCGACGACTGTTCTTGAGTATGCAAATCTTGTCCGTGGAAAGCTTTCAACCGATGTCCAAATGAGTTTGTCTGGGGAGTACCGGCGAGGGGACAATCGAAATAGCGTGTCGAAAGTCGACAAACTCAAAGCGTTGGGCTGGAATCCTAAGTACGGTCTCTCGGCGATCCTGGATGATTTTCTTGCCTGGGTTGAAAGTATCGGCGGAATCCCGGCGCAAATCCAAGATGCATATGGTGCTATGAGAAGAGCTGGAGTCGTTCTCCCGGCAACGGTTGGTCGTTAAGTTTGAGTGCTCCAATCAAATTGCGGGCTCTGGCGGACCGAGGACGCGCTGTCTATTGACGCCGAAAACTCCACCGCCCGATGTCACTCGGCAAGCCTTCGTGGATTGTGGCGCAAGCCACAACCACCTCAGACGTCTAGGCAGCCCACTTCTGTTAATAATTCCTGATTGGCCAGTCGGTGGTTCGCGACTTGAAGAATAGCTCCACAGCGGGATACGTTGCGAGACTTCCCGCGTCGACCTTGCCAAGTCAATCGAAAAACGTGCTGTTTACTTCCCGGAGGACATTGCATGAATGACGGCATGGAGATTTTGGACGCAAAGCAATATTTTGAGGAATTACAGCGCGTTATGGTTAGTTTTCCCAAGGACGGTATCGACCAGATCGCCGACACCCTTGTGAGAGCTTATGACGCCGGGCGGACGGTGTACCTGTGTGGGAATGGGGGAAGTGCCGCGCTCGCCTCTCATTTTGCTTGTGATCTTGGAAAGGGCACAGCTTACTGTAATGGGGGGAAGAGGTTACGCGCCCTCTCTCTTTGGCCATAAGCGGGAGCGGCAACTCCAAAAATGTTCTGAACGCCCTGCAAGTGGCGCGAGAGGCTGGAGCGACGACGGTCGGCATCTCGGGTTTCCAAGGCGGAGAAATGAAGTCCCTGTGCGACATCTGCGTAATCGTGCCTTCCAATAACATGCAAATCATCGAGGACTTGCATCTCGCGATGGCTCATTCGATTTTCCGGATTGTCTATGGCCGCATATCGCGTCGCACGATGACGGCGTCTTCCGCAAGCTGAGCCGGACGCAAAGACGGGCAAGGACCAGCGGTGCAAATTCGATACTCCCACGAAGAACGCTGAATCACCTTCTTCTACAAAATGAAAATCCGAAACCTTCGATGTTGGATATTGACCGGCGATTTGCTCTGGGTGCTCGGGGCTTTGGGTCTCGGCATCTACCTGCGATACGCGGGTACGAAAGAGACGACCGATTTCATCCTACATTATCAGGCGTACTCCCTGATGATACTCGCTGCCGTTGTGGCGTGGACTCTTCTTTACTTTGAGATGAGTCTGGACGGCTTCAAAGGCGGCTGGCATTTTTTTGCAATTCTTTCTCAGCTCATCGTTGCCGTCTCGCTTTTGATGATCGTTCTGTTGGCCCTCAGTTTCCTCACCAGACACAACTATTCCCGGCTCGTTCTGCTTTACTTCGCGTTTTTCTTTTTTCTTGGACTTGTTGGCTTGCGTTGTATTGCGCGTTTTCTTGTTACCTCCAAGCTGAGGAACATAGCGGATCATCGCTGCGTCATTCTCGGACACGGGCCGGTAGCTAAAGAACTTGCCAGTAAGATTGCTTCACACCCAGAACTTCCATTTCGAATCGTCGGATTTCTATTCCCTAGCGAATCGGAGGCATTCAACGGATTCGCTAGCTTACTTGAGGCACCTTTCACCTCGGTTAAGACTCTGCAGGTCATAGAACTCCTGGTGAAGCATAAGATCCAGAAGCTCATCATCGCGATGGCGCAGCCCAACGGGGCAGAAGTTCGGAAGCTCATTGCCGGATGTCGAAGCGCGGCGATCCGAGTCTATTTGGTTCCGCAGTGGTACGACCTCTACCTGTCAAAGGCGAAGCTGGAAGAGGTCGATGGCCTTCCTATGCTGTCGCTGCAGGAGCGGAACCCCCCTGCAATAAGCTTTGCGCTTAAGCGAACAATGGACTTTGTAATGAGTGCGGGAATTCTTCTATTGGTATCGCCGATACTAGTGGTTGCTTCTCTTGTTGTTCACAGCAGAAAGGGTTGGGCATTCCGGACTGAACTCCGTTGCGGCAAGGACGGAATTCCTTTCGGGATGTACCGGCTAAACGTGGAGAGGCATGCAACCAGTCCGGAGCGCTACGAGAGGCTGTTGGTCAGATGGAGCCTGACAGAACTTCCCCAGCTGTGGAACGTGTTGAGCGGCGATATGTCCCTGGTTGGTCCGCGACCCGAGTCGCCCGAGAGGGTCAAATATTACTCAGAGTGGCAGCGGCAGCGACTGAAGGTCAAAGCCGGTGTCACGGGCCTCGCTCAGGTCCACGGGCTTCGGGATCAACATGCTTCGGAGGACAAAGCACGTTTTGATTTGCAGTACATCTTCAACTGGTCCCCGCTTCTGGACCTCAGCCTTATCTTGCAGACGGTATGGACTTTGCTCTTCAGAGGTTTGAGGCAGGAGCCCGTATCATCTGGAGAAGGCACTTTTGTCAAAACGTCGAACGATTTCGTAGGCAGGGAGGCTGTCGATGTTAATCGTCCGTAGCCCAGTGCGGATCAGCTTCGCGGGCGGTGGAACGGATCTTCCTTCTTATTATGAAAGATTCGGCGGTTCAGTCCTCAGCGCGGCCATCAACAAACATTTCTATACGGTGCTCGAAAAGAGGGGCGACGGGAAAGTTCAAATCATCTCTGCAGACCTTCGCACCGTCGAAACCTGGCAAGACATTGCGCGAATGGACATTCGTGGCAATGCTCTGGAAATTCCCCTCGCGGTTCTAAAAGAGTTTGGGTGTGATGTCTCGGTGAACCTTTTCCTTGCTTCTGAGATTCCTCCGGGAACGGGGCTTGGCTCCTCCGCGAGCGTTTGCGTCAATCTGACCAAGATGCTCGCAGCTTATAATCACATTTCTCTTTCGAAATATGAGCTCGCCGAGCAGGCTTTCCACATTGCCCGTAATGTTTTGGGCCGGCCTGTTGGCAAGCAGGACGAATACGCCTCTGCGTTTGGTGGCTTGAATTTCATTTCATTCCACCCGGACGGCACGACTCACGTGGAGCCCTTGAGTCTCGAGCCCGACCTTGTCCGGGAGTTGCAGTCGAGCCTACTGCTGTTTTTCACCGGCGCATCCCATCACTCCTGGACAATTCTTCAGGAACAAGAGGAGTCCACGCGAAGGACTGATGGCGGGACAGTCGAATACTTGCACGAAATTCGAAAACTGGCGGAGCCAATGAAGGCCGCTCTGGTGGCCGGGGAGCTAAGGCAATTTGGTCTCTTGCTTCACGAAGGCTGGGAGATCAAGAAGCGGCTTTCTTCAAAAATCTCCAATGTGCAGATCAATGAAATGTATGAAGCCGCGCTTGGGAACGGAGCCGTGGGAGGCAAGATCACGGGAGCGGGAGGAGGCGGATTCCTGCTTCTGTTTTGCCAGCAGGGGTACCAGCAGAATGTGCGTGAGTCCTTGGTTGCGCTGGGCGCCCGTGAGATGGGTTTCGAATTTGACTTTCAAGGCGCCCAAGTTGTCGCCAACGACCCGTTCATTGATGGCGACGAAAACGGTGGGATGCGTTGGACCTTCGCTCCAGTTGGTAACAAGGCTCTTGCCAATAAACAGGCGTCAGCAAAGAGTTCTTCGTGAATCTTAATTGGACATCTTCACAGATGGAGTTCTCCGAGTGAAAGCCTTTCTATTGGCGGGCGGTCTCGGGACTCGACTGCGACCGCTGACCGACAGCACGCCAAAGTGTCTTCTACCGGTTCAGGGGACTCCCCTGTTGCAGATTTGGTTCGATATCTTTCGCCAGTACAGTATTGACGAAGTCTTGATCAACGTTCATTCGCACGCCTATGGCGTCCGCAAGTTCATTGACGAAAACAAGGATGGCCTAATGGTGCGCCTTTTCGAGGAGGCCACGCTCCTTGGCAGCGCAGGAACGGTTCTGGCCAACCGAGAATGGGTCAGCAAAGAGCGGTCCTTTTGGGTGTTTTACGCGGATGTGCTTACGACCACCAATCTAAACCATATGCTGGCTTTTCATAACAGCCGAGGCCAGATCGCCACGATAGGTGTCTATGAAGTCCCGGACCCATCGCGATGCGGCATCGTTCAGCTGGATGAGAGAGGCGTGGTCCTTGATTTTGTCGAAAAGCCTAAAACACCAGTCGGTAATCTAGCCTTCTCTGGATTAATGTTGGCCACGCCTACCCTTTTGGATGTAATTCCTGACACGAGTCCGGCTGATCTTGGATTTCACGTCTTGCCCCAAATTGTCGGTCGAATGGCGGCGTATCGAATACCAGATTTTATCATTGATATCGGAACGCTTGAGACTTACCGCGCCGCTCAGGAGACTTGGCCAGGCCGTTCTCACTCACAAGAGCAAGGTGGGTTTCGTGTTTAGAGGCCTCATCTTCGACTTTGATGGAGTGATCGTAGACAGCCATCCTGTGCACGTTCGCGCATGGCAGAAGTTTCTTGACTCTGTGGGAAGAACCGCTTCCGAAGACCAGCTGCAATTCGTCTTAGACGGAAGAAAGCGCGACGACATTCTGCGGCACTTTATGGGTGAGCTGGACGCAGACCAGATTGTCGAATACGGGCACCGAAAAGAGCAATTTTTCCGAGATGAATCGGCACATGTGCGGACGATAGACGGTTTGCTGGGTTTCCTGGAGGACCTCAAATACGAGCAGCTGGCCTTAGCAGTTGCCAGCTCAGGAAGCAGAGGTCGGATTGACTTTCTTCTCGATAGGCTCGACTTGAAGAAGCTTTTTCAAGTGGTCATCACCGGAGATGAAGTGGAACAGGGCAAGCCTCATCCGGCCGTTTTCCTCACTGCCGCTCAGCATTTGGGAATAGATCCCTCCGAGTTGATGGCATTCGAAGATGCGGTCTCAGGTGTGAAAGCAGTACGATCGGCCGGCATGATGTGCGTCGGGATTGCCCAACCTGACCGCGCCGCCATTCTAGTTGAAGCCGGCGCGAATTATGTGGTGCCGGATTTTCGGTCCCTGTCGTATTCGAAACTCCAGCAAATTCTTGCTCAATGATGCCCTTCGGCCCCGGCCGGCCTGGCTAGGTCAATAGTCTTGTTGACATTCTTCGAGAGCAATGTCCGGTGCCGGCGCCCCTTCTTTCCCCTGAGGACAAAGAAGGAATTCACATGATGACAACGATCATGCCCGCCGTGGCTGATCCGATTCATTTTCCTGAAGGTGAACACGCCAAGCGGGATGACAAGATTCGGACTCACTCGGCGGCGTCCGATGTGCGGGTTATGCGGACGATATGCAATTCACCTCGGCGCGGGAAGGCGCTTGGGAATTTCAGCTTAGCAAGTGGCATCGAAATCGGTTCGATTGCAAACATTTTATCGGTCCAACAGGCCGAGGGCGAACTGCGATCAATTCGCAGGAGGGAAATATGAAGGGTGTTGTACTTGCCGGGGGGACAGGAAGCCGACTCTTTCCAATAACCCGAGTGACAAACAAGCATCTGCTTCCCATCTATGACAAGCCGATGGTCTATTACCCCATCCAAACGCTTGTGAATGCGGGGATTCAGGAAATCCTTCTCGTGACCGGCGGAAGGAACGCTGGAGACTTCCTGCGGCTGCTCGGAAACGGTCGGGACTTCGGGTTGAAACATTTGAATTATACGTACCAGGAAGGCGAAGGCGGCATTGCGGAAGCCCTGGGTTTGGCGGAGCATTTTGCCGACGGCGAGCCCATTTGCGTCATCCTCGGTGACAACATCATTGAGAACAGCATTTGTGACGCTGTCGAGAATTTCAAGAAGCAGGAACAGGGCGCCAAGATTCTGTTGAAAGAAGTTCCGGACGCCGAGCGGTTCGGTGTGGCGGAAATACGAGGGAGCCATGTCATCGGCATCGAAGAGAAACCGAAGGCTCCGAAGTCCAATTACGCAGTGATCGGAGTCTATCTTTACGATGCTACCGTATTCGAGAAGATTCAACGTCTGAAACCCTCGGGCCGCGGCGAGCTCGAGATTACTGACGTCAACAACTTTTACCTTCAGGAGGGCACCTTGACCTACGAAGTGCTCGATGGGTGGTGGACCGATGCTGGAACGTTTGAATCTCTCCTGCGTGCCAACAGACTTGTGGCAAAAACAGGCGCCAACAAGGTCACCGTCGAAGATCAAACGGCGATTGCCTTGGGTCAGGCTGCTCCCCGATGAAAATCTTTGTGACTGGGGGAGCGGGATTCATTGGCTGCAATTTCATTCGGCATGTTCTTGCGGCTCGCCGCCACTATGAAATCGTTAACTACGACAAGCTGACCTATGCGGGTAACCTCGCAAACCTCGAATCGGTCGCCGAAAACCAGAGCTATCGGTTTGTTCGGGGTGATATCTGCGATGCAGCCTCGGTTGAAGCAGCGATGGACGGCTGCGACGCCGTTGTTCATTTCGCAGCCGAGTCCCACGTTGATCGCAGCATCTACGAGCCGGCACCGGTAATTGAAACCAACGTCACGGGAACATTTATCTTGCTTCAAATGGCACGCAAAGTGTCCGTGTCGAGGTTTGTACTCATTTCCACGGACGAGGTTTACGGCGATATTCTCCCCGGTAAGTTCGCCAACGAAGATTCTTCATTACAGCCGAGCAGCCCATACTCAGCTTCGAAGGCCAGTGCGGATCTACTTGTCAGGTCCTACGTGCGCACGTACGGATTTCCTGCACTGATTACAAGGTCTTCGAATAACTATGGCCCCTATCAATTTCCAGAGAAATTTGTGCCGCTGATGATCACGAATACGCTGCAAAACAAATCGCTACCAATCTACGGGGATGGTAAGCAACAACGCGATTGGTTGCACGTCGAGGACAATTGCCGTGGAATTCTCACCGTTCTAGAAAGCGGCAAAGTTGGCGAGGTATATAATATCGGCGGACTCGACCTGGAAGAAAACCTCACCATGGTTCGGCACTTGTTGCGGCTGATGGGCAAGCCCGAGAGCTTGCTCTCCTACGTGCAGGACCGTCCAGGACATGACCGGCGTTATGCTTTGGACTGCAAGAAGATAGAAACCGAGCTAGGTTGGCGACCCGAGATTCCCTTGGAAAATGGCCTGCGACAGACCATTGCATGGTATCAAGACAATAATCAGTGGCTCGCCGACATCCGTACAGGTGAATATCTTTCTTACTATAAGAAATACTATGAAAATCGCGATGCTTCCCTCTGTGCGATCACAAACGCAAGATCAAGAACTTCTAGCTGATCGCGTGCCGCGAAGACTGAGTTGTTTCTAGTAGGGAGAGTTCGGATTCTGAATAGCGCATCAAGTTCTGTGCGGATATGGAGATTGAGGTGAATGCAAAAAGTCGACACGTCTCTCCCTGGCGTATTTGAGCTCCGTCCGAAGATCTTTGGCGACGCGCGCGGTTTTTTCATGGAAACCTATCATCGGACAAAGTTTGCAGACCTCGGCATTAAGGACACATTCGTCCAGGACAACCACTCATGTTCCGCCAAAGGCATTCTGCGCGGCCTTCATTACCAGTTGCAGCATCCGCAAGCTAAGCTCTGTCGCGTAGTGGAAGGGGAAGCTCTCGATCTCGTGGTTGATATTCGTGTCGGTTCACCTCAGTTTGGCAAGTGGACGAGTGTTCTCCTGTCCGCAACAACACAGAACCAACTCTATGTTCCAGTAGGGTTTGCGCATGGCTTCCTGGCCCTGACGAATTCGGTCCAATTTCTTTATAAGTGCAGCGACTTCTACGATCCAGGCGACGAACGCGGCATCCTCTGGAATGATCCCGATCTCAGCATCAATTGGGGCATCAACAGCCCGATCATTTCAGAAAAGGATTCCAAGAATCCTAGACTCGGGGAAGTCCCCCCGCAATACCTGCCCGGATACCCCGCTGTATGAGACTGAAGATATTGCTGACGGGGAAGGGTGGCCAGATAGGGTCGGAGCTTCAATGCTTATTGCCAAGACTGGGCGACCTAGTGGCGCCCGATCGGCGGGAGCTGGATATGCTTGATCCCGACAGTATTCGCCGAATGGTCCGTAACATCCGGCCGCAATTAATCGTCAATGCGGCTGCATACACCGCGGTGGACGCCGCGGAATCCGACGAAGCCAACGCACACGCTGTTAATGCCATTGCTCCTGCTGTGCTTGCCGAAGAAGCGAAAAAACTCGGCGCTGCCGTAGTGCATTACTCGACTGACTACGTCTTCGACGGTGCGAAGGCGGCACCTTACGAAGAGATGGATCTCGCCAACCCAATTAGTGTTTACGGGAAAACTAAACTCGCCGGTGAGCAAGCCATCCGTAGCGCTGGCGTTCCTCACTTGATATTTCGGACGGCGTGGGTCTACGCAACGCGCGGTCGAAATTTCCTGTTGACGATTTTGCGGCTCGCCACAGAAAAAGAAGAGTTGAGGATCGTTCGCGATCAGATCGGAGCGCCAACTTGGAGTGTGGAGATTGCTGCCGCGACCACTAAGATTTTGGCGCAAGTCATTGAACGAGGCAGCGCCACGTCTGCGTTCTCAGAAGTTAGCGGGACTTATCATTTGACGGCGGCAGGTGAGACGACTTGGTACGATTTTGCAAGAGCCATCCTAGGGGAAGCCTCTAGCATGCCGCAGGGTATCCCGTGGTTTGCTGCAGCCACGGGCGGGCACCCCTTGATCACCCGTCGCATTATCCCGATTACGACAAGGGAGTACCCCACTCCAGCGTCCAGACCCGCGTATTCGGTTCTCTCTAATTCGCTCTTAGCGCGAACATTTGGTGTCAGAATGGGATACTGGCGCAGGCAGCTGCGACTTGGCTTTGCGGCCGAGCGCACAACACGTCAAGAGATTCGTCGCTTCTGATCTCTAGCTAGAGCCGCGTGAAGATGCTCCTGGTTTGCTCCAATAATAGCTTCTCGCGCACCCCCATTGTGCGACTCGCCATCCCCGATCCGTTCTAAACACGAGTTGTCCCGGTCATTTGAAGATAGCGCCACGCCGCGCGATCTTCTTCCTCCTGCCGCTCCTCCATCTGCTGCTCGCTTCCCAAATCTTCTTCAGCCGAACGTCGTAGCTCCCCAGCTTTTCCAGGAGCTCATCACCCCGTTGCTTCGCTCCTTACTACTCTTCTTCGGTTTCCCCGATCTTCTGCGCACGTCGCAACAACTCCACGATCTCCGTCTTTAGTCTCTGGTCCTCTTCCTTCCTCCGCCAATAACTCATCGCCTTGTGTTTGCTGGAGCTCGCCCACACCTTCGTTGCGTATTCCCAGACCTGGATGCGCCGCCAGACCGGCGGATGAATGCCGCGCAGAGTCACTTTGAACTGATACAGGGCACAATTCTTTTTTACCGAGACACTCGGCGAAAGTCTGAAGGAAGTCCAAATTCGCTATCCAAAGGCGATATGTGGGAACGCCGCTTCCGCAAAAACGAAGCCTCGGAATTTAACCAATGCAGAAATTGATTGAAAATGTCATTGCTATCTAGAGGACCGATAGACTCGCTGGCTGGAATCTCACCGTCTCCATTCTTGAATCTCGATGTCCGCGCTGTTTCCGCAATCTTCTGGAAAAGTAGACTCTATAACTTAGGTTTCGACCTAAACGTTCGGTCTATTCGGACTGTTCTAGGCTCCTTCGAGAAAATCTACGGACGCCTGCTCTGATAGGTAGGGACGACCCGGCAGACGCGCCGAAACTGACCTATGTTTATTGGATGGAAGGTGACACGAAATTGCAAGTTTGGTTGTCTCACTCGGGCGGAGAGGTCGGCCAAAAGGATTCCACGCATTTGAGGGGACAGCCGGGTGTAGAGACGGTGTGCGTCGGTCTGTGGAACGGAGAATTAAGTACCGTCCGAAAGTGACTTGCTCTGATATTTGTGGTCCCGTTTTGGAACGAACGCAAGGGCGAATGTGCCGCTCATGAGTTCGTATCGGCACCATTTCCCGCAATTGGTTCCTAATCTGTTTCGTTATGGTTTGGCCGCCGTTTCAAACCTAACTAAATCCTTTGTGTTAAGTGCTCACTCCGTGGAGAAGCGCGTGCAAAACATTAGCACCGACTCGTTCAGTGTCTTCGTGATGTCTGATGATTTTGCTCAAAGTCATTCCGATCTTGATTGTATGTTCGTGTCTGTCCCCCTCGGCACCGGCCCAGGAAGTCTTACCGGGCCCCTCGACAATCCCAACTTCTTCCACGGTGGAACACACTCAGGATTTTAGCGAGATCGTCGTTCCACTTACCTCGGTGAAGATTACTCCCTCGTTAAAGGTTGGTATCACCGGGAAGCTTGGCCCCAAGTTCGACATAGATGCTAACTTCGGTACGGGCTTTTGCCTGGACGCAGCGTGTCGTTTTATCGTAACCAATTATCACGTGGCTATGACCACCCGGGCTCATAAGGTCAAACGAGAAAAGATTATCCAACGATATTTTGCCACGGGTCCGCAGGATGAAGGCGCTACCGCGAACAACCTCCTGAACGGGAGCGTGCTTCCCTATGTCAAGAAACGGGACCTTGCCATCTTTGAGTTACGGCACTCGCTGCCCCATCATCATGGTCTTAGTTACAGTCTCGATGAGCTGCAAGTTGGCCAGCAAGTAGACATTTACGGTTACCCCAAAGGAACTATCAATCCTACTCGCAAACTGACCCGCTTCCCCGCCACATTCAAAGCCCCGACGACATCAGGCTTTCTCGCCTTTGCCTACCAGTTGTCCGCCGATAAACCAATTCGCATAAGGGGGGCAAGCGGCGGCATCGTCGTTGATAGGAGAACCGAAAAGATTATCGGTATTCTGAGCGAGACCAATGAAACGACGGCGGTGGCTGTGTCGGTTCAAACCCTGGCTGACTTCGTGAGCAAAGTACAGCCGTTCCTAGCACAGAGAATCTTCCCCACCACCAAAGAAGTCTCACCAGTCTCGGCGGACCTCTATCCAAAATTCGAACCACCCCCTGACCACTATCCAAAATTCTTGCCACTCCTTGCTGATGGGCTACAGCACCGACCCGATGAACCGTATGAAGTCAGCGTGCTACGAAAAAAAGCTCAACTTCTGGCAGATAGCATGCGCAACTTTATCGCTGTGCAGGGTTTTGCCTGGGGCTCGGGAGACAAGGAGCCCGCCGCTGAGGCAGAGTATGAAGTCCGGGTTATCGACGGCGTTCAACGATTCCGCAGCTATCCCGACGGCAAGAAAGAGTTAGAGGAGGTAACTTACCCTCGTCAGAATGGTTGGGTGCTTCCGGCTGACGAATGGTCGAAGCTGCCTAAGATGGTTGGAGCGGAATTCCGACTAAAAGTTCATCAAGCCGCCGACGTAGTTGTGAACGAGCAACGGATGAAGGTCTTTCAGTATTACGCCAGCGTCGAGGATAACTTGTGTCCCTTTGCACCCGTCGAAGATTTTGGCTTCTTCACAATCAGCAAGACTGTCGCCGTCGGATGTTACGGGGAAGTTTGGACGGACGAGGATGCGAACATAATCCGAATGTCGGAGCATTTAGAGCTTTCTGACAAATTGAAGGCCTATCGAGGATGGGAGGAGTTCAAGGTTGTCCTTACCTACGGTTGGCTCAAGCGAGAGAATGAGCCTCCTCGGCTCGTTCCTCTGACCATATTTACAGAGGCTCGCTACAAGAAGCACATCTACTGGTGTCGCGGCCAGTTTAGGGACTATCAGATATTCGGCAGTCGAGTGAAGATCATAGCGGATGACTACGTACAGAGCCTGCCACCGTAAGTCCCTTTTTTGTCGCAATGATTCTTGCTGCGCGGAAGCTCATCGACTTGGACCCGAACAAACCGAATTTGGCGAAGTGCTTTTTCGTGGATCGTGCTGTCGAGGACGCCGCTTTCATCCTCGAACGGATCGGTGCACGATTGCCCACGGTTGTGAATTCGTTTTCTGCCAAAGAGCCCTAAAAAGGCTCCGTTGTAGCTACCGACGGGCCATCTTCTGGACCATATGCAACACGAGTTTGCGGTTTTCCTCGTCGGTCTTCGCCAACAGACTACGAAGCTTGTTTAGGAAACGCGCATCTTTGCCGGAACTACCCCAAGCGCTTTCGTCAGACGCATTGCGCTTGAGCAGATTCGGCAGCTTGGGCGGTTCTTCGCCGTCATAGAAAAGCTCGTACATGGGAATTTCCAGAGCGCGAGCCATTTTCTCCAGCGTTTCAATGGCTGGAACTGTGTGCCCGTTCTCAACGCGTGAGATGTAACACCGAAGCAAGCCCGTGCGCTTCTCGATGTCCCCCTGAGAGAGCTTCTTTCCCTCGCGCAGTTCACGCAGGCGGTCGCCAATAATCATGGTGGGATTATTCCACCGCGACAGCTTTTCAGCAAGTAGTAGCTCCGATGAGCAACGGCCTCTAGGCTGAAACGCGCAGCGAACAATAGAGCCTTTGAGGCACGAATACTCCGAATGCCGGCCTGGCCAGAGTTTTGTTGATGGGGTGGTCTGTCACGCCGAGGCGACAGAGCCGAACCGCTCGGCCCTCCTTCTGTTCGGTCCCAACCGCTCGTTTTGTCGAACTTCATCTCACAATTGGAACGGGTTTCAGAGAGGTCCGCGGCTTGACGGCTCCCTTGATTCCGTCACTTTTTCGCCTACGATTCGCATCGCTACACCAGTCACCCTGCCTATGATTTCTGCCTGAGACGGGTAGTCAAATCGGCGAACATCCTGGTGGGAGTGAGGGTGGGGAATTACGATCAGCTGACCCCGGTCCACCTGACACCAACTGCAAACGTAACCGTTTCGGAGTTCCACGAAGTAGATGGGACGGTTGAACTCCGTACTCCATCTCTCGGTGCTGATCTTTCTTTGATTTGCGTCAATCTCCACAAGCGAACCGGGGCGGATGAGGGGGAAGAGGGTGTAGTCTTCGAGGCCGATATAGCCATATACGGATTTGCGCAGGTCCAAATGCTGCAAGAAACCAACGGGGATCTCGTCCCACTTCTCCACAACTCGGGCAAGGAGATTCGTTTTCTCCAAGCTGAACTCCGGCTTGAACCGCACTGGCAACGACACTTTCTCGATCTCAAGATCGGATCCAGTATCCAAGAGATGCGTTTTAGGAACTCCGATGAAAGTACGATAGCGGCTCAAATCACCAACCGGCAAGCCGAAATAGGAGAGCAGTTCTGTGATTTTTCGATTGTAGATTGCACTGAACGTATGGAACTTATAGATGCTCGGGGTGAACTTGCCGTTTTCGATGTCCGTCACCCAAGCGTGGGAAATGTAATATTCCCGGTTATGCCTATCCGCCGCGATCTGCTGGCTCTTCTCCTCCACATCGCGTGTAGCCAGTCCAAGGCCGACGCGCAATTCCTTCAGCCTCTCTCCGGCACTCGGACTCGGCTTACGTGCGTCCATTGGCGGGAATCCTACGGAATCCTATTCTCCTAGCCGGTTAATGTCCAGCACGTCATTCTCTGACATATATATGGGATTTCTCCGGACTGCTGAAAATCTCGCTACTGGTCGCAATTGCGGCCACGGTAGCGATTGTTTGCGCCGTGGGCGGAATCTTGGCTATACGGCCAAGGATTGGTTTCCCTTCGAATGGACCGGGCCGAACAAGTACGGCAAATTCTTTCTACTAGAGGTTTAACTCTCTACCGCGTTTGTCAGCAGTCCGCTGAAATCTTCGGCCGTTCCTCTCGGTTCTATGTTCCTCACAACTTGTACTACGACGTTGGTAATCCTCCTTTGATCCCCACCATTCACCAGATGATTGCTCTCAGCCATATCACAAACTACCGGTTGTACGACTGGCTGGCAGTGTTCGCATTCGACTTGGACCAAATTTCTCGGCTTCAGTTGTTGATTCCCAGGCAGCGGACAACGCTCTTGGACCCCTCGGTTTACGACGTACATGCTTGGATTCCTTGGTTTGCCGATAGACCCAACAACGGACCGGTACCCCCGATCGCTCCATTGGGACAGTTCCTGGCTTCGGCAGGGCCGAGGCGCGCAGCGGAATTACTGGCGCTAAGCAAGAGAAGATTTCTTTATTGCAAAGTTGGCGAAGGAGACGTGCATGCGTTTCCACACCTTGCGCCCGGCAGCGTCGTCAGAGTGGATGAACGGCTTTCCGAAGAACTGCTGTCTGACGGGAAGAATAATGCCGAAGGGCGGGTCTTCCTTGTTGAGCATGGCTTCGGATTAACGTGCTCGCAGTTCGCGGTGCTCGATAAAGACAG
>WNFG01001002.1_pt1 | contig 30916 bp, 32 predicted proteins | sample 5400431 | NCBI WGS metagenome assembly WNFG01 (sample SAMN13153346, study PRJNA577476) | soil metagenome | isolation source: 120 cm saprolite under Douglas fir tree site 2 hole 3 replicate 2 | place: USA:California | collected 2015-04-18 | reverse complement strand
CCTGGCTAAACCATAGTAAGTTTCAGGCGCCGGCGGGGAGGACTCATCGAGGCAGGCTGCATCGCCCTCTCCCATCGCCTTGGCGCTGCTTACATAAATAAATCGCTTAACACCTGCCCTAATCGCCTCCGCCAACAACGCCTGGGTCCCGTCTACGGTGATCCGCCGGTGCAGTTCTTTGGCCTCGCTGTCGGGAATACCGATAGCATGCGCATAACCCGCGAGATGAAACACGGTAGCTACATCTTCACACGTACCTAAAAGAGTTTCCGGCTTGATCATATCGCCGTAATAACCAGCCACCGCGTCCGGCCAAAGGTGAGAAACTTTAGCCGTATCCCGCGCTAAAACCCGGATATTAACGCCGCGTTGCCGCAAGGCAGCCACGAGACGGCGGCCGATAAAGCCGGTGGCGCCGGTCACGAGTGAACTTTTCACATCATCTTCAGACAGGAGGGCCATAAAATAGACAAAATCAGCCGCAGGATCGGAGCGCGGCTGCCGAATGAGGAAGCTTAATTATTAAGGTTGTCATAATATAATAACCAGCGCGGTTTTATTCGCTCTGCTAGAACTATATCAAGGAGAGAAAACATGCAAGGCAAAATGACCACTTATCGCGGGCGGTGCCACTGCGGGAAAGTGCAATTTGAGATCGAATCCACGCTGGAGCCCGCGAACCGCTGCAATTGCTCCGTCTGCATCCGAAAAGGCGCAGTGATGACGCGTGTGCCGGCGGATAAATTTAAACTCATCGCCGGTGAAGAGTATTTGACGCTTTATCAATTCAATACCAGAGTCGCCAGGCATTATTTCTGCAAGGTCTGCGGGATTTATCCGTTTCACCGGCCGCGGACTGCGCCGGAAGTTTATGCGATTAATATCGGCTGTCTGGAAGGCGTCAATCCGTTGGAATTAAAAGTCGGCGTCAATGACGGCAAATCTCTCACGACGGTTTAATAAACCAAGATCAAGTCGACGATTTTAAAAAATCGCTGACCAATTCTATAAACACCGCCTGTGCATCCACATGCAGCCAATGTCCCGCCTCGGGAATGGTCTCGATACGCGCTTGTGGAAAAAATTGTTTGATAAGCAGAAGAGCCTGATCGTCGATATAATCGGATTTGCCGCCGCGAATAAACAACGCCGGTTTAGAGAACTGTCCCGGGGTAACTCCGGCGGCAATACAATGATAGTGTTTCTTGATGCCGGCCAGATTTACGCGCCAACGATAACGGCCGTCCGCCTCGCGTCTGAGATTAGTCAGCAAAAATTGCCGCAAACCGGGTTCGGGCAGCATCTGCGCCAACCTATCATCCGCTTCCTGGCGCGATTTGACCTGAACGATATCTACCGCCTCCAAGGCCGCGATGACCCGGTCGTGCCGCGCCGGGTAGGCGCCCGGCCCGATATCAGCCACCACGAGTTTCTGGGTTAATTCCGAATGAGACAGCGCAAATTCCATGGCCACTTTGCCGCCCATGGAATGGCCGAGCAGGCTTGCCTGAGGAATGCCTGTTTGCTGCATGAATTCCCGCAGATCCAGCGCCAACGTCGGATAATCAAAGTGATCGCTATGCGGCGATAAGCCGTGATTGCGCTGGTCCAGGACGTAGACGGTAAACCGATCGGCGAGGCGGTGCGCGATCGTGTTCCAGTTCGCAAGCGAACCGAATAAACCATGCAGGATAATCAACACCGGCCGCTCCGGCGCAGACTCCCCCTCACCGTATTTTTTATAATGCAGTTGCACGCCGACAGTTTAATATGAAAAATAAAATGTGAGAGAAATTTTTCGAAACTAGCGGGCCGCTGCTGCCTATCGTGGGCTTCGCTTATGCCGGCCGCGCCAATACTAATGAAAAATAGTTACTCTCCGCTTCATAATGGCGTTCGACGGTAAAACCGGCATGCCGCAGGCAGGTTGCCAAGCTCTCCGGAGTGAATTTACGGCTGATCTCAGTAAGGACGGACTCCCCTTTCTTAAATTTAATTTCTAAATTTAGCGCTTTGAGCTTGATAAGCTGGTTTAATCTGGAATGCAAATGCATTTCTATGCGCGACTCCGCTTCGTTATACCAGGCGGCGTGCATGAATGTGTCTAAATCAAATTCGGCGCTCAGCGCGCGATTCAGCACGCGCAAAATGTTTAAATTGAATGCCGCGGTATAACCTTGGGCGTCATTGTAAGCCGCATTTAGCACCGCCGTTTCTTTTACCCGATCTGCGCCCAGTAAAAACCGGTCATTACGATGCATCACGGCACGCAGATTTTTTAGGAAACTGGATGCCTCGCTTTCGGTAAAATTACCGATCGTTCCGCCTAAAAATAAAAACAAGCGCGGCCCGGCGCTCGCGGGAAGGTGTTTTAAGCCAAGGCCGTAATCTCCGACTAACGCCTCAATCTCCAGCCAGGGATGTCTTTGCAACAGTTGTTGCCCGGCATACAGCAGCATTTCCCGGCATACATCTAATGGCAGATAACGGCCATAACAACCCTGGCGCTCGCACGCGGCAAATAAATGCGCGGTTTTACGCGAAGAGCCGCTGCCAAGCTCAATAATGGTGCTTGGACGCACCTGCTCGATAATCTCCGCCGCTCTCTGCGCTAATAGCGCATCTTCTAAGCGCGAAGGATAGTATTCCGGCGTTTGACAAATCTGCTCGAATAAAGCGGAGCCGCGCTCATCGTAAAAATACTTCGGCAGCAAGTATTTAGGCGAGGCCGAAAGGCCGGTGCGGGCATCGGCCTGTAGGCTGGAAGGTGGCCGTTCTCCACGCAGGGTACGTATTGTGATAAGTTCCTGATCCCACTGAAACGCTCGTCCCACTTCCATAAGCACCTCCATGCCAAAGATTACGCACAATGCTGAATTTTGCAGTATTATGACTTTATGTGCCGACTTGCCGCCTACGTTGGACCGGAAATCTCGCTCGGCGATTTCTTGCTGAAGCCTACGCATGGGCTGATGCAGCAATCCTGGCAACCGCGGGAAATGAACGACGCGCGGCTCAATGCCGATGGTTATGGCTTCGCCTGGTTCGCCGCCGACAATTTACCGGCAAGATTCACCAATTTCATGCCCATCTGGTCCGATACCAATCTGGAGGCCTTGGGGCGCACGTTATTTTCCGATTTATGGCTGGCCAGTGTGCGCAGCGCCACGCCCGGATTAATGACAGGTCAGTCTAACACTCAACCCTTCATCGACGAACAACTGTTGTTCCTGCACAATGGTCGCATCAGTGATTTCGGCACCCGCGTACGGCCGCGCCTGCGGCAGCTCCTCGCGCCTGAAATTGAGGCGACCGTCCAGGGCAACACCGACTCCGAGTATTTATTCGCCCTATTGCGCCATATCTTAACCCAAGACGCCGACCTGCCCATCGACGAAAGTCTTATTGAATTGCTGAATATACTCGAAGACTTATTGGGTGAGCAAACGGCGCTGCTCAATATTATCGTGGCGGACGGCGAGCGTATTTATGCCTTGCGTCATGCCATCCGTGACGAATGCCCAAGTTTGTACTTTACTACCGACGATGATGATTATCCAGAAGGCCTGCTGGTTGCATCGGAACCCTTAACCGAATCCAAATTCTGGCAAGCCGTCCCGCCGCACCATATCTTGATATTAGATCCGGAAGAACCCGCACAGTTATTATCCCTATGACCCTCGCTCTGCTCGATCAACTGCAACAGACCCATAAAACCGCGCGTAATTTGCTTGCAGAGTTAACCGAAGAGGAAGCCCGGCGGCAGTATGACGGCAATTTAAGCCCGGTAGGATGGCATATCGGGCACATCGCGGTGATGGAGACATACTGGCTGCGCGAAGTCACGCTGGGAAAGCAAATCCTACCTGCCTGGAAAGAATTTTATTTTCCCGAATTCAACCCGAAGAACCTGCGCGCGACAAGACTGCCGCCGAAAGAAGAAGTGATGATGTTCGCCGACGATTTACATCAAGCCAATATCGACCTCTTGGCTGACTTAATTCAGCGCGGATACCGGCACGACTTGCTCAAAGAACATTATTTGCCGCTCTTTTTGATCCAGCATCACAGCCAACACTTGGAAACCATCCAACAAATCCGGCAACAACGTGCTTTAACGCAAGCAGGAAACAATCCACTAAACGAGAAGGATTGGCCTCCGTATAGGGTAAAAAATACCTGTCCTGCCCGCGCGCCTACGCCGCCCGCCATTAGACTTGATAAGCAAACCATTCGTTTAGGTCATGCCGGCGGGCCCGACGCTTATGATAATGAGTTGCCGCGCCACACCGTCGACCTGGCGGCATTCGCTATCGGCGCCTCGCCGGTAACCAATGCCGAATACCTCGGCTTTATGGAGGCCCGAGGCTATACCACTGCTGGCTATTGGCGCACACCGGGTTGGCGCTGGCAGCAAGCAACACGAACCGAGGCGCCGCAGCATTGGCGCCGGGACCAAACCGGTCATTGGTATGCCGTCACTGCCGAAGGCGCCAAAGATCTGGTGCCGGACGCAGCGGTAGACGGCATTAATCATTACGAAGCCGACGCGTTCGCGCGTTACGCCGGATGCCGCTTGCCGTCAGAGCAAGAATGGGAATACGCCGCCGCCTGCGGGGCGTTACCCAGTGCAAGCCTGCAAGAAGGAGAAAATCCATCAAACGAGAAGGAAGGAGAAAATCCATCAAACGAGAAGGAAGGAGAAAATCCATCAAACGAGAAGGTATGGGAATGGTGCGCAAACACGTTTTATCCTTATCCTGGATTCAAGCCATTTCCTTACGCCGATTATTCCACGCCCTGGTTCGGCACCCATTATGTATTGCGCGGCGGCAGCCGTTATACCGCCGCCTGCATTAAGCGCCCGACGTTTCGTAATTTTTATACCGCTGATAAACGCCACATTTTTGCCGGCCTGCGCTTAGCCAAAACTCTATAATCAAACCACGAAACCTATAATTTTGTTGGGTTCGCCGCTTATGCGGCTTAACCCAACCTACGTTTGCTATAATCAAACCGCTCACCATCCTGGCATAAAGTATGGAAAAACCTGCTTCTGATATAGAGCCGCCGGCACGACTTGGGAAAGTTATGACGTATCTCGCTTGGGCTTTGGCGCTGGGTCTACTGACCTTGGCCTTTAATCATTGGCTGGAGGCGGAGAAAAACCCGAATCAAAAAGTAAAAAGTGCATTCCTTGAGGGATCGCCGGCGGTAACGCTGGAACGAAACCGCTATGGACATTATCACGCGCGTGGACAGATTAATGGCCAGGACGTCGAATTTTTGTTGGATACCGGCGCAACCGAAGTGTCGGTGCCGGCAGTGGTGGCGCATCGGCTGGGTCTACACCAGGGCGTGGAAATGCCGGTCAATACCGCTAACGGCACATTAATAGTCTATGCCACACGGCTCGGGCGTGTACAACTCGGAAACATTGTGCTGGACAACGTCAAGGCGCATATCAATCCCGGTATAAAAACCGACGAAGTGCTGCTCGGCATGAGTTTCTTAAAGCAACTCGAATTCAGCCAGCGCGGCAACACCTTGACTCTTATCCAGCCGAAGCAATAACCCCATGCTCCCCGACGATATTCCAGAAACCGTGCGCCACGCCTTGGCGGAAGACATCGGCGCCGGCGATCTTACCGCCGCGCTGATTCCAGGAACCACCCCTGCCGTAGCCAGCGTAATCAGCCGCGAAAATATCGTCCTCTGCGGCACTGCCTGGTTCGGCGAGGTATTCCGGCAATTGGACCCGACGATCCGGGTAAGCTGGCAAGCGCGTGACGGCGCGGCAATTCAGCCGGGCCAGGTTCTCTGCCGTATCGCAGGGCCCGCGCGCGCTTTATTGACCGGCGAACGTACCGCGCTTAATTTCCTGCAAACTTTATCGGGGACGGCAACTCGGGCAAAGCGCTACGCCGATGCGGTCAAGGATACCGGCGCAAAAATCCTCGACACCCGCAAAACCTTACCGGGGCTGCGCACAGCGCAAAAATATGCCGTCACCTGCGGTGGCTGCCACAATCACCGCATAGGACTGTTTGATGGGATCTTAGTTAAAGAAAATCACATTATGGCGACTGGCTCCCTTACCGCCGCAGTGCAAAAGGCAAAAGCTATCGCCGTCGGCAATATCATGGTCGAAATCGAGGTTGAAAACCTGGATGAATTACGCGAGGCGCTGGCCGCCGGCGCAAAGCGACTGCTGCTGGATAATTTTGATTTGGCGACGCTGCGTGCCGCGGTGCAAGAAACACGCGGCCGTGCCGAACTGGAAGCCTCCGGCGGCATTACCTTCGAGAATATCCGCGCGATCGCCAAGACCGGCGTCGATTTTATCTCGATCGGCGATCTGACGAAAAATGTCCAGGCCGCCGATCTATCTATGCGGTTTGAGAATTAAGCGCGGCATTATTGGTCGGTTTTGAGCATGGTGCCGGGCGAAGTTTTTTTCACATCTTGCGCCCCCTGTTTCTGATTTACTTTACTCAAACTGTTGCGCGAGATGACATACCCGGTCTCAGGATTTTGTCTTAAAAAAATAACCTCACCCGGTTTTGCGGAAATAACAAGCTCCGCCCAGTTCTCGGCTTTTGACCAAATGCGATGTTGCCCCGGCTTGACGTAAAAATAGATGTATTGCGCGGCCTCAGTGTAACCCATTTCCGCATCGGCATTCTGGTTATCCAGAAACACATTAAATTTAACCAGCGTCGCCTCATTGGAGGGGCGCGCGACATAGATCAGCGCGTAACCGGCTTTGGCTTTCACCGGCAGCACTGTCTCTCTGATCGCACGTTGTGTTGAGGCAGGAGGCATGGCTTGCGGTATAGATCGAGTTTGGATAGAAGACGGCGGCACTTTTTCCGCTGATGGCGCGGCGCAAGCGCTTATAAAAGCCCCTGTCATTATCAACAAAGTAAAGCAAGCTGTGCGAGCCATGTTCATACCATCTTTAATTATAGAGAGAATACGAATAAAACTTTTTATTGGACAAGGCGTTAAGCAAATAAAAGGCAATCTCCCGCGTTTAATGCAGCGCTGAATCGGCGATAAAAATTGTTGCCACCCCGGCTAAAATTAATACTATTTGCTGAATAGTCGCCCGGATCTCGACGCGCTTATGTAAACCCGGTATTAAATCAGCGACCGCAATATAGATAAAACTTGACGCCGCAATCGCCAACACATAAGGCACGGCCTGACTCACCCAGCTTAAAGAGAAATAGGCGACGACACCCCCCAATACCATCGCTAGACTCGAGAGCATATTATAAAACAGGGCTTTCCCCTGGCTAAACCCGCTGTGCAGGAGCACAACAAAGTCTCCCAGCTCTTGCGGTATTTCGTGCGCCACCACCGCCAGACTCGTGATAATGCCTAAGTGAATGTCAGTGAAAAAAGCGGAAGCCACCAATACCCCATCGACAAAGTTATGAATGCCGTCGCCGACTAAAATAAGATAACCCGCCGCGGATGTCTTACTCTGCACAGAAATGGGTGCATGCGCTTCGCAAGGGTCAATGTGGCAATGACGCCACAATACGATTTTTTCCAGTAAAAAGAACAATAATAAACCGAGTAAGATTACCGCCATAATGCCATGCGCATTTTGTCCTGAATCTTTTAAGGCGTGTGGCAATATGGCGAGAAAGGCCGCGCCTAACAACGCGCCGATGGCGAAACTGATTAAGGTCGGCAATAATCGCGTCCGGATCTCCGGGGATAAGAGCAAAAAAAATGCGGCGACAAGGGTGCTAAGCACGCCGCCAAGAGCGGTGAAGGCAACGATCCAAACGATGAGATGCATTGCGCGATTTTATTATGTAAGTTATGACAGAAAGTGCGCATCATACTCTGCCACTGTCTTTAAAGTAACTAAGGTAACGCTCAGGTAGTGTCTCAGTTTGGGTTTCGGCGTCCGACCCAGAGCGGACAACCCGGTCCATGGTTATGCATCAACATCAGCATCCGGATCAGGCATTAAGGGTCGCGCTACGCGCGGTTTAACTGCAATAACTGCGGGTCTCGCCCCGCGGGCGAGGTACTTTCTTGTCGCGACAAGAAAGTACCCAAAGAAACGCTCCCCGGTCGCTCGCCGCGCGAAAGGCGCGCGGTTCCCTCCGCTCCTCACGCAGCCGGGCGCTGCGCAACTCGCGCGATCGCGCTTTGCGCGCCACGCGCTCAGACAGTGCTCGCTTAACTGCTCCCGGCTGCGCTCCGGTGCTCGGCGATCTCCGACGGGGCAAAATCAACTCCAACCTGAGGTCTCACCTCATAAATCGTCGACCGTGTGGTTAGGCAGCCTTGTCACTGGAATCGGCGCTTCTTAAACGCACTTGCATCTTCTGCGGAGAGCGTGAACCACTCTCCGCCTTGACGTTTCTCGGCAAACCTATGGTGCCAGTATTGCTCGATGCCTTCGGGATCATCGGTCTCAATGACGTGCACTGTGTCCGGCTTCTCGGGTAGTTGAATTGCCAGTTCACGAAGACGCCGTCCGACCGCGTTCGTTCGACCGAGCTTGTAGTGCTTGCCAGAACGAAGGAGATACACGAAGCCCTTGATACGCAGTGAATCGAGTCGATGATCCAAGCTACTCGAAGCACCCTGCTTCAGAAGTTTAAGTACCGGGAGGAAATGTTCCTTTCCTGCGCAGTACTCGGCGACCTTCGCCAAGAGCGCGTTTTGATCACCCCATCGACGGAAAACACGTTTATCCGGGAAAGATGGATCTTCCTTTTTCTTAAGCGTCAGATCGGCTTGCGTGGGAATTTCGTTGCGTTCCAAGACCAATTCCGCGAAGCGCTGAAGAACGGTTTCATCCGCGGTCCTTGGGGTTGGGCTATTGGGTATGTGTCCAGCGTCCGCCTGAAACGCAGGCCAAGAGCGCCAATAGCCACCGTGCCAGTAGTAGGACGAAATTCCAGTTTCGCGGGTGAAGACATCTATACCAACGGGATCGCCGCCCTTTTCTCTCACTAGGTCGTTATACGCCTTGATGATTGATTCTTTCGATGGTTTCCGCATGCTCGTTTCTTGGCTGCCTAACTAAACGTAGACACCAATAAAATACCTAAAATTTAAATATGGCTGTATCGCAAATTTTACCTAAAATCAAGGCAATAAAATCTGTATTGGGCTTTTCGATGCATTTTAATACACTACCATACGCGGACTGCTAATCCACCAAAATTACTCGATGAAACGTGTTAGAGGATGGTTTGGCCGGTTAAACGTATGCTTGGTAAGACACCGTAATTAATAGAAGCGGGGTCGGGTTGGTTTTGCCCCGTCGGAGCTCGCCGAGCACCGGAGCGCAGCCGGGAGCAGTTAAGCGAGCACTGTCTGAGCGCGTGGCGCGCAAAGCGCGATCGCGCGAGTTGCGCAGCGCCCGGCTGCGTGAGGAGCGGAGGGAACCGCGCGTTTTTAGCGCGGCGAGCGACCGGGGAGCGTTTCTTTGGGTACTTTCTTGTCGCGACAAGAAAGTACCTCGCCCGCGGGGCGAGACCCGCAATCATTGCAGTTAAGCCGCGCGTAGCGCGTCCATAGAATCAGGCCGTTTGTCGCGAAACGTCCGGTCGTGGCCCGATAGCGGAAATTCAAACAACGCTCAGTTTTCAAGCCAAATCAGTGACGCCATGCGCCCGCAAATGGGATTGCGCCGGTAAGAGAAAAATTTTTCGTGCTCCCGCACGGTACAAAAATTCCCGCCGTATATTTTATCGACACCGAGATTTTGCAAACGCCGCCGCGCCAGCGCATAAATATCCGCATACCAACGATTCCGGTTGTTCGCGGTAAACGCAACGGCGCTATATGGATCGTGTGAGACGAAACGCTGTCTGACCTCATCGCCGACTTCGAATGCGAGCGGGCCGATGGCCGGGCCCAACCATACCAAAAGCTCCGATGCCGGGGTGCGGAAAGCCGCCACCGTTTGTTCGATTACACCTGCGGCCAAACCCCGCCATCCGGCATGCACTAACGCCACTTGTGCGCCACGCCGGTCACATAAAAAGACCGGCAAACAATCCGCGCTCAATACCGCGCAGACTACCCCCGCTTGATTGCTATAACTGCCATCCGCGGTACGATCCGACGAGGTAGAGGCATCGATCACTCGCACACCGTGCACCTGATTTAACCATACGGGTTCTTCGGGCAATTCTAACGTTTCTCGCAATAACAAGCGGTTTTTTTGCACCGCCTCAAGGTCATCACCGACATGATCCGCCAGATTAAACCAGGCATAGCCGCCACGGCTTAATCCACCGATGCGCGTCGTAGTGAGCGCCGTGACATTCTCCGGCGCCGGCCAGTCAGCATAAATGAAAACGGGATCGCTAGGCATATGGTAAATATAGTATGTGGTCGCTCATATAATATGAGCGTGGTCACCTTCTTCCAATACCTTAATCAATTCCTGCATATCCATCGGCGGCGGGCAAGTCCACTGCATTTTTTTCCCGCTTAGCGGATGGATCAGTCCAAGCTTTACTGCATGCAGCGCCTGACGCTTAAACCCGCGCAACGCCTGGATTAATTTTTCGCTACTCGCGGATGGCATCAGCAAGCGTCCCCCATAAACCGGATCGCCCAAAATCGGATAGCGCAGGTGCGCCATGTGCACCCGAATCTGGTGCGTGCGGCCGGACTCCAGTTTTACCTGCAATAAAGTATGCGCGCGGTATTTGGCCATGACGCGATAATGACTGATTGCCGGCTTGCCGCGCGCGCTGACCGCCATGCGCGTGCGCTCCCGATGGTGCCGCGCGATCGGCGCCTCCACCGTGCCGCCCGCGACCATGACGCCATTGACGATGGCCAAATACTCGCGCTCCAAGCTGCGCGCGCGCAGCTGCTTAATCAAGCTTAGGCGCGTCCGCTCGGTTCTCGCTACTACCAGCAGGCCGGAAGTATCCTTATCAAGCCGGTGGACAATACCGGCGCGCGCAAGGTTCTTAAGTTCAGGGGCATAATCAAGCAAACCGTTTAACAGTGTACCCTCATAATTACCGACAGCCGGATGTACTACCATGCCGGCCGGCTTGTCGATCACCAGCAATTCGGCATCTTGATAAATTATTTGTAATGGGATGGCCTGTGCCTTCCATACCAGCGCGGGGGCGAGCGATACCCGGATCTCGACCATCTCACCGCCGGTTAACTTATCCCGCTGACGCGGCCGCGCAGCATCCAAAGAAACATCGCCGGCGCGTATCCATTGCTGGATCTGGGAGCGGGAAAATTCCGGAAATAACGCCGCCAGGGTTTGATCGAGGCGCTTGCCGGCATACTCCGGCGGGATACGCGCCGATAAAATCTTTGGTTTAATATTTTCCATCAAAACGCCGTTGGGGTCTTCACCCTCTATTCAAATCCGGTTATGCTTGTCTAACTGTATGCGTAGCTTTGTTTTCTATTTGTGTTTAGCCCTGCTTCCGGCGGGATGCGCCGGCACGCTAGATCCCACTAAAGACTGGTCCGCGGAGCGTTTCTACACCGAAGGTAAAGACGCCTTGGCGAGTAAAAACTATGCCGCCGCCATCAAGCATTTCGAAACTTTGGAAGCGCGCTACCCTTACGGCCCCTATGCCGAACAGGCGCAGCTCGAGATTGCTTACGCCTATTACAAAGATGAGGAGCCTGCCTCGGCCATTGCCAGCGCCGACCGCTTCATTCGCTCGCATCCTACTCATCCGCATGTGGATTATGCCTATTATTTGAAGGGCCTGGCGAGCTACAACGAACAACCCACTTTCCTCGATCGCTTGGTCGGCAAATACGATCTCTCCGATCGCGATCCCAAGGCCGCGCGTGAGGCGTTTGAAGCGTTCCGTGAATTGGTAACCCGGTTTCCGACCAGCAAATACGCCAAAGACGCGACGCGACGCATGCATAGGCTTATGCAAGCCTTAGCGCAAAATGAAATTCATGTGGCTAGCTATTATTTTTCCCGCGCCGCCTACGTTGCCGCCGTCAACCGCTGTAAATATGTCATCGAGCATTACCAACTCACGCCGGCAATCGAAGACGCGCTTGGAATACAGGTCAAGGCTTATAAAATGATGGGGTTAGACCAGCTTGCCAACGACACGCTTCGGGTTTTAGAACAAAACTTTCCTCACAGCCGCTATATTGAAGAGTTAAAAATTTAGTGGCCCGCCGATAGTCAAGACATCAGCCTAAACCGCTTCTTCTCCGCGCTCGCCGGTACGTATACGGATGACCTCTTCCACACTGCTGACAAAGATTTTGCCATCGCCGATTTTGCCGGTGCGCGCCGCATTGGTGATCGCCTCGATGCAGCGGGTGGCCAGATTATCCGGAATCACCAGCTCAAGCTTTATCTTAGGTAAAAAATCGACGACATATTCCGCCCCACGGTAAAGTTCAGTGTGCCCTTTTTGCCGGCCGAATCCCTTGACTTCGGTCACCGTCAAGCCGGTCATGCCAACTTCAGACAGGGCCTCGCGCACGTCATCCAATTTAAATGGCTTGATTATTGCCTCGATTTTTTTCATAGCTGGACTTTCCCCTTCATATCCGCAAGATAAGGTGCATTATCTTAGTTGAAAATAATCCCGCTGCGTACTGTTTTTAAGCTTTTTGTTTTTTACCGCGGCCCACCGTAATAGGATAGCGCCAATCACGGCCAAAAGCGCGCCTGGTGATACGCACGCCGGGAGGCGCCTGACGACGCTTGTATTCATTGCGCTGGATCATCGCTACCACGCGCTGTACGGTTCCCGGGTCAAACCCGGCCTTTACCAGGTCCTCGACGCTATGATCATGCTCAATATATTTTTCCAGGATCGCATCCAGCACCGGGTAAGGCGGCAGGCTATCGGTATCTCGCTGATCAGGCGCGAGCTCAGCCGAAGGCGGACGCGCAATAATACGCTGCGGAATGACCGACCCGGTATATCTTATCGGAGTCGGCGCCGCGCGGTTGCGGTATTCCACCAAACGATACACCAGCGTTTTCAGCACATCCTTGATCACGGCGAACCCTCCGGCCATATCGCCATATAACGTGGCATAACCCACCGCCATCTCGCTTTTATTGCCGGTAGTGAGCACCATCTTCCCGGTCTTATTAGAGATCGCCATCAACAGCACGCCACGGATGCGCGCCTGGATATTTTCTTCGGTACTATCCGGCTTGGCGCGGCGGAATTCTTCTTTTAGCGCGGCAAGGAAGGCCTCGAACATCGGTTCAATCGAAATGAGGCTGTATTTGACCCCGAGCGTTTGTGCCTGAGCAGCGGCATCCTCAAGACTGATAGGGGAAGTATAACGCGAGGGCATCATCACCGCCTGCACCCGCGCCGGTCCCAACGCATCCACCGCGATCGCCAGGGTAAGCGCGGAGTCGATACCGCCGGAAAGCCCTAATACCACGCCGGGGAAACCGTTTTTATCGACATAATCCCGCACTCCTAAAACCAATGCGCGGTACACACTTTCTTCCTCGGAAAGCATCGGCCGGCACTTGGCAGTTACCGGCGCGAACGGCGGCTGTTTTTCCACTTCCACTAGAAATACGCCGGTGACAAACGCCGGCGCGCGTTGCGTCAGTCTGCCTTGGGCATCGATGACAAAAGACTCGCCGTCGAACACCAGCTCATCCTGGCCACCGACCAGATTGACATAGACGATCGGCACCCGAGTTTCGCCCACCCGCTGGCTGACGACATGCTCGCGCTCCTGACTTTTATTAAAGTGGTAAGGCGAGGCATTTAGATTGACGATTAATCCGGCGCCCGCTTGCACGGCTTGCTGTACCGGGCCGGGTGCCCAGATATCTTCACAAATCGTGACGCCGACCGGCACGCCTTGAATAGTTACCACGCACGGGTTTTTACCGGGGACAAAATAACGCTTTTCGTCAAAAACACTGTAATTCGGCAATAGCTGCTTATGATAAGTGGCAATAATGGCGCCATCGCGCAACCAAGAGGCGGCATTATAAAGCGCATCATCGACCCGCGCCGGGTGACCGACGATTAAATCTATGTCTCTTATTTCGGCTTGCAATGTCTGTAAGCCGTGAGCCACCTCATTTTCCAGCCCCGGCCTTAACAACAAGTCTTCCGGCGGGTAACCGGTCAGGCTTAATTCCGGAAACACAATGACGTGCGCGCATAATACATCGCGCGCATGCGTAGCCGCATGGATCATTTGGCTTACGTTACCCGCTATATCTCCAACTAGACAATTCAACTGGCCCATGGCCAAACGTAAATGCTCACTCATGATTTATCCGCCATTCCGCTGGATGGGTAACTCACGGCCTCGCACAAACCGGATCTTTGAAAGCGCTCGCGTGGGAAATGCCCTGCAACCCAAACAACTTGCATAATCCCCCCTGCTTGCGCCGAGAAATAATAGCCGATAAAATGACCGGCCGGTCGGTCAATATAGCTAATTTCAAACATGCGGGCAAATCCCTCTCTATTCCCTGTTCGTGCGGGTACCGAAGCCACCAAGCAGCGAATCTTACAGTCGGCCGAGGCACTTTTTTCTGAACAAAGCTTTGATGCCGTGTCCATGCACGCCATCGCCGTGCACGCCGGGGTCAGCAAGGCCAACATCTTTCATCATTTTGGTTCAAAAAACAGCCTTTATCTCACTGTCCTGCGCGAGACCTGCCGGCAATCCTCAGAATTATTGCAAGATTTAGTGCACGAATCCGGGCCGCTTGCCCAGCGTTTAACCCGCTTTGCCCAGGCCCACTTGTCGCACATCTTACAGCGCGCATCGGTGCCACGCCTGATCTTAAGTGAATTATTGAAGGGCGACCCGCGCCGGGGCGAAGAACTGGCGCAGCAGGTTTTTGGTGAAAACTTTGCCCGCCTGGTGGAAACGTTGCGCCGGGGCAAGGCCGAGGGAGAATTGCGTGCCGACATCGATCCCGCCATGGTTGCCGCCTTGCTAATCGGCGCGAATGTTTTTTTCTTTCAAGCACGCGATGTGCTAAGGCATTTTCCCGACGTCGGTTTCGCCGATAACCCGACTCATTATAGCCAGATGCTGGTGGATCTATTGCTACACGGAATTTTGTTAACGACACCGGCCAAAACGGATCAGTAAATTTCGGGACCTAAAAAAAATGAAGAACAGGGAATTGAAATTTCTTTTTACCACCGTTGTGTTGTTGTCGATAAGCTTATTGTCTACGGGCTGCGGGAAAAAACCCGAGGAGGCTAATAAATCCGTAGCGGCCACGGTGATTACTGTCACCCAGGCGAAACAGCAAAACCTTCAAGTTGTGCAGGAAGCGGTAGGCCAGGTCGACAGCCAAACCGCGCCCTTTGTCGCTGCCGAAGTAGCCGGCCGCATAGTAAAAGTAGCGGTGGATACCGGGCAAAGAGTCACGGCCGGGCAGACCCTGGCTGAGCTTGCTTAGGCGCCGGCGCCCAAGCGAACGGGCCGGTGACGGTGATCGGCGGTATGATCTCCTCCACACTTTTAACCTTAGTAGTAGTGCCGGCGATATATTTGCTAAATGGCAGGAAAAGTAATTTATGACAAAAGGCTTAATCGTTTTGTTTTTAACTTTCAGCATCGGGTACAGCTCATCTGTTAATGCCGAGGAAAAGGCGCAAAGTCTGCTGGATATTTATCACGAGGCGCAAACGCAAGATCCCGCTTTCGCCTCCGCGCGCGCCGCCTACCAAGCGGGCTTGGAAAAATTACCGCAGGCGCGCGCCGCCTTCCTGCCCTCGCTCAACGTGAGCGCCAATACCGCTTATAACGATATCAATTTTCAATTCCACCAGGCCACGGTTTTTCCCGGCGGCCGGTTCAGGTATAACTCGCATGGATATATAGTTTCTCTGACGCAACCGCTGTTTCGTCCGCAAGATTTCCCGCTTTACAAAGAATCCAAGCTGCAAATAGAACAGGCGCAAGCACAACTCTCGCTCGCCGACCATGATTTGCTTCTGCGCGTCAGTCAGGCCTACTTCGATGTATTATTGGCGCAGGACAATGTCGCCTTGACGGCAGCGCAGAAAACGGCCATCAACGAGCAACTGGAACAGGCCAAACGCGGTTTTGAAGTCGGCACGCTCACTATTACCGATACCCATGAAGCGCAAGCCCGCTTTGACTTGGTGCGGTCACAGGAGATCGCGGCAAAGAACGACTTGGAAATCAAGAAACAAGCGCTGGCCACGATCATCGGCAGGCTCCCCGGTCAATTAATGTGGCTACGCGGCAAACTAGACTTGGCTCCCTTGCAGCCGGATGATATGGAAAAGTGGGTGCAGCTTGCGGAAAGCCAAAATCTGCAGCTCAAAATTCAGCAACAGGCCATGGACATCTCCTCCCAGGAAGTGGCTCGCAACCGCGCCGGGCGCTTACCCACCATCGACATCGTCGGCAATTACAGCGACGCCGCCGCTAACAACTCTGTCCCCTTCGGCGTCGGCAATGACACGGAATCGAAGACTATTGCTTTGCTGTTGCAAATCCCTTTGTACCAAGGCGGCGCGCAACAATCGCGGGTGCGTGAAGCGGTGGCTAAGCGCGAGAAAGCACGTCAAGATTTGGAACAAGCGCGCCGTCAGACTGACTTGTCAACCCGCCAGGCATTCTTGGGCGTCACCAGCGGGTTGGCGCAAGTCAAGGCGCTGGAACAGGCGCTTATTTCTAATCAGAGTTTATTAAACTCAAGCAAACGCGGACTGGAAGTGGGCGTGCGCACCAATCTGGACGTATTGAACGCGCAACAGCAACTGTTTAACGCCAAACGCGATTTATCGCAGGCGCGTTATAATTACCTGCTTAACCAACTGAGACTCAAAGCCGCGGTCGCTACCCTGAATGAGCAAGATCTGACCGAAATCAATCGTTTGTTAACCAGCGAAAAGCAATGATGGTCCGAACACGCGGTCCTATCTTCTTACCAGGCGCCCGGCGCGGCCGCTAACACGGCGCTCCGGTTTCATTCTCGCTCAACCGGCAATGGTAAAATTGGTTTATGTACCTGAGCGTGATCGATAACTTAGATAAGATTCCGGCGCGGGATTGGAATGCCCTAACCGATCCGGATAATCCATTTGTAAAACACGAGTTCCTGTCCGCGCTGGAACACAGTGGGTCGGTTACGACTAAGACCGGTTGGTCGCCGCAGCATTTAGTCGTCCACGAACGCGCGCCCTTGCAAGGGCGCCTGCTGGGGGCGGCGCCGATGTATTTAAAAACCCATTCTTACGGGGAATATATTTTTGACTGGGCCTGGGCCAACGCCTATGCGCGCGCCGGGCTTAAATACTATCCGAAGCTGGTGGCGGCCGTCCCTTTTACCCCGGTAACCGGCCCGCGCCTGTTATTGGCTGAACATCCGGATAAAAACCGGATCGTCGATCTTCTGGTTCACGGCGCGCGCACGCACGCGGAAAAAACCCGCGCCTCGTCGGTGCATTGGCTATTCACCAACCCGGCGCAGACGCAGTGGCTGGAAAAGCGAGGCCTGATGCGCCGCGTGGGTTATCAGTTTCATTGGCAAAACCAGGGTTATCGCGATTTTGATGATTTTCTCGCCGGATTTTCCGCGCAAAAACGCAAAAAAGTAAAACGTGAGCGCCGTTATGTTAAGGAAGCCGACGTGGAAATGGAGGTGCTGACCGGCGATGCGCTGCGTGAACAGCATTGGAACATTTTTTATGAGTTTTACCATTCGACTTTATACAAACACGGCGGCATTGCCTATTTAACGCCGGCCTTGTTTCAGGAACTCGGGGCTAACATGGCGCAGAATATTGTCTTAATCCTGGCGCGCCATCAGGGAAAATATGTCGCCGGCGCGCTTAATTTGCGCGGAAGGTATACCTTGTACGGACGCTATTGGGGCAGCTTAGAGGCGTTCCATAGCCTCCATTTTGAGACCTGTTATTATCGCGCCATTGAATATTGCATCGATCAAGGTTTACAGCGCTTTGAGGCCGGGGCGCAAGGCGAACATAAATTAAGCCGTGGATTTCTGCCGGCGCCGATCGTTTCCGTGCACTGGCTGAGTCATCCGGAATTTAATTACGCGGTCGCCGACTTTCTTGCGCGAGAGAAAGACGGCGTGGAGTATTATATCAACGAGCTTAACGAGCATTCGCCGTTTAAAAAGGATTCTTTATGAAAAATCTGCAAGACTATGCTGTAAGCGAATTAAAGTTAATTTACCGCACGCTGCATGCGCAGCTTATGAGCGATACCGAACTCATCGATTCTGAGTGGCTGCAGGACCTGCAAACCTGGCTACAGAAAAAAGCCTCTGAAGAAGGCGTGTTGCTCGCCGATCATCGTCAGTGGGAGGCGTGGCTGAGAAATAATAAATACACGCCGTGATGCGCGCGGTAACGCAACCCTATTGAACCGGCGTTTGCCTAGCGATTATTATCCAGCAAGCCTTATTCCTTCACTTTTAGACCATGTTTGTACTCAGCCCCGACGCTGAAAACCTGCGCTTCCCGCCGACGCATCTCGCTTCCCCCGACGGTCTCCTGGCGATCGGCGGTGATTTGCGGAACGAACGGTTGTTACAGGCCTACCGCCAAGGCGTATTTCCATGGTATAACTCCGGCCAGCCTATTTTATGGTGGTCGCCGGATCCGCGCACGGTGCTGTTTCCACACAAACTACGGATCTCCCATAGTCTGCGGAAAACCTTGCGCAAGGAAAAATTCCAGGTAACGTTGGACGCCGATTTTAGAGAAGTTATAAACGGCTGCGCCGGTCCGCGCCGGGCGAATCCTGATGGCGACACCTGGATCACGACCGAGATGTTGCAGGCCTATTGCCGATTACATGAACAGGGTTATGCGCATTCAGTGGAAACTTGGCTGGAGGAGAAAATCGTGGGCGGGTTATATGGTGTAGCATTGGGCGGCGCCTTCTTCGGCGAATCCATGTTCAGTCGCATCACGGATGCTTCAAAAGTTGCTTTCGTCTCCTTAGTACGCCAACTTGAGGCGTGGGGTTATACCTTGATTGATTGCCAGTTGCGCTCCGCACATCTTTTAAGCCTGGGGGCGCAGGAGCTCCCGCGTAAAGAGTTTCTTATTTATCTGGACCAAGCCTTGATCAAACCCAGCCGTTCCGGACCATGGCGGCTGGAATTAGATCCAGCCTGTATCGCATGAGTATCGAGCAAGCAACACCTTCGTTATATCTTTCCCTGCCCCACACGTGCAGCTACCTGCCGGACCGGGTCGCCACCACGCTTTTCATCGATCCACAACATACCTTAAACAGCGAGCTTTATGGAAATTTTTCCCGCCGCGGATTTCGCCGCAGCGGCGACCTGATCTACCGACCGCATTGCCGTAATTGCACCGCTTGCGTGTCGGTGCGCGTGCCGGTCAATAAATTCGTTCCCAATCGCAGTCAGAAACGCACCTGGAGAAAGAACCAGGATATCGGCGTATGCGCCGTGCAGCCGGCTTTTAGTCAGGAGCATTTTGCGCTCTTCCTGCGCTATCAAGAAAAGCGCCATCCGGGTAGCGGCATGGGCAATCCGGATCCGGAAAGGTATATGCGCTTCCTGACCTGCGCGCCGCAAAGCGGCCACCAGATAAAGACGCGGTTCTTGGAGCTGCGCCGGCAAGAAACATTGCTGGGTGTAGCGGTGGTCGATCTGCTGCCCGACGGCCTGTCGGCGGTCTACACCTTTTACGATCCGGACTTACCCGAGCGGGGGCTTGGCGTGTATGCGGTGCTGTGGCAAATTGCGTATGCTCAAAGTTTGGGCCTGCCTTGGCTTTACCTCGGCTATTGGATTAAACAGAGCGCAAAAATGGCGTATAAGATCAATTATCGTCCGTTAGAAATTTATCGAAACGGGGAATGGATCCTGCTGCAAAATTCGGAACACCTATAAAAACATCCCATCAAAACACAAAAACCAGGCTTCCCCAAAATGAGCTTTACGGCTATCGATGTATACGGCATCATACGCCGCGCCAACCAATGGAAGTAAAATTATCGAGGCCTAAGCGTGGCAAAAGAAGAACACATTGAAATGGAAGGCACGATTATAGAAACCCTTCCAAACACCTTATTCCGGGTGGAGCTCGAAAACGGGCACATCGTTACTGCGCATATCTCCGGAAAAATGCGCAAGAACTACATCCGCATCTTAACCGGTGATAAGGTTACGGTACAGCTCACCCCCTACGACCTCACCAAGGGACGCATCATTTTTCGCGCCCGTTAAGCGATACCGTTCCCTCTAGCTCATGCTACCCGCCGGCTCCAGTGCCGAGAATTCGAATACCAACTCTTCATTTGCTTCCGTCACTTTCACCTGTCCGCCATTGGCCAGTTTGCCGAACAGCAGTTCGTTGGCTAACGGTTTCTTGATTTTCTCCTGAATGAGGCGGGCCATCGGGCGCGCGCCCATTGTCGGGTCATAACCATGCAGCGCTAACCATTTGCGCGCGGAAGCGGTCAGTTCGATCGACACATTCTTTTCTTCGAGCTGGTTTTCCAGTTCAAGGACAAATTTATCGACGACATGCGCAATCGTTTCCGGATTCAGCGACTTGAAACCGATGATGGCATCCAGGCGGTTGCGGAACTCCGGGGTAAACATCTTTTTAATGGCGGCAAAGTCGTCGCCGGTATGATCTTGTTGCGTGAATCCCATCGATGCCCGGCTCATCTGTTCGGCCCCGGCATTGGTAGTCATTACAATGATAATATTGCGGAAATCCGCCTTGCGGCCGTTATTATCCGTCAGGGTGCCGTGATCCGTGACTTGTAATAACAGGTTGAATACATCGGGATGGGCTTTCTCGATTTCGTCCAATAACAGCACGGCATGCGGATTTTTATTAATAGCATCGGTTAACAGCCCGCCCTGATCAAAGCCTACATAACCCGGCGGGGCGCCAATCAGGCGCGAGACGGTATGCCGCTCCATATATTCCGACATATCGAAGCGGATTAGTTGCAACCCAAGTACATGCGCAAGCTGGCGCGTCACTTCGGTTTTTCCTACCCCGGTAGGACCGGAAAACAAATAGGAGCCGATCGGCCGTTCCGGGCTGCGCAGGCCGGAGCGCGCCATTTTAATCGAGGCGGCCAATACCTCGATCGCCTCATCCTGCCCGAATACCACCAGCTTTAAATCACGCTCGAGGTTCTGTAACACCTCCCGGTCGGAAGTGGATACGCTCTTCGGCGGGATGCGAGCGATTTTTGCGACAATTTCTTCGATCTCGCCCACCCCGATGGTTTTCTTGCGCCTATTGGGCGCGACCAAATGCACGCTTGCCCCCGCCTCATCGATCACGTCGATGGCTTTGTCAGGTAAATGCCGGTCATTGATATAGCGGTCAGCAAGCTCGACCGCGCTGCGCAAGGCTTGCTGCGTGTATTTGACGCCGTGGTGTTCCTCGAAGCGCGACTTCAGCCCGCGCAAGATTTCCACCGCTTCCTCCACCGAAGGTTCGGTGACATCGATTTTTTGGAAGCGGCGCGACAACGCGCGGTCTTTTTCAAAAATACCGCGATATTCCTGATAAGTCGTCGAGCCGATACATTTCAGTTCGCCGGTCGAGAGCGCCGGTTTCAATAAATTAGACGCATCCATGGCCCCGCCCGAAGCTGCGCCGGCGCCGATAATGGTATGGATTTCGTCAATAAACAAAATGGAATGTTCCTGCTTCTTTAGCTGATGCAGCACCGCCTTGAGGCGCTTCTCAAAATCGCCGCGATATTTGGTGCCGGCCAACAGCGCACCCATGTCCAGCGCGTAAATCGTGCTGCCGGCCAGAATTTCCGGCACCTCCCGGTCGACAATCTTTTTCGCCAACCCTTCTGCAATCGCCGTTTTGCCGACGCCGGCTTCACCCACATACAACGGGTTGTTCTTGCGCCGCCGGCATAAAATTTGGATAGTCCGTTGCAGCTCATTTTCACGCCCGATGAGCGGATCGATTTTGCCGAGGCGGGCCTGTTCGTTGAGATTAACAGTAAAGATATCCAACGGGCTGCGTTCAGCGGCAGGGCCGTCCTCGGGATCTTCCGGCCCCGGTAATTCCGGGCTTTCGCCGGGGATCTTGGAGATGCCATGGGAAACGTAATTAACCACATCGAAGCGGCTGATATTTTGCTTCTGCAGGAAATAAACCGCATGCGACTCTTTTTCGCTAAAAATGGCCGCCAGCACGTTGGCACCGGTCACTTCTTTTTTACCGACACCTTGCGCATGTAGAACGGCGCGTTGAATAACGCGCTGAAACCCCAGCGTCGGCTGGGTTTCACTATCGTTCCCCGGGGCCAAGGTGGGAACATTTTCACGCAGAAACGCTGTGAGACTCCGGCGCAGTTCTTCAATGTTTCCGCCACAGGCCCGGATCACGCGGGCGGCGGTGGGATTATCGAGCAATGCCGCGAGTAAATGCTCGACGGTGATAAATTCATGGCGCTTCTCGCGCGCCTCTTGAAACGCCAAATTGAGCGAAAACTCCAGTTCCTGAGATAGCATTAGGAACACCTCCAGAAAAATAGCGATACTGCATACCTGCCGCGCATCATTCCGACTCCATTGCGGGCTCCATGGTGCATTGCAAAGGATGCTGATTTTCCGCGGAAAAAACCATCACTTGCCTCACTTTAGTCTCGGCGACTTCACGCGTGTAAACACCGCATACGCCGATCCCTTTTTGATGCACATGTAACATAATACGGGTCGCATCCTCACGATTCTTATGAAAAAAACGTTGTAACACAACGACGACAAACTCCATAGGAGTATAGTCGTCATTTAGCAGAATAACTTTATAAAGGGGCGGTTTTTGAAGCCTAGGCTTAGCTTCTTGGACAACTAACTCATCGCTGTATTGCGGTTGTCTATTGGCCATAGTTAAGAACTGAAGACGAAACTTATCCTGCATTTGAGGTTATTATACCAATATTTCAAGCCAATGGTGGCATGGATTTTGAGAACAATGGCTGTGCCTGCGTAAGTTAACTTCCCGCCGTGCCGACTAAAAGCGGGCTCAACTTCTTGACTTAAACGAAAAAAAAAGCAAGATTGGTATTTATGTACTTTGTTTCAAGCGGGATGTGTTCCAGATTTTGGAATCTTACCGTCTCACAAGGTACAGGCTTTTTCAGTAACCAAGTTTGGCGGGAATTCCATAGTCAAGCCCGCTGTAAGAGTCCAGGGGGATGTTAAGTATGGCAACAGGTACTGTGAAGTGGTTTAATGCCAGCAAAGGGTATGGTTTTATTTCACCCAGTAACGGCGGAGATGATGTGTTCGCGCATTTCTCGGCCATTGTAATGGAAGGATATAAGACCTTAAAAGAAGGACAACAGGTAGAGTTCGAAATTCAACACGGCCCCAAGGGTCCGCAGGCCTCTAATATTCGCGCCGTTTCGTAATATTCGTAATTCCTCAAGTAAATCGTTTAAATTAAAAACCCGGCGTGCGCCGGGTTTTTTCTTTATCATCCGGATGACCGGTTACATGTGGGCGATCATGGCCTGACCGAATCCGGAACAACTGACCAGTTTCGCGCCCGGCATCAACCGCTCCAGATCGTAGGTCACGGTCTTGGCGGCAAGCGCGCCTTCGATGCCCTTAATAATCAGATCCGCGGCTTCGATCCAGCCGAGATGACGCAACATCATTTCCGCCGAGAGAATGACTGAGCCGGCATATTTCGGGGCAGTGCCGTGAGTCGCTTCAAACGAAGCAACGGTATCCGAAAGATTGGCGCCGGGGGCGATACCGATACCGCCCACTTGCGCGGCCAAGGCGTCAGAGATGTAATCGCCATTGAGATTTAACGTGGCAATGACGTCGTACTCTTCGGGACGCAACAGGATCTGCTGCAAAAACGCGTCCGCGATAACGTCTTTGATAATGATGTCCCGGCCGGTTTTCGGATGCCTAATCCGGCACCAGGGGCCTTTATCGATGAGCGCGGCCGCAAACTCCTTCCTGGCTAATTCATAGCCCCAGTTTTTAAACGCTCCCTCGGTGAATTTCATAATATTGCCTTTATGCACCAAGGTGACCGAGGCGCGCTGGTTATCGATGGCATATTGGATCGCCTTGCGTACCAGGCGCTTGGTGCCTTCGCGCGAAACCGGCTTGATGCCGATGGCGGAAGTTTTTGGAAAACGGATCTTTTTTACTCCCATTTCTTTGGTGAGAAAAGCGATGACTTTTTGCGCCTCGGCGGATTCCGCCGGCCATTCGATGCCGGCGTAGATATCTTCCGAGTTTTCCCGGAAAATAACCATGTCGATCTTTTCCGGATGCTTAACCGGGCTCGGCACGCCGGCAAAATACCGCACCGGCCGCAGGCACACGTAAAGATCCAGTTCCTGGCGCAAGGCCACGTTCAAGGAACGGAAACCCCCGCCGACCGGCGTGGTCAGCGGTCCTTTAATCGAAACAACATTGTCTTTAACGGCATGCAGGGTTTCCTCCGGCAGCCAGGCATCGCCGCCATAAGTCGCTACCGCCTTTTCCCCGGCGTAAACTTCCATCCACGCAATCCCGCGCTTGCCGCCATAGGCGCGCGCCACGGCGGCGTCAACCACCTTGCGCATCACCGGGGTAATATCCACCCCAATGCCGTCGCCCTCAATAAATGGAATGATCGGATGATCGGGAACATTTAACGAATGATCGGCGTTGACCGTAATCTTTTTACCGTCGCTGGGGACTGCGATTTTTTTATAAGCCATGGCGTTCTCCGGAGAAGTGGCGCGCCGCGCATTCTACCATTATTATTTTTTGGGTAGTAACCGGCCGCGCTTAAAATGATGCGCCCACGTGCAGATAAACCTGATTTCCCCCGCCTGCGTCAAATCCATGGGCATAGCCGAGACGCAGATTGAGCGGCAACGCATAAAATAAAATCGCCCTGGCGTTCATTTCAACACCGGCGCCGGTAGAATACTTCTCCGGTTTGCTGCCCTCGTTCCAGGTCCCGCCGCTATCGACGAATACACTGCCGGAAACCTGATGCAAGCCCAGCGGCAGGGGCACCATGGTGCCGCGCTCTATGCGCTCCATCGGAAACCGCCATTCCAGCGTGGAAAGAAACATGCGCCGGCCGGTCAGCGCGGGCAGGCCGGTGGGAAAACCGCGTAGCGGATAGTCACGCTGATCGAAAAGGGTTTGGGTGGCGGTATTAACGATGTTTTGCAAAACGGAGACTTGGCTAGCGCTGGCGCTGCCGCCCAAGCTAAATGGCCGCGGCGCATCGGTCCCCCATCCCTCCACTAAGCGTACGCCCAGTACATGCTCGCCGCCTAATGCCAGGAATTCGCGCCAATCCAGCGTGTAGATTTCGCCGGTAAAATCACCGCCGGCTAAGGCGCTGCTATCCTCGGCGATTAACGCGATATGCCGCCCATTGCTGCGGCTGATGGAGAGCGGATAGTTGTGGGTGGAATCGTAAACCAGCCCTACTCCGGCAATATTGTCTTTGCGATCCGGCACCGCCGGCACGCCCGGCGCCACCTTATCGTCCGACTCCCTATCTTGCAACACCGTCATATGCAAGGCCAAATTACTGTCATAATAAAGAAAGGGAAATACTGTATCAAGTTGGTAATCATCCCGATGGCGGATACGCTGCAATTCTGCATCGGTATTGCGAAAAAAATCATTTTGACGTGAGGCATGTAATTTGAGCACCGGATACCAGCGGTCGTAGATATAGTCCAGCGCGCCGACAAACCCCTCGTTAGTAATATCGTAAGCAACATCAGCGGCATAAATATGACGCAGCAAAGGGTCCCAGCCGGCGGTAACCGCGCCTAACTCCGAGCGGTGATTTTCAATAGCGATATGCGGCAACCACCAGTGCGGTTGCAACCCAGACCAGGGAGAATAAGGCGTTGTGGTTAAATCATTCGGCATTGGTGCCGGTTCCGCCGCCACGGCGGATGGCCCTGGCCGGGAACCGGGGGTTGGAAATGGCGGTGAACCTGTTTCCTCTAGACGTAAACGATAAACATCGAAACCTTCCGGCCCGTAACCGGTGTAATACAACACCCCGCCTCCGCCCTCCGCCGGTTGAAACGCACCGCCCTTCACGTTCGTAAGCGTGCTCATTTTGCCGGTGGCTAACTCAAAACGCCGGATGTTATATACCCCGCCGTGATCAGAACTAAATAGAATACTGCTTCCGTCAGTGCTGAATTGCGGATGCATTTTTATCGCCGCATCGTTGGTCAACGTCTTCCAGTTGCGCTGAGCGAGAAAGAACTGCTCCAGATTCCAGCCGCCGGTGCGGCGCCAGACACTGGCGACTAGCGAAGTGCCGTCCGGCGACCAATTCAACCCGGCGATAACCTCTCCCGCGGGCGCAGTCCAAAGGGTTTCCGATATTTTCCCTTGCGCATCCAGCAACTGCAGACTATTAACCCCCAAGGCATTGTGCACCGCGGCAATGCGTGTGCCGTACGGGCTCCAGGTGGCGTAACGGTAACGCGCGCCCTTGGTCAAGCGCTTGATAGCGCCGCTTTCAGGATTAACCCGATAGAGATCGTAGTAATAGTTAGTATTGTGAAAAAATTCTATTTGGGTAAGCAAAATACCGGCGGTCGGATGGACTGCGAAGCGCGCATCCTGATGCACGTCGATAAGCTTCTTAGGCGCCGACTTGCCCGTACGCCAAACCATGAGCGCCGGATGGCTGCGGCCATCATTGCGTATATAAAATAATGTGCCGTCCGCTAACGCGCGCGCGCTGCCGCCAAAGTAGCCACCGTGCGTGATGCGCTCACCCTCGCGCACGCCTTGCTGCCGGATCGCCGCCAACTGAGGATCGTATTTCCGTTTAAGATAGGCCTCGAATTCATCCCACATTTGAGATAAGTTTTTTCCGAATACTTTTTCACTATTTGTATTGATAGCGAAAGGCAATAAATCCTCGCTGTAATTGTCGATCATACGCAGGATTTTTTCCTGGCCTTTGGTCTCAGCGATAAAATTGTAAAATTGCACGCCGTAGAGATAGGGCGCAGTTCCACCTGGCCAGCTAGCGATGGGTTGATTAATTTGCCGTAACGGCTTAACCCCGTTATCGACCTCCATGCGCATAAACATATCGAAGAAGCTGCTTTGCCCGCGCCCGATGCCGCGTTCCGCGTCGGTTTCAGTATAAGTGGCGAGGCCCTCGATCAGCCAGGTCGGTTGAAAGGCGTTGGGGAAGGCGAATGGAAGCGGCAGCCGGCCAAAAATTTTGCGTATTGCCGCCGGCCCGCCGGTCGCCTTATCGAGATGCAGAATGTGGGTATATTCATGGGTAATAAGTGTCTCTAAAAAACCGGCGTGATCCTCCAGCGTCAGATCATCCGGCGCGGCGACGAATAGGGTCATGCGATTGGTTGGGACGGGGGAGGCGAAACCGTTGGGAAAGTCGGTTTTATCGCTGAGAATAATGTCGGTCGGTTCGCTCGGCGTCCAATTAAACAGCTTGCTCAGGCGTGCATGGACTTTTTCCGCAATCGCCACGGATTCGCGCGCCAACGCTTCTTCACCGTCATGGTAATGTACCGCGAAGTGCCGGCTATGCAACGTGTTCCAGGTCAGAGACGGATCATAACTAAGGGCGGCGAAGGTGTTGGAAACCGGAAACAGCAGCAAACAAATGAGCAAATTGGAAAATAATAACCGCCGCTGATAGCGTACAATAGCCGATAAGAATCCTGGTAATCGGAAAAAATGCGTTTTACTGTGATTAGGAATTATTATTCTCAATGAACTCGCCAAAGCGGCTGCTCCCATTATATTGCCGGCGTATTCTACAAAAACAATCCGATTCTGTCCCTGTTATTTAGTAAGAATTACTGAGATGTCGAAACTGATTTTATTTAACAAACCCTATGGCGTTTTGACTCGTTTTACCGATAGCCAAAATCGCCCTACGCTTACCGAATATATCTCCATCCCCAACATCTACCCCGCCGGCCGGCTCGATAAAGACAGCGAAGGTTTGTTGCTGCTGACCGATGACGGCGGTTTACAACATCGTGTCAGTGATCCCCATTATAAGTTAGCGAAAATTTATTGGGCGCAGGTGGAAGGAATCCCGGATGAATCCGCGTTGTCGCGCTTGCGCCGCGGCATGTTTATTCAAGGGCGCAAAACCCGCCCGGCGCAAGCGCGCATCATGGCGGAGCCGCGGGTTTGGGAACGGAATCCGCCGATCCGCTTTCGTAAATACATCCCAACTTGTTGGCTGGAGCTGGAAATCACCGAAGGGCGTAACCGCCAAGTGCGGCGCATGACCGCCGCCGCCGGCCATCCCACTCTGCGCCTGATCCGTTACGCCATCGGTTCCTGGACGTTGGAAGGGCTGGCCCCGGGCCGATGGCGTGAAGTCGCGGCTTGAATTTGGTATGGTGCGCGCATGATTTGTAAACCGCATGTGACGGTCGCCGCGATTGTCGCGCGCGACGGCAAATTTTTATTGGTCGAGGAACAGGCCGACGGCGACGTCGTGTTCAATCAACCTGCCGGCCATTTGGAAGAAGGCGAAAGCTTAATCCAGGCGGTGATGCGGGAAACCCTGGAAGAAACCGGATGGCATTTCTCGCCGCAGGCGCTGCTCGGCGCTTACCTATGGCAAAACCCGCGCACGCAAATCACCTATCTGCGTTTCGCTTTTACCGGCGCCGTGCAATCCCAAGAACCGCAGCGGCCCTTGGACAACGGCATCTTGCGCACGGTATGGATGACCTTGGAGGAAACCCGGCAGGCGCGGCCGCGCCATCGCAGCCCGCAAGTGCAGCGCTGCATCGATGATTTTATAACCGGGCAACGCTATCCTTTAAGCTTCATTAATGAATTAAGAACGGATATGGTGAAATGACGGGTCAGGGCAAAAATCGGGTTATCGTCGGCATGTCCGGCGGCGTGGATTCCGCGGTCGCCGCCCTGCTCCTGCTGCAGCAAGGGCATGAGGTGATCGGCTTGTTCATGCAGAATTGGGAAGAAAAGGACGCGGACGGTTACTGCGCCGCGGAAGAGGATTACAAGGAGGCATATAAGGTCTGCCGGCAACTGGACATCCCCTTGCATGGCATTAATTTTTCCAAAGAATACCGCGAGCGCGTGTTTAATCATTTCCTGGCCGAATACCAGGCCGGACGTACGCCGAACCCCGATATCCTGTGCAACAAAGAAATCAAATTTAAAGCCTTCCTCGAGTACGCCCTGAAACTCGGCGCGGATTTCATCGCCACCGGCCACTATGCGCGCGTACAGGGACAGGACGGCCGAGCCGTTTTGCTTAAGGGCAACGATAACGACAAAGACCAAAGTTATTTTCTCTATACTCTTGGTCAAACAGAATTGAGCAAGACCTTGTTTCCCCTCGGCGCGTTAACCAAGCCGGAGGTGCGGGGACTCGCGCGCGAGGCAGGTCTGCCGAATCATGCGAGAAAAGACAGCACCGGCATTTGCTTTATCGGCGAGCGGGACTTCAAAGATTTCCTCAGCCGCTACCTGCCGAATCAGCCGGGCGAAATCCGCACCCGCGCGGGAGAGCTGAAAGGCCGGCATGATGGATTAATGTATTACACCTTGGGTCAACGGCATGGCTTAGGTATCGGCGGGCCGGGCGCGGCGTGGTATGTGGTGGCAAAAGACAAGAATAAAAATATTCTGTTTGTCGAACAGGGCGAACACCACCCCGCGCTTTACACTCAAGCACTGAGCGCCCAGACATTGCACTGGGTTGCCGGCAGCGCTCCTTCGCTACCGCTTTCTTGCCAAGCCAAAACCCGTTATCGCCAACTGGATCAAGCTTGCACCATCCATAATATGACTAATGGCGTCCTCGAGGCCGAGTTTGATGCGCCACAGCGCGCGGTTACGCCCGGACAGTCGGTGGTGTTCTATCAAAATGAGATTTGCCTCGGCGGCGGCATCATTAACGCCGCGCATGCAGCAGCTTTTTCACCCGCCGCCGCAAAACGGGCATAACCTCCGCCTCGACATTGCTAACCGACGTCCTGAATCTTTCTACCCTAGCGTGAACAACAATCACCGAATAAGGGGGCGAGTCAAAACCTTATCCTTACCGATGTACCGGTCCCGAGATTATCAATAGGTTCTAGTGACACCTCGGCGTGGTGTGAACTCGCAATTTCATGAACTATAGCAAGCCCCAAGCCGCTGCCGTCAGATTTGCTGCCCAACACTCGATAAAAACGCTCAAATACCCTTTCCCTTTCCTGAGCGGGAATGCCCGGACCGGTATCGTCTACACTAACCATCGTATGGTTGCCATCGACCGTTACCCGCGCGGTAACCAAGCCTCCTTCCGCGGTATAGCGTATCGCGTTATCAAGCAAGTTACCGACCATCTGTCGAAGAAGAAAAATATCGCCCTTAATGACGGCGGGTGTCGGAGAACCTTCAAACCCGAGGTCGATATTTTTTTTTAACGCTTCCGGTACCCATTCCCCCGCTGTTTCCTTTACCAAACTATTTAGATCAACCGGTTTTAAGCTTGGCGGCTTGCCAAATTCAGGTTCGGCCCGGGCTAATGTCAGCAATTGATTAGCCAAACGAGTTGCTTGCTCAGCACTTCTCGCAATTTGTTTCAGGGCGTGACGAACCTGATCAAATTCGGTTTCACGCAGAGCGATTTCTGTCTGAGTTTTAAGACCGGCAAGTGGTGTACGTAGTTGATGCGCGGCATCGGCAATAAACCGTTGTTGCGCGGCAAGTACTTTTGCCAAACGCGCCATTAGATCGTTGATAGCGTGAATAAGGGGGTATACTTCCTTTGGCGCGCTTGCCTCAGCAACTGGACTTAGATCGCGGTGCGACCGGTTTCTGATCGCACGTTGTAAGCGCTGTAGTGAGGATAGGCCGCGACCGACGCCGAACCAGACAGTTACCCCGGCGAGTATA
>WNFG01000788.1_pt1 | contig 30928 bp, 26 predicted proteins | sample 5400431 | NCBI WGS metagenome assembly WNFG01 (sample SAMN13153346, study PRJNA577476) | soil metagenome | isolation source: 120 cm saprolite under Douglas fir tree site 2 hole 3 replicate 2 | place: USA:California | collected 2015-04-18 | reverse complement strand
AAACGTTTCATCTTCGCATCGACAGGGGGCGCCATCTACGGTGAACCGGTCGAGGGGGCGCAGGACGAATCGCATCCGACGGCACCGCTCTCGCCGTACGGCTGCGCCAAACTCGCTGTCGAGCACTACCTGCACTACTACCGCGTCGTGCACGGGCTCTCGTCGGTTGCTCTGCGATACGCGAATGTTTACGGTCCGCGGCAGAGCGCACATGGCGAAGCCGGCGTGGTGGCCATCTTCGCGGGACGGCTGATCAATTTCCTGACAAATGGCCAGCCCTCGACGATCAACGGCAGCGGCACGCAGACGCGCGACTTCGTCTATGTCGACGACGTCGTGGCCGCCAACCTGGCCGCGTCCGACGCCGGATGGCAGGGGGAGTACAACGTCGGAACGGGTGTGGAGACATCGGTCAACGAGTTGTATGCGTCGCTGGCGTCGATCGCCGGAGTCAACATCCCGGCGGTGCACGGCCCGGCAAAAGAGGGAGAACAGCTTCGAAGCGTCCTTGACGGCAGCCGGTTACGAAAACTGGCCGCGCTTCCGGAACGAACTTCGCTGCGCGACGGACTGGCGAAGACGTTCGTGTGGCTGCGCGATGTGGAAAGAGCACGATGATCATCACGCGCAGCCCCCTGCGGATCAGTCTCGGCGGCGGCGGCACCGACCTGCCGTCGTACTACGAGAAATTCGGCGGGTTTCTCATCGCCGCGGCGATCGACCGCTATGTCTACGTCACCGTCAACCGCCCTTTCGGCGCGGGAATCCGGCTGAAGTACTCCGACATCGAGAACGTCGACACGGTCGATGAAGTGCGCCATCCCATTCTTAGAGAAGCATTGCGGATGATGAATCTGCGCACGCCGCAGATCGAGATCACGACGCTTGCCGAAATCCCGTCCGGCACCGGCCTGGGGTCCTCCGGAAGTTTCACCACTGCTCTCGTCAAGGCGCTGTACGCGCACCGGCGCCGTCTCCTCCATTCGAGCGAAGTGGCGCGGTTGGCCTGCGAGATCGAGATCGAGCGGCTTCACGAGCCGGTCGGCAAGCAGGATCAGTACATCGCCGCGTACGGTGGCGTGACCTGTTTCGACTTTCATCCCGACGGCTCGGTCTCCGCGCAACCGCTGGCGATCGGCATGGACACGCTTTTCGAGCTGGAGGACAACCTCCTCCTCTTCTTCACCGGCTTTTCGCGCAGTGCCGGCAGCCTGCTGCAGGATCAGAAAACCCGCTCCGATGCCGCCGATCCGGAGATGATCGAGAACCTGCATTACGTCAAAGACCTCGGGTACCGGAGCCAGCGCGCTCTCGAAGCCGGACGGTGCCATGAATTCGGCGAGTTGCTGCACGAACACTGGGAGCACAAGAAGCGGCGGTCGCGCGGCATGAGCAACCCGAAGATCGACGAGTGGTACGAGCTCGGGCGGCAGAATGGCGCCATCGGCGGAAAGCTGGTCGGCGCGGGCGGCGGCGGCTTCCTGATGTTCTACGCCGAAGACCGCAAAGGTTTGCGGCAGGCGATGCGAGATTCAGGGCTGGAGGAAGTGCGGTTCCGTTTCGATTTCGAAGGGACCAAGGTGCTCATGTCGTAAGTGCGGGAGTCGGGGGTCGGAGATCGCAGTCGGAGAGTCATCCCGCCTACGACCGCCGACCGCCGACTCCCGCAGTTACAATGCGTCCTTCGTTCATGAGCTACACACAACAACATCTCCAGGAAGCGTCGGCGATCATTGCAACGCTCGATGTCGAATCGATCGAGCGGACCGCCGTCCTCCTCTCCGCGCTTCGCGAGCGGCACGGCCGCCTTTTCCTCCTCGGCGTCGGCGGCAGCGCGGCCAATTGCTCCCACGCGGTCAATGACTTCCGGAAGATCTGCGGCATCGAGGCGTATGCGCCCACCGACAACGTCAGCGAGCTGACGGCACGCACGAACGACGAGGGATGGCCCTCGGTTTTTATCGAGTGGCTCAAGGTCAGCCGGCTCAGCCCGGACGATCTGCTCTTCATCCTATCGGTCGGCGGGGGCAACCGCGAGAAGAACGTGAGCCCCAACCTTGTTGCCGCCCTCGAATACGGAAAAGAGGTCGGGGCGAAGATCTGCGGCATCGTCGGGCGCGACGGAGGCTATACGGCCACGGTCGCCGATGCCTGCGTCATCATCCCCACCGTTAATCCGCAGAACGTCACGCCGCACACGGAAGCGTTTCAGGCCGTGGTGTGGCACCTGCTGGTGTCGCATCCGATCCTGAAAGTGTCCGAGACGAAGTGGGAATCGACCAGGTGAGCAAGGCAGGCTTTCGTCTCATCGTCGTCACCAACCAGCCTGACGTCGCACGTGGTGCGCAGACGCGGGAAACGATCGAGGCAATGCACGAACGGCTGGCCTCCTCGCTGGCCGTCGACGAGATTGTGACCTGCTATCACGACGGCGATGCCTGCGATTGCCGGAAGCCGAAGCCGGGCGCTTTGCTCGATGCGGCGCGCCGGCATGGCCTGGAGCTGGAGCGCTCGTTCATGGTGGGCGACCGCTGGCGCGACATCGAAGCGGGGCAGCGAGCAGGGTGCCGCTGTCTCTTCGTCGATCACGGTTACCGCGAGCAGCAGCCGGCCGGGCCGTTTGTCCGCGTCGCCTCGCTGGCCGCGGCGGCGGAATGGATTCTCGAGAACCAATGATGAAACGAGTCGAAGAGCTGACAGTCAGGATTTTTGCCGACGGCGCCGAGAAGGCCGGGATGCTTGAGATGTACGCCAAGCCGTACATCAAAGGCTTCACCACGAACCCGACGCTGATGCACAAGGCGGGGCTCACCGATTACCGCGCCTTCGCCCACGAGATCCTCGAGGCCATTCCCGACCGGCCGATCTCCTTCGAAGTCTTCTCCGACGAGTTCGGCGAGATGGAGCGGCAGGCGCGCGAGATCTCTACGTGGGGTGACAACGTTTACGTCAAGATCCCGGTGACGAACACGCGCCGTGAGCCGGCCTATGACCTGGTGCGGAGGTTGTCCAAAGAGGGCATCAAGCTGAACATCACCGCAATCATGACGGTCGATCAGGTTCGCCATATCGTCGAGGCCGTGAAAGGAGGTGCGCCGTCGTGTATCTCCGTCTTCGCCGGCCGGATCGCGGACACCGGACGCGATCCTGTCCCGATCATGGCCGAATGCGTCGACATCCTGAAGGCGGCTCCCGCCGCGGAATTGATCTGGGCCAGTCCGCGGGAGTTGCTCAACATCATGCAGGCCGACGCCATCGGCTGCCACATCATCACTGTGACGAACGACATCCTCAAGAAGCTGACGCTTGTCGGCAAAGACCTGTCCGATTACTCGCTCGACACGGTGAAGATGTTCTTCGATGACGGAAGGAAGGCTGGTTTCACGCTTTGATCTTTGTCACCGGGGCCGCCGGCTTCATCGGTTTTCACGTTGCGAAACGCCTCCTCGAACGGGGCGAGGGCGTGGCCGGGATCGATAATCTGAACGATTACTACGATCCCGCTCTGAAGCATGCCCGGCTGGAACGGCTGCGGCAATTCGAGCGATTCGAGTTCGTCCGCGTCGACATCAGCGATGCCGCCGCCGTCGCGGCTCTGTTCGAGCGTTACAAACCGAGCCGTGTCGTTCACCTTGCGGCACAGGCTGGTGTGCGCTATTCGCTCACCCATCCACACGCGTACACCCAGAGCAACATCACCGGTTTTCTCACAATCCTCGAAGGATGCCGGCATCACGGAGTCGAGCATCTCGTGTACGCCTCGTCGAGCTCGGTCTATGGCGCAAACACGAAGCAGCCCTTTTCCGAGCACGACAACGTCGATCATCCCGTGTCGCTCTACGCGGCGACAAAAAAGGCCAACGAGCTGATGGCGCACACGTATGCGCACCTGTTCGGCGTCGCCTCGACCGGCCTGCGGTTCTTCACCGTGTATGGACCGTGGGGCCGTCCGGACATGGCGCTGTTCCGCTTCACGCGGGGGATCCTGGCGGGTGAGGTGACTTCACGTACATCGACGATATCGTCGAAGGCGTCATCCTCGTTCTCGATCAGCGCGCCGAGGCCGATCCGAAGTGGACGGGCGCCGATCCCGATCCGGCCCGCAGCTATGCGCCGTATCGCATCTTCAACATCGGCAACAACAGGCCCGTGCTCCTCCTCGACTACATTGCCGCACTGGAGCGTTGTCTCGGCAGAAAGGCGGAGCTCGATCTCCTGCCGATGCAGCCCGGTGATGTTCTCTCGACGCAGGCCGACGTGAGCGAACTGGAAACGGCGGTCGGCTTCCGTCCATCGACGACCATCGACGAAGGGATTGCGCAATTCGTAAAGTGGTACAAAGGCTACTTCGAGGTGGCATGACGACCGTGGCTGACATTCAGACGTTGGAAGGGTTGCTGGAGGCGATCCGTACGCGCAATGCGCGCGTCGGCGTGATCGGCCTCGGATATGTCGGCCTTCCCCTCGTGCTCCTGTTCGAACAGGAGGGCTTCCCGGTGATCGGCTTCGACGTCGATACCAGCAAGGCTGCCGCCCTCAATCGCGGCGAGTCCTACATCAAGCACATCGGTGTCGACCGCATCCGGAAGGCATTCGACAAGGACCGCGTCATCGCCACGACGAACTTCGATCGCCTGGCCGAGTGCGACGCCATCATCATCTGTGTCCCGACGCCGCTCGGCACACATCGCGAGCCGGACCTCAAGTACATCCGCATGACAGCGGAGGCCATCACGGAGCGGCTTCGGCTGGGGCAGTTGATCGTGCTCGAATCGACGACCTATCCGGGCACGACGCGCGAGGAGCTGCTGACGCGGTGCGAAGCAAAAGGCCTGGTCTGTGGCCGCGACTACTTCCTGGCCTTCTCGCCGGAGCGCGAAGATCCAGGCAACGAGCACTTCAACACCAAGACCATTCCCAAGATCGTCGGAGCGATCGACGAGCCGTCGCTTCGCGCCGCACAGGCGCTGTACGGATCGGTGATCGACCGCGTGGTCACGGTGTCGACGACCGAGGTCGCTGAGTCGGCGAAGCTGCTCGAGAACATCTTCCGCGCGGTGAACATCGCGCTGGTCAACGAAATGAAGGTCGTTTTCGACCGCATGGGAATCGATATCTGGGAAGTGATCGACGCGGCGAAGACGAAGCCGTTCGGCTTCATGCCGTTCTATCCCGGACCAGGGCTGGGCGGTCATTGCATCCCTCTCGATCCTTTCTATCTGACGTGGAAGGCTGCCGAGTATGGGACGTGGGCGCGCTTCATCGAGCTGGCCGGGGAGATCAACACGTCGATGCCGCGATATGTCATCGACCGCACGGTCGAAGCGGTGAACGGGATCGGCAGGAGCATCGTCGGCGCGAAGGTGCTCGTACTGGGACTCTCGTACAAGGCGGATATCGACGACGACCGTGAATCGCCGTCCTTCGAGCTCATCGAGTTGCTGCAGGAACGCGGTGCCGCCGTCTCGTACTGCGATCCCTACGTACCCGTGGCCCGACGCGGACGCAAGCACGATATCAATCTCAGCTCCGTGCCTTGCACGCCGGAGGAGCTCGCAAACTACGACGCCGTGCTGATCTCGACGGCTCACTCGCAGTTCGGCGATGCAACTCTCTACAAGTCGGTAAAGCTGGTCATCGATACGCGAAACATCGTCCCGCGCAATGCCGGCATCAACGTCGTTCGCGCCTGAGGTTAACGATCGTGCCGGCCAGCTCACGTCGAACGGCACTCATCACCGGAATCACCGGACAGGATGGTTCGTATCTGGCCGAGCTTCTGATTTCCAAGGGCTACGAGGTGCATGGCATCATCCGCCGCTCCTCGTCCTTCAACACCGGCCGGATCGAATCGATCTACCAGGATCCGCAGGAAAAAGAGCGGCGGCTCATCCTCCATTACGGCGATCTGAACGACAGCTCGTCGTTGAACCGCATTCTGCGCATCGTCAATCCCGACGAGATCTACAACCTCGGCGCCCAGAGTCACGTCAAGGTTTCGTTCGATACGCCGGAGTATACCGGCGACGTGACCGGTCTCGGCGCCACGCGGCTGCTCGAGGCAATTCGCGAGCTTCAGATCCGGCCGCGCATCTATCAGGCGTCGTCGTCGGAAATGTTCGGCAAAGTGATGGAGACGCCGCAGAACGAGCGGACGCCGTTCTACCCGCGCAGCCCGTATGGCGCGGCGAAAGTCTACGCATTCTGGATGACGGTGAACTACCGCGAGGCGTACGGCCTCTTCGCCGTCAACGGCATTCTGTTCAACCACGAGTCGCCGCGGCGGGGCGAGACCTTCGTCTCACGCAAGGTGACGCGCGCCGTCAGCCAGATCAAACACGGTCAGCAGGATCGCCTCTACCTCGGCAATCTGGATGCGGCTCGCGACTGGGGCTATGCAAAGGATTACGTCGAGGCCATGTGGCTCATGCTGCAGCAGGACGAGCCGGAAGACTTCGTCATCGCCACCGGGAAGAAGCACACGGTGCGCGACCTTTGTGCGCTGGCGTTTCGACGTGCCGGCATCGATCTCGAGTGGCGCGGCTCCGGATTCGAGGAGAAGGGTTTCGAACGCGGCAGCGGCCGCGTGCTCGTCGAGATCGACCCGCGCTATATCCGTCCGACGGAGGTCGATCTTCTCCTCGGCGACGCCTCGAAAGCGAAGGGCAGACTCGGCTGGACTCCGGCGACGTCGTTCGGGGAGTTGGTCCATCTCATGGTCGACTCCGATCTCGCGCTCGCGGCGGACGAGGCGCTGTTGAGGAAACGCGGATGAGTGGCTTCTGGCCGGGCCGCCGCGTGTTGCTCACCGGCGGTAACGGTTTTCTCGGCAGCGTCATACGCGGGAGAATCGCCGGCCGGCAACCGGCCGCGCTTTTCACGCCGTCCCGCAATGACCTCGATCTTCGCGACGCGGCCGCGGTTCGCGGGTGGCTGCAGGAATACCGGCCGAACCTCATCATCCACGCGGCAGGTGTCGTCGGAGGCATCGGCGCGAACAGCAGGCATCCCGGTCTGTACTTCTACGAGAACGCGGTCATGGGTATCCACCTCATCGAAGAGGCGCGGCTGGCGGGCGTGGAGAAATTCGTTTGCCTCGGTACCGTCTGCGCCTACCCGAAATTTGCGCCGGTCCCGTTTCGTGAAGACGACCTCTGGAACGGGTATCCCGAGGAGACGAACGCGCCGTACGGTGTGGCAAAGAAAGCACTGCTCGTCCAACTGCAGGCGTATCGCGACGAGTACGGCTTCAACGGCATCTTTCTGCTTCCGGTCAACTTGTACGGACCGCGCGACAACTTCGACCTCCAGGCAAGCCACGTCATTCCGGCAATGATCCGCAAGTTCCTCGAAGCACGTGATCGTGGCGAGACCTCGGTCACGCTATGGGGCGATGGATCGCCGACGCGCGAGTTTCTCTACGTCGAGGATGCCGCCGAGGGCATCGTCGTCGCCGCGGAGAAGTACGACAAACGGGAACCGGTGAACCTCGGCTCCGGCGAGGAGATTGCCATCCGCGATCTCGCGCGGACGATCGCAGGGAGGATCGGATTCCGCGGCGAGATCGTCTGGGATACGACGAAGGCGAACGGCCAGCCCCGGCGCAAGCTCGACGTCTCGCGCGCGGCCGCCGAGTTCGGCTTCCACGCGAGAACGTCGATGGAAGAAGGCCTGACGAAGACGATTGCCTGGTACGAGCGCGATTCGCTGATGAAGTGATCAGCGTCTATCATCCCTCTCATGTGCGGGATCGCGGGAATCTGGAGACGGCGGGGAAGGGGCGCGGATGTGACAGTGCAACGGATGTCGCTGCGTCTCATTCATCGCGGACCTGACGACTCCGGTGTCTGGCACGATCCCGCGGCCGGCGTCGCTCTCGGCTTCCGCCGCCTCTCCATCATCGACACCAGTCCGGCCGGTCATCAGCCGATGCAGTCGGCGAGCGGCCGCTTCACCATGGTCTTCAATGGCGAGGCCTACAACTTCGAGTCGATCCGCCGCGAGCTGACGGCGAGCGGCAACGCCCCGCCGTGGCGCGGACACTCCGACACGGAAGTGCTGCTGGCGGCATTCGAAGCGTGGGGGCTTGAACGAGCGGTGCAGCGTGTCGTGGGCATGTTCGGCTTCGCCTTGTGGGATGCGCACGACCGGAAGCTGCACCTCGTGCGCGACCGCATGGGCGTCAAGCCGCTCTACTTCGCGCCGGCGCCGAGCGCGCTCCTCTTCGGATCCGAATTGAAGGCCATGACCGTCGCCGAGGAGTTCCCGCATGCGGTGAACCGCGACGCGCTCGGGTTGTACATGAAGTACGCGTACGTTCCGACGCCGTACACAATCTACGAGAACGTCTGGAAAGTGCGGCCGGGCACGATTGTCACCATCGATGCGGATGGTGCGTACAACGAGCGCGAGTACTGGTCGTTGCGGGACGTCATCACGCGCGCGACGGCCGACCGGTTCACCGGCAACGACGAGGAAGCGACGGACGAGCTGGAACGCATCGTGACCGAGTCGGTCAAGCTTCGGATGATCTCCGACGTGCCGCTCGGAGTCTTCCTCTCGGGCGGGGTGGACTCGTCGCTGGTCGCCTCGGTCATGCAGGCGCAGAGCAGCACGCCCGTGAAGACATTCACCATCGGCTTTCGCGAAGCGGAGTACGACGAAGCGAAGTACGCGGCCGCCGTAGCCAAGCATCTTGGTACGGACCACACCGAGCTGTACGTCATGCCGTCCGACGCGCAGGACGTCATCCCCAGGCTTCCCGACATCTACGACGAGCCGTTCGCCGACTCCTCGCAGATTCCGACCTTACTCGTTTCCCGGCTGGCACGGCAGCAGGTAACGGTGAGTCTTTCCGGCGATGGCGGCGACGAGTTCTTCGGCGGCTATCACCGTTACTTCCTCGGCCGGAAGCTGTGGGACAAAGTCGATCGTCTGCCGCGAATCACGCGGCCGCTTGCCAGCGCGGCACTGCGCGCGGTGCCGATGGGTGCGTGGAACACGCTGCTCTCCCCGCGGCGCCGCTTCGTGCCGCGAGTCCTGCGCCGCGAGCGCGCGGGGGAGCGCATTCACAAGCTGGCCCGCGCCATGACGTCGCGCGATCCTGACTGGCTCTACTACGAGGTCAGCTCGCAGTGGAGCGATGTCGTCGAGGGAGCGCGCGACCTTCCGGTCGGTATCACCACACCCGCTTCCTGGCCGCGCATCGACGATTACACGGAACGGATGATGTACTTCGATCAGATCTCGTACCTGCCGGACGACATCCTGGTGAAGGTCGACCGCGCCAGCATGGCCGTGAGCCTGGAGGCCCGGGAACCGCTGCTCGATCACCGGCTGATCGAGTTCGCCTGGCGTCTGCCGCTCGGCATGAAGCTGCGCAACGGAAAAGGGAAGTGGATTCTGAAGAAGCTGCTCTCGCGCTACGTGCCGGAGCACCTCATCGAGCGGCCGAAGATGGGCTTCGGTATCCCGATCGATCACTGGCTGCGTGGCTCGCTCCGCGACTGGGCTGAGTCGCTGCTCGATGAGCGCCGGCTACGCCAGGAAGGCTTCTTCCGCGTTCCGGCGGTCCGAGGAAAGTGGACCGAGCATCTGGCCGGCGCCGGCGAGTGGCAGCAGTATGTCTGGACGGTGCTGATGTTCCAGGCCTGGCTCGACGCGCGCCGGCGTGATGGCGCGCTGGCGGTCAGTGAGCCGCAGCCCGAGGTCGTTACTCCCCTCGTTTCCGCGGGATGACGGGTGTGGCTGATTGGCACCCGTGATCCTCGACGTGACCAGCTACTTCCGGTAGATGTTCCAGACCTGGCTCGACGCGCGCCTCCGCGATGGAGCGCGCTGTCGGTCAGCGGGTCGTTGCCCGGCGCCGCGGTTCCCCTTGCTTCAGCGAGATGACGAGAACCTGCCCGTCGGGCGCGGTGAACATCATCGGCATGCGCTCGCGGGGAAGCGTCGCGAAGTGCGTCATCGCGCCGTCCATGCCGTCGAACTGACGCAGTTCGAACGGATCGTTGCCGACGTCGATGGCAGAGCCCGTGGCCATGCGGCGCAGGACGAGCCAGTGAGAATCGTAAAGACCGACCGGGACTGCGATCACCTGGGGATCGCCCGCGGCATGCATCAGCTCGATCGATGCACAGTTCCAGTCGTCGCAGGTCTTAACAACCCAGAGATGCGTGAGGGGGACGCAGGGACAGTCCGCCGACAGAGGGGCGGCAACGAACACACTGAAGAGAAGCGTGCAGAGGATCGTCGAGCGCATGAGATGTCTCCTGGGGCGGTGGTGCTTGAAACCTTTATGCCACTTGCAAGATGGCTTCGATTATGAATTACTCAAAGCCCAATTGAGGGACTCATGCATTCGGACGCTCGCCATCGACTCGCTTTTTTTATCACACTCGCGTTTCTCACCCCTGCCGCGTTTGCTGCTTCGTTCGTCGTTCCGTCCGACCGCGATCTGATCCGTCGTGCCCAGGCGATTGTGATCGCCACGCCGCTCGCCTCCTATACGCAGATCAATGACGAAGGCGGAATCGAGACCGTCACCCCCATCCGCATCGAAGAGGCGTTGAAGGGCGAAGGCCTCGGCGACTCGCTCGCTATCGTCGAGCCGGGCGGCGAATACGACGGCCGCGTCACGGTCATCTCCGGCGTTCCGCGCTTCACCACCAGTGAGCGCACGCTTCTCTTCCTCATGCGTACGGGGAGAGACCGCTGGGCGGTGGCGGAGCTCGTGCTGGGCAAGTTCACCTTCCGGCGCGACGAAACCCTGCTGCTACGCGACACGAACGAAATCACCGGCTGGGATCCGGACCTCACGCCTCACGTCGAGTACCCCAGGGATACGACACGGTTCCTCTCGTTCATTCGCGTCGAAAGCCGCGGCGGTATGGGAAAGGAAGACTACTTCGTCCCCGATACGGCGGCCGGGAAAGAGCGACCGAAGATCGCAACGTCACTGCGGCCGGTGCCGGACGTCGCGCCGTTCACGGCGACCTCCTACACCCTCCTCATCAGTGGCTCCCGCGGTGGCCGGTGGGCGGGATTTCCGAGCCCGGTGACGTTCTTCAGCGGCACGACCCAGGAGCCGGGAGCACCGGGTGGCGGCAGCGTAGCGATCACCACCGCATTCACGTCGTGGAACAACGACTGCCTGTCGAATGTGAACTACGTCTACGGCGGAACCGACAACGGCACGCATACGCAAGGCCTGCACGGCACCGACGGCGCCAACACGATCCTCTTCGAGCGCGACCTCAGCTCCTTCGGCGTGTCTCCGTTCACCTGCTCGTCGAACGGATTCAGCGGAACGCTCGGTATCGGCGGCATCACGCTGGCGTCGGGTACGAACATGGTCGGCAGTGAGACGTTCGCCACGACGCAGGAGGGCGACATCGAGATGAATCAGGGCATCGCCAACTGCACGCTGCTCTTCAACAGCGGCGATTGGAACAGCGCCGTGACGCACGAATTCGGACACACGCTCGGCTTCCGGCACTCCGACCAGACGCGCGACAGCGCCGCTGCCTGCACGACCGATCCCTCGCTCGAGTGCTCGAATCAGGCGATCATGAAGTCCTTCATCTCCACGGGGCTCAACGCCGCGCTGCAGGCGTGGGACCAGCACGCCGTCCAGGCGGTCTATCCCGGCAATGTGTGTGCGCCGGGTTGCACGGCGCCGGCGATCACATCGCAGCCCCAGTCGGGTACGATCCGGAGCGGGAGTGGTGCCACGCTCCGTGTGGTCGCGACCGGAACATCACCAGCGTTTCAATGGTTCATCGGCGCATCCGGTGTTACGTCGAATCCGATCAACGGCGCGGTGGGGCCGTCGGTCGATGTGACTCCCGGACAGACGACAAACTTCTGGGTGCGGGTGACTAACTCATGCGGCATGGTTGACAGCATCACGGCGACCGTAACGGTCATCGGCCCGGCGCCCGCGGCAGGCGTATTCCTGGTTAGTCCCTGCCGGATTCTCGATACGCGAGGCGGGGGAGCAATTCCATCGAACAGTTCCATAAATCTCGCCGTCACGGGGGTTTGTGGCGTGGCAAGCGGCGCCACGGCGCTCGCGATCAATGTGACGGTAACGGCGCCTGGATCGGCAGGTTTCGCGTCGGTCTATCCTGGTCCGGCCTTTACCACGCGGCCGAACGTCAGCACGATCAACTTCCCGGCGGGCCGCACGCTAGCGAACAACGCCCGCGTTGCGCTCGGCGCCGACGGGACTCTCAACATTTTCAACGCCGCCTCCGCGCCGCTTGATATACTTATCGACATTCAGGGGTACTTCAAATGAAGCAGACGATCCGACTCGCGCTATTGACTTTTGTGATTTCACTCTCCGCCACCGCTGTTTTCGCGCAGACAGGGCCTTTCTCGTTCTTCGCCATTACACCGTGCCGTGCGGTCGACACTCGCGGCGGCGCGCCGCTTGGATCGGGCCAGACGCGCAACTTCGCTATCCGCAACGTCTGCGGCGTGCCGTCGACCGCGGCGGCGGTCGCGATCAACGTGACCATCACAGGCGCGACCACGCAGAGCTTCCTCACGGTCTGGCCGACAGGTGGCGCGCGCCCGAATGTCTCGACGATCAACTTCACTTCTACCGATCAGTCGCTGGCAAACGGAGCAATCGTCGGCCTTGGTACGACTCCCACGGACCTTGCGGTCTTCAACTGCTGCGGCAACGTTCACGTGTTGATCGACGTCACAGGCTACTTCCAATGACGTCAGGGCTTGCAGACGCTGATCACGATCTCTGAGCCGAGCCACGGCAGGAGATGCCGCTCGACCGCGTAGACCGCTTCGGCCAGCCGCCGCGAGATCGCTGCGAGAAACGGAGCGATCACGAAGAACGTCCGTTTGTTGAGGACGACGAAGCCGGCCTTCTCCAGTTCGTGTGCCAGCCGGTTCACGTCGAAACGGTTGATGTGCTGCTCGAGGTAGTTGACCGGGCCTTTCTTGCTGATGATCCATTCGATTGGCGGCCAAAGGCTTCGGTAGTTCGGAGTGGTGAGAACGAGCGTGCCGCCGCTCTTCAGCAACCGGAAGATCGATTGAAGAAACTGCTCCGCTTCGGCGGCGGGAAGATGCTCGATCACCTCGATGCTGACGATTGCGTCAAACTGTTCGCCGCCTTTGAATGAGCCGACGTTGACGGCTTCGAACGACAGGCAGTCGCTGGCGTACGTCCGGCGCGCGTATGCGATTTGTGGCTCCGCGAGATCGATTCCGACGGCGGACCGATAACCAGTTGCGAAATGCGCGAGAAACGTTCCGGGGCCGCAGCCCATGTCGAGGATCGCGCCGCCCGCGGGCGGAATCAGATCGGCAACGGCGGCGAAGCGGTGGCGATGCCAGAACCACTGTACCCCTTTGCCGCGCGAATAGACTTCGTCATAGTAGCCAGGCGCGATGTCGTCGTAGAGCTCCGGCTTGAACTCGGAAGGGCGGGGCGCGGTCATGAACGGATGGTCTTCTTCAACAAGCGGAGCAGGAAGAGATTGAGTGCGCCAATATAGATCTCGCGGCTGCGCAGTTTCGACGCGCCCATCGTGCGGTCGTAGAAAACGATCGGCGATTCGGCGATTTTCGCCCCCGTCGCGTGCGCGCGGTAAAGCAGCTCGACCAGAAACGAGTAGCCGGTTGATTTCATACTCTTCAGCTGCAGGCGCTCGATCGTGCCGCGGCGATACAGGCGGTAGCCCGAGGTCAGATCATGCGCCGGAATGCGCAGCAGCTTCGCTGCATATTTGTTCGCCAGCCAGCTTAGAAGGACGCGGCGGATCTGCCAGTTGATCGTACCGCCATCGCGAATGTAGCGCGATCCGATGACGACGTCGGCGCTCTCGATCATCGTCAGCATCAGCGGCAGATAAGCGGGGTCGTGACTGAGGTCGGCGTCCATGGTGCCGATGATCTGGAATTGCTTTTCGAGCCCGGTGGAGATGCCCGCCAGGTAGGCGCGGCCGAGCCCTTTTTCTCCCGTGCGGCGGAGAAGAAGAAGGTTCGGATATTTCTGCTGCAGGCCTTCGACGATGTCGGCCGTGCCGTCGGGCGAATGATCGTCGACGACGAGCAGATGAACGTTCTGAACGTACGTGAAGAAGCGCTCGATGAGCTCGCCGATGTTGGAGCTCTCATTGAATGTCGGCACCACAAGCAGCGTCGGCTCCGTTGCGACGTAAATCGACACCTGCGGGCGCGCGCGGCTGTCGAACAAGGGCGGAATGATCTCCTTCATGGAAAATGGCCGGGGATGTTAGAACGCGATTCGGACATCACGACTCGGCGGTGACGGCCGTCGCCTGTCCCTTCCGCGTCAGTTCCAGGTCTGTTCGCACCATCTGTCGGATGAGGTCACGGAATGAACAGCTCGGCGCCCATCCTAGGACGCGGCGGGCCTTGGTCGAGTTACCGATGAGAAGGTCGACTTCGGCGGGACGGACGAAACGCTCGTCAACCGTCACGTACTGACGATAATCGAGGTCGAGATCTTCGAAGGCGATTTCGCAGAATTCGCGCACCGTATGCGTCTCGCCCGTAGCCACCACGTAGTCGTCAGGCTCGTCCTGCTGCAACATCAGATGCATGGCCTTGACGTAGTCGCCGGCGTAGCCCCAGTCGCGTTGCGCTTCGAGATTGCCGAGACGCAGCTCGTCCGCCTGGCCGGCCTTGATTCGCGCCGCGGTGCTGGTGATTTTGCGCGTGACGAACTCAAAGCCCCGGCGCGGTCCCTCGTGATTGAAGAGGATGCCGCTGCTAGTGAACATCCCATAGGACTCGCGGTAGTTGCGGGTGAGGTCGAATCCCGCGACCTTACTGATTCCATAAGGACTGCGGGGGTGAAACGGCGTCGTCTCCGTTTGCGGGACTTCGCGCACCTTGCCGAACATCTCGCTCGATCCGGCGAAATAGAACCGGCAATTCGGACGCAGCTCGCGAAGAGCGGCCAGCATGTAATGCGTGCCGTTGATGTTCGTGTTCATCGTGGAGAAGCCATCGGCGAAACTCTCGGCGACGAAGCTCTGAGCGGCCAGGTGGTAGCACTCGTCGAAATCGTGGCGGCTGACGACGTTGAAGATGCTCGGGTAACTCTCGAGGCTCGCCGCATGGAGGATCAGGCGATCAACGACATGCGCGATGCGGCTGAAGCGGAGCTCCGGCGTCTCGAGCGCGACGCGGCGCACCATCCCGTGCACTTCGTAGCCCAGGCTCAGAAGGTGCTCGGCGAGATAGCTTCCGTCCTGGCCGGTGATGCCGGTGATGAGTGCCCGTTTCGTCATAAAAATAAGAAGGAGAGGCATGATAGCGCAGGCGTGAGCGGCAACCAACGGCCTCACGGGCGTTCTCACCTCCATGCTTTAATGCGCACGTTGCGACATCCAGCCCATTCATGAGGAAGACTGCCAGTGAAACCTGAACGCGCGCGGTGGACGTGGTGGCTCTCGGTCGTTTTCACCGCGCTGTATATCCTCCTTCCAGGTCCGTTGCGCTCGCCGTTCTCGGGCGTGCCGCTGTCGTCGAAGGCAACGGCGCTTTTCGTGGCGCTCCTCATCGTAGCGATCTTCACGGCCATGTTCCGGCCGCATCGCGCCATGCGGATGCTTTGGCCTGCGGCGCTGTTGCTGCTGCTCATCGCCAAGCTGTTGCTCGCGCCCGCGTTGGTCATGAGCGGATGGCGCGGCGTCTACAGCACCGCCACGCGCAGCGGCGGCGCCTACTTGCCAATGAAAACGCAGTGGTTCCAGAACCACGGCGCGGCATCGCAGGCATACCGCATCGATCGCGTCATCGATTTTGACGGCGTGACTTTCGGCCTCTCATTTCTCAACGAAGCTCCGTCGCCGCCGCTGGACTCGGGAACGGGACCGCGGGACGTGAGCCAGCCGCTCATCGTGCATTGGAATGGATACGCGTACGCCGCTGGAGAGCGGCCTCTGGCGATGTCGGTCTCCGGAAATGGTCGCGTCGTCGTCGACGTCGATGGCAAACGTGCGCTCGATTTGTGGAATCCGGCCAATGCGGCGGTGAACGTTACGCTGGCACCCGGCCAACATGCTGTCTCGATCGTCTACGTCAAACCGGTCGGAATGGCGCCGCGCGCCCGGATCGAGACCGGTGAGGCGGTTACGATTGCACCGGTCGACCCACAACGGATGCGCGCGAGCATTCGCGCGGACCGCACCATCAACATCCTCGGGTTGCTGACGCTCCTCCTTCTCTTTGCGGCATGGGTCGACGCGTACAGTCCCTTGCGCATTCTGTTTCTCGACGAACTATGGGCGAGACCTGACAAGGTGATGGTCATTGCTCTGGCCGCGTTCTTCCTCATGCGCGGACTGGAAATCAGCATTCCGCTGCGGCACGCGACCGTCGAAGTCCGCGTCGGCGATGACCCGCTCGCGTACGAAGGTTACGCGCGATGGATCGCGCGGAATGGCTTGATGATGCTCGACGATTCAGGAAAAGGCACGCCGTACTTTTTCTACCCGCTCTATTCGTACGGCCTCGCTGCAGCTCACATCCTGTTCGGAGACGACTTCAGCACGGTCAACCTATTCAACTATCTCTGCATCACCGCCGCGGTGTTGTTGGTATGGGCCATCCTTCGCGACCATCTGAGTCGGATGGCGCTCGCTTGCCTGCTTCTTTTCATCGTCGCGCCGTTCGCTGCCGCGCACCTCGGGTGGTACGCGACCAGCGGCTTCAGCGACAACCTTTTCGTTCCCATGGTTCTGGCCATGCTGCTCATTTGCATGAAGGCCTTCGAGCGGCGAAGCGTGGGCTGGCTGTTCGCCACGGGACTGACCACCGCGCTGGCGGCGGCCGCTCGCGCATCGCTCATGACCCACCTCGCGTTCGTTTGCGCCGCCGTTTTGATCTACACAGGCTTCGGACCGCTGGAACGCCGGCTGCGCGGATGCGCCGCCTTTGTTTCGGGCTTCGTCGTCGCTCTGGCGCCGTTCACCATTCGCAACTGGTTGGTCTCGAAGAAACTCGTGCTGCTCGTCTTCTCGATCGTGGAGATTCCGCACTTTCTGTTCCTGGAGGAGCGCGAGCCGTCGTTCCTGGTGAACGGCCGATTTCCGACTTTCACGGAGTCGATGGGGCAGTTCGTGCACATCTACATGAGCGATCCGATTCACTACACATGGATCGAGCTCAGGAAGATTCTCTTCACTCTCGGAGTCACATCGCTCGGACCCTCCGGTATCAACGCTCCGATGTATCTGATCATCTTCCCGATCCTGTTCGTGTTCGCGTTGTGGCTGCGCCAGGTTCCGCGGCCGGTTGCGGCCACGCTGCTGGCGTTCTGCGCGTCGCACATGCTCGCGATGGTCATGGCCTCGCCATGGACGTACGGCTACAAGACGATGTTGCCGTTCATTCTGGCGACGATGATCGGATCGGCGTTTCTGCTTCGGCACCTGCGCGCGATGGCATCTGTGCCGTTGGCGGTCGCGACACCGTTGCCGGCGAGGCCTTCCGTGACCGTCATTGTCACCGGCGCGCACGCGGCAGAACGGGTCGACGCGATCAAAGCGGCGTCCATCGCCGACGAGATCCTCATTGATGAATCCGCGGAGTATGGCGCCGCTGTGCAGCGCTCCCTTCCCGCTGCGAAAGGCGACCTCATCGCGGTAGTGCCCAGCGATCCCGCGTACGCACCGGGCGAGATCCGGCGGCTGATCGCCTTCGGCAACGACTTCGACGCCGTGTTCGGCGACCGGCAGAGCGAAATGTGGCTGGCGTCACTGCGTGTGAGCGGCGCGTTGGCGAAGTGGGTCGGATCACTCTTTGATTCAAAGCACACTCTGAACGACGTCGGATCGAGGATGTGGGTAATGCGGCGCGATGCGCTCGAAGAAGTTCGCGCCGCGTTTCGCGAACAAGGAAACGAGCTACCGCTCGAAGCCTTGATCCTGGTACTGGGCCGCGGTTTCCGTATCATGCAGGTGCCGATCAGTTACAGGCCAGAGTTGCCGGATCGTTCATTCTCATGGCTGTTGCCGAGTCTGCGAGTGATCACCTCGCGTGCACGAGAGCGCAAAGCATAAAAAAGCCGCCCCACCAGGAGGTGGGGCGGCTGTATACCTGATCGATTCGAGCGGTTACTGCAGTCCAGGAACGGCGTTACCGGTAAACGTGCCGTTCGCCGAGTTCAGGTTGAGCACGTTGTTCTGGAACGTCTCCAGCGTGCCGCCGGCTGCATGATCGAGGCCCGTGCCGTTGCCCGTGATGGTCGTGGCGGAGACCCGGATGAACGCGTTGCCGCCTGAAGTCTTCAAGCCGGCACCGGTGTTGCCCGAGACCTGCGCGTTCGCAACGATGACGACGGTGCCTGCGCCGGTCGCGGCGAACGATACCACGCCGTCGCCGAAGTTGCCCGAGACCCTGCTCTCATAGATGTTGACGTTGGACTTGTCTTCCGCGCGCACGCCCACCGTACTCGTGGTGATCACACAATCATGAATGGTGGCGCGGGCGGCGGTTGCGGCGGCTTGCGGCTTCACGAGGACGCCCTGGGCCGTCTGTGAGATCGAAGTGTGGCGGACGATGAGCTGTCCGGTACCGGTGTCGTTCTCAAAGTCGATGCCAGCCGCAGAGTAGTTGTGAATGTAGCAATCCTCGACCAGCAGCGAGTCGCCCGCGAGGAAGCGAATGCCGTTAACGCCCAGCGTCACGCCGCTCCCGTCGATCAGAATGTTGCGCAGAATGACGTTCCGGCCGGTACCCGACGTGATGTTGACGATGATGCCGTTGGTGCCGGACGACAGAGTGCTGGCCAGCGTGCCGTTGCCTTCGAGCACGATCGGCTTGGTGATCGTGAGGGCTCCGAACCCACCCGGATCCAATGCATCGATGATTCCGCCGCTGGCGGTCTTCGAGATTGCTCCTGCCCACGTCTTGCAGGGCGCCGTGCGGCTGCACGGGTTGACGTCGTCACCCACGCCGGAAACCCATGTACGGGTTGCCTGAGCGTGTGCGGCACTCGCCCCAACGGTTAATGCAATCGCTAGAAAAATTGAGCGCGACCGGACTTTGGTCATGACTTCTCCTCCTAAGTTGTTTGTTACGAGAATACGGGAAATTTCGGTGGATTATGCCTCAACCGCCGTGACGCAGGACACAAAATTGTCTTTTTTGCGGCGATGGGCCGGGCAATCTTCCCGTCCGAGTCACCGATTTTGGTGACGGAATCGGCCTTTCGTGGTCGCTGTTGTTCGCGTCCGTGACCGAGGCGGCAGATTCGAGCAAAGGCCGCCGGCCCGTCAGAATCCAGGCTGTTGCCCTGGCCACCTTTCCCATCGAAGCCGCGGCGACCCGATTCCGGATCGCTCAGTTCATGCCGGCCCTGGCGCAAACGGGCGTCGACATCACCTTACTCCCGTTCCTCAACGCTGCCGATTTCGAAGGACTCTACGATCGGAAGAGAATGGTTCGCACCGCGTTCCGTCTTCTCTTCGCACTCCTCCGGCGGATCATTCAGCTACCGCGCATCCTCACCGCGGACGTTCTCTTTGTGCAGCGGGAGGCAATGCTCGTCGGTCCGCCGCTGATCGAATGGTTGGCCACGCGTCTGGCTCGAGTTCCTCTCGTGCTCGATCTCGACGACGCTACCTGGATGCCGATGAGCAGCCCGGTGTACGGACGATGGATCGGGTTGCTGAAGTTCCCGAGTAAGACGAACTGGCTCATCCGAAACGCAAGGACAGTCCTCTGCGGGAATGAGACGATCGCGGCATATGTGCGCGCCATCGGGGTCGACGCCGTGGTATTGCCGACAATCGTCGACGCAGCCGTCTTTGCTCCGGCGGCGACGACCGCGCCCGAGGAGGCGCTGCCGGTGGTCGGCTGGATCGGGACGCATGGTACATGGCGGTACATGGAGTCGATACTTCCCACGCTCGAGACGGTGGCGCAGGCGGTACCTTTTCGGCTGCGGATCGTCGGCTCAGGACAGAGGGCGCTTTCGCTCCGCGGCATCGACATCGATCTGCTTCCGTGGAGGATTGATCGCGAAGTTCAGGACTTTCAGAGCCTCGACGTCGGCCTCTATCCGCTTCCGGACGATCGATGGGCCTGGGCGAAATCGGGACTGAAGGCGATCCAGTACCTCGCCTGTGGTGTCCCGTATGTCGCCAGTCCTGTCGGTGTCGTGAAAGAGATCGGCGAGCCGGGGATCACGCATTTCGAGGCTGTTACACCTGCTGAATGGTGCAGCGCGCTCGAGCAGCTGTTACGCGGTCGTGAAGAGCGGCGGCGGATGGGCGCCGCCGGCCGCCATCACATGATCGAGCACTATGCGGTGGGCGATTTCGCCAGGCGGATCAGGAACGTTCTTCGGGATGCCGCCGTGCCGGCGCCTGCCGAGGTTTGCGTGTGAGAGCGCTCCCGCCGCTGGCGAACCGTTTCGCGCGCGCGTTCGAAGTTCTCCCTCTCGTGGCCTTTCGCGGGCTGAACGGAGGGATGCCGCTTCTTCTGGGGTTGTACATCGGCCATCGCTGGGGCCTGACAGAGTTCGGGGCGTTCATCCTGGCCAGCTCGTTCGTCGCCATCGGTTTGGTGGTCATCGACTGGGGATGCACGCGCTGGCTGCCGCGCGAGCTCGCCTTGGCGGGGCTGCAGGAGAACGGTGGTTCCGGCGTAGCGACGGCGAACACGCTGCGCCTGATCCTCGCGGCGGTGCTGCTCTTTCTGACCGGACTGCTCTCCGCAACAGGACGTGTTCCCGCCGAGTCGGCGCGCTTCGCAATCGAGATGGGCATGTTGTATCCGATTTCGATCTTCAGCGTGAATGGCGTGAGCGACCGGATCGTATCTCGCGAGATCGCGGGCATCGGAGGGGCGGTGGCGTCAGGACTGGCGATCTTTGCGACCGGGGCGTGGAGCGTCATGTACGCCGGCTCAGGTCCGCACCTACTGGTGCTCGCGTACGTGACGGGAAAAGCAGTCGAAGCGCTTTTCCTCATGCGAGGACGAGCCGGGCTGTTTCGCCTCGGGCGCCATCACGTGCTGGCGACGGCGATCGCCCTCTGGCCCTTCAGCGTTCAGGCGATTCTCGCTATCATCTACGCTCGGCTCTCGGTCTTCATCGTCGAGCACTTCCGGCACGCCGACCTTGGTCTCGTCGGTGTCGCTACCGCATTTCAGAACGTTCTCATGCTTTTGCCTGTCTCGATCGGTCTGCTGACTTATCCGGTCTTCACGACGGCGGCTGTGAAGGGGCAATGGAAACAAATTCGGAACACTCTCATGACGGCTCTGGCCAGTTCGGTGGCCGGAGTTGCGGCGGGCGTGGCCATGCTGGCCGCTGGACGCGACAGCGTCTCCCGAATTCTCCACGTTGTGCCGTCGTCGATGCCATTCGTCATCGTTTTCGCCTCCATCGCCGCGTTGAGTACCGGAGCGGCGATGTCCGGGCTGTTGCTGCAGGCGTTGGGGAGGGAGCGCACGACGGCGAGACTCTCGTTCATCACACTTGCCGCCTCGCTGGTCGCTCAGTTCACTTTCGTGCAGTGGCTGGGGCTGTGGGGAGTGGCCGTGGGCATCGCCACGGCCGAACTGGTATCACTCGCCGTCTTCGGTACCGCGGCGTTTCGTGCATTTCGCGAGAAGCTGGGGTTCCAACAGGCGCACGCGGTCGACGTTCCCGCGCCGGAGTCCTTGCTGCATTGAGGACGGCGCGGCCGTTTCTTGACCGCCCTTTGTGCGCCACGTAGACTCGCTTGCCCCTCACCGATGTTCCTATCTCTGACGATCGTCGTCGTTCGTATTCTGCTCGCCGCCGTCGCCGGCTGGATCTTGTGGAAGGCGTGGTGTCGTATCGCGCGACGGGATTCCGCCGCCGGCCGGATCGTCGGAGTCGGGCTCATTCTCAGAGCTTTCTCCGCACAGGGTTTGTTCTGGGCGTCCTATCTCAGCCTTCCGATCGGCCGCCGAATGCAGGATGGCGATGGCTTCTGGAAGTTTGCCATCGATTCCAAAGTGTATTTCAGATACTCGCGGTCCCTGCTCGGAAAGGGTTTGCACGATCTCCTGCTCGCTGACCGCTCGCTTCCTTCGCCGGTCTACCTGCAGAGCCTCGCCGTCTTCCTCCTGCTCTTCGGTGTGGTCGTGTCGGTCGGTGCCCTGCTGAATCTCTTCGCCTTTTGGGCCTGCTGTGAGGCGGTGTTGCTCCTTGGTCGGTTGGAAGGTCCGTCGCGGCTGCCAACGCTCATCGCCCTCGCGGCGCTCAGTTTCTCTCCCTCTCTGGTACTTTGGTCGACGCAGCCTTTGAAGGACGCACTCTTCATTTCGGTAGTTGCCGGTTTCGTGGTGGCCTGCGATTTGTGGCGGAAAGGGTGGCTGGCCGGTGATGCGCGCTGGCTTCCGCTGGTCGCATCGGGGGCCCTTCTTGTCGGGACGCTGTACGCGATCGTCGGCATCCGATGGTATTTAGGCATCCTCGTCTGTCTTCTGTCGTTCCCGTTACTGCTCATGACCGTCGTGGCCAGCCGGCGGCGCATCGTCGCCGGGATCGTCACTACGCTCGTCTTCTTGCTGATGCTGCAGGTGGTCGTCTTCGAATCGGGGCCCTATCTTCCCCAGCCCATCGCCCGGATGCTGAAGGGATCCCTCGCCCCGCGAGAAACAGCTCGCGATCTCGTTTCGAGGGTCGAGGAGTCGCGTGCGGGATTCGACGCGACGGGAGGAAGATCTCAGATTCACGAAGGCAAGGCGTTGGCTGACATCGACGAGGCGGCAAAGCCTATGCTCGCCGTCAAAACACTGCCGACCAGCCCGGTACAGCAGCAAGCTGAAAGCCTGCCGCGATCGGCAATCGGCCGGATCGCTGCCGGCGCTGTCGCCGTCGTCATTCCGCGCTTCGTCAGCGAGGCACTCGGCATTATTCACGTCGTCGGCGCCGGTGGCTTGTGGTCGGTGGTCGAAGCCGATACGCTTCTTTTCGACATGCTTCTTCTGATTGTTATCTTCCACGTCGCCGTCACGGCGGCGGCCGGCGCGTGGCGCGATCCCTTGTTCTGGCTCGTTGCCCTCATGACCAGCGGAACCGCCATCCTTCTCACGTACACGATCAGCAATTTCGGTACGCTCTTCCGGCACCGCTCCATGATTCTGCTGGGGCTCTCCCTGTTGCTCGTGGTAACGCGGGCGTCAGCGCCGGCATCGACCATGTCAGAGCCGTTGGATTGACCGGCAGGCGCGTCCATACCCTTGATCGACAAACACTCGTTGCTCTCGAATCCGAACGGCCGCAGCCTCCTGACCCTGGAGCTCAGGTGTGGGCTCTGCGAGGTCCGGTTCGTGCTCGAGAAAGTTGACGTATGAGTCGCAATATCGACGCCGCGGTGGTCGATGGCTTCGGCGACGAATGGAGCCGATTCGATCAGAGCGCGCTCTCCGCGGCCGAGGCGCGGCATCTTTTCGAGGAGTACTTCGACATCTTTCCCTGGCACGAGTTACCGGCCGGAGCGGTCGGTCTCGACCTCGGTTGCGGCAGCGGGCGGTGGGCGCGTCTGGTCGCACCGCGTGCCGGGCGGCTCCTCTGCTTCGATGCCAGTCAGGCCGCCGTGGACGTCGCGAAGCGAATGCTGGCCGGCGTGGAGAATGCCGAAGTCGCCGTGGCCGGTATCGATGAATTGCCGGTGCCCGACGGCAGCGCCGATTTTGCCTACTCCCTCGGCGTGCTGCACCACATTCCCGATACAGCCGCGGCGCTGCGTGCCTGCGTCAGCAAGCTGCGTCCCGGCGCGCCGTTTCTCCTCTACCTCTATTATCGATTTGACAATCGGCCGGCCTGGTATCGGATGCTCTGGAAGCTCAGCGAGGTGATTCGCTACGCTGTTTCCCGCTCTCCCAAGCCGGTTCGTTATGGAGTCAGCCAGCTTCTTGCGGCGACCGTTTACTGGCCTCTCTCACGCGTAGCCCGTATCGCCAAGCGGATGGGGATGCGCGCCGAATCGTTCCCTCTGGCCTATTATCGGAACCGGTCATATTACGTGTTGCGAACCGACGCACTCGATCGTTTCGGAACGCGCCTCGAGCAACGATTTACGCGTGCCGAGGTTGAAGGAATGATGCGTGATGCCGGGCTGGTCGACATCATCTTCAGTCCGCACGCTCCGTTCTGGTGCGCGGTCGGGCGGAGGGCTCTTAGTGTTTGAGTCTGCTGAATTTACGTCGGTACATCCGTCGGTCTATGGTAATCTTCACCCTCCCTAATTGCACGCTGAGGCGGGTTCATGATCTTCGCGTTGGTGCAGGTCGTACTCTCTTCGATCGCGGGCTTTGCCATTTTTCGCCTTTGGCGAAAAATCACCGCCAGCGGACGGACTGTGTTCTGGCTCGTTACGACGGGCCTGCTCGTCCGTGCCATCGGCGGGGTTGTTGCGTTTTGGATGTCGTATCTGGGCCTTCCAATGGCGCGATCACTCCAGATCGGCCGCGGCCTCTGGGTATTCGCCGTCGACGCGATGACGTACGTCCAGTTTGCCTTCTTCTATGCCGATCACGGACTTCGCGCCATCTTGTTGATCGATAGGTCCCTTCCGGCGCCCTTTTTCATCCAGATGCTCGCCGGGGCGATGCTCTGCTTCGGCAGCGTGGTTTCCGTGGCCATCCTGCTCAACCTTGCGGCGTATCTCGGCTGTTGCGCGATCGTGCTTTCCTTCGGCGGAGCAACGCGGCGCCCGGCCGTGTTCGCGATCGCCGTGCTCAGTCTTTCTCCCTCCGCGATCGTTTGGGCGCTCCAGCCGCTGAAAGACGTCACATTCCTCTTTCTGGTCATGGCGTTTTTCGGTGCCGCTCGTGCATGGCAGCAGCTTTGGAAAAACGAAACGAGCCGGAATCAGGTCGTGCAGGGCGTCATCTGGAGCGTGATTCTGGCCGCGCTCCTTTTTGGCATCTCCGGTGTCCGCTGGTACTTCGGAGCGGCAATGCTGGTGGCCGCTGTGCCATTTGCGGTGATGGCGATCATCGGCGCGCGCGCCCGTTTCGCCGCGGTCGCGGTCTCACTGTTGCTCCTGGCGCTGTCGCTGGCGGCATTTCTCATCTCGGCCGGTCCCTACATCCCTCCCGCGATTCAGAGCGCCGTACGTGCGCGCGACGTGAAGAAAGAGGCCGCCGTGCCGAAGATGGTTCTGACGACGATGGGTGACTCGCGACGCGGTTTCGACAGGACAGGCGGCGCGACGATCATCGGAGCCGGAAGCGCGATCCGCAAGATCGACGCCGCTCTCGCCGGACGCACGCCGCCGGCAGCGATGGCATCTGCTCCGAACGCCGCCAGGCGCAGTCCCGAGCACAGCGTGGCCACAGCCCCAGCGAGGAAGAAGCACGCCTCCACTCCGCCCATGGAAGCTTCGCCGGCGCCGGCACCGATCGTCGTTGCTGCTGTGTTGGCTCAGCCACGGGCGCCGCGATCGGCACAGCCCGCTCCGCCGCCTCAAGCAGGGAGCGTCGTCGCGGCTGTGGCTTCGTCACCGGCGCCGCGATCGGCACAGTCCGCTCCGCCGCCTCAGATACCGAACGTCGTGACTGCCGTCACTCGGCCACCGGCGCCCCAACCAATATTGACACCCGTAAAGACCGCTCCGCCGCCGCGAGCAGTGGCCCCGCAACTGGCTCCAGCGATGGTGCTTCCCGTATCGCCCATCGCCCGGATCCTCGCCGGTACGGCCGCGATCGTGCTGCCGCACGCGCTCGGGCAGTGGCTCGGTATCGTGGAGGTGCGCGGAGGCCGCGGTCTGTGGTTGTTCGTCGAGGTTGACACGATCGTCTTCGACATTGCGCTGGCGTTCGCTGTCTTCTCCATCGCCGTGGCCGTGCGTCGCCGCACGATTGGCGCGCCGGTGTTCTGGCTGACGCTCTTCGTGACCGGGGCGATCGGCTTGGCGCTCGTGTACACGGTGAGCAACTTCGGTACGCTGTTCCGCCACCGCGACATGCTGCTCGTCGGCCTCGTTCTCCTGCCGCTTGCCGCGGCAGCGCCGGCCGTAAGGCTGGAAGAGGTGCGAGACCAGGAGTCTCTCGCGGCAGAACGATAGAGCGAAGATGGAGGCCGAGCCTTGGGCAACCAGCGCAGCCGGCCGTGCCGGCCTAGGTGCGGCCTGCGGCGATGGCGCTGGCTTCGTCCCGGTTGGAGGCTGCATCGAATGCGTCAAGACGGCCGCGGAGACGTTCGGTCAGCATCGCGTAGACTCGCGCCGTCTCGGCGACCATCGTTTCGGCGCGCCACGCCGGATCGACGTGACGCCGGCCATTCGCACCCATGCGTGCGCGAAGGTCGGGATCGGCGAGCAGCGAGGAGATCCGGTCGGCGAGTGTTTCGTAATCGTAGGCGCGAACGAGATACCCGGTCTCGCCGTCGATCACGGCCTCCGGCGCGCCGTCGATGTCGAAGCTCACGCACGGCTTGCCCATAGCCAGCGCCTGGGGCAGCACCCGGGCAAGCCCTTCACGAAGGGAGGTATGGACGACCACGTCCATCGCCGCCAGCATTTCAGGAATCCGCTCGCGCTTCATCAAACCGGCGAAGACGAAGTTCTCGAGGATGCCGGCTTTGGTGGCGCGCTCACGCAGGTGGTCGTAGAGGATTCCGTCGCCGACGAGAAGGAATCGCACGTCCGGCTGGCGGCGCACGATCTCTGGTGCGGCATCCATCAATTCATCGTGGCCCTTGAGCGGGAAGAGACGCGCGATCTTTCCCACTACCGGCGTACCCTCGGGGATGCCGAGCTCGCGGCGGACGGCGGCGCCGTCCGCCTTCGAGTTGAGGAACCAGTCGAGCTCCATGCCGCTGTAGACAGTCGTGAACTTTTCCCGGCGGTCGATCCCCGCGGCGACGGCTTTGTCGATGATGATTGACGAAACAGACAGGAAGTGGTCTGTCATCGGCGCGCAGATTTTCTTCACCAGCCGCCATGTGCGATTGACGATCCATGGCTGGTATTCGTGGAAAACGAGACCGTGAAGCGTGTGAATCACGATCGGCGTGCCGGCGAGCTTCGCCGCAATGCGTCCGAGAACGCCCGCTTTCGATGAGTGCGTGTGTACGATGTGGTAGCGATTGCGACGGATGTGTCGATAAAGCTTCACGAGCGCCACGAAGTCCGCGACAGGGTTGATGTTGCGTCCCAGTTCGGGAATGACCACGAGATTGATGCTCTTTTCCGCGCGGTCAAACATGTTCCCCTCCGGGCCGCGATCGACGCCGGTTGCCAGCGTAACGTCGTACTCGGCCATGCGGTCGAGCCCCTCGGCCGTCAAGAGCGTGTTCTCCTGGGCGCCTCCGAGGATGAGGCGCGTGATGACGTGCAGGACGCGAAGCGGACGGCCCTCGGGCATCAAGCTTCCTCAAAGTCGAACGTTAGGTACGGAATGTCAGACATTCGTGGTTGGGCGGGCTGCCACAAGGGCGCGAAACGATACCGTTTGCTCCTCATGCTGTCAAAGAAGAGGGAATGGTAATTTCAGTGGTCCGTGCTCACATGCAGGTGACGATCGTGGATCAGGTTCACGTCGCCCTGACGCGAAACCAGCGGCATGACGGCAGGGATGTCGGAGATCACCCATCCGAAATCGCTCGGCACGAGAGGCTCGAAAGACATGCAGGCGCGGCGGACGATCAGTCCGGCCGCGGCGCACTCCCCGACGATGGCCCGGAGACGGTCGTCGGCGATCTTCGCGGTCGAGATGAGCACTTCTTCCACCTGCAGCCTGCGGCGGACCTCCGCGAATGAAGTGGCCGTCGAGTAGACCGGAATGCCGTGAATGAACCGCCCGGCTTTTGCCGCGTCGTCATCCGCAAAGGCGACCGGCACATACTGCAGGCCGGGGTTGTTGAGCAGCTCGCGGTACACCAGCTCGCCGCCGTCGCCCGCGCCGTAGATCAGCACGCGTTTACCTCCGTGCACGTGCACCGGAAAGATGCGGCGCAGGATGCGGAAGGCGAAGCGGCTGGCTGTGATGAGCATGAACAGCATGAGCGCGTCGAGGACGAACACGCCCCGCGAAAAACCGTCGAAGCGGAACGTGAACACGATGACCAGTACCGCTCCCAGCGAGCCAAGTGCAACGGCGCGTGCAAAGTCGGTCACGCTGCTGAGGCTCGCGTACTTCCAGAGACCCCGATAAATGCCGGTGAGGAGAAATGCCACGAGCTTGACCAGCACCAGGAGCGGCAGCGTCTGCAGGAACAACTGCCAATTCGGCGAGCCGTCGAACGGGCCGAACTTGATGGCGTAGGCGAGGTAGTACGCGCCGGAGATGAGCAGCACGTCGAGAAGCACTTCGAAAATGCGGCGCTTGTGTGAGAGGTCAAAGAGGAAGGCCACCAACGGCTTACTGCGTGCGGCAGCGACTTCTTCTTCCGAGTAAACGCGCACGCGGCCGAGGTAGATGCCGAGGAACGTCAATACAATGACGAAGCCGGCGATGGCCGCCAGACTGACGTCCAGCGAGGCGCGGCGCGCCAGCAGCGCCAGGGAGCCCGCGGCGATGGAGCATGCGTACAGCATCCAGACGGCATGCTTCTCCGACAGGCCGAGGGCCACCAGCCGGTGTGACGTGTGATCGCGTCCGCCCTGCGAGGCCGCCCGTCCGGCCATTTTTCGCATGACCGTCACGAACGTCGTGTCGAAGATCGGTACGCAGAGAACGAGCACCGGTACCGCCAGCACAGCCAGCAGACTGCGCGAACGGCCTCCTCCGCTGCCGCTCAGCAGCGCGGAGCTGGCCAGGAAGAAGCCGATAAAGAGCGAGCCGCAGTCACCCATGAAGATCGAGGCCGGGTGATGGTTGAAGATGAGGAAGCCGAGGAGCGCGCCGGCGAACGCTTCCAGCATCATCGCCTCGTTGAGTTGATGATTGAGTAGGAAGTTCACGCCCAGGAACGCCGCCGCCAGGGCCGCCGTTCCGGTTGCCAGCCCGTCCATGTTGTCCAGCATGTTGAGAGCGTTGGTTAGGCCGATCAGCCAGACGAACGTCACGAGCATGTTGAGCGTCGGCGACGCGGTCCAGGGCAGGACGAGGCCATAGTTGAGGATGATGGCGGCGCCGATGATCTGCCCGATCAGCTTCTGGTATGGCTTTATGTGCAGGAAGTCGTCCACCAGACCCACAGCGAAGAGGAGGGTGCTCGCTCCCAGTACCGCCCAGCTCGCACGCGTCTGCGGCACGAACAGGAGGACGGTCGCGATCACCGCGAGAAAGATCGCAACGCCACCCATCATGGCCGTCGGCTTCTTGTGCCATCGGTCGGCCTTCGGCGCGGCGACGATGCCGAAGCGACGTGCCAGCGCGCGGACGGCCGGTGTAGCCATAGCGCATAGCGCAAGCCCGAAGACGGCTGTCCTTACTGCGGCGGCGCCGAAAGAGTGTTCCATCATTTCCCGGAACGCATAAGTTATTCGATGTGCCGCTACAACGCAAACGCAAAGTTATCTCTTGATGGAGGAGCTCGCTGCGCGTTGCGGCAGGCGCTAAGAGTTACGACTGCACTCTGCCGGAGTAATACGCGATGACTTCCTTCAGAATCGTGTCGAGCGTCGTGTCGGCGCGGAAATCGATCAGCTTGTGTATTTTCGTCGTATCCGGCACGCGACGCGGCATGTCCTCGAAGCCTTCCTCGTACGCTTCACCGTATGGAATGCGCACGATCTCCGACCGCGAGCCCGCAAGATCCCGCACCCGCTCGGCAAGGGCGTTGATCGAGATCTCCTCGCTCGACCCGATGTTGTAGACGTTGCCGATGGCGTCGGGATGGTCCATCAGCGCCACCAGCGCCTTGACCACGTCGCCGACGTAGCCGAAGCAGCGCGTCTGCTCGCCGCTTCCGTAGACCGTGATCGGGCGGCCCGACAACGCCTGTTTGACGAAGGTGGGAATGACCATTCCGTACTGGCCGGTCTGCCGCGGCCCGACGGTGTTGAAGAGCCGGACCACCGTGGTCGGAAGCTTCTTCTCGCGCCAGTAGGCGAGAGCGAGGAACTCGTCGATGGCTTTGGAGCAGGCGTAGCTCCAACGTCCTTTCGTGGTCGCTCCCATCACCAGGTTGCCGTCTTCGCGGAACGGCACATCGGTGCTCAACCCATAGACCTCCGAGGTCGACGCGATGAGGATCCGTTTTTTCTTCTTGTTGCGAACCGGGCTTTCCACGATCAGCTTTACGCCGACGGCGGCGGCCAGGTGGATGATGATGTCGCAGGCATCGGCGAGCTCCGCCACCATCGGCATGTTCTGGACCGTGTCGATCGTGTAGTGAAAACGTGGATTCGACTTCAGATGGGCGATGTTCTCGATGCTTCCGGTCGACAGGTCGTCGATGATGGAAACCTCGTCTCCGCGGCTCAGGTAATGGTCGGCGAGGTGCGATCCGATGAAGCCGGATCCTCCGGTGATGAGAACTCTCAATGTATCCCCCGTGCGCGAGATCGGTGCTCAACGCGGCGGCGGATTATAGGGCACGGCTTTGTTGAGCGCCGCGACGCGCTCCTGCATCCCCGTGTCGACGTCCTCGAGGAATGCCGGATTGAAACGCACGGCCAGGGCGATGTCGGCGGTGGCGGCATCGAGGTTTCCTTCTTTCAGATAGGTCGTGCCGCGGTCGAAGTAGATCTCCGGCCGATGATCGGCTGCCAGCGCCGCGGTGTAGTGCTCGATCGCTTCGTCGTTGCGCCCGAGGATTCGGTCGTTCACCGCCGAGATGAGGTGGTAATCGACGGAGAGCTTGCCGGCTCCCTCGATCGTCTGCAGACGGGCGAGGTTGTCGCGCGCGACGAACACGGCACGGTCACCATCCGCCTGCAGCGCGGCCTGCGTGCGGAGGGTCAGCGATTTGAGGATGTGGTCGGCGTGCTCCGGCATCCAGGCGTAGCAATAGACCGCAAAGGCCGTCGCGGCGACGGCGGCGAGGCGG
>WNFG01000569.1_pt1 | contig 30928 bp, 30 predicted proteins | sample 5400431 | NCBI WGS metagenome assembly WNFG01 (sample SAMN13153346, study PRJNA577476) | soil metagenome | isolation source: 120 cm saprolite under Douglas fir tree site 2 hole 3 replicate 2 | place: USA:California | collected 2015-04-18 | reverse complement strand
AACGTCATTGAAGATAGCGATCATCGGTGTCGGTGCGATTGGCGGTTACGTCGGGATCCGGCTCGCCCTTGCCGGAGAGGACGTGACTTTCATCGCGCGCGGGGCGAATCTCGAGGCGCTTCGTAACCGCGGCATTCGGCTGGTGACGGCCGATGGCGGCGAGCAGGCCGTTGCTCCGGTCAAGGCGACCAATGACTACGCCGCCGCCGGCCCGCAGGATGTCGTCATCCTGGCGATGAAAGCACATCAGGTCGAAGCGGTCGCCCGCGACGTTCCGAAATTGTTTGGACCCGACACCGTCGTGGTGCCGATGCAAAACGGAATCCCTTACTGGTACTTTCACCGATATCCCGGCGCGCTCGCGGGCACGCGGGTGCAGAGCGTCGATCCGAGCGGATTGATCGGCGAACATATTCCGTGCGAGCGGGTCATCGGCTGTGTGGTGTATCCGGCCGCCGAACTCGTGTCGCCCGGGGTCGTCAAACACGTCGAAGGCAATCGCTTCCCGGTCGGCGAGCCGGACGGAACGGCCAGCGAGCGTGTTACGCGCCTGTCGGAGTGCTTTGTCAGGGGCGGTTTGCAGGCTCGGGTGCTCAGCGATATCCGCGCTGAAATTTGGCTCAAGCTCTGGGGCAACTTGACGTTCAATCCCATCAGCGCGCTGTCGCGCGCGACGCTCGCGGGCATCTGTCAATATCCGCCCAGCCGCGCCATCGCAGCGGCGATGATGACCGAGGCGCAGTGCGTCGCCAAGAAGCTGGGCGTCACTTTCCGGGTATCTCTCGAGAAGCGCATCGCAGGCGCGGAAAAAGTGGGCCATCACAAAACCTCGATGCTGCAGGACGTCGAAGCCGCGCGCACGCTCGAGGTCGACGCGCTATTGGGTTCGGTGGTGGAACTTGCGCGATTGACCGACACACCGACTCCGCATATCGATACGGTGTACGCTCTGACGAAGCTCTTGGCGAAGACCCTCGATGAGGACAATAAGACATGAATGTTCACGAGTATCAGGGCAAGGAAATTCTACGCAAGTACGGGGTCGCCACGCCGCGCGGCGTGCCCTGCTTTTCAGTGACCGAGGCGGATTCCGCCGCACGCGAGCTCGGCGGAAAAGTCTGGGTCGTGAAGGCGCAGATCCATGCCGGAGGCCGCGGCAAGGGGGGCGGCGTCAAGGTTGCCAAGTCGCTCGAGGAGGTGCATGAATTCGCCTCGAAGATCCTCGGCATGACGCTCGTCACGCACCAGACCGGTCCGGAGGGCCGCTTGGTAAAGCGCCTGCTCGTGGAAGAGGGCGCCGACATCCGCAAGGAACTGTACGTAGGCATGGTGGTCGACCGCTCAACGCAGCGGGTGACCTTGATGGCGAGCTCGGAGGGCGGCATGGAAATCGAGGAAGTCGCCGCCCACACGCCGGAGAAAATCCATAAGGTCGCCATCGATCCGGTGGCGGGTTTGACCGACCCCCAAGCCGACGACATCGCCCGAAAAATCGGCGTGCCGGATGGATCGGTGTCGCAGGCTCGCAGCTTCATGCACGGTCTGTACCGTGCCTTCGTCGAGTGCGATGCATCGCTCGCCGAGATCAACCCGCTGATCATCACCGGCGACGGCAGAGTGCTGGCTCTCGACGCCAAGCTCAACTTCGATTCCAACGCGCTGTTCCGGCATCCGGAGATCGTCGCCATGCGCGATCTCGACGAGGAGGACCCTGCCGAAATCGAAGCGTCCAAGTTCGATCTTTCGTACATATCGCTCAACGGGAACATCGGTTGTCTCGTCAACGGCGCGGGGCTTGCGATGGCCACCATGGACACCATCAAGCTGTTCGGCGCCGAGCCCGCGAATTTTCTCGACGTCGGCGGCGGCGCCACAGCTCAGAAAGTGACCGAAGCCTTCAAGCTGATGCTGAAGAACCCCGCGGTCAAGGGAATTCTGGTGAATATCTTCGGCGGCATCATGCGTTGCGACACGATTGCCGAGGGCGTCATCGCAGCCGCCAGGGAAGTGAAGCTCAGCGTTCCCCTGGTGGTGCGGATGAAGGGCACGAATGAGGAGTTGGGCAGACAGAAACTGCGGGAGTCGGGGCTGCCGATCATTTCCGCCGACAACATGGCGGACGCGGCGCAGAAGATCGTCGCCGCAGTCGCCGGGAAGTAGGGGCGCCCATGAGCATTCTGATCGACCGGAACACCAAGGTGATGACGCAGGGCATCACGGGCAAGACCGGCGCCTTCCATACCCGTCTATGCCGCGACTACGCCTACGGCAAGGATTGTTTCGTCGCCGGTGTCAATCCGAACAAGGCCGGGGAGACTTTCGAAGGCATCCCGATCTTCGCCACCGCCCGGGAAGCCAAGGAGCAAACCGGAGCGACCGTCTCGGTGATCTATGTGCCGCCGCCGCATGCCGCCGGCGCCATCGATGAAGCGGTCGATGCCGAGCTCGACCTGGTCATCTGCATCACCGAAGGCGTGCCGGTGCGCGACATGATCGCCACGCGCCATCGAATGCGCGGCAAGAAAACCGCGCTGGTCGGACCCAACTGCCCCGGCGTGATTACGCCGGATGAGATCAAGATCGGCATCATGCCGGGACACATCCACAAGAAGGGACGCATCGGAGTCGTCTCGCGCTCCGGCACTCTCACCTACGAAGCGGTGGGTCAGTTGATGGACCTGGGACTGGGTCAATCGACGTGCGTGGGCATCGGCGGCGATCCGGTCAACGGTTTGAAGCATGTCGACGTCATGCGGATGTTCAACGACGATCCCGAGACCGATGCCGTGATCATGGTGGGAGAAATCGGCGGCGACGACGAGGAGACCTGCGCGCGGTGGATCAAGCATCACATGAAGAAGCCGGTCGTCGGATTCATCGCCGGCGTCACGGCGCCGCCGGGAAAACGCATGGGTCACGCGGGCGCGATCATTTCCGGCGGGAAGGGCACCGCAACGGAGAAGCTGGCCGTCATGGAAGAGTGCGGAATCAAAGTCACGCGAAACCCGGCGGAAATGGCAACATTGCTCAAGTCGGTGCTCTAGGAGCCTGTCTGACCCATGATGCGCCTGCTCCGGCCGCCCCACAGCGGCAGATTTTGGCGATCCTTTCGCTTACATAGTACCCACTATGCGCGCGAAATGATCGCCAAAATCTGCTCGCTGTGGGGCGCCCTCGCGACGGCGATCATGGGTCAGACGGGCTCCCGCCATGCGCGCCAGAGGCTGATCCGGTCATGACCCGCTGGGCGCGTTTTCGCTCGAACGGCGGCCAAACCGGGTTCGGTATTTTTGAGGACACCCGCATCCTCGAATATGAGGGCGACTTCTTCGCCGGCGCGCGGCCGACGGGCCGCATCTTCGCGCAAGATGAGTTCACGTTGCAGAGTCCATGCACGCCAAGCAAGATCGTCGCCTTGTGGAACAACTTCAACGCGCTCGCCATAAAGCTCGGCAAAGCGGCCCCGACGCATCCGCAGTTTCTCATCAAGCCGGGCACATCGGTCATCGGCCCGAACGAACCGATACGGAGGCCGACCGGCTATGCGGGCAAAATCGCCTACGAGGGCGAGTTGGGCATCGTCATCGGGAGGCTCTGCAAGAACGTGCCGCCGAACGGCGCCGCGCCCTTCATTTTCGGGTATACCTGCGTGAACGATGTGACGGCCGCGGAGGTGCTCAATGAGAACGTCGACTTCCCGCAGTGGTGCCGCTCCAAGGGCTACGACACCTTCGGCTGCCTCGGCCCGGTGATTGCCACGGATTGGGATTGGTCACGTGCACGGGTGATCACCCGGCTCGATGGGGTCGAACGCCAGAACTATCCGCTGTCGGACATGATCATGCCGCCGGAGGAATTGGTCAGCCGACTTTCCCACGACATGTCGTTGTTGCCGGGCGACGTGATCGCGTGCGGCACCTCGGTTGGCATCGGATCGATCAAGGATGGGGGCACCGTCGAAGTCCATATCGACGGAATCGGGTCTCTGGTGAACGTTTTGAGTCCCAGCGCTCGATGAGCGCTGCCGCAGACCCGCTCGAGCCGCGGGTGTTGCTGCGGCGCATGTTCGACGCCGCGATTGCATCGGCGCAGCCGGCGCTGTGCGTTCCGCCGCATCTGCCTGCAGCGCCGCGCGGCAGGTTCATCGTGATCGGAGCGGGCAAGGCCTCCGCAGCCATGGCGCGAGCGGTGGAGGAAAGCTGGTCCGGTCCGCTGTCTGGCCTCGTGGTCACGCGGTACGGTTACGGCGTGCCTTGTGAACGTATCGAGATCGTCGAAGCGGCGCATCCCGTCCCGGATGCCGCCGGAATGCACGCCGCGCAGCGCATGCTCGAGAAGGTGGGAGGGCTCACCGAAGACGACCTGGTGCTGTGCCTGATATCGGGCGGCGGCTCGGCCTTGTTGCCGCTGCCGGCGGCGGGACTCACCCTCGATCTCAAACAGGCCGTGAGCCGGGCGCTGCTGGCCAGCGGCGCCACCATCAGCGAGATGAACTGCGTGCGTCGGCATCTTTCGGCCATCAAGGGCGGCCGGCTGGCTGCCGCGTGCCATCCGGCGCACGTGCTCACGCTGCTGATCTCCGACGTGCCCGGCGATCGGCCGATCGACATCGCTTCCGGCCCTACGGTTGCGGACCCCACCACCTGCAACGACGCGCTCGCCATCGTGCGACGCTACGGCATCGAGCTGCCCTCGCCGGCGCGCGACATCCTGGAGAGCGGCCGCGGTGAATCCGTGAAGCCGGGCGATCCGAGACTGGCGCGGTCCACGGTGCGGATGATTGCCACGCCGCAGATGGCGCTCGAGGCGGCGGCGCGTGTCGCGCGCGCGGCAGGCATCGAACCATACATTCTCGGCGACGCCATCGAAGGCGAGGCGCGCGACGTGGGCAAGGTATTCGCAGGGGTGGCGCTTCAGGCCGCCGAGCGCGACCAGCCCTTCGCTGCCCCATGCGTGTTGCTCTCCGGCGGCGAAACCACGGTCACCGTACGAGGCAGCGGGCGAGGGGGACGCAACGTCGAGTATTTGCTGTCGCTGGCGATCGCACTCGAGGGCCACCCGCGGATCCATGCGCTCGCCGGCGACACGGACGGCGTCGACGGGCAAGAAGAGATAGCGGGCGGATGCATCGGACCCGATTCGCTCGCGCGCGCTTGGGCTTTAGGATTGCGGCCCAAGGACATGCTCGGCAACAACGATGGCCATGGCTTCTTTTCGGCACTCGGCGACTCGGTGATCACAGGACCGACGCTGACCAACGTGAACGACTTTCGTGCGATTCTCATCCAGAGCCGAAACTAGCGCCGTCGCGAGATCAGCATAGCGATTCCGGCCAAAACCGAGCCTGCCGCCAGCGTCATGATGGCGTAGTGAACATGGATGCGCACCAACGAACCGATCGCCAACGGCGCAAGCGTTGCACCTAGGCGGCCCATGCCTCCCGCCCAGCCAACGCCCGTTGCGCGGCTTTCCGCGGGATAGGATTCCGCGACGAAGGGGATGACCGCGCCAAAGATTCCCTCGAGGAAAAACGCGGCGATGTATCCGGCAGCCATGATGGGGGCGTGATCGGTCGGCAACGCGAATGCGATCAAACCCAGCGCGCTCAACACGGCGCACGTCATGATCAGCGGGCGACGAGCGATCCGTCCGATCGCGAAGATCATGGCGACGCGGCCGCTTAGGCCCGCCAGCGACAAACCCAGCATGAATCGCACGACCTCGGATGCCGCGTAGCCGCGGTAACCACCCAACAGTGCCGGCATCCACAAAATGAAACCGTAGTAGGAGAAAAAAGTCCCGAAATAAATCATCCAATTCGTCGCGGTCGCCCGTCGATAGGGCGGCGAGAACAGAATCCTCTCAGGTGCGCGCTTCCTAGGCAGAAGAGATTTCTCCGCCGGGATTTCCACGGTGGGCGGCGGCTCATCGGAGCGATTCGCGATCCACGCGACGGCGGCGCGAGCCTCTCCCATCCGGCCTTTCGCCGCGAGATACTGTGGTGTTTCCGGAATCGTGCGGCGTGCAATCAGCACGAGTATTCCGGGAACGCCGCCTAAAAAGAGCAGACCGCGCCATCCCAATTGCGTCGGCATGACGGCGACGCAGAGCGGCGCGACGAATCCACCCAGCGGCAAAAATATGCCCCACAAGGCCAATGCCCTTCCGCGCCAAGCGGCGGGAGTGAACTCGGTGAGCACGGATGTTTCTACGGGAATCGAGCCCCCGATCCCGATCCCCGCGCCGAAGCGGGCCGCGATGAGTTGCCAGAGAGTGGTCGCAGCTCCGGCGAGCGCCGTCAGAAGGGAGAAGATTCCCACCGTACATTGGAACGCCAGGCGGCGGCCGTGCCGATCGGCGATGGCGCCGAATACATATGTGCCCAGCATCATGCCGAAAATGGCGGCCGAAATCGCTAGTCCGAGCATCCGCGGTCCAAGGCCCCACTCGCGGGCGACCTGCGGTGCAATGAAGGACATCAGCTGCAGGTTGAGAGATTCGAAAAACAAACCCGCGGAACACAAGGCAAAAACCACGGCGTGACGGCGGTTCAGCGGCACTGCGTTCACCGCCTGCTCGATCGACGCAGCCGCGTTGTCGGCGAGGCCGCCCGCGTCCGCCGGGGCATCGAACCCAGTAAATGCGCGTGCGGAACCGTCGAGAGCCAAAGAATTTTCGGTCATGTGGATGGGCCCAAGCTTGCTGTATTCAGCGCAAAGTGTATACTGTATACGTTTTCTACGGTCACGAATATACGACAATCGAGGCGGGAGCGGCAAGCGATGAATAAATCAGGCGAGATAGATCCGCAGAAAGAAGCGCTGCAAGCCCTGTTGGATAGGGCAGCCTACGGTCGCATCGATCGGCGCACTGCACTGCGCGCGCTGGGTGCATTGGGCCTGGCTGCTGCTGCGAGCATGCCGGGATTCGAAGAAGCGTTCGCCGCAGGCGATACGCAGAAGAGGCTCGCGGCCGCCGCGCCCGATACTTTCGACGTCATCGTGATCGGCGGCGGATCCGCCGGTGCCGTGGTGGCCGCGCGTGCGTCTGAGGATCCGCATCGTCAAGTGCTCCTGCTCGAAGCCGGGCCCACCGATGAAGGCGTCGCTAGTATCGCCAACCCCTTGGTTTGGTTCACCAATATCCAATCCGCCTACGATTGGAAGTACAGCTACACGCCGCAGGAGGCTGTTCGGCAGCGCACCATTCTCATCCCCCGCGGCAGAGTGCTCGGTGGCTCGAGCAGCATCAACGCCTTGATTTGGGTCCGGGGCGCTCCCAGCGATTTCGATCATTGGGCCCGGAGCGGTGCTTCAGGATGGGGATGGTCGGATGTGCTGCCGTACTACAAGCGGGCGGAGGACTGGCAGTTGGGCGCATCGACTCTGCGCGGCGCGCAGGGACCGCTGCGCTGCGAATTGCCGAGCGCGCCTCACCCCATCGCGGTGGCCGTCATCGAGGCAGCAAAAAGCTTAGGTCTGCCGGCCGTCGAGGATGTGAACGGCGCGATCTTCGGCGGCGCGAGCCTCGCCAATCTCAACATCAAGGACGGGACGCGTCACAACACCGCGCGCGCTTATTTGCGGCCCGCCTTGTCGCGGCCGAATTTGACAGTGCTGACAAATGCTCAGGCCTCGAGGCTGGTGTTCGAGGGCAAGCGCTGCCGCGGCGTCGAAATCAGAGTCGAGGGAGCGCCTCGAGTGGTGCGTGCGCGGCATGAAGTGGTGTTGAGCGCCGGGGCCATCGATTCGCCGCGCCTGTTGTTGTTGTCGGGCGTCGGCGATCCGCAGGAACTGCACAAGCTCGGCATTCCCGTCGTCGCCGAATTAAAAGGCGTCGGCAAGAATCTGCACGACCATCCCTTGCTGATGGGCGTCAACTTCGAAGCAGTCGGGAAGATTCCGCCGTTTCGCAACAATTGCGGCGGCAGTCAGGCGTTTTGGAACAGCGATCCCTCCATCAAGGCGCCGGACATCATGGTGGTGCCCATCCAGCTTCCCTATGCGTCGGTCGAGGTCGCAAAACTCTATCCGGTTTCCGAAAACTCGTTCGCCGTCACTCCCGGTCTCATGCGTCCCGTCAGCCGCGGGCAGGTGCGCCTGCTGAGCGCGGCGCCGAATGGGCCGTTGGAGATTCAGCCGAATTTCCTGCAGGAACGCGCCGACCTCGAGGCGCTGATGCGAAGCGTAGGTTTCGCGCTCGATCTCGGCGCGCAGCCGGCGTTCCGCGATTTGGTGAAGCGGCCGGCGAGCCCCCCGTCACGCCTCGCGCCCCGAGAGTTGGAGGAGTTCGTGCGTCTCTCCTGCTCGAGCTATTTCCATCCCGTGGGCACTTGCAAGATGGGCGTGGACCCGCTCGCAGTGGTCGATCCTCATCTGAAGGTGCACGGCTTGAGCGGACTTTCCGTCGCGGACGCCAGCGTCATGCCGCGCATCCCCAGCGGCAATACTCACGCGCCCTGCGTGATGATCGGCGAGCGCGCCGCGGAGTTTCTGAGCCGTGCCTAAAGACCCATTGCCGGATTCCGCGACCATGAGTGTTCGTGCTTGACTATTTATGAATACAGTATAACGTATACGTTATTGGCGAGTCATAAAGGTGGATGCGAAATGCAGGCGTGCAAAACTACCTGGAGACCAAGAGCGTATGCATGGTGATCCGAATCTCGAGAATGGCGCCATGAGCGCCAACGGCGCTCACGTATTGACGGGCCGGTACCCGGAGTTGGGTTCAGAGCCGATCCCCATCGAGCCGTATATCTCGCCCCAGTACTTCGAACTCGAGAAGAGATATCTGTTCAAAAAGGTATGGATCCATGTGGGGCGCGTCGAAGAAATTCCGAGCGCGGGCGATTACTTCGTCAAACAACTGGATGCCTGCGACGCCTCGGTTCTGGTCGTGCGCAACCGAGAAGGGGCGATTCACGCGTTCCACAATGTGTGCTCGCACCGCATGAACAAGATGGTCTACACGGAACGCGGCTCGACCAAGAAGTTCTTCTGCAAATTCCATGGCTGGGCGTACGATCTCGACGGTCGCCTGGTCGGGGTGCCGGACGAGAAGTGCTTCAATGGGTTGAAGCGCGAGGAGCATGGCCTTAGCCCAGTGCATCTGGAAATCTGGCAGGGATTCATTTTCGTGAATTTCGACCGTGCGCCGCGCCAGAGCTTGAATGATTTTCTGCGGCCGATGTACGGCGAACTCGAAGGCTATCCGTTCGAGAAAATGACCAGTTGCTATTCCTGGTCCGCAATCGTCAACTGCAACTGGAAACTCGCACTCGATGCCTTCCAGGAAACGTACCATGTATCCTACGTGCACGGCCGCTCGATTGCCGGCGCGCTGCTCAAGTCCGATGCGGGCGGCCTGCGGCCCCTCGATGGTCTATGCGGTGAATATCACCGGCGCCTGTCGATTGCCGGTAACCCGAAATCGGTTTACGGCAATCCGAATGCGCTGACCTCCGCGTCGAACGGCGAGGCGCCGGGTTCCGCCAACCGTCCTATCGGCGAGGCGGCGCTGCGTTTCGGCCGCGGCGGTGCGCGCTTCGACGTCGCGCAGGAGGATCTGCCGAAGGCGATCAACTGGACGCGGCATCCGAATTGGGCCTTCGACATCAACGTTGTGTTTCCCGATTTCTATCTGTCGACGCGCCCTAACTATTACCAGGCCTACAATTTCAGGCCGCTGGCGCACAACAAGTTCTGGTTCGACGCGCGCGTCTACTATCCAGAAATGACCACCGCGGGCGGCCGCTTCTACCAGGAGTACATGAAGGTCTCCCTGCGCGATGTACTGCTCGAGGACCTGAGCACGCTCGAACACAATCAAGCGGCGTGCGCCACGCGCGCAAAGACACACATGGTCCTGCAGGATTTCGAAATCATGGTCCGACACCAATTCGCGGTGATCGAGCGCTTGATCAGCGAGGGCCAGGCCGAGGAGTCGCAGCATTGAACGCCGCCCTCGATACGCGCGACGGCGCCGGGCTGCTGCCCGAGGGCTTCGAGACTCTCGAGCCTGTCATGCAGTGGAGTCTGCGCACGGAGACGCAGCGCATCAAACATCGGCAGGCGAGTTCCTTTGCCGCGATCGCTGCGTTCCGCGATGCTGTCCTGCCCGAGTTGCCGCGCATCTTCGAGCATCTCAACGCGAAGGATCTCGGGAGGTTGTCGGCGCGCGACGAGAATCTGTTGTTCCTGACGCTGGCACTGGCGGAAATCGCACCGGCGGTCGAGTTCTATCGGCAGCCGGCGGTCATCGAAGGATTCGATGCGCTGCGCTTCCTGCCGGTGGAGAATTTTTGCTTGCGCCCGAAACGCTGAATTTCCTGCCGACTGGGGGAGCCAATGGCGAAGTGCAGAGTGTTTGCGATCGATCACAACCTCAAGGAAGTCGTGCCGCACGGTCTCTATTCGAAGCATTTGTTCGGGACGGCGGTGAGCGTCTCGGTAGTCAAGTTCGTCATGCCGCAGGGCCCCCACGTGCAGGCAAAGTCCCATTCCCATGGCGAGGAAGCATCCCTGCAGATGAAAGGCGCTTGCTCCGTGTTCGTGGGAGCAGGAACGAACCCCGCCGATCCGGAATATCCGATGGCCCAGGGCGAGGCCATGCTGATCCCGGCGCGGGCGGCGCACTACGGCTCGAATAGTTTCGGCGGAGAGGGCGTTTCAATGCGACTCAACGTGGTGACGCCGCCGCGCAAGGAATTCGGTCCGGAAGACAGTACGCCTTACTATCCGTTGAAGGACCGCGAGTGAAATCCAGCATGCGTGCCGCGACAAGCGACTCTCTCCAATGCGCCGTGCTGGCGGCGGATCGTGGACCCGACGAGGCCAGCGGCACGCGGCGCATCCAGGGCGAACACTTCGACATCGAATTCGTGCGGATCGCACGCGGCGAGACCGTCGGCCGCAGCCCTGGCGCCGAGGCGGGCGAAGAGGTGGCCGCCGTGCTGGAAGGCGCCATGCACGTGGAATCTGGTGACGAGCGCTACGTGCTGAGCGTCGGCGAGGGCATCGTCATTCCGCCGGGGCAGGGATCACGCTGGTCGGCACCGGAAACCGGCGGCCTATTGTACCGCGTCATCGTGCGCGCCGGCGCGGCGGCCTCGGCGTGACCGAAGCTAAGGTGTCCATTCGAGCGCCGCGCCGACGCAGGGCGCGCATCCCGCCGGATGTTGCCGCCGACGTGCTGGCGATTCACGACTTGAAGGCACGCTATGCCTATTTTGCGGACCATAAATACAACGGCGTGCACCGCCGCCGCCAACCGCAGGCGCAGCTTGATCGCGCCGCGCGTGCTCAAGCTGCTTGCTTTACGCGCGATGCAGTCTGGGAGGGCGGACGGGATTTCGGCAAGCGACTGGTGGGGCGCGCCGCCCTGTTCGCCTTTTTTCGCGGCGGCCCATGGCGCTTCGCCATGCATTTTTACGTCGCGCCGATCATCGAAATCGACGGCGATCGCGCGCGCGGTTGGTGGCGTCTTTGGCAGCTGGCGCTGCCGCGCGACGGCGGCGACGCAGTGTTGTTTGCCGCGGCGACGGCCGATGAGTATCGGCGAGAGCGCGCGGGCTGGCTGCACAGCGCCGTGCGCTTCGAACAAATGCACTTCGTGCGCCCGGCGTCGAACGGCGCCATGCACATGCTGAGTACGCTGTCATGAATGCTCAAAGTTTCCCAATTTCCGAGTCGATGGCACGAGTCGTCAGCAACGATGCGGTCAACGCAGAATATTTTCACATGATTCTCGAGGCATCGGCCGGTATGCAGGCCGCGGCGCCGGGCCAATTTTTTCATTTGCGCTGTCCGGGAGCGTCCGGAGAATCGCCGCTGCTGCGCCGGCCGATGAGCGTCTATCGCGTGAATCGAGTGCGCGGATATGTCGAATTCCTCTACAAAGTCACGGGCGCGGGAACCCGCGGCTTGGCCACTCTGCAGCGCGGTGAGTCGTTGGACGTCTTCGGTCCGCTGGGGCGCGGCTTCAACATCGCGCCCCAGACTCGTCACGTGCTTCTGGTGGCACGCGGCGTCGGCATGGCCACGATGGCGCCGCTCGCGGAAAGTGCGCGGGCTGCCGGCGCCCGCGTCACGGCGATCTTGAGCGCGCGCAGTCCCGAGTTCTTGATGTCTAACGATTACCTGACGTCCGTGGGCGCCGTCGCGCGGGCGGTATACGACGCGGATGGCTCGAGCGACATGCCGCGGGTCGAGGCCATGATCACCGAATTGCACGCGGAGCGGCCCATCGACTTGCTCGCCACCTGCGGTTCGAACCGGCTGCTGCAATTGGTGAAGCAGTTGGGTGCGCGACTCGGCATTCCGGGGCAAGTCGCTCTCGAGCAGCACATGGGCTGCGCCATCGGTATGTGCTTCTGCTGCGTTCGCGCATTTCGTACGGCTGACAAAGTCACGTATCGCCGCGTGTGCTGCGAGGGGCCGGTGTTCGACGTGCAGGAGACTCTCTCATGGTAGACCTTCGCGTCCAAATCGGGTCCCTCACGCTCGAGAATCCCATCATGCCGGGCTCGGGAACCTTCGGCGAGCAGCTAACGAGCGTGCTCGACGTCAACCTCCTCGGGGCTCTCGTCACCAAGACCATCACGGTGGATATCCGTGAGGGCAATCCGCCGCCGCGCATCGCGGAATTCAAGGATTCCGTACTGTGGTCCATCGGCATTCCCAGCAAGGGGCCGGTCCATTACGTCGAGACGCTGGTACCATTCTACCGGCAATTCAAGCCCCCGCTGGTGGCAAGCATCTCCGCCGATACCGTGGAGCAGTTCGGCGAGCTTGCGGCGCGCATCTCGGTGCCCGGCGTCAAAGCCATCGAAGCGAACATCTCGTGTCCGAACCTCAAAAAAGACGGCAGCGCCTTTGCCATGGATCCGGAAGCCACTGAACAGGTAATCCGGGCCATGAAGAGTGCGACGCCGTTGCCGGTGTGGGCGAAGCTCACGCCCAACGTGGGCGATATCACCGTGTTGGCGCGCGCGGCCGAGGCGGGCGGCGCCGATGCATTGGTGGTGGCCAACGCCATGCTCGCCATGGCGATCGATATACGTACGCGCCGTCCGCGACTGGGCCGAGTCATGGGCGGCTTGACGGGGCCGGCGACCAAACCCGTCATTCTGCGCATGGTGTATCAATGCGCGCACGCCGTGCAGATTCCGATCATCGGCTGCGGCGGGGTGAGTTCCGCCGGCGATGCCATCGAATACATGCTGGCCGGCGCCTCGGCGGTGCAAGTGGGGACCGCGAGTTTTCTAAGCGCCAACACCATGCTCAAGGTGATCGACGGTTTGCGGGATTACTGCGAGACGCATCAAGTCGCCCGCATCAGGGACCTGACCAAGGCCATGGTGGGCCCGCAGGAAGTGCGGCTCGAAGACGCACTCACGGTGTAGCCGCGTGCCGGACGCAAACTGTGCCGCTCTTGATTCGACGCAACGGCGTGCCTTGGTCGTGGGCGCCGGCGGAACGATTGCCATGGTCGGCCGCTCGGCCTACGACTGGGTGGAATACGGGGAGAGTGGCCAAGTACGGCCCGTCGCCGAGGTTGTGTGCGAGTTGCAGCCGCTGCTCGAAGGCGTCGAACTGGAGATGATTTCCTTCCGCGCCGTGGCCAGCACCGGCATTGCGTGGCGGGATTGGGTGGAATTGGGGAAACTTGTTCGCGATTTGGCGGCGACGCGTCCCGACGCGCACGGCATCGTAATCACCCACGGCACGGCGTCGCTCGAAGACACGGCATGGTTTTTGGACCTGGTTGTCCGTTGCCGGGTCCCGGTCGTTCTGGTCGGTGCACAGCGTCCGCCCAATACGGCGGGCAGCGATGCGGCGCCTAATCTGCGCGCAGCGCTCGCCGTGGCGGTGTCCCCGCAGGCGCGCGACCTCGGCGTGCTGGTGGTGATGGACAATTACATTTACAGCGCACGCGACGTGAGCAAGACGGCGAACTTCGCGCTAGACGCGTTCGAAGCGGGAGAATTCGGGCCTTTGGGGCGCGTCGATGCCGACGGCGCGGTGGTGCTGCGGCGCCGTCCGCCGCTGCCGAAGTCCGAGTCCGCGGCGCTGGCCGGCGCCTTGGCCTGCGATTCACCCCCGCGCGTCGACCTGGCGTTGTCATATCCGGGTGCCGACGGCACCGCGATCAATGCGTTCGTGCGGGCCGGCGCGCGCGCCATCATCAGTGTGGGAATGCCCCCGGGTCGCTGTACGCCCGCGGAGAGGGCAGCATTGCGCGAGGCGACGGCGGGCGGCGTCCTGGTCGTGCAAGCGAGTCGTGCGCCGCGTGGAGCGGTGGTGGCGCAGCGCTACAATCGCGCCGACGGCATCGTCTCGGGGGGCGATCTCGCACCCAATAAGTTGAGGATTCTCCTGATGGCGGCCTTAGGTGCGGGTCTCCCCGGCGCTGCGATCGAGGAGATGCTGCATGACTATTAACCGCGTTCCAGCGCCGTTGACTTCTCGCGGTCTGTATTCAGAATACGAAGTCCCTTCCATCTGAGTGAGATCATGAAACAAGTACAACGAGTCCCCGATCTTCGCAGTCAGATTTACGAGCGCTTGCGCATCGCGATTCGCGGCGGCGAGTATGCGCCGGGCACGCGGCTGCTGGAAAACGATGTCGCCAAGGACTTGGGCGTCTCGCGCACCCCAGCGCGCGAGGCTCTGGCGCTTTTGACCCAGGACGGCCTGTTGGTGCACGAGGGCCGGCGCTTCAAGGTCCCGGTCTATGATGACCGGCAAATTATCGAGGTATTCGAAATTCGCCGGCGGCTCGAGCCGTACGCGGTGCGGTTGGCCTGCGAGCGCGCGACGGCGGCTGAGCTGAAGGCGCTGCGGACGCTGGCCGACGGCGCGCTCGACAAGCCTGCTTCGGCGGAGACTTACTTGGCGGTCAATCTCAAACTGCGTCAGGCATTGTTTCCGCTGGGTAAGAATAAGCGGTTGGAAGAAGCCATCCATCTGTATGACGAGCTGGTGCACTACGTGCGCGTCAAGACCTTGAGCCTGGAAGCGAACCGACAGTTGTCGGTGAAGGGGTGGAAGAAATTGATCGCCGCCGTGACGGCGCGCAAAACCGACGTCGCCGAGGAGGCGATGTCCCATCTATTGGACCTGGCGCAGCGGCTGATGCTCGAGGCGATCGCTCATCAGGGCAATGGAGCCGCTGCGCCGCCGGTGGCCGAGACGGACTGACCGATGAAGCCGCCGGCCTTCGAGTACCTGCGACCGAACTCATTGATCGAGGCGGCCGGCATGCTCGAAGAGGCCGGCGAGGGCGCGCAGATTCTCGCGGGCGGGCAGAGTCTCGTACCGGCCTTGAGCCTGCGGCTGTCATCTCCATCGTTGCTGATAGACATCAATCGGGTGGTGGATTCCGCGCCGCTCGAGCACTGCGACGGGGTCGTGCGCTGCGGCACCCGCGTCCGGCATGTGGACGTCGAGCGCTCGACGATGGTTCAGGAACACGTACCGCTGTTGGCCTTGGCTATGCCGCACGTGGCCCATCCCGCGATCCGCAATCGCGGCACTCCCTGCGGCAGCATTGCGCTCGCAGATCCGGCCGCCGAGATTCCGGCCTGTGCGCTTGCACTGAATGCCGACATCGTTTTGCAGAATTCCGCGGGTCGACGCTCGGTGCCGGCGGAGGAATATTTCATCGGCCTGTATGAAACGGTGCGGCTCCCGACCGAAGTCGTCGTCGAGCTGCGCTTTCCCGCGGCGCGAAGTTGCGATCGATTCGGGTTCGTCGAACTCGCCCGGCGGCGCGGCGATTTCGCCATCGTCGGAATTGCCGCGGCGGCGCAGCTCGAGGGCAACGGCATTCGCAGCCTGCGCCTAGTGATCTTCGGCTGCGAACCGAAACCTCGAGTGTCGGCGGCCGCCCACACCATGGCGCAAGGCTGCGATTTCCGCGAACTGCCGATCGAGCGGATCGCCGACGCAGTCGCCGCAGAACTCGATCCGATGGAGAACGCGCAGGGCGACGCCGCCGCGAAGCGCCAACAGGCGTACGCCATGGCAAAGCGCGTCATGGCGCAATTGACGGCGTGTGCGGCGTGAGCAAGGCGTCGACAGCGAGCTTCGACGTCGCCTTCGTGGTGAACGGAAGCGCCGTCAGCGAACAAGTCATGCCGCGGACTACGTTGGTCGAATTTTTGCGCCAACGGTTGGGGTTGACCGGATCGCACGTCGGCTGCGAGCACGGCGTCTGCGGCGCCTGCCACGTGCGCGTCGACGGCCAAGTGCTGCGCGGATGTCTGCTGCTTGCGGTGCAGGCGGACGGCGCCGACGTGCAGACAATCGAGGGACTGTCGTCGTCCGGCGAAATTGCGGACCTGCAGGAAGCGTTCGTGCGGCGCAATGCCATGCAATGCGGGTTTTGCACGCCCGGGATGCTGATGATCGCGGCGGAGCTTCTGGCGGGGAGCGAGGTGCCGTCGCGCGAGGCCATCCGAGATGCCCTGTCGGGCAACTACTGCCGCTGTACCGGCTATCAGTCGATCGTTGACGCGATCGAAGAAGTTGCGCGCGCCCGCCACGGGATCGCGGCATGATGAAGACGCAGGGACCCGTCGGGAAGGGAGTGCCGCGCGCCGACGCACGCCGCTTGGTTGCCGGGGCGGGATGCTACGTCGATGATATCGGCACGCCGGGTGCGCTGCACGTCGCGTTCGTGCGCAGCACGTATGCGCATGCCGCCATCGTTTCGATCGACACCGCCGCGGCGGCCCTCATGCCGGGCGTGGTGCGCGTCATTTGCGCAGCCGATCTGGAGGGGATCTGCAAGCCCATGCAGGTTGCGATGCCCGCGCTCAACATGCCGACCGCCAGTCCCCAGTATCCCCTCGCACGCGGCGAAGTGTGTTGGCAGGGGGCGCCGGTGGCCGCCATCGCCGCGCGCTCGCGCGCGCAGGCGGAAGATGCCGCTGAACAGGTGCTGATCGAGTACGACGAATTGCCCGCGGTTGTCGATGCGGAGCAGGCTCTGGCGCCGGACTCGCCCCGAGCGGTGCTCGGCCGCGAGGGCAACTTGGCGCTCGATCACACCTTCGGCACGGCGAACGGGGCGGCGAGTTTCGCGGCCGCAGCGACCGTGGTCGAACAGCGCATCGTCTTCGATCGTCAGACCGGCGTACCGCTGGAATCTCGCGGCATCATTGCGTCATTCGCGCCGCTGTCGGGCGAACTCACCGTGCACATATCGCATCAGTCGCCGTTCCAGATGCGCGAGGTGTTCTCCGACCTGTTGAGTCTGTCCAATCACAAGGTGCGTGTTGTCTGCCCCGACGTCGGCGGCGCGTTCGGCCTGAAACTGCATGCCTATCCCGATGAGCTCGCTGTGGTGGCGATCGCGGTGCTGTTGGGCCGAACGATCAGGTTTCAGGCGGATCGGCTCGAGTCGTTCTTGAGCGATACCCATGCGCGTGAAGCGATCGGGGTCGCGCGCCTGGCGCTCGATTCGGCCGGCCGCTTCCTGGCCTTCGACGTCGAGACGTTGTCGGGACTGGGCGCTTTTCAGTCCTATCCACGCGGCAGCGTCGGGGAGGGATTGCACATGGCGCAGATGATCGGCGCGCCGTACCAATTCGATCATTTTCGATCGCGCCTGCGGGCGGCGCATCAGAACAAGGCGCCGACGGGAGCCTATCGCGGCGTCGGCCAGCCGCTGGCCTGCACCCTGACGGAAGCGCTGGTGGACCGCGCCGCGCGGACCATCGGCATGGATCCGGCGGAGCTGCGCCGGCGCAATTACCTATCCGCGGAGCGCGCCTCACACACGACGCCTGCCGGGCTCGAGATGAACACGGTGTCGCTGCAGACGTGCTTGGACACCCTGCTCGCGATGATGCAGTACGAAGAGCTGCGGCGAGAGCAGCAGCGTTTGCGCAAACAGCGGATTTACCGCGGCATCGGCATGGCGTCATTTATCGAGCTGACGGCGGTCGGCGCCGCACTGTACGGCGCCAACCAAATCGCGGTTCCCGCGCAAGAGGGCTGCAGCGTACGGCTCGAGCCTTCGGGTACCGTGCTGTGCCACTCGAGCGCCACGGATCAAGGCCAGGGCGTGCGTGCCGGCATCGCGCAGATCGTCGCGCAAACTTTGGGTATCGACGCGGCGGATGTGACGGTACGAGCCGGCGACACGGCATCATCGCCGGTGGGCGGCGGCGCCTGGGCGTCCAGAGGCATAGCCATCGGCGGTCAGGCGGCGTTGTTGGCGGCCGAGGGCTTGCGCGGCAAGATTCTCGAACTCGGTGCTCGCATCCTGGAAACCCCGGCCGAGCAGATCGACATCGCAGACGGCACGCTGCGCAGCACCACGACTGCGCAGACACTGTCTTTCGCGGAGCTGGCAAACATTGCCTACTTTCGGCAACACCAGTTGCCGGCGGGCGGCTGCCCTGAACTGTCCGCCACACGCCACTACGTTTCGCAAGGCTTCCCCTACCTGACTGCCAACGGCATGCAGGGCTGTCTCGTCGAGGTCGACATCGAAACAGGCATGATCGAGGTACTCAGGCTCTGGGTGGTGCACGACTGCGGCCGCGTCGTCAATCCGCTGCTCGTCGATGAACAAATCCGCGGCGGCGTCGCGCAGGGTATCGGCGGAGTGCTCTACGAACACTGCGAATACTCCGAGAGCGGACAGTTGTCGAATGGCACCTTGGCTGACTACCTCGTGCCCATGGCCGGCGAACTGCCCGACATCGAGGTCGCGCACGTCGCGAGCGTCGCAACGCAGACTTCGCTCGGCGCCAAAGGAGTCGGCGAGGCGGGCACCATCGGTGCGGGTGCCGCGCTGTGGAACGCGGTGAACGATGCCCTGGCCCCGCTCGGCGCCGCCATGGAGCAGCAACCCTTCAGTCCGGACCGCGTACTGCGGGCAGTCGCCGCGGCCGCGCGCTCGACCAAATCGCCCGCGCTCGCCGCGGCCCCCGACTTTGATCCGATCAACGCATAAATTGAGGCAATAAAATCATGCAACTCGTCGGCCAAGTTGACCTGAATGCCACTCCCGATGCGATCTGGGCCGCGCTGTTCGATCCCGCCGTGCTGCAGGGATGCTTTCCGGGCTGCAAGTCGGTCGAGCGCAAATCGGAGACCGAATATGCAGCCGTTCTGCAAGTGAAAGTTGGACCTCTGAACGCCGGCTTCATCGGTCTGATCACACTCACGGACCCCGAGTACCTCAGCGCCATCACGTTGGCGGGTACGCTAAACGGGGCGGGAGCGGGTTTTGCGCAAGGTACCGCCCGCATTACCTTGGCTCGACGCGACCTCGTGACCGAACTTTCGTACAACGCGGATTTACTGCTGGGCGGCAAGCTCGCGGCCGTCGGCGATCGCTTGTTCGGCACCGCGGTCAAACGCAACATCGCCGATTTTCTAGCGGCGTTCGCAGCCATTGTCGACGAGGGCAAGGAGGGCACCGCGCCGCGCGCGGCGTCGCTCTGACCATGATTTCGGTCCACACCATCTCCACCGTCCTCATCGACCTTCCGATGATTCGGCCGCATCTCCTGGCCATGGCGGTCATGCAGCGGCGCACGCTGCTGCTCGTGCGCGTGCTGTGCAGCGATGGCGTCGAAGGGGTGGGCGAGGCGACATCGATCGGCGGATTGGCGTATGGCGACGAGAGTCCCGAAGGCGTGAAAGTGAGCATCGATACCTTCATCGCACCGGCGTTGCTCGGCACCGAGGCGACCAATATCAACGCCGCCATGGAGCGGGTCGATCGCGTCGTACAAGGCAATCCCTTCGCGAAGGCAGCGATCGAAACGGCCCTCCTCGACGCGCACGGCAAACGGCGCGCGGTCAGCGTCGCCGAGTTGTTGGGCGGCGCGGTGCGCACCACGCTGCCGGTACTGTGGACGCTGGCGAGCGGCGACACTCAGTGCGATATCGACGAGGCGGAGAAGATGCTCGCACTGCGCCGGCATCGCGTTTTCAAATTGAAAGTAGGGCGCAAGTCGGCGAAAGAGGACTTGGCGCACGTGCTCAAGATCAAGGGGGCGCTCGGTGAGCGCGCCGGTATGACCGTCGATGTGAATCAGCACTGGGATGAGGCACAGGCGGCGCGCTCCATCGCCACCCTGGAGGAGGCGGGCATCGATCTCATCGAGCAGCCGATTGCCAAACACAACCGCGCCGGGATGGCGCGGCTCGCCGCACGTTTCGTCGTGCCGCTCATGGCCGACGAGGCCTTATATGGCCCCGAAGACGCGTTCGATCTCGCACGCCAGGCGGCGGCGGATGTATTTGCGCTCAAGGTCGTCAAATCGGGCGGCCTCCATGCCACGCGTCGCACGGCCGCGGTGGCCGACGCGGCCGGTGTGTCCTTGTACGGCGGCACCATGCTGGAAGGGACCATCGGGACGCTCGCGGCCGCGCACTGCTACAGCACGCTGCCGCATCTGCAGTGGGGCAGCGAGCTGTTCGGGCCGCTGCTGCTCGGCGACGACATCGTCGCGACGCCGCTTCAATACCAGGATTTCGAGCTGCACCTGCCGAGCGGACACGGACTCGGGGTCGAGCTCGACGAAGACAAGGTTGCGTTTTATCGACGCGATCGCAGCGACGTTTCGCTCTCACTTCCGCGGAGGCCGCATGTTGTTCCACGTTGAAATGCAGGTTCGCATCCCTCCGGCGCTGGACACGGCGCTCGCGGAGCAGCTCAAGCAGGAAGAGCGGGCGATCGCGCAGGCGCTGCAGCGCAGCGGCGTATGGCGCCACCTATGGCGGCTGGTGGGTTGCTACGCCAATGTCAGTATTTTCGATGTCGAAAATCCGGCGCAGCTGCACGACATTTTATCGACGTTGCCGTTGTTCCCGTACATGGAGATCACAGTTCGGGCGTTGTGCCGGCATCCTTCGTGCATCGACGATGATGAGCTTTTGAATAAACCAATCAACGCATGATTTTTTGCGGGAGGACCCATGGCTGAACTCACACGGCAGGAACTTTTGAAACTGGTAGAGACGACACGGGTCTCGGACGGCAATGAACGCGTGCGCCGCATCGTCGGGCGCGTCGTCGCGGATCTTTTCAGGGCCATCGATGACCTCGACATCACGCCGGATGAATTCTGGAACGGCGTGGGGTGGCTGACGCGGCTCGGGGCATCGGGGCAGACTGGCCTGATCACGGCCGGATTGGGCTTCGATCGGCTGCTCGATATCCGCGAGGACGAGAAGGATCGCAGAGCGGGTCTCGCCGTGGGAACGCCGCGCGCGATCGAAGGGCCGCTGTATATTCCCGATGCACCGCTATCGACGGCCGAAGTGCGCCTGAATGACGGCGCGTCTGCGCAGGCTCCCGTATTGGTCATGGAAGGCCGCGTGCTCGACGCCACGGGCGCTCCCTTGAAGGGGGCCATCGTCGATATCTGGCATTGCAACGAGCATGGCCGCTACTCGCATTTCGATCCTTCGCAAAAGGACTTCGAGCTGCGCCGCCGCATCCGCGTAGACGGCAGCGGGGCGTATCGGTTTCGCAGTTTTCTGCCTCCGGGTTATGCGATACCGCCCAACAGCCCGACCTCCGAACTGTTTGCGGCGCTGGGGCGTCACGGAAATCGGCCTGCGCACATTCATTTCCTGGTCTCCGCTCCGGGTGCCAAAACCCTGACCACGCAGATCAACATCCCAGGCGATGCCTTTATCAACGATGACTTCGCATTCGCCACGCGTGACAACTTGATCGTGACGCTCGAGACCGTGACCGACCCCAAGGGCTACGAATCGCTCGGGATCACGGATTCGTTCACCCGGATCCGATTCGACTTCCGCCTGCAGCCGGCAACCGCCAAGACAGAGGAGCAGCACCTCGCCCGGGAGGCGCGCGCCCACGCATGATGCGACGTCGCCAGCGATCCCGCCCGGGTCCGCGAGCGTAGCCGAGCATGCCGTCGGTACGCTCGGGGTCGGTCGATATCCACTACGAAGTGCAGGGTGCAGCGGAGGCGCCGCCGTTGCTTCTGCTGCATTCCCTCGGCGTCGACCTCGGCATGTGGGACCCGCAGATGCGGGATTTTCTGCGGCACCATCGAATCATTCGCTACGATGTGCGCGGTCACGGGCGTTCCGGCGTCGGCGCCGCTGAGTGTTCCATCGAGATTCTGCAGCAAGATGCAATGATGGTTCTCGATGCCGCGCAGATCGTGAAGGCGCATTGGTGCGGATTGTCTCTCGGCGGCATGACGGCCATGTGGGCTGCTTCGCACCGGCCCGAGCGTGTGGCGCGGTTGGTGCTCTGCAATACCTCGGCGCACCTGCCGCCGGCAGGGCTGTGGCACTCGCGCATGGAACTCGTGCGTCGCGAAGGCATGCGGGCGGTTGCGCCGGCCGTCATCGAGCGCTGGTTCACCGCGAGCTTCCGCAGCTCACAACCTGAGAAAGTCGCGCGCATCGAAGGGATGCTCGAAGCCACCCCACCCGAGGGATATGCGACCGCCTGCGGAGCGATCGCCGAGATGAATCAGTTGAGCGACATTCGCAGGATCGCGGCTTCGACCTTGGTCATCTGCGGTGCCGAAGATCCGGCGACCCCCTTGTCGCATTCGGTAGCTCTGTGCGATGCCATCGCGGATTCTCGACTGGTGGTGCTGCCCACGGCGCACCTGTCGAACGTGGAAAGGCCGCAGGACTTCTCCGCCGCCGTCATCGATTTCCTGGGCGCCCCCGCCAACCTACCGTAGGCAACGTCTGGTACCGGACTCGCCATTGATAATTATTTTTGCGCTTTGTCAAAAAAGACTAGCATTCGTTTGTGATTTAGAGTATTTCCTATAATTAACGCGGTGTGTGTCATGTATATGATGAATAACGATCGGGATTGAGAGGTTTTGCCAGCGGACTCGAGTTAAAGATTTTGCGGGATTCGCTGCCCGGCAACTTATTCAGCAGAGCCGGTGGATGATTCGGTTGTCCGACAGGCGGGTGCATTTAAAGAAGCAGACCATTCGGTATTGAGCGAGTTTTCGGTGAATTGCCTCTTGGGTTTCGAAAGCGATGAGGGATGAACATGTCTAGGAATGCCTGGTTTTACAACGCCATGATGTCCTTGGCCATGTTGGTGAACCCCGTCGGCGCGCTGGCCGCACCGGATCCCGCACCCGCCGCCGTCGATGAGGTGCAGGAAATCATCGTGACCGCGCAGAGGCGCAAAGAGCGGCTCCAAGACGTGCCGATCGTCGTGAGCGCATTTGCGGGCGACCAACTCGAGACGGCCGGCATCAAGTCGACCTTGGATCTGGCAGCGGTGACACCGGGATTGGAATTCGGCACTCAGGCAGCCTACGGCCAGCCGTTTCTGCGCGGAGTCGGAACCGTGGCCAACGGTCCGGGCGTCGAGAGCCCGGTGGCGTTGTACGTCGACGGCATTTATTACGGCGCGATGATCGGGTCGGTGCTGACCTTGAACGATATCGAGCAAGTCGAAGTGCTCAAAGGCCCGCAGGGCACGCTGTTCGGAAGAAACGCGACCGGCGGCTTGATCCAGATCACGACCAAGGATCCGACGCAGAAGTTCGGCGGATATGTCGACGCCGGGTACGGCAGCTACAACACCGCGACCGGCGATCTTTACGTCACGGGCGGCGTTGCGCAATCGGTGGCGGCCGATCTGTCGGTTCATTACCAGGATCAAGGGACGGGCTTTGGCCGCAACGCCTTCACCAACACTGAAGTCAACAAGACGAAGGATCTCTCGGTGCGCAGCAAATGGGTGATTGCGCCGAGCGACGCGACCTCGATCAAGTTGGTCTTCGATTACTCGCATCAGAATTTTGCCCAGGCCTACGTACCGGCGCCGGGCACCACGCCGCCGGGCGATGTGCCCTACACGGGCGATCCGCAGGGCATGAACGGCATTTTTGATCCGCTTGGCAGACTCGACCAGGGCGGTGTCAGCATTCAGGTGCGCCAGGACCTGGGCTACGCCGAATTCGTGAGCTTGACCGGGTTCCGCCGATCCGCGGTCTATGAAGCATTTGACGGCGGACTGACGCGCGACCCGAATTCCGTGCTCAATCTCGAGATCAATGAAACTCATACGCAGGTCAGTCAGGAATTTCAGCTGAACTCCGCGGCGCACAGCCAGCTCAAGTGGTCGACAGGCGTGTTCTTGTACCATGCCGACGGCAAGTCAGAGCCCCTGATCATCACCACGTTGGGGCTTTTCGGACCGCCGCCATCCGGCCTCAATCACATTTACGTGTATTCCGATCAGAAGACCGATTCGGCCGCGGCCTACGCGCAGGCGACCACAGAAATCGCTCCCGCGACCAACCTCACCGCCGGATTGCGCTATACATATGAACGGCGAAAATTCGCCATCAGCGAAGGGCTGGACGATTTCACCAATACGGCCATTCCTGGGCCGCCGGACGAGAGCGGCAAACTATCCTTCAACAAGGTGACCTACCGCCTGTCCGTCGATCATCGGTTCTCGCCCGACGTCATGGGCTATGCGTCGTATAACCGCGGCTTCAAGAGCGGCGGCTTTAATGACTACCTGATCGGCCCCATCGTGGCGTATTCGCCTGAGACGCTTGACGCGTTCGAGATCGGCGCTAAAACCGACCTGTTCGAGCGGCGCGCGCAGCTCAACGTCTCGCTGTTCGACTATGAATACAAGAACATTCAAGCGGTCGAATATCCGCAAGGCGTCGAAATCATCCGCAATGCCGCGAAGGCGAGACTGTACGGCGTGGACGTGGATGCGAAGACCTACCTGTCCGGGGGGCTGTCTCTTACCTTGGGGTTTGAGTACCTGCATGATCGCTTCACAGATTTTCCGGACGCGACGATCGCCATACCGCTGCCGGGCGGCGGCACGGGGTTCACGCGGGGCGACGTGCGGGGTAATCGGTTGGGACTCGCGCCGGATTTCACAGCGAACTTCGGCATCGATTATAAACTGCCGCCCACACTCATACCGGCCGCGTGGGGCAGTATAGCGACCAACCTGACCTATGCGTTCAATGATGGGTGGTTTGCGGAACCTGAAAACCGTTTGCACCAGCCGTCCTACAACCTGCTGAACGCGTCTGTTTCCTGGTCGTCAACCGACGAACTCAACAAGGTCACATTGTGGGGCAATAACTTGTCGAATTCGCAGTACACCGTCGCCCTCGCGTCGCAAGATACTGGAGATTTCGCCATCTACGCGCCGCCGCGAACCTACGGAATCAAATATCAACGAAGATTTTAGCACCTTAAAGACCCGATGCTGCGGCCTCTGGGCTAAGCTAGGAGACGCTGCGATGCGGAACGCAGTAGAGGAGTGCGGCGCGGCGGCGGGCGGGGCGCCTGCTTTGCGCAGTAGAACGAGGTTGGCTGTGGTTCAGATCAAGAAACCGGACATCAAACAGGCGATTCTCGAGGGGGCGTTCATGTCTTTCTCGCGCAACGGCTATGCCTCAACCAGCATTGCCGACATCGCCGCAGCCGCCAATATTACGGCGAGCAACGTCTATGTGTACTTCCCCTCGAAGCTGCATATCCTTTATGACATCTATCGGCCATGGCTTACCGACCAGCTGTTGAAGCTGCAGAAATCGATACGGCGGCTGCGCTCGCCGCGGTTGCGGTTGCGGCGCATATTCATCGGGCTTTGGAGCGATATTCCAGCCGCCGATCATTGCTTTGCCAACGCGCTGATGGAAGCTCTTGCTCTATCCTCGCCGGGCGCCGGTAAGGTGTCCGACTTGCTGGCGTGGTCCGAGGGTTTCCTCACCGACCTGTTGCGGGAGTGCTTACCGGAAGATCGTCAGCAGCTGACCCATGATCACATTCTTTCGCACATCTTGTGGATGGCCTTCGACGGCTTCGCGATGAACAAGCGGGTCGGCGATACCCGCAACATTGAAACGCTGGCCGACTATGTGACGGATTTGCTGCTCGCTGGTTCCGTCGGCGCGACTCTTACGGGAGTTGAAGCCGCTGACGCAGGTACGACTGGTGGAACGCGCCGCAGCGCAGCGCGCGCTCGGTGAGACTTTTGCAGCTACCCGGCATGGATCATGACGCCATCACGATGTAGCGAGAAAATGCGCGAGTTCGATTAGCGATACTGCGACCGTGCTCGAACCCACGCTCTAGCGGAGGACCGCGGCATGTCCGGCGACCAGATCATCAACACCGTTTGCGCGCATAACTGCGGTGGCCGGGCGCGACTCGCCTGCACGGTGCGCGAGGGCAAGCTGGTGCGGGTGGCAGCCGCCGATGCGCCCGATCCGTCCTATACCGGTGCCTGCGTGCGCTGCCTGACCCTGCCGCAATGGGTCTATAGCAAGGAACGCATCGCGCAGCCGATGCGCCGCACAGGCGCGCGCGGCTCGGGACAATTCGAGCCTGTTTCCTGGGATACGGCGCTGGATGAAATCGCGGCGCGTTTTACCGCGCTCATCGGCGAGCATGGCGCGCAGAGCATCGCCTTCACCCGCTCCTCGGGCACCTCGACCCTCGGCCGTTACACGCGTCTCGCAGCCTTGCTCGGCGGCGGCGGCAGCATGGATTATTACGGCGGCGTCGATATGGCCGTGCACATGGGCCTCAACAGCACCTTCGGCGACAAGGGCATGTATGGTCAGCATGCCAACGAATGGACCGACCGGATGCGCTCGAAGTTCATTCTGGTGTGGGGCCACAATCCGGCTGAAACCGCGCTCACCTCGATGAAGTTCCTGCTCGATGCGCGCGACGCCGGCAGCGAACTGGTGGTGATCGATCCGCGCTACTCGGCCACGGCCATGCACGCCACCTGGTGGCTGGCGCCGCGCGTCGCCTCCGACCTGGCGCTCGCGCTCGGACTGCTGCACATCCTCATCAACGAAAATCTCATCGATGCGCCGTTCGCCATGGCGCATTCGTCGGCGCCGCTGCTGGTGCGGCTCGACAACGGCCGGCTGCTGCGCGCAGGCGATGTGGCCGGCGATGTCGGCGCACGAGGGCAACGCGCCGGGGACGCGGCCGCGCGGTCGCCGCACGCGGGCACCGAAGCGGAGCGACGGGTGGGGCCGTCCGGAAGCGTTACGGGCCAGGATGCCGCGGTGTACAGGGTCTGGGACGGCGAGCGCGGCCAAGCGTGTGCGCCGCACGAGGCCGCGGCCGCCACGCTCGACTGGCGCGGCGAGGTCGACGGCTTGCCGGCGGCCACCGTGTTCAATCTGCTAGCGGCGAACGTCGCCGCGTTCACGCCGGAGCGCGTGGCGCAGCAGACCGGACTGAAAGCGGCCGATATTCTCGATCTCGCACATGCGTATGCGCGCAGCAAGCCGGCCGTGATCGGCTTTGGCTACGGCGTCGACCGTTACCGCCATGGCGAACTCCTGGTCCGCGCCGCCGCGGCCATGGCGATACTCACCGGCAACGTCGGTCAGCCGGGCGGCGGCATCGGCGTGCAGAGTCACGGTTCGGGTTTCCGCCTGCCGCGCCTGGCGCGTGACAAGCCGTTGCCGCCCTGGGCGCACGCGACGCCGGTGCCGATGATCGAGGTCACGCAGCGCGAACTGCCGGTGCGCGCGCTGTTCTGCCAGGGCGACTGGCTCAACCAGCGCATGGGCGACATGAACAAGACCGCCGAATACATCAGTAAGCTCGAGTTCGTGGTGACCGTCGATCATTTCTGGCAGACGACCACGCAATGGTCCGACATCGTGTTGCCGGCCTCGACGTTTCTCGAAGGCACGTCGCCGGTGCGCGATGCGGTGGTGACCGGCAACAGTGTGCTGCTGCGCCAGAAGGTGATCGATCCGGTCGGCGATTCACGTCCTGACGCCGATATAGAACGTGACCTCGCACAACGGCTTGGCCTCGGCGAGTGGTTCACCGAGAGTGCCGAGGACATCGTGCGCGGCCAGATCGATGGCGCGGTCGATCCAGCGTTTGCCGGCATCACGTACGAGAAACTCATCGCCGCCGGGGGTGGTTTGCGGCTCGACGTGCCGCGCACGCCCAACGTGCAGTACGCCGATCTGTGCTTTGGCACCCCGAGCGGGCGCGCCGAGCTGTATCTGGAGGAGCTCGCCGACATGGGCGAGGCGCTGCCGGTGTATGTGGAAGATCACGAGGCGCAGCGCTCGCACCCGTCGGCGGCGGAATTTCCGCTGGTGCTGGTGCAGGCGCATGTGCGCCAGCGCGCGCATTCGACGTTCTTCAACACCGGCTGGACGCTGGAAGTGTGGCCCGAGCCGACTCTGGAGATGAATCCAGACGACGCCGCGGCGCGCGGTCTGGCGAGCGGCGACCTGGGCGAGGCGCACAACCACCGCGGCCACATGGTCGCGCGCGTGGTCTGCAATCCCGATCTGCCGCCCGGCATGTGCAACCTCGGCGAAGGCTGGAAGCAGCAGCAGTACATCAGCGGCAATGTGCAGATGTTGACCAACGATCTGATCAATCACGCCCAGACGCGCTTGTGGGGGCACTCCAATATTCCATTCTACGACACGCGCGTTGAAGTGCGGCGCGCGACTGCGGCGGCGTCATGAGCCGGCTGGGCATGGTACTGAACCTTGACCGATGCATCGGCTGCTGGGCGTGCGCTGTGGCGTGCAAGATGGAGAACAGCATCGGCGAGGGTCTGTGGTGGCAGGAAATCAAGACCATCGGCGGCGCCGATATTGATACCTCGGCAGGGGTGTTCCCGAATGTCAGCAAGCATTATCAGCCGCGCAACTGTTTTCACTGCGCCGAGCCGCCGTGTCTGCCGGTGTGTCCGACGGGCGCGATCGTGCAGCGTGCCGATGGCATCGTCGATATCATTTACGATAAGTGCATCGGCTGCGGCAAATGCGAGCCAGCCTGCCCCTACGATGCGATCGAAATGAATCACTTTGCGCCAGTGTTGCCCGCCGGTCTCGAACAGGGCCACGGCGCGGCCGAGGTGACGCCGCGGCGCGCGCATGTGGTCGAGAAGTGCACTTTCTGCAGTCACCGCGTCGATCAGGGTCTGCAGCCGGCCTGTGTCGAGGCCTGTCCGACCCAAGTGATCACCTTCGGCGACGTCGAGGATCCGGACAGCGCCGTGGCGCGCGAGCGCGCAAAACCGGATGCGTTCCGCATCAACGAACAATCCGGCGCCGATCCATCGGTATGGTTTCTGCCGGCGCAGGCGGGCGCAAAACAGCGACGCAGCGGATGAGCGTGCCATAGTGGTCCTTCATTCAGGCACGTGAATAGGTGCCGTGGTCGGCGCGACGTAGCTGGGCGGAATGATGCAGCCGCGCCCAGCGTTTCCGCACCTCTGCTACGCCTTTATCGCGCTCCGAATCGTAAGCGAACAGATCGCGCGAAGCCATGAGGGCGGCGAGCTGTAAAAGTTTGGTTTCCATCGGAGTTCGGCGAAGCTCTTCAAGCTGGAAGGCCTCAACCGCAGCCCAGCGATCGGTATAAGCCCGAGCCTCTTCGGGAGTAATCTTCACCATGCGCCGACTATAGCAATTCGCGCTTGAAATGCCGCCGCGTCGAGCATGGTTTCCTAGAAAATCGCGGGCGTACCCACCCACAGGATGCGCAACACGCGCTTGCCCGCGTTTGACATTTGAAAGGGATGGCGCTGATCGAAGTGCGCGCTGTCGCCCCGGCCCAATGTGAAGGTGTCCTTGCCCAGCGTCACCGTCAGCTTGCCTTCCAGCACATAGTAGAAGCCCTCGCCTTCACGCGCCGTGGTCGGCGCCACGAAGCTGGGCGGGATAACGATGAGCAACGCTTCCATCTGACGCTCGGCATGTCCGCCCGTGAGGCGGATATGCCTAAGCTTGGTGCCTGTCTCCAAGTACTCAGGCTCCGCTGCGCGGCGCACCACGTCGCTGAACGGCGGGGGATTGATGAAGTACTGAATGCCGACGTCCATCGCTGCGGCGATCGCGATCAACGAGGTGATGGAGGGTGTCGCGTGGTTGCGCTCCACCTGCGACAGAAACGGCGCCGACAGGCCGGATTTCGCTGCCAATTCTTGCAGGGTCAGTCCCAGCCGGCGGCGGCGCGCACGGATCGCCGAGGCGATCGGCAGGGGATGGGCCGCGGCTCGCTTCTTACGTGCCATGCCCGGCCGCGGCGAAATCAGCCCGACGTGTGGTCGGCGGCAATGCGCCAGCCCACCGGCGTCCTGCGAAGTACCAATGAGAAAACGCCATCCCCCGCTCCACCATTTGATTCATCGCGACTCAACAAGTAACGGCCGATCGCCAGCGAATGTTCGGCGCTGAGCGCCACCACCCGCGCCAACGACATGCTGAGTACGCCGCGCCGCGCGGTGCTTACTGTAGCAAAGCGCTCGGCGTACAACTTCTCGATTTCCGCATAGCCGACCACGATCTGGTCGGAGGTCAGATAACTGGTGTGCGGCGAGTTTTCATAGCAGTCGAGAAACCCCTTGAGATCCCCCGCGTTCCAGGCCGCCATGCTGCAATCCAGGACCGCTTTTATCTCTCCGGAGAGGCGCTCGGCGTCGCCGTCTTGGCTGCTGGGTCTTGTGATATTCAGGGACATCCGCTTGGGTCTCAAAAAACGCACAGCTTCCCGCGATCCTCGACATCAGTCAAATATAATTCATTTATCAAAAATTTTTGACGTTATGAAAATTCGATGACATGACCTGCCATGGCTCCTCGGTCTCTTGCTACCCGTGCACGCGACCTCGCTGTATCGATTTTTGGGCGAGCCGGTGAGCGCTTGGGGACTGTCCATGGGGTGCTTCGGTGCGGCGGCGATCTGCGCGCTCAACTTGGGCGGCGTGCGGGTGTCGGTGCTGTTTCAGCGCGTGATCACCTACGCCTTTCTCGCCGTGATGGTGTCGCTGATCATCGCCGGCCTCAAGTTCGGCAAGCTCGAGAATCTCCAACCGGCGTTCTCGCCGCCCGGCGGAAAATCCTGGCTGCTCGGCTTTACCTGGCTGTTCGGCACCTGCGCCA
>WNFG01002594.1_pt1 | contig 30940 bp, 30 predicted proteins | sample 5400431 | NCBI WGS metagenome assembly WNFG01 (sample SAMN13153346, study PRJNA577476) | soil metagenome | isolation source: 120 cm saprolite under Douglas fir tree site 2 hole 3 replicate 2 | place: USA:California | collected 2015-04-18 | reverse complement strand
CTACGCGCCCGGCGTCTTTTCCCGATAACGGCCGGACACTCACCGACGATGGGTTCGATTTTTTCATGCGCGTTCTCACAAATGGAAAGGTCACGGGGGACAACGTAGGGCCCCACGGCGATCTGTTACTCGAGTTTCCCTATCTGGGACCCCCTCACCAAAGCCGCGTGACGAAACCGCCCCATCAGACGACTGGAACGCCAAATCAAACATGAAACCAAATGATAAGGAGACAACAAAGATGAAAGACCAGAATTACGCAGCAACAAAGACTACTGAGATACGTCTGGCCCAGCGCTCGCCCGAGTATTGGCGAGTCACGTTTGACCACCCGCCGCTCAACATCTTCGGTCCGGAGACGCTTCCGCAAGTGAACGAGATCATCACGGCACTCGAAACTGACGAGCAGGTTAAGGTGGTGGTTTTTGACAGTGCTGTTGAAGGTTTCTTTCTGATTCATTTAGACTTTCTTGCAAAACTTGACGATTTGGCGCGTCTCCCTCCTGGACCCACAGGCTTGCATCCATGGCCCGAGATACTGGTGCGCCTGAGTCGTGCACCTGTCGTATCGATAGCGTTGATTCGCGGGCGGGCGACTGGCATGGGAAGTGAGCTTGCCCTTGCCTGCGACATGCGTTTTGCCAGTCGCGAAAAAGCCATCTTGTCGCAGTTTGAAGTTGGCGCCGGTCTGGTGCCTGGCGGTGGCCCGATGGCGCGACTGTCGCGCCTCATGGGAAGAGGACGCGCCCTGGAAGTGATTTTAAGCGCAAACGACATCCCTGGCGACTTGGCCGAGCTCTACGGCTATGTGAATCGGTCGTTGCCGGATGCTGACCTTGACGGATTTGTCGATGCGCTTGCCACCCGGATCGCCTCCTTCGACAAACAGGCAATCATGGATACCAAGCGCCTTGTCAACGTCGCTAGTTTGCCGCCTGATATCGAAATCGAATCCGGGTGGGACGCGTGCTTTGCTTCCATGGGACGACCAGCCACGCAGGAGCGGATCAAGGACTTGATTGGGCGAGGCTTTAGCAAACCCGGCGATGCAGAAAATCGCTTGGGAGATTTCGTGGGACAGCTTGGGCGCTGAGCATCTACAACGGCGCAGCCTCCAATGGGACACTGTGAAATGAGTACTACCATTCGCGAAGCATTGGCCGGTTCGAGGTGGTCAAGGGGGCAAGATTTTATGGGCAAAAGACTCGCACTACTGGCAATTCGCCTGTTGGTGTCGGTGAACCTTCTGTATGCCGCCATCTTTCTCAAGTTTGCAGCGGTGCCAGATTCGGTGAGCCTGTTCACGCAGATGTCGCAAGCGGTCCACGGGTTGGTATCTCAGCCGGTATTCCGGCTAGGGTCAGGGGGGTTCGAGACGGTAGTGGCGGTTCTGCTCCTGATCCCGAAGACAGCCAGATTGGGAGCGGGATTGACTGTTGTGTGGATGACTGCCGTAATTCTCAGTCACATTTTCGTGTTGGGATATGGCTGGTTCTTTGTCGATGCTCTGATGGTGATGGTGCTGGCTGTCATTTATCTCTTGCTGACACGCAGGCACTCCCATTGGGGCGAAGCCGAAAGTGCGGGGACGATGGCTGCCGTACAAACGCACAAAAAATAGTCGGGCGAACAGTTGGAAGCGGATCGCGGATTGCTGCCTCAGACCGCAGCTCCTTCAATGCGCGCCGCTTCGGCGTTGACCTTTCGCCTCTATCCGACGTTGCGAGCCATCGAGGCCGCGTGCGGTGAACTCGGAGCATTCCAGATAGCCCATCCGTCCTTACAGCCCGACGCCGGATCGCCCGGCAGACGTTCTGCCGGAGGCAGTCGAAGCACCCAAACCAAGAAAGGAAGGAAAGCCATGACGGCATTCAATCGCATCGCTCTGATCTCCAGCGCGGCCTTGCTCGGCGCGTTCGTCCTCGCCGCGCCTGCTCGCGCCGAGGAAAACAAGTGGCCGGGCACCAAGGCTGGCGAGCCGACCCCCAAGCCGAAGGGCGTGCCGGCGGTGCTGGCGAAGAACCTCGCCAACTTCGACGACCTCGACTTCCGGGTCTACACCGGTCAGCAGTGGCAAAACCTGCACAAGAGCCACACCAAGGACGTCATCGTGCACTGGCCCGACGGCCACACGACCCAAGGCATCGAGAAGCACATCGAGGACCTCAAGTTCATGTGGACCTTCGCGCCCGACAACCGGATTCAGGAGCATCCTTCGCGCTTCGGCACCGCCGACGGCGAGTGGACGGCGGTGAGCGGCTGGCTCCAGGGCACGTTCACCAAGCCGATGGTGCTCGCCGACGGCAAGGTCATACAGCCGACGGGCAAGGCGTACCGGATTCCGATGGCGAGCATCGGCCACTGGAACAAGGAGGGCATCATGTTCGAGGAGTACCTCTTCTGGGACAATGGCGAGTTCATGAAGCAGATCGGGCTCGCGCAATAGGCATGCGCAGAGAGTCGACGGACTCAGGAAAGTTGTCCCGGGACAACATCTGAATCGCTAGTAAAATCATCGGCTTGTGCCAATATTTTGGACTTTCGCGGGTGCCCGGTGAGCTGCCGAGCAACCCGGCGGCAGAGTCGCTGGACTTGATCAGTAAGATGACAAGTCGAGCTTTCTCTCGACCCCCTTTCCACATTGGAACCCGCGACATTATCCCCGGAGCACCCTGAAGCGGTGCAGTTGCGGCATCATGGCCCGATTGAACGGCTGAACCGCGAAAAGCCTTTGTTACCATTGGAGCGGCTTGAGACGGTGGATTCGCTGGCCTTTGCGGCTGCTCGCTGGCGCGGGACTGCTTCTGGCGGTCGCGGTGGTGTTCATCCTCGTAGCCGTTCATCATTTAGACGCGCCCTGGCTGAAGCCTCGCTTGCGGCGCTTGATCTCGGGTGTCGCAGGTTTCGAGGCGGATTGGCGTTCACTCCACGTTGATCTGGGCGCAGGCATCCACGTGGATGAGCTTGAAGTGAAGACGCCGCCCGCGTTTCGAGCTCAAGCGCCGGACCTTCTGAGAGCCCAGGCCGTGGACATCGACGCGTCGGTCTTTGGCGGACTTCGCGCCATTCACATCACCAACGGCCACATCACCATCGTTCAAGAAGCGGGTCATCGATCGTGGGAGGGACCGATTACCCGAGCAGCGCAGACGAAGAATCAGGACTTGAGCCAGGTGCTGGCCGAGCTGTTCTCCAAGCCTCCGCCGATCCCCGCAACCTCGCTCGATAGCGGTTCGCTTACCTGGATCAACGTGGATCCCGGGCAACCCTTGGAGCGCGTTCGAGTAAGCGGGCTGAAGCTCACGCTTCAGGGATGGGCGGTCACACTGGGCTCGGCAGCCACGCCGGCTCGACTCGAGCTGAGGTACCAGCGCGGGGAGGCTGTACACACGGCAACTCTGGACGTTCAGGCCTCCGCGAGCGCCGACCGACGAGGGTTGGTGACAAGCCTCGACGCCGACGTCGTCCGACAGGACTGGGCGCCGGAGCTTTCGGTCGGCAAACTCTTGAGCGTTCGCCTCGCGTCGAAGTTCGACACGGCACATCGGATGGTCGACTTCGATCTGGACCGCGCCCAGTTGCTCGACGATACAGCGACACTCAAAGGCGGCGCCACTTTGCCCGACGATCCGGCCGCGTTCCCCACCGTGCGCGATCTGGATGGCGCCGTCGACCTGGAGCGCCTTACCTCGTTCCTTGCGCCGCTGAAGCTTCCGGTGTCGGTAGACCGGGGCGCGCTCCATTTCCACGCGAGGAACACGGATGCGATCGACGTCGATGGCAAGGCAAATAGGCTCGTTGTTGATGCCGGTGGCGCGACCGTCTCTTTGGCCGGCGCTTCGCTCACCGCAACGCTCGGACTGCGCGGCCCCCAATTGCTCCGAGCCAAGTTGAACGGCCACTGTACCGCCGCCGCGCCACACGAGAAGCCATGGTTCAACGAGGATGTGCAGCTAGATGTCAAAGCGGAGAATGTCGCCAGGGACTTTAGCCGCGCGCGCGTTCGAGGCACCGTTGAGGGTCGGTGGGGCCAGCTCGCGGTCGAGGACGAACACCACGCCGCGCATGAAGTTGCTCACATCACCTTCCGTTTTCCAAACCTTGCGCTGCTTCGTCCACTCCTGCCAAAAGCTTGGCCGATCGATTGGGCCAGTGCTTCCGCCACGGGCAGGATCGACGGGCAAGCTCGGTTTGGCTCGAAGCGGCTGAAGATTCATCAGACGTCCGAGATCGCGGTGCAAAACCTTATCGCTCGCCTACCCGCCGGACCTCTGGCGGTTCAGTCGGTGTCGGCCAAGGTTCGCTCCGAAGAGACGGATCGCGATCACCATGCGGAGCTCGGGTTGCGGCTCGCCGGTATTCAGTGGCGAGGGAGCAAACCATGGGACCAGACGTTGGACGCGACACTGGACATCGCGGCCGCGAACACGCGCCTTCACCTCAAAACAGACGGCGCTCTCGCGCCCTCGGTCTCCGCGGAGGTCCAAGCAGACTTCGACCGAACCCGCCACGAGCTGGTCTCGCAGTTCACGGCCAACGCAGGTCACGCCTCATTTCTCGCCCCCTTCCGCGAGGACGTTCCGGGCCTGGCGAAACTGGATTTGGGGAATTTGGAAGCTGCGGTGTCGGGACGCGCTCATCTGCAGGGCATTTCGCGATTCGATCGACGCACGCTCGGACGCGCGCGCGGGGAGGCTCGCCTCGAGGCAACGGTACGAAATGCGCGCTGGCTTGGCGAAGACCAATCCGCGTCGATCGCTTCAGCTCGTTTCGAGGCAGCGGCGAAGGGCGACGGCCAGCAGGCGACGCTTGAGAGTCATCTCGATATCCAGGGCGCGAAATACACTCGTGACGATGACTCCTACAGCGCCACGCCCATTTCTCTTCGCGTTTCGGCGGCGTTGAATCGGCGTTCCGGCGAAGCGAACGCTCACGGCGAGCTGGAGGTGGGCCCGGTCCTCCAGAGCGAGGGTTTCGACTACCCACTCGAAGGGCTGAAGTTGTCTTTTTCTTTGGAGCGCCAGGCGGACGGCGTGCTGTTTCTCCCCAGTGCCAGACTCGAAAACCCCGCCGCCGGGACGATGCTCGAGGTGCGCGGCGGATTGGCCCTTCAGGAAAATCCCGCAAAGCTGTCCGCTCACGGCACTCTCACGCAGGACTTATCCAAGGTTTGGCGGAACGCCGATGTTTTCTCTGCGCATGGGCGCGCCGAGCTCCGCTTCGACGTGGAATCGCCCGACTCAAGGGTTTTCGATGCCTCGTCGGTGCTCACCTTGAATGGCGTTGATTTTCGCATGCCAGCTTGGGGACTCATCGCCGAGGGAGTCGACAGCGAAATTCCATTGCTCGGTACTTTCGCGCTCAAGTCGAATGGGATTGCGGCGATCCGGAAACGCCACATCAATCCGTACTCGGCCCTGCGCTTCGCGGATCAATATCCGCTGTTTAGGCAGCAGAGCTACCTTTCCATTCGGCGGCTGGTGATGCCTCAGGTCACCCTCGAGTCCTTCGCCGGCAACCTCAAGGTGGACCATAACTTGATCTCGATGGACCAGATGGAGATGTCGGTGCGGGGCGGGCACCTCGCGGGGCAGTGCCTGGTCGACACCGATCCCAAGAGGCTTCGCGCCAAAGCGGAGCTCCGCGCCGTCGGAATCCTCTCCTCTCATGGAGAGCCATTCGACGGGAACGCAGCGATCTCGATCTCCCTGCGCGATCGGAGCGTCGACGGGCGGGCGGAGATTCTGCGAATCGGGCGTCAGCACCTGCTCGACCTGCTCGATCTCGAGGATCCTCAGCACGCGCTACCGGCGTTCAATCGCGTCCGGCAGGCGCTCGGGCTCGGCTATCCGGACAAGATGAAGGTCACCTTTGACCGCGGGTTCGCCAACGTCCACATCACCTTCGGTGGCCTGGCGAAGTTGGTGAAGGTGGACGACTTGCGAGGCATTCCGATGGAGCCGCTGCTCGACAAGTACCTGACGGAGGCAACGAAGGAGGAACTGTGAAGCTGGCACTCGTGTCGCTGTCGTTTGCACTCACGCTGAGTTGCCTGGGCACGCCTCAACTGATTGTGGTCGACCGCGCAACCGCGCTCGAGGAACAGGCGGGCGGGAGCTATGACGAGCTCGAGCGCAAGCTCACTCGGGCAGGCATCGGGCCGCATCCGGTTCCCTTCACGCCAGAACAGCTGGAGGCGCTCGGGATCCGGAACGAGGACATCTCAAATTGGAGCGAGCTGACCGAAGCGGATCGGGTGGATCGACTTTTGCGTTTAAAGTGCCTCGGTGAAGGAAAGGACGGCCTGCTCGTCGAGACGCCGGACGCATGCAGCGCGGCGGTGGACTCGGAGCGAATGGCCCAGTTGGTGGAGCGTGGAAATCGCGCCCGGGCCCAACTTTGGAAATGGATGCAAGGCGAGCGGCCCAAGGCTTCGTTGGTCGAAGTGCGTCGCGCCTGGAAGGTGGCGCACGAAACGGGGCTGATCTGCGGCGCCTGGCGCGAGCGCGACGACGGCTCATGGGAGGCAAAGCCGTGCTGAAGCGCCTGGGGCTCTGCGGGTGCACGCTTCTGGTTGGACTTGCAGCGCGAGCGCAGGATGACGGACAAGACGGGATTCATGCCCCGCTGCGGCTCACCGCAGGCAGCGCGGATGAGCTGCTAGGGCAGTTTGGTCCCGACGATCGCACCCTTTACTTCGTCTCGACCGCTGAGGCGTCCAGCAGCATTTACGCAATCGACGTCCACGAGGGGCGCAGTCGGCAACTCTTCGACGAAGGGGCGGACGCGAAGTGGCCGCGCGCCAGCCCCGACGGACGGACGCTGCTTTACATCTCCTACCGAGATCAACCGACCGGCCAGCTGTGCATCCGAAAGCTGCCGTCGACGGAAGGACGCGCCTGCCTCGCGCTCCCCGGCGCCATTCAGGCAGAGTGGATCGACAACTCGCGCATCGTATTGGTCGACCGCGCGACGCTCCAAGGCAACCTTCAGCTGCTCGAAGTCACAGTCGGTGCTGAGCTCACGGCGAAAGTGCTCGTCCCGGGGGACGCGACCAGTCCCGCGGCATCACCGGATGGACGGTGGCTGGTCTACGTGCCGGTCGTGCGCGAAGTCCCGCAGGTCGGTCCCGGCTTCGCGGCTCACGCCACGCCGACGCTGGCACTGCTTCGATTGGGCTCTTCCGAACCTCCAGCCGCTCTTCAAATCAACTTGCCCGGATTGACCGCCCAACCGACGTTCTCTCGCGACGGGCGCTTCCTCTACTTCGTGCAGTTTTTGGCGGATTCGAACCACGACGGCGTGGTCGACGCGTCCGACTCGGGAATTCTCTTTCGAATCCCGTTTCCACCCGGTTCCAATCGCAGTGAGCCCGAGCAGCTCACGGATGCGTCATGGAATTGCCAGTACCCTTCAACCTCCAAGACGCGCCTCGTCGCGACTTGCAACCAAGGTGAGGATCTGGACATCTTCGAGCTTCCGCTCGCGGGGGAAGTTCCGGAAGACTGGACGTCGGAGCGGGTCAGCCTTGAGCTTGGGCTGGTCTCTCGCCGCTCCGAGCAGCTGTTGCTCTACCGCAGGCACCTGCGCGATGCGAGGACCGCCACCGGACGCCGTTTGGGCCTCGTTCGGCTGGTTCGCTTACACCTTGAAGCAAGCGAGTTCGACGCGGCACGCTTCTATGCGCGAGCCGTGAGCGAGGGGGAAGATGCCACCACCCAGGGCCTCGGGCGTCTGTTGCAAACCTTGGTGGATCATCGGCGCCAGGTGCGCGAGCGCGAGTTAGGGCGGCAGGTGGGCACCTTCAATCAACTCACCCGGGAACGGATGAAGGCGCTGGCGCCGGAGGATAGAGACTCGCCGGCGGCGTTGTGGCTGGCCCACGTCATCCGCAGCGAGTTGTCCGACTCGCTCGGAGACAAGACCCAAGCGCGGCGCGAGTTGGAGGCTTCGGTTCCCAACGAGAAGACACCACGTTCGATCATTGAGCTGTACGCAGAACGTGTGGATGCGCTGTATCGCTCCCTGGACCAGCGGGAGCCGTTGGTGGCGGCGTACCGGCGGTTGGCAGGGCTCAGCTCGCTCGCTCCGGACGTGCGGCTTGGCTACGCTCGGGCCGCGGTTCGAGCAATGTATCGAGGTCGACCCTATGACGAGGCCGACCGTGTGCTCGCCGAGGCGGCCCGCTCCGAGCCACCGGACACCGAGCTCGCTTTCGCGTTGGAGCTCGGGCGTGCGCTTCAGCTCATTCGCGATACACGCTCCGCGGGCGCGCGGGATGCGCTAATCGATCTGTACAAGCGGCAACGACGGACAGACCGCCAACGAGCGGTGATGGTGGACGCGGTCGCGCGTGCGTCCGCGTTCGGGGCCGATGGCGTAATTGAAGAGCTCGCCCAGGATTATGTCGAAGACCTGCCGCGCGGAACCGCGGAGCGGTTGCGGGCCGAGGCCCTTTACCGTCACGCGTGGATCGGGCGCGCGGGTCGAGAGCGCGGCGAGGGAGACTTGACGACGGCGCGGGCGGACTATGATCGCATCGTCCAGCAAACGCACTCGCTGGAGGCACTGGTCGGCTCGATCGATCTGAGCATGCGGCTAGGCGAACGCCACCGAGCGATCGCCGATCGCATCCTGCGAAGCGATCAACCCGCGTGGCTCAAGGCGTTCGCGCAGGCCTATCTTCGGGCATACGAGATGCGGACCTTAACGGGCGAAGCGCACGCCAAGGCGGTCGACGCCGCGTTGGCGCTGCTCCGTGGGTCCTGGGCCGACTTGCGCCGGCAGCAGTTGCCCTACGCGCTGTTCGGTGCGATTCGCCATTAGGCTTACATCGAGAGCGGCGACCTTGACCAAGCTGAACGAGCGAGCGGGGCCTACGAGGTCGCGTTGAAAGGGCTCAAGAGCGACGTCCGGCTTCGCGCGATGCTGCTGGGACAGCTGGGGATCTTGCAGACGCAAGTTGGCAATTTCCACATCGCCCTCACCCCCTTGGACGAGCGGGAGAAGCTTCCCTACGTGGACAATTCGGCCGGACTTGCTGTGCGGCTCGCAAGGGCCCGCGCCTTGCTTCACGTCGGACACATGCGGCACGCGGCCGAGACCGCGGAGCAGGCGCTCGCGATGACCGACCAAACACCATATCTGCGCCAATATCGCGTCCTTGCGCTGGATCGCGCCGCACTCTATGCGCTCGCAGCGCGCGGTTATGAGCGGGCGCTGGCTCTCTACGAGGAATTGCTCCGCTTTACGGACGCGAGTCCGACCAGCCAACGCAACCGCGTCGCCAGCCGGATCGGCCATGCGGCGGCAGCACTCGGCGCTCATCAGCCGGAGAAGACCTTGGTGGATCTGACTGGGATCCACCTGATTCTGGACGCGCCGGGCGCGGCCAGCGCATTCGTTCGGCCGCACACCGATCCGGGCGACGTCTTTCGCAGCTACCGGCTGATCAGCGCCGGCCTCGAGGCCAATGCCCTGCGCCAGCTCGGGCGCTTGGCGCAAGCCTCGCGCGCCTTGGAACGCCGACGCGAGCTTCTGGCAGAACTGTTGAAGAAGTCCGACCGCGACGAAGATCTTCAAGCCATGACTCTGGTCGAGAGCCAATTGGCGACCAACGCGGTCGAACGAGGCGACAAGGCGGCAGCGGCGCGGTGGGCGAAGGCGAACCTCGACGACGGATCGGCGCTTGGCCAGAGGACTCAAACGCGGCTCTCGCAGGAAGAACGCGACGCGCTCTGGCTTGCGGCAGAGCTCGCGGCGTTTCAAGGCATTCAGAGCGCTGATGGCCTGCCGGCGCGGCTGAAGAACGCGCTTTCCGAATTGGCCCGCCGGCCTGGGAGAAGTGGGCGGACCGAAGCCCGTTGGCTCGAGATCTGCCTCGCATTGATGGCGCTCTGAGAGAGTTGCATCCGGATGCAACTCTTAGCTGGTCCGGCGACGGGCACCTATCGTGGACCGAAGCTGCTCAAGCCGCACCGTTTGAGTAGAGCGCGAAATCGGACTTTCTGTCTGAATGGGTCCCACTTGGGATCTGCCGGCAGAAGAACGAGATGCACGTCGCGCGCATTCGCCGCGCGCTCGAGCCAATCCAGGGCCGCATTCGGTTCGCCCAACCCGGCCTCGACAAGAGCCATTGCATAGGGCGGAACATAGTGGTCGCGCGAGATCTCTTGCAACGTGCTCAGCATCTCTCTGGCTTCCTGGATTCGGCTCTGCTTTGCGAGGATGTAGCCGCGAAGTGACAACACCTTGCTGTTGCCACCTGACAATCGACCCGCCGAATTCAGGGCTTGAAACGCCAAGTCGATCTCGCCTGTCTGCTGGTACGCCTGCGCGAGTTGGAAGTAACCAATCCAGAATCCCGGATCGATCGCGATGGCTTGGCGGGCAAACTGAACCGCCGCTGGATAATCGCGAGCCACGAAGGCAACCTGAGCCGAGAGGGCGTGCTGTACCGCATAGAGAGGATCGAGCGCTCGGGCACGCTGCATCTCGGACCCGGCCTCCTCGCGTTGGCCCATATGTGAGAGGGTTATCCCGAGATTGCGGTGCGCAAACGCATAGCTCGGATCCAAGGTGATCGCTTTGCGGAAGGCCGTCTCCGCGCCGATCCAGTCCCAGTCGAACCAGAACTTCACGACTCCGAGCGAGCTTTGGACCTCGGCGAGGTCAGGCTCGGCCCGGACTGCTTGGGCCGCAGCGTCCCGGGCGCGCGGCCCTGCCGATAGCGGAGGCGCATCACCGTTTATCGGGCTTGCTGCGTAGGCGTCGGCGAGGCCAGACCATGCGAGGGCGTAGTTCCGATCGAGCTCGGTCGCCTGGGAGAAATACTCGATCGCTCGCTGCGTTGTACGCGGCGTGAGCTGATTCCAGACGTGGCGCCCTCGGAGGTAGAGATCGTACGCCTCGGGGTTCCTCGTCTGTCGGCGGGCGAGCGCGCTTAAGCGTTCGGGCGACAGCCGCTGCCGGATCTGCTCCGCGATGGCGGTGCTGAGCTCTCGCTGAAAAGCAAGCATGCTGCTCGGCTCACTGTCGTAGGAAGCGGACCAGATCTGGACCTGGTTGGCTGCCCGAATGAGCTTAGAGGTGACGCGCACCCGATTCACCTCGGAGCGAATCGAGCTCTCGACCAGATACGCCGCATCCAACTCCCGACCGATCTCGGCGAGTGCCTTGGCGGTGCGCTTGTATGTCATGACCGAGGTCCGACCGATGACGCTCAAGTGTTCGGGATCGATCTGACCTAGAGCCGTAATTGTCTCCTCGGTGAGAGCATCGGCGAGGTAGTCACGATCGGGATCAGCGGCGATGTTTTCGAACGGTAAGACGGCGAGCCTCACCCGCGACGGTGAGTTCTCCCCCAGCCCAACCGTCGCCGCAGCCGAGGAGCCCACCTCCCGTCGCCCTCTCGCGGGTAGATTTCGAAAAAACAGCAGATAGCCCAGCAACGCCGCCGCCAGGACCGTTGCACCCGCCGCCACACTCCTCCGAGTCGCCGGGCGCCAAGTGGAGCCCGGTCTGATTCCGGCGAGCTTGACCTCCGCGCCGGAATCCAGCTCCTTTCTCAGACTGACCAGATCCGCGAGCAACTCCCGCGCCGACTGATACCGGCGCTCGCGCTTCTTCTCGATGCATTGATGGATCACTTGCGCGAGTGAAGGCGACACTTGGGCGTTGAGCTTGGCGAGCGGCTCCGGTGCTCGGTGAAGGATCTGCTCAAGTATCTCCTCGTTGGTTCTTCCGGTGAACGGGCGTCGCCCCGCCGCCATCTCGTAGAGCACCGTGCCCAGAGAGTAGATGTCCGCGCGACAGTCCACCTCCTGCCCCAGGGCCTGCTCCGGGCTCATGTACTCCACCGTACCCACCAATGCGCCGGGCGTTGTTTTCGGCGGCTCGGAAGCATCGCCGACCGTCGCCTCCCTCCCAAGCCCAGTCATTTTGGCCACCCCGAAGTCCAGCACCTTCGCCTGGCCGCGAGGGGTGATCATGATGTTGGAGGGTTTGATGTCCCGGTGAATGATGCCCTTGGCGTGCGCCTCCTCCAGCGCATCCGCTACCTGGCTGGCGATGCTCACGATCTCGGCCGCATCCAGCGGGCCTTCCTTGATGCGCACATCCAGTGTCCGGCCTTGTACGAATTCCATCGCGATGAAACTGACGCCTTCCACTTCGCCGATTTCGTAGATGTGGGCGACGTTCGGATGGCTGAGCGCCGCGGCCGCTTTGGCTTCGCGGACAAAACGTCGCATTCGGTCGTCGTCCCGGGTGAACTGCGCGGGCAAGAGCTTCAGCGCCACCTGGCGCGCGAGTAGAAGGTCGTCGGCGAGATAGATCTCGCCCATTCCACCGACGCTCAAGAGGGAGCGGATTTGGTACTGCCGCAGCTTCCGCCCTGCCACGGTGCGGACTCGCTGCGCGGTGACCATTTCCGCGGCGACGGCATCGGGAGGGGTGTCCAGAAAGCTGGTCCCTTCCCCGTGGCCCAGTAAGGATTCGACTTCTCGGCGCAATGCCTCGTCGCCCGCGCAGGCGGTCTCCACGAACGCGGCTCGCTCCCTGCCGACAGGCAGCTCGAGCGCCTCGTGATAAAGCCGCTCGATTTGCCGATACCGTTCAGGTGTCATCCTGCTCGCCTTGGCCGAGCGCTCGATGCAACCACGCTTTGGCCATCCGCCAGTCGCGCATCACGGTTTCGGGCGAGACCTGCAGGACCTCAGCGGTCTCCTCCACCGTCAGCCCGCCGAAGAATCGGTACTCCACGACGCGGCTTTGCCGTGAGTGCAATGTCGCCAACTCGGTCAACGCCTCATCTACCGCGACGAGCTCGGCGGCTCGCTCATCCGTTGCGAACATCGCTTGGTGGAGGGAAACGGGGCGCACTCCACCGCCGCGCTTGGCGGATTGGCGTGAGCGAGCGTAGTCGACCAAGATGTGACGCATGGCCTGGGCGCCGACCGCAAAGAAGTGACTGCGATTCTGCCACTTCTTGGCGGGCTGACCCACCAGCCGCACGTACGCTTCGTTGATCAACGCGGTGGTTTGCAGAGTGCCGCCCGGCTGCTGACGGCCCATGTGGCGCCTGGCCATGCGCCGCAGCTCTTCGTAGACCAGCGGCATCAGCCGGTTCAGCGCCGCCCCGTCGCCTTTGTTCCAAGCGACAAGCAGCTGACTCACCTCACCTGGCGGTTGGGCCATACTTTCTCACGACACGATCGACTCAGCCGGTTGTGTACCATACCGCTTGCGGCCGGAGCTACGCTCCGACTCTGAGCGGATCACCAGGAGTTGTTTCGGTCGGTGAGGATCAGGCGGGCGGGCGCGGAACGATTGATCGATAACGTCGAACGCGCTCGCCTACCCCGCTCGACCGACTCTTGTTCCGAGCCGGTCGAACAGGGTGCTAACAGATTTACTGGAAGCGCTCTCCAGCGGCGGTGCCGCATCCGGCCGCCACGAGCTCACCGTCGGGGTTGAAGAATTCCGCCGAAACATCGCTGACAAACTCGTCCGGATTGTCTCCGATTTGAATGTTTTGCGTGATTGTCTGCGTTAGGGCCAGGACACCGTCTCTGGTGATGAAAGCAGTCGACGCTGCGCGGTAGCTGCTTTCACTTCCGTCAGCACTCCACACCCCGTGGCCAGGGCTGCGCACATTCGGAAAAACTATGGTGCCGGATGTCTCGGTCATCGTCCCTCCGCGCGCGAACGTCTCCAGCGCTCGAAACGCGCTGATTGGCTCACCGGTTTTGCAATCAAACACGCTTACCCGCACGCGCCACGTTCCTTCCAGCGGCTGGGCTTCCGCCGCCTGGTCATGGCGCTGCGCAACACCGCCTCGCGCTCCGGCAAGAATCAGTCCACTTCCAAGGGCAACAACCAGGATGGGTATTCGCTTCCACAGTCTTGAGATCATGAGGTCTTCCTTCTTGGGCAAAAGCGGTTGAAGCCAGTCCACCGCCGAGATGACCAAACCCAAGGCTTCCGTCAGGGGGAACGACCGATTCGGCTGCTCCCATCTATCCAAACGAAAATGGCGCGCGAAACCTGGCACGTCCTCTCATTTTTCTGCCTTCCGAGGTTACCGTCAGACGCTACCTGGCGCGCTGGATTGAGGACAGTCAGGGGGAACGACCGATTCGGCTGCTCCCATCTATCCAAACGAAAATGGCGCGCGAAACCTGGCACGTCCTCTCATTTTTCTGCCTTCCGAGGTTACCGTCAGACGCTACCTGGCGCGCTGGATTGAGGACAGGCGCATGCGGCCCGATCAGCCTCGGTGTCGGTGATGCGGCACGATGCCGAGACTCGAGCCGCTAGAAGCCCTTCTCGGGATCGGCGACGTTGTAGATTTTTTCTCCAGCGGCGTACCGGCGGATCAGCTCCCGCCTTACGCGCCAGGCGCGGTCACCATCCCCGCCCAAATTTTCGCCGTACGAGGAGGAGTGCGGCGAAATGATGATGTTTGGCGCTGACCACAGCGGATGTCCTTCCGGTACCGGTTCGGGGTCGGTAACATCGAGCGCCGCGCCACCAAGCTGACCGGACTTCAGCGCATCGATGAGGTCTTTCGTGACCGTTGTGCCGCCGCGCCCTACCGAGATGTAGTAGGCGCCCTTTTTCACCCGCGCAAACATCGCCGCGTCAAACAGACCTTTCGTCTTTTCGGTTAAGGGCAGGGCATTCACAATCACATCCGCTTGGCTCGCCAGCTTGGGCGTTTCGTCGGGAAGCCCGACATATTCGACGAAATTCGGTCCCTCGCGGCTCGAGCTGCGCGTGGCAACCACGCGCATGCCTAAAGCGTGCGCTTTCTGTGCCGTATCAGTACCGATGCCGCCGAGACCCGCGACGAACATGGTCCGGCCCTCGATCTCCCAGAAGCGCGTCCGCGCAACACCGCCTCCCCACACCCATTTCTGTTGCAGCTGTGACCTCATGATTCCGTCGATTCCGCGGGTTAACGCAAACATCAGGGCGATCACATGATCGGAGATTTCGAGCCCAGAGACCCGCTTCATGTTTGTCAGGAGAATGCCCTCTTTGGATTTCAGGTGTGGCGCGCAATATTCGATGCCCGCAGAGTCCGCGTGGATCCAATGCAGGTTCTTCCCTGCCTTCACGATCTGCTGATTGCAAGCGCCAACCACTGCATCGGCGTCGCCAAGGAGGGGCAGAATTTCGCTGCCCCATGCGCCTTGCCTACTGATCGGGATCAGCTTCACGTTCGGCGCAGCGGATTGCAACCAGGCAATCCGGTCGGGCGTATCGACGCACACCACGATCTTCCGCGGCGGCTTCCAGCCCTTGACCATTTCGCGAACCGGTTTGTCGCTTTCCTGCAAACCCAATTTTGCCACCACGCGTGCGTCGCCCGGATTGACCGCCGGCGAACTAGGGCCGCCCGCTGCGTGAGAAGCCGCGACAAAAGGGGAAGCCCCGCCAATCATCAGGCAGATGCCACATAGCCGTAACACCGTGCCGCGGGCTCTGGGTGATTGAGTGCAGAGCGATTCCTTTGGCGGCATCATATAGGTCCTCCATAGAGGCGATAGCCAAGATCGAACATTGCACTCACACGTCGGCAGAACTCGCGTCGTCGGGCCCAGTGAGCAGACGGTAGCTGCCGTACGATCGGGCGACGTCACCCGACGCCCGGTAGCGGTGGGGCAGTAAGCCAGTCGCGGCCTCAAGCTCAAGGTTAGCAATCAGCAGACCTTCCTTCTCATACGGCTGATGGCAAAGCAGTTGGGATCAATTCTGCTCTTTGTGCCACCACTCCCTGAGTGATTGACAACGACCATCCGAATCAAGGGTTATGAGGAAAATTCCGTCGAGCTTGGTTTGGAGCCCCGGCGGAACACGAACAAATGACGCCCACCACCAAGCAATCCCAGCCTCGGGCGTTACGGCGAGAACTTCGTATCCAAACTGAATGTTCTCTTGCGTCCGGGCCACCTCCGACCAGTACTCAAATATCGCGGGACGGCCACGCATCGGCTTCACAAATGGAGTGACTTGATAGGTGCCATCGTCCGCGAAAAGCTCGGCCGTCGCTTGCGGATTTCTGTCTTTCCACGCCCTGCTGTATTTTTCCAACCAAGATTCGAATGAGGTACGCTCCATTTCAAACGCTTTCTGTACCACGTCTGCACACGTGGTTCCGCCAAGCAAAAGGTAATACCAGCTCGCGGAATGTCAGACCGGGTGTCAACAGACCGCATCAGTACTCAGCGCGCAAGCTGAGTAGAGTCAGATGCGACGCCGCTGAGGAGATCTGAGATGGAAGACAATGAGTCACCCGAGCAGGATTTTTACGTTCAGCGGTCTTCGAAGGCGCCGTGGTTACTTTTGATACTGGCGCTGTGCGGTGCCGGTGCGGGCGGGTACCTTGGGTTCCGTGAGCTCAAAAGTAAAGACGCCTCCATCGCGACAGCCTTGAAGAACAGCGAAGACGCGATCGGCAAGGCGAGGGCGGCTGAGATTGCACGCAAGGCGCTCGAAGAGCGGCTGGCGAAGCAAGAAGAAGAAGGAGCGCGGCTGGCCGCTGATCGAAATGCCCTCGTGCGTCAAATTGAGCAGAAGGAATCGGAGATCGCCAAACTCAGAGCGACCTACGATTCGCTCGAAGAAAAGATGAAAGCAGAAATCAAGAAAGGTGAAATTCGACTCAGCCAGGCCGGCGGCAGAATTCGCGTCGATCTCATTGACAAGATCCTGTTCGACTCAGGCTCGGCTGATTTATCTAAGAGGGGCGAAGAGATTCTCGGCCGTATCGGTTCTGTCCTTACGAACGTGGAAGATAAGCAAATTCAAATCTCCGGCCACACTGACGATAATCCGATTAGCGATAGGCTGAAGGAAAAGTTCGCTACCAACTGGGAACTTTCAGTCGCGCGCGCGGTCACGGTTGTGCGGTTTCTATCCGAGCATGCGAAGGTACCTTCGCGGCGCATGGTTGCCGCTGGATATGGCCAGTTCCAGCCAATCGCGAGCAATGCAAATCCGGAGGGGCGGGCGCGGAATCGACGAATCGAGATTCTCCTGACACCCTCTTTAGAAGCAAGACAAAAGCGGCCAATCGTCGCCAAAGCCGGATCGACACCCTCTTCGAGACGAAAAGCGGCTCCTAAGCCAAAAACTCAACGCTCAAACGCGCGCTAGACCGTGCTGCTCACCTCCGCAGCGCTTGGCTTGGACCACTACGCGGTGCAGGGCCTTTCGTGTGTCTCCTTCCTTGCTGTGCGTTCAGCGGCCGGGCGAAGCTTTCGGGCGATAGGTCTGAATGCGCTCTCCCGCCCTCGCCACTGGAATGACCCAGAGCAGGCTCTTGGAGCGGTTTAGCGATGTGATGTAGTGGCCGTCTTGCGAAAGGTCTTCGTTGATACCCTTGAGGGCGTCCATGTCCTCATCGGGCAGCACGATCATCACGTGCGGACCGATGTAGTACCAGTCCTTCACGGTCGATGGGTCTTTCGCGGGCGGGACGTTCTGTCCTTGGCGGGCCTCTCCTATAAGCATGTACGAGAGACCCACGCGATCGATGTTCGGTTTCCTGCCCTCTATGACTGCCGTAAGCCATTTCATGGTCGTCTCGTCCGCGCACATTGGATCGTGCTGCGGCCGACCCGGAAGGTCTGGCATGCATGTCCAGCCATTCGTGCCCGGTCGAATGACTCGTTCGACCATTTTGTGATTTGCACCGTTCATCGTCATGCTCATCTCGACGACCGTCGCACCACCATTCGTGACCCACGGAGGGCCGGCACTGAGCGCATTCTTGATCTTCCAATCGTCCGAGTGGTTGCTGGTGGTGAAGGTGCTGGGCGGGAGTGGATCGGTCGCTGTCGAAAGATCCTCGGCAAACGCAGTGGTGGAGGCAGACAGGATCAAAACGAACGCGAGATTCTCGATCGTGCGCGGATTGAGTGTGTCGGTGGTGGACACGTATTCTCCTTTTTGTGTCTTGTTTGTGATGGGGAATCCATTACATCGCCGGTGTCTTCGCTGCCGTAGCGACGACGTCTGCGTATTACTGCTGACCTAATCTGAGCTCTCGCTCGGCTTGCAACCATCCTCCTGGTCGCGCCCGTGCTCGCCACCCCTACTCAGAAATATCTCATAAGCCCGTTCAGCGATCTGCTCGGGGTTGGGTTCGGCTTGTGGCGTCGGTCGCTGCTCAGATTGGGCCTGTTCCATTGGAGAAGTCACTTTCGATTGCTGTGACGTAGGACTATTCGTCTTCGGCGCTGCCATGGGTGCTTCCTCCTTCTAGAGCCGATTGCACATACCGGGCCAAGATCGAGACCACTTTAATTGGCAGGCTCTGCTCAGCACATGTCGAAACCGTGGCGAAGCGCAGTCTGCGTGTCGCTCGTGACGCTATACCGACATTGCCCCTTGGATTGCGCTCTTAAAGGACTACCGCTCAGTCAAGCCAATCTGGTGACCTTCGACCTGATGCCGATCGGGCCGCTGCTGCCGCTCGGTATGTTGATGAAAGCCAAATAGCAACTCTCCGCCAGGCCAGTGCGAATGTCCTAAAGGGTTGCATATCCGACCGTCGCGCCATCGGCTGCCGAGCTATCCAAATTGAAACTGAAGAGAGGTACATACCAATGAAAAGCACAGACAAAGCAGTGGAAGTCTCCCCACAGACGACGAGGACCAAGTTGGCTGTCAATCATTTGGTCTACACTACAACCCGTTCGTTCGAAGATGTCGTCAAGGCATTCGAGACTGTCGTCGACACTCTCGAGGATATCGGTTGGGCGTCAATCCCGTCTGCCGCGAAGGACGCGGCCGACTTCGAAGCACGCGTGAATACCAAGATCGGCCCGAGCGGCTTCACCCGCTTCCTGACACTGGACCACGGTGACTGGCTGAACTTCTTCGGCAAGGAAAGCAAAGCCCGCCAGTATGTGATCGGCAACCCGCTTATCGCGATCACGATGCTCGGCCACGATATTCGCGCCGGCCTGAACGTGCCGGTGCGGGTCTACATCTATCGCGACGAGGCCAGCGGAACGACGCGGTTCGAATACGACCAGCCCTCAACTCTGATGAGCGGGCTCGACAACAAGGACGTCACCGCCGCCGCAGAGAAGCTCGATGCCAAGCTTACTGCCTTGGCTGAGCAGGTCACTGGGGCCAAGGCCTGATTTCTCCTCGAGGAGGGACGGACCGTGGGCCATTGGTGCCCGGTCGGTCCGAGCTCGATCAACGTTCGCGTAGGGGCCTTTGTTAGCTAAAGCCCAAACAGAAAAAGAGTCGTGCCGACGTAGCCGATCAGAGGCGAGGTCGAAAGCACCGGCCGTGCCAAATCTACTAGGCGCAGCTCCCGAGAGATCGGGTGCACTCATAGACCCCACGGGCGTGCGAATCGCAATGACGCCTGCCTTCCACATTGCTCGCTGCAATGTCGATCATCGGCTCAGCACGCGAACGTCAGGCAAGTTAGACTCCGTCCCCAATGGCGGCCGACGCGGCTGTGACGTTCCGACTCCAACGAGATGTAGACCCGACGCGGGACCACGTGCGCGGAGGCGGGGGCGAAGAAGACCGCGTCACGGTGGTCCTGTACGGAGACTTTCTCTGTCCCTATTGCCGGCGCCTTATTCCCGTCCTCGCGCGGCTGCGCGAGGCCCTTGGGAATCGCCTGGTCTATGTCTTTCGGCATTTCCCAAACGAACGCGCGCATCCCGGCGCCGAGCGCGTGGCACGCGCTACGGAGGCCGCTGCGAAACAAAACTGCTTCTGGGAGATGCACGACGTTGTCTACGCGCACGAGCTTCCGATCACCGAGCGCGTGCTCCTCGACTTCGCGCGCGAGCTCGGCCTGGACACGGATCGCTTCAAGGCCGATACACTCGGCGACGAGGCTCGCGAGCGCATCGAGGAGGATCTCGAGGAGGGGCGGAGCCACGGCGTGACGGGCACCCCGACACTCTTCGTCGACGGGATACGCTACGACGGCGCCTGGGATTTCTACTCGATGCTCGAAGCATTGGAAGGTCCCGTCGCGGCGCGGGTGAAGCGAGCAGGACGCGTGTTCGCAAGTTTGCCGGCTTCGGGCGGTGTCGTCCTGCTCCTCGCGGCCGCCGCGGCGATCGCCGTCGCGAATTCCCCGCTGGGCGACCGGTACGCGTCAATCCAAAACGCCTTCCATCTCACGCACTTGGACGAGCGCGCTGAGTGTCCCCGACGGGATTCGAAGCCGCGAGAGCGAGCATCAACAGGTGCAGTCTGATGGCATCTCGCCAGAAGTTTCGGGTATTTCCGATGAATCCAAGCGCGCCGAATGCGGTCAGCCGAAGGATGACTGTAGTAATGTAGTAAACCCGTCTCGAGCCGAGTGGCAAAATCGAATTGCCGATGAGCTCGCCGCCGTCCGGACGGTTTGGCTGCGCGCTGGCGACGAGAAGGCCCTCCGGCGAGCCTTGCTCGATCTACTGCGTCACCTGGAGCAAAGCGAATGATGGCCGTTGGCTCCTTCAAGAAGGTTGCAGGAACAGCAGGAACAGCCCTGGCTGCCCGTGGCGAGCACGACCAGACCTCGGCAACCCTGCCGCACGAATCGTGCGTCCTGTGCCAAATGCGGCGATCTGGATCGGCAATGAGTTGCTTCGTACCGCCTGATCTCCGGAAAGCTCGACCCACCGCCAAAACGACGAAGCCGTGCGCGTTTCACCGGCCTCGCCGACAACGATTGCCGAGAACGCGCTTCCCCGAGCTGATAGTGGTGCTGGAGGAGTCCAGTTTTAGCGTGTGATTGGCCGTCGCGCGTGGTGGTAGATGCGAAGGACTCGTAGCTCGTGAGCCAGGCGCTGGTAATACACTCGCAGCGGCGGAACGGGCCAACGTCGCACCATCTGCCCGTCGTAGAGTTGCTGCTCTGGGCAACTCCAATTCCCCGGCTGCAAGCCGGTCGAGGAGTGCGAACACACGCTCTGCGAGATGTGTGGCGGCCATCGGGTTGTCCTTCGCGATGAACCCCACGCATGTCTGAAGGTCCGCGCGGGCCTTAGGCGCGTAGACGATTCTCAACGCTTTAATGCCTTGCCTATCGCGCGGCGGACTTCCTTTGCTGATTCGCCTTCTCCCCGGTCAACAGCCTGAAGAGCCTCCACGAGCCCCTGTTCCTCTTCAGGCGTCAAGACTGGAGCCTCATCGACGGGCTCGACGACGTAACGACCCGCGGGCAATGACCGCAGCTCATCGGGGAGATCTTTGCCGTTCCACTTTAAGACTCGGGACATGAACTAAGAATAACCCGACCGCAAATCTTTGGACCAGACACCTCCGATTGGCCGAGCTGTTGGCCGGCGAGTCGAAGGCGGCCGGTGCAGTGCCCCTACAGCGAGCTTTACGGTTGAGTCCTGACGCTGAGTTCGCGTAGGGTACGCATATGCCGCGACTGAACGTGAACGACGCGCTGTGCGGGAGGGCGCGAGCAGGGGCTGGATGCTGGTCGGGCTCGGCGCGCTGCTGCTCGCGGTCAAGGAGTCGTGCGCGTTCACCCAGCGTGCGTGGCTCACGGCCACGATCGTCGTCGGGTTGCTCGCGTTCACCGCGCTGTTCGTCTTCCTGCGTCACCGCCGGACGCAGCGCGTGATCCATCGCAGCGCGCCGTAACCCGCTGAAGTCGCATGGCGAAATCTTTTTTTCGCGCACGTGTCGATCCGTGGGCGGGTCGTTCGTCGCCTCGATGTACACACCCACCAAGGAGACCGCGATGCGTTTCATGATGATCGTCAAGCCCCCCGCGTACACCGGCCTGCCCGACCCCGCCCAGTTCGAAGCGATGGGGCGTTACAACGACGAGCTGCAGCGCGCCGGCGTGCTGCTCGACCTCAACGGCCTCGCGCCGACCGCCCGGGGCGTGCGCGTGCAGTTCAGCGGCACGAAGCGCACCGTGATCGACGGGCCGTTCGCCGAGGCCAAGGAGCTGATCGGCGGCTACTGGATCATCCAGGTTCGATCGAAGGAAGAGGCCGTCGAGTGGGCCAAGCGGATCCCGTTCTCGACCGAGGTGCACCCGGGCGAGCACGTCGAGGTCGAGATCCGGCAGATCCTGGAGCTCGAGGATCTGCCGGTGAGCCCCGAGCGAGTGGCCGCGAAGAAGGCCCTCGAGCAGAAGGCCCTCGAGCAGCGGAAGCATTGAGCGACGCCGCGCACACGATCGCCGCGATCTTTCGCATCGAGCTGCCCAAGCTCGTCGCGCGGCTCGCGCGCGTGGTGCGCGACGTGGGGCGCGCCGAGGAGCAGGCTGCGACCGCCGCGTCGCCGTCCGCGGGCGTGGGGTCTGCGCGGGCCACCTCGAGGACCCGGCGACAGGCCTGAGGGCGTGGAAAGCCGGACGCAACGCTCAATTACTCTGCGGTAACAGCTGCACGATCGCAGTCTGCCTGCGTCGGGAGGGTTTGCACATTCGTTTCAAGGGCCTCTATGGCCTTCTCGATGTCCGCTAGGAAAGACGCCGGATCAATGAGTCGTGTTGTTGATCAACACCGAGACGTCGTTGGTACCAGAGTTCGCTACGGCTACGTCTGGCAATCCGTCGCCATTGAAGTCCCCGACCGCCGCGGACGAAGCACCTCCGCCCACCCCGAAGCTGGTCGTCATCAACCGGAAGCTACCGTCCCCATTGCCCAACGCCACTGACAGGTTATTGGGGTGCAGGAGGGCCAGATCTGCGAACCCAACGCCGCGGAAGTCCCCCACCGCGATCGACTGAACGGTGCCGCCCGAGTCAAAGAATCCGCGATTGTGGAGGATTCCATCGGGACCGCCCAGGAGCACTGAAATGTGGGTGCCACTATAGTGTCCGAATACGGCTAAGTCCGGGAAGCCGTCACCGTTAAAGTCTCCTACCGCGACCGGCCCAAGGTCCCCGAATGCGGTGTGCGGCGACTGAAATGTCCCATCTCCGTTTCCCAACAGTAGCGAGGTGTAAAATGGTGGTAGTGGGCCCCTGTAGTGAGTCACTGCCAGGTCTGGCACTCCGTCCCCATTGAAGTCCGCCACCGCGACGCATTGGACAATATCGTTTCCAAACTCAATGCGGGGCGGAGCCTGAAAGGTTCCATCTCCGTTCCCCAAGAACACTGCGACCGAATTGTAGCCGACGGCCATTACAAGGTCCGGCAACCCGTCTCCGTCGAAGTCCCCTGCGGCGAGGCACGAAGCTCCATGGACGCCTACGAAATTGGTCCACACTAGCCGGAAGCTCGCATCTCCATTTCCCAAAAAAACCGAGAATCCGGAGCTGGTAAGGCCGATGTTCATTGCGAGGTCTTGCACTCCATCTCCGTTAAAGTCGGCCACCACCAGGTCGTAAGGAGGCCCGCTTTCGACGCCAAAATTGCTCGCCGGCTGGAAGCTCCCATCCCCGTTTCCCAATAAAACCGAGACGTCGCTGGAGCCCCGGTTGGCCACCGCCAGGTCCGCTATCCCGTCCCCATTGAAATCCCCTAACGCCACGGAGCTAGGCGCGCTCCCCGCAGCAAAGTTTTGCGCGTCCTCGAAGCTGACATCCCCCCCATTCCCCACCACCCCCGAAACGTTGTTGGAAGACGCGTTGGCCATGGCGGCCGCGAAGAAGAAATGGCTCACCGCCAATCCTGCCCAAACGCACAGCCTTTTCTTGTCAGTAACCGCCATGGTTTTTTTGCCCCAGTTGAAACGCCTTTCGGCGCCACTTCACCACGAGCTCTGCCCGGGACATCTGCCCCACCGCCACCATCCTCCCGACTTACACCAACAATCAAGCAAAGACCGCCTCTCGGTGTCGGGGGGCAATATGACTCGCGCCGAACGTTCATCAGCCTCGCGCGAGCGGATGGAGCGCGAAAGGACATCCTTCGCTGGGTTACCCACGGTCCCGAGGGGGACATAACTCTGCTAGTTTCGGCGGCTTTGGGAGGAACCATGAGATTCACCTTGGGCTTTCTGTTCGCCCTTGGCCAGCCGCCCCAGCGCTTGCGGCGAGCTACTTAGCGACGACCGAGGGCGATTACGTGGTGCGAGATTTCCAATTCAAGAGCGGGGAGGTTCTCCCCGAGCTTAAGCTTCACTACCAAACCCTGGGAGCGCCCAACCGAAACGCTAAGGGCCAGGTCACCAACGCGATCATCGTGTTGCATGGAACCAGCGGCTCCTCGGGACAGTTCCTCAACTACAGCTTCGCGGGGGTGCTCTTTGGGCCGGGCCAGCCCTTGGACGCCAGCCGCTACTTCATCGTTCTGGCCCGACGGGATCGGCCATGGCCAATCGAGCAAACCGAGCGATGGGCTTCACACGCGATTTCCTCACTACGACTACGACGACATGGTTCGCGCCCACTACCTGCTGCTCACCCAGCATCTGCGGATCAACCATCTGCGCCTGGTGATGGGCACCTCGATGGGGGGAATGCACAGCTGGGTGTGGGGCGAGACCTATCCGGACTTCATGGACGCGCTCATGCCCCTCGCCAGCTTGCCGGTTCAAATCGCGGGCCGAAACCGAATGATGCGGCGGATGATCATCGATTCCATTCGGACCGATCCGGAGTGGAAGAGAAGGTGGATCGCTTCAACGGTTATGCATGAGCTCGCTCACCAAATGGCCCCGATCGCGACGAATGATGCGCTGGTACGCTGTGGAGGAAGTGCTCCAACCGGGAAGTGCTCGGCCAAAGAGGCTGAACGCATTGGCTACGACGCCGTGCACTGATGAGGAGGGGACCCGGCTTGTTGAAAGAACGACTGATGTCGGACTTGCTCAGCTTCCTCGCCGGAGCAGTACTCGTTTTCTCCGCTCTGCTTTACCTTGTCTTCGTCTCAAGAATTCTGGCCAAGGCCGGAGGTCCGCTGACTTTTGTAGCCGCGTGGCATCTTCCGCTTGCTGCGATCGCAGCGCTTCTTAGCCTATACGCAGCGGTCCGTCGCCGATCCAATCTGGGACTTGTGTTGTTTGTTTGTTCCGTCATCGTGATCACCTTCTACATTTTCTTCACTGTATCATGAGCCTCAGCGGTCAGTTGAAATCCGGCCAAACATGGACTGATGATGGTGTACGAACGGCGATCCGCCCGGCCAGGTACTTAGACGGGCCGTTTCGTGGTTACCACCAAGGGGAGTTGTGGATGAATTGGGTTGTACCAGGTGCGGGGCACATCAAGATCTCCTGCGTATTCCGACCATCGTGAACACCCCGATCGGACGATCGTGATCGGATCGGAGCGGGACGCTAGCTTTTTGACTTTCTGAACGTGTTCGGCGGATCGCGTGCTGACGGTGCGCAGGTGCGGTGCTATTTGCTGGGCGGATGCGGTTTGAATTCGCCAAGGCTGATCTGACGGAAGATGTCCTCAGCGGGAACGGGAGAGTATGACCTCTTCGGATATGTGAACCGCGTGCAGATGCACAAGGACACTGTCCACCCATACCCCAACAACTCGAACGCGACGGTGGCGATTTCACCCAGGCTAGGGGAGCGCCTTCGCTCACGGTGTCGATGCGAGTGCTGCTCCACCAGGTGGACGTGCAAGACGCTGCAAGCTTCGCGACGTTGTACGATGGAGATCCGCCGGGGCCCGCCTTGGATGGACCGTATCGCGGCTACCGCCAACCTCGGTGATCACCCAAAACCGGCCAGTTGTGATCTCGTCAAACCCGGCCAGTTGAGGGCTGAGACGTTGACCGCGCCCCGAACCGGCGACGATCTACTTCACCTCCGCGGGACATGCCCGCCCCCTGGGGGCCTACAGCCCCCAGACCCCCTGTGCCGCCGATCTCGCCGCGCCAATTGCCGCGCGGCTTGCTCGCCGCTGAGACCGAAGATGGTCCATTTCTCACCAGCAGAGGTGGGTCATTTCTCAGGAGCGCCGAAGGGTACCGGCTCTGACGCGCCCAAAGGCTACACAGGAGAGCTGCCTGTACCGCGCAGAGGGGAAATCTTGCGCCCCAGGCGTGCCCCTCCGCCGCGGATTCCAACAGAATTGAACGGTCGCGGTAGGGTCGGACCTTCGCCAGCATCGGCTCGGTCCGCCCCCCGCACAGATCCCAGCGTGCAGAATTACCGCACTGGGCTCCCACCTCGGGTCTTGGCGTTGCGTGAAGGAAACAACGCTCCGGCATTGGAAGTGGGCGCTGAGTCGGCATACGCGAGAGCCTGGATGGGAAGCGAAGGCCGCTCGCGAGCGGCGCCAGCAACCTGCTCCAAGGTTTGTCGAGGTGATCGCGTCCTCAATGCCGCCGGCCGCCTCTCCGGAGCTGCTCGAAGTCACCCTGCGCAAATGGGCTCAAGGTCCGCCTGCCCGTTCAATTCGATCCCACTTCACTCCAACGCCTACTCGACGTGCTGGAGGCACGTTGAATGCTCCCAGCCGGGGTTCGGATTCTCGTCTGCCCTCAGCGGTGCAGGACATGCGCAAAAGCTTTGACACCCTGAGGCCGTTGCTCGCGACTTCATGGGCGAAGATCCGGAGAAGGTGGCTGTCTTCGTATTCCTCGGCAAAAGCTCCAGCCGAATCAAACTCCTGTTGCGCGCGCCGGCCCATCGTGATCAGCAAAATCGGCGCATCGTGATCACCTGGATCGTGTAGTCCCAGTGAACGGACAAAACTGCCCTCTTGAAATCCATCTTTAGATTTACTATGGTTTGATGCAATGATGCAACGCGCCCTATCGAGAGAGAGCAAATCCAATGCCCAAAACGCCAGCGAGAGACGATTACTTTGCACAGTCCTTCCGCTTCACGCCCGAACAAGCCGCCACCATCAAGGAGGAAGCGAAAAGACTCGGGAGCACGACTGCGTTCGTGCGGGAGCTCATCGACGATCATCGAACCATGTTCGGCCTGCCCCGCATCCAGGTGGAGATACTCGAGGCCGATATGAAGAACCTCAAGATACACACGCCCCGGGAATACGTTCGGCATCTACTCGCCCTCAGATACCAAACGCTGCTCGAGGAAGGAGCCGCGAGCAGAAGGTCCGGCAAACGATGAAAGACTTGTTGGGGGCCACGGCCGCAATGATGATTGTCCGACGCCGGCGAGCACCACAGGCCAGAGTAAGCGCGACAAACTTCAGCAACACAAGCTCAGGGCAAATGAAATCTCGAAACGGCAACGGCGCCAGAGAAGGCGCAGTCAACGCTGACGAAGCTTACGTCGAAAGTTACCTCCAAACTGACAGCGAGGGTTATTTTCGATTGGGTAGGCCTTCATGTCATCCCGGCTGTAACCCTGGCGGTAGGGTTCCAGCCGCGAAGTGACGATTTAGCTCGCGATTCAACTTCACCCCTGCCGCATTGGCAGCAGTGCTGGACACCGCACCCCGCCCGCTGATCCCTCCCTCCCAACGACGGAGGAAGGGATCAGCGGCCGGGGATGGCAAAAAACAGACTCAAAAACGGCAGGGGTGGGGCTTCATTTGACAACCAAATTTCAATGGTAGTGCAAACACAATGACAACTTTGACACCTGTGAGCATCAACAATTCCCCTAGTGAAACAGCAAGAGCAAACGTGCGGAGGGCGCCGGTCGTCGCGGCGGTAACGAAGGCGCGATTGACGGACAGAGATCGACAATTGACCGGACTGTTGGGCGTTGCGAGGTACCTTTCCACGGAACAACTCTCCAAACTCCTCTATGGGTCCCGAAATATCGACAACATGAGAAGGCGCTTCATGCGTCTCGCCGGCGAGGGCCCTCGAGGTTTCAAGCCCGCATACATTCGACGTCTCTTCTATCGAACGTACGAAGGCCATCGTTTCGACATGTGGACGCTGACAAGTACGGGTTACACCGTCCCGGAGATTGTCCTGGGAACAGCGGTCAAGATTCCCAGGCACGACGTCAGCGCCGCGTTTCGTGAGCACACCATCGTGCTCAACGAGCTCTTCGTCGCATTGATGATGCCGACAGGCGGCGGCTATGCGCGAGCTAAGCAGGATGACTTCCGTTGGATTCCCTCTGACACCGTTCGGCTGCCTTGGAAGCAACACCTTGGACCCGGAAGCAGGACGCCCGATCGCCTAGTGCTTCCTGACGCCGTACTCGAAATTCCGAGCGCCCAGCGGCGATTCTTCCTTGAGTGCGAGATGGGGACGCACCCCATCCTCGGGGTGGCACACCCCAAGCCGGGCTCGACCATCGGGAAAGTCCAGAGCTACGAAGGCTTTCTTCGCAGCTACGTCGATGCCAGCGCCACCCAGACCTTCTACGCTCGGTCGTACCCCGACAACTACGTTCCTGAAGTTCTGTTTCTCGTTCGCACGCCCCATCGCGCAAAGGCAATCAACGAAGCGATACGGCAATGGCACGAGAGATTGGGGACGCAGACTTGCCCCGCGCGAGCGCTTACCATCGACGGAGCCCGCGATGAGTTGCTGAGGATACTCGGTGGCCGCTCGAACCGGGAACAACGACCTGCTCCGGTCGTCCAAGAACGTGGCCTCTCCCTAAGAGACGTCGCGACCGTGCGCCGTTTCTACAATGAGACAGTCCTGGCGTTTAAGGAGATGAGGGCGAAGGCCAGGGCGCAAAGGGAAGCGCCTCCGTCCTACCCGCCAACGGTCGAAGAGATGCAAGCCTTGGTGGAGCGACTCAGCGCGGCCGGCCAATGACTCGGAGACAGGGCTCATGAACGGTCAACAGAGCAGGCCGCCCACAACAGTGGCGACTCCACAGACTCTCCTAGACGCCCAGGAGGCTGCGTGAGCCTCGAAGAAAGCGTACGCGCAGTCGTGCGCGAGGAATTGAAGCGTGTTCTTCGCGAGGAGCTTCGCTTGGCAATCGAACAGCTTCGCGCGGCGCCGAACGCAGAAAGCGAGTTTCTCTCGGTGAAGGAAGCCGCGCAGCTCACCCGGGTCAGCGAAGCGACGGTGCGCGATTGGATGACGAGAGGACTCAGACGGTATGGGCAGGGCCATGTGGTACGCATCCGCCGGGCTGAGCTGCTGCGTTTTCTCTCCGCAAGCACCGATAGCGCAGGCAAGGAGATTGACATTGAGGAGCACGCGATAGCGATCCTCGGCAGGACTCGAGGGAGGTGAGCATGGGAACCGTGTACGCGCGACGTGTTGCCTCACGGAAGAATGTTACCAGTTCATTTGAGTGAATTTCATCGTCGTAGTTCGTGATCAAAGGCTCGACGTCGGCGATCTCCTCCCTGCGTTGTGACAAAGTGGATGGGGGTTCGGGGGAAGGACCGATAAGCTGTGGACGGCGGTGGAGGCGGCTGCGATCGAGGTGAAGGGGGGTAGCCAGATAAAAAGCCAGATAGCTCCGGGGGTGTCGATCGTCGCTCCTGCGGGCAGCCAGCGGTCTCGTTTTCATGCGCAACGTCATCCGGCGGCTGATTCAGCGCGTTTCGACGTGGACGCCGCGAACACAAGCTGCCTCGCAGCTGCAGCACGCCACAGCCTGATCCTCCGCTGAAGCGTCCGCAGCTGTCCGTCGTGGAAGGCTCCGGGACTCTCCGCCTGAAGACGACGGAATAGCTCTTTCCCGACGCGGTCTGGGTCAGCCTCGAGCCATTCGCACACGCGAGGCCAGACGTTCTCGAATGGATCTTTCCGCGTGCGCCAATCCCGAACCGGCTTTGGTTCGGTCCGGTGAGTTGCCCGGACCTCGCCCTCTTGCCACGCTGTCGCAAGGCTCTTGAGAAACTCCTCGAGCTGATCGCCGCGATGAGAAACGACGTGCATCGTCGTGCCCGCTGCGAGTCCAGCAAGCTGATGCTGCATTGCACGGATCTCATCGAGCAGGCTCAGCGGATCGAGGCTCAAGGCAACCGCTCGGAGCCGTTCCTTCATCTCGTCGGTCATTGCCGGCAACGACAAGAGCCTTGCACAAGGCGTCTGCGGTGACAGGTATGTCTTCTTGACACGCGCGCCGATCCGAATCTTCTGGAGCAGCTTGAAGGACGGCTGAAAGAAGTTCACGAACAGTCGCGACGCCGCGTAGAGTCGGGCGAGTACCTGGGCCGCGCCGAGGCCCTCGAGCCTGCGGTAACCGACGAGCCGCCGAACCACCGAGCCGTTCTTTTGCTCGACCCACGCCTGGTCATTCTTTCGGTAGGGGCGCGATCGAGTGAATACAATCCCATGCCTGGCGCAGTAATTGAGCACAGGCTCATTCACAAACTCGCCACCGTTGTCTGTGTCGAAACCACGCAAGCGAAAAGGCATCGTGGTCCTGAGGTGTTCCAGAGCATCCACAATTAGTGCGCCATCCCGCACTGGAAGCGCCACGCATTCAGTCCATCCCGAGGCGATGTCGGTGAGCGTGAGGGTATGGACAAAACTGCCCGAGACGTCATCGCCGCTGTGGAAAACAAGGTCAGCTTCCATGTAGCCAGGTTGCGATTCCTTCCAGTCAGCGAACGTGCGTACAGGAATGCTTCGGCGAACGCCGGGCATCGCCCTGGGCCGAGAACGCTCACCATTAATCGCTGCACGCGTACCCGTGAGCAATCGATCGAGGGTCGCGGCGCTGGCGGCGAGCACGTGCTCACGCACGACTTTGTCGAGTTGAAGATGCCCATGACGCTCAAGCGCGGGTACCAGAACCGACAACAACGGCCGCAGCCGCTTGCCGCAAACCCGGTCAGACGCCTCCCACAGGACAATCACCGCTGCTCGGACGGCCTCATCGTACAGGCGTAGGCGTGGTCGTCGCGTTTCGATCTCCGCGGCCCGAGACTCGGCCTTCAGAACCCGAATCGCGTGCTTGCGGTGGTACCCCGTCAGCGCCACGAACTCGTCGAGAATTCGAAGCTTCTCTTTTCTCGCGCTTGCTCGATACCGTTCGCCGATTGCTCGGAGGAGCTCTCCTCTGGTTGCAACGGTGATCTTCCTTGCCATCGTGACCTCCTTGGTCCGCCACCGCTGGTAGCAGACTTCGTGAGGCAACGACCCCCGCTCGGTAACATTTTGAGCGAGTCAATGCG
>WNFG01000568.1_pt1 | contig 30958 bp, 30 predicted proteins | sample 5400431 | NCBI WGS metagenome assembly WNFG01 (sample SAMN13153346, study PRJNA577476) | soil metagenome | isolation source: 120 cm saprolite under Douglas fir tree site 2 hole 3 replicate 2 | place: USA:California | collected 2015-04-18 | reverse complement strand
GTCCACCGACGTCCACGCTATCCGACGCCGATGGGGTGAGGGCAGGTCAACTACGCGATTTTCCGCGTGAGGAATTCTTGGTGGAGGGTAAGGGATTCGTAGGCGGCAATACCTTAAGTATTAGATGTTTATAGCTCGGAACTTGGCAAAACGCTGCAGAACGCTGCAAAGGCTTCCGATCCGGCGCGCCAATGCGCGCCAAGATTTCCAGAAGCAGAGAGTCTCCACGTGCATGCGCATCAGTTCAGCTGTTATAGGACAGCGGCCCTCAAGAAATGGAGTCCAGAAGCTACTCCGGGTCCCAGATCGTTCCCAGTATCTGGGCCGGCGACGGGTGGCCGCGAAGTATTCGGCCGCTCCTATCGCTCCCTCGTACACGGGTTCGAATCCCCAAGGGGACCCGCATGGTAGTGGGCCACGAGCTTACCTTCGAGGTGAGCGGCATCGCCGTCCGGGCTTAGCACGGTCAGGCCTCCGGGAGTTCCACTACGCGCTCCCCCAGTCCGATCGACTAGTTGCATGATGTCGACTCAACATCTCACTCCCCGGGACTCAAATTCAGCTGGGATTTTAGTCCCTGCAAGGTGCCCCCAAGAGGGCGAGGCAGATTGAGTCTCAGGAGCTGAGACTATCGCGAGACATTCCACGAGAAACTGGGACTTGGACCGAATGTTGCGTGGCACGGTACGGCGGACCCCCGCGAAGCCCTCTTTGCAAATCGAGAGCCCGCAACCACTTGCAGGCAAACAGGTCGCTGGTGTTCCAGTTCGAGATCACGGCCTGAAACCCGTGTTTCAGCTGCGACCACGTTTTCGCTATGTCTAATCGTAGCTTGCGGTGCGCTTCGTCCACAAGAGACCGGCACGATTAAAACACGAGGGTGCACTGAAGGGCCGCGAAAGCCTGTGAACTCGCCGACCGAAAAATTTAGCCTGAAGACGCTGAGTATTTTCAGACCTGCCGCCGCTGCCCTCCCCGGATAAGGCAACGAATACCTATAACAGCACCGCCTTCGCCATCAGCGTGGGCCGGTCGAAAGACGTCGAGCCGTCTGCTTCAACATCAGCGGATCGACCACGAGCCGATCCTCGGCCCGCGCGCTGGGCTGACGACGGGACAACTCCTGGACGACCAGCCGCATGACGGCATCCCGTAGTTCTGGCGTGGGCACGGTTCCCGTGATCGCGAGGACGAATGGTAAGCGGCGCCAGAACGATCCGACCGCGAAGGCCGTGATCGGCAAGCCCACGAGCGACGGATCCAGCAGCAGAGCGTCGGAGATCTGCGACTGGAGCGACACGGCCTCATCCTCGCGCTTGCGTTTCCGATCGAACAGCTTGACGGCGACGCCGATCGCCAAGAGCATAACGAGCACCACCGCTAGGATGGCAACGGATCCTCCGGACGCAGAGGGGGACTGCGTCGGCCCGGCTGGGTCGACCCCAGCGGTTTGCGCGCCAGCGCGGGCCGGGAAGGGCAGCAGTGGAAGCAAGCGGGAGATGAGATGAGCGGGTTGAGTGACTCTCATGGCGATCCTCCCCTGTCCGTCGACTTCGAGGCCAGAAGGGCTGCAGTCACCACAGCTGAGGGGCTGTCTAGGACCCGAGTCTGGGGCCTCCTCGCCCCTGCGAGCCGGACGGTTCCCACTCGGTAGGTGGCCGCAGGCTCGGCGGGTCGGCGAGACCCGTCAAATGGATGCTGCACCGATGCGGGCAGCTCTGGTCGATCCCGCCGCGTTCGGCTCCGAGAGCCCCGCCACGGGAGTGTCCGCCGCCACAGGGCTGGCTCATCTGCTCCCTGCCTGTCGAGCTCCCGGGTCACGGCTCGCGCGTGGCGCCGTCTCCCGGGAGACCGCTCGACCACGCTGATCGGGTTCCCGCCGGGCCAACGCGAACGCAGGACCATCCCTGCGCTCAAATCGTCGGGGCCACATGTACTCTGGGGCGGACCACGATTTCGTTCAGCACATCAGCGACACCCGGAATTGCCCGGACGATGTTGTACGCCGTCTCCCGCTGGTCCTCCCGATCCACCATGCCGCCGATCAACACGTAGCCGCGGCTGCTGCTCACAGCGAGGCCCAACGTGCGCGTGGCTGGCTCCGCCAGCAGCGCGACCTTCGCTTGGGCGACGATGCTCTGGTCCGTGAGCTGTTGCCGAGATTCGGCTGTTCCGACAAATCTGTGGGTTTCGAGCAGCGCGCGAAGCGTTTGGACCGCTGTCTCAACCGTAATCTGGTCCGTGTTCAGCACAATGTGGTAGCCGAGTGGATCATTCCAGTCAATGGCGTACAGGAACCTGATGCGCGCGGCACGCTCGTGGTCTGTCCGCCGCACGAAGTCGAGCGCCGCGTCATACGTGAGCCCGTCGCGCTGGTGCACACGCTGGGCCCGCACGGGTTCTGGGGCGTCCATTCTGACTCGCAGCACATGCGGGATGCCGCGCAGGACAAAAGCCGCCCCCCGGCCACAGAGCACGACATTGTCGCGGGCAGCCATCTCCAGGACGCTCGCCTCGACCGCGGCCACGTAGGGGCGCTCGCTGTGCCTCAAGCGCTCAAGGAGCTTTGGTCGCTCCTCGGTGACATGGATCAGCGGGAGCAAGTCCTCGTGAAAACGCTTGGCAGCGACCGCGATGATCTCGCGGTCAGCGAACTGAAGCGTAAGCGTTCGCGCCAGTGCGAGCCCGACCTCGTCGCCGAGGCTGCCAGTGGTAGAAGAGATCGCTACGGTGCTCATTGCTGGCCTCCCTGCCGTCGAATCTGACCGGCATCGTCAAACGCCCAACCCATTACTTTCCCGCCATGGCTTGAGGACACCGAGCCACCAGGGACTCAGGGCACGTGCTTGCCCATCAACGGGTCGACCACGATCCGATCTTCGGCCCGGGCGCCGGGTTGACGACGGGACAACTCCCGTTCAACCAGTCGCATGACCGCATCCCGGACCTCCGGTGCGGGCACGGGTCCCGTGACCGCGACCACTGCTGAGCGTCGCCAAAGGGAGCCGCTCGCGAAGGCCGCGATCGGCAAGCCCGCGAGCGAGGGCTCGAGAAGCAGCGCGTCGGAGACGAGCGACTGGAGAGACAGTACCTCTGCCTCACGCTGGCGCTTGAGGTCGTAGAGTTTGATGCCGACTACGATCGCCAGCAGCAGCGCCAGCAGTAGTGCCACCTCCATGCCGGCGATGGTTCCGCCCGGAGCGGAGGATGTTGGGGGCGCGGCGGGCGCAGCGGCCCCTGTGCCCCCTGTGGTTTGGGCCATCGCACGGATCGGGAACGCGAGCAGCGGAAGCAGCTGGGCGATGAGGTTGGCGGATCGAGTGGCTCTCATCCGAGATTCCCGATATGGATTCATCCCCGCCTCCTGTCGTGGTGTCGAGTGAGCGCAGGATGCAATCGGTCAGCCCGCTCACCCCGTTCCAAAACGTTGACGGTAGTGTCTACGTCAGACGGTGACGGAGTTCGCGACGTCTCGCCCCTTCCTTTCAACCAGGTCATCCTCTGTCGGAATGGGATGCTTCGGGTATGGGATAAGCTGGAGCTTGAACCCCACGAGATGGCGGAGACCGACCCGGGTACCGCCCGACAACTCGAACCGATCCCCAAGGAGAAACGAGTGCGTGTAGCGAATGACTTGCCCCGGCAAGAGCCGGGTCACCTTGCGGTGCGATGTCTCGGCTGTTCCCGTGATCTCAAGCCAACACCCAGTGTGAGGAATGCAGGCGATCTCCTGTCCATCTCCGAACATGGCGGCACCATAGTAGTCAGACCACAGCACCTCCATGACCTCGCCCACTTGCGCGGTGTGACGCGGAATGAGTGCACGAATGCAGTACGCTCCCATCGGAGGTCTCCTCGTCGGGTTGGGTGAGCGTCTCGGCGAGGCTCCTCTCAGCTCACGGAGCGTTTCCCGCTTCAGCGAGACGTCGGACAACCCCAGGTCTGTCGTTAGGACGCCAGAATCCTCCTCGCGCGCGTGGCCCAGGGGGCGAGCGGCGGGCCACGCAGAGTCGAAGGCCTGCGGTCACGTTGCAACTGATCCCCCGCGTCTTCGGAGGTCTCCTCGTGAGCTCCTGAGGGCTGGATCATTCGGCTGTAGAGCGTGCCCTCTCCATCGACGATGGTCGAAGGGAGACGCGCCACCGGAATACGGCGCTCGGGTCCACCGCGTCTTCTCGTCGATACCGGTGATCAGTCCGGTGAACATGCATCCCGCTTCGCGGCGGACTGGCTGGCCCGCGCGCGTGAGGATAGGTTGGGCAGGTTACCCGATCCCGGGGCATCGGCGCCTCCTGAGAGCCGGACCCGATCACGTCGAGCCAACTGTCCACGCCTACTCCGTGGTTGTCAAGCCGACATAGGCCCGTGGCGTATGCTGCTTCCTTCGCTTCGGATGGCTTTGGCCAGGGAGCCTCCGACTCGATGGCCGTGAAGCTCCAGGTAGCTTGTGATACCGATCTACCGGCCAATGATGTTACCTGACTACCTCCAATCGCAGATCCCGTGCCACAGAGCCACTCGCCTGTATCGAAAGCACTCCGCCGTAGAAGCCATCAAGCCTGGCTGGGTATGACTGCAACCCTTGCAGATCCGCCATTGGGTGCAGTCGGACTCGCATCAGGGTCCCGTTTCTTCGTGGAGTCATAGATGGCCCCGACCGCCGCATCGGCAGCCTGGCTGCAAGGATTGCAGATCTAAACTGGCGGCGCGGCGGAGTGTCTCCTCCCATCTCCCGGTAACTAGTCGGCAACGCGGCCAGATTGGACGGGCCATGCTTGTTACGGGGATAGAGCCTCAAGACGCAGGGCCGTGATTCCAAGAAGGCACAGGAAGCCAACCCTCAACCCGGTGGCGGCCCTCAGCCAGCGCCCTAGCGGCCGATGCCAGGGCCAGCATCACGTCCGGCTCCGGCTAGGCCCGGCTCGCAGCCCTCGCACAGAAATGGGGCTGCTGGGGCGGGTACCGCATCGTGGTGGGCGGCCCGCCCCACGCCGCCGGGATCGCGAGAGTTCACCTCCGGTCCGCCACGCAGGCCCGCAGCAAGCCCTCCAGCAGCACCGCGAACGCGTGGAGTCCGATTGGCTTGCCCACATAGGCTGTTGCTCCGGCCTCGAACGCCTGGCGCCCAGTGCCATCGGCGGGCGATCCCGTCACGATGATCACGACGGGCGGCATGCGAGTCCCACGAGCGATGCGGACGACATCGAGGCCGTCCCCGTCACTAAGCCGGACGTCGACAACGACTAGTCGAACGCGTTCACAGGAGAGATATCTAAGCGCCTCCCGCCGGCTTCGAGCGCTGAACACCCGACAGCCGAAACGCTGCAGCAACCGCTCGTAGGACGCGAGAAGCTCCGGATCACTGTCCACTACGAGAACGGGAGCAAGCGCAATCCTACCCTCACGTTCGAATCGTGAAGGGATCTGCCTTCCCATTGCGGCATTCATTGCGACCGACTGTGAGCCGCGGACATGTTGCGACGACGTCTCCGGCGTTCTGCAGAACACGCGTTCGAGACTTCCGCCCCAGCAACTTTCATCGTTGACCCGGCACACGGTTCTGCTCTACCGGAGCTTGATGATGGGTGATGCGAGCTGCCTCGACGCCTCGCGAGTTCAGCATCGCCTTCGGGCGTCGCCCCCCCAAGAACCACGGTGAACTCACTCGGGCCACGCTCATCACAGGACACGTCCCACTAGCACCGGAGTCTCCCCGATCCGACTTTGGCGATTCCTCATTTGTCGCCGGGCTCTTCGTGCCCCTCGGTCTGATGCCATATCGGTCGAAGTCAACGGAGATGCCGCGCCGCTCTCCGACCGCCGCGAACTCCCTGGGCGCTGGCGATATCTCTGATGGCTGGGCGCTTCGCGTCTGATTGCTCTCTCCGGCCACCGCAGCCGCCCCGGAACCCCCGCCTCGACCCAACTTGGCTGAGGCACTGGGTGTTCGTGGCGTCACCGTCGACGCCGCACACTTCGCGTACTCGGCGATGACCGGCCCGAGTATCAGAACACTCCACGCGACCATCATCTTCCCGCTCGGTATCATGAACGACTCGCCCGCAACACCTGAACCATGCCCCCTTTACCGGCAAGCGACGTGCCAGGGCACACGTGCCATCTTGACCGCTCGAACAGGAGCACGCCCCGGAGGGAAGGCCGATGCATCGGAGCGCGTACCTACTGGAGCCACTGGAGGAATCACGGACGTGTCTCGCCGGATCAGATCAAGTCCCTGCGCTGATCGGCCGGTGCCCGCGTCGCGAGATCCCATCGTCCGAATATCCACTGCACTTCTTGCAGGCGACTGACCGAGCTCCGGCCATCCGACGAGGAGATTCCTCGTCATTGCACACGCATCGTGGATTGGTATGAGGAATGCTGCCCGACAAGACTGTGGGCAGCTATTTCGGCAGGTCGCGGATTCCTTCGGGAGCGCTCGAAGGGATGTTCACCGCTCGCGAGTATTGTCGCATGGTGGACACGGTCGAACGCCACTTCGTCGACAGCCAGTTCAATGATTCTCACGGCGTCTGGCGCGGACAGTGCCTGCCGGCCTTCTATTCCTTTGCCGCGGGGGACGTCTCCTCGGCGGTCCGGGTGTTGAACGACCTGCTCAGGCAGCAACCAGCGAATCGACGGCTACACCGCTTGATCGGTCTCGTATACGTCTCTCAGGGGCGTTTGCGTGGAGCCACGAAACACCTGGAACTCGCACGCCGACTCCTCCGACGGGAACGGGCGTCCACATATAGTCTGCAACACGCGATCTACGTTCACCTGGAGAGCGCCTTCCTGCACTACACCCTGCTCTCCCTGTACTTCAGACTCGGCCGTCCGGAGGACGCACGCGCGCTCGTGGAAGAGGAGCGATTGAATCTCTAGCGCACGCTCCACAGAACCACCACATGGGGGCGGCATGGTTGAAGAACCGGGTCGTCGAGAGTTCGAGACCAAGACGGACGTCGAGGTGCTGGCGGAGCACGCCCGCTCTCTTGAGCGAGCGGGACTGCTCCGGCACGCACTCTGGGTTTGGCGGGACGTGCTTCAACGTGACGGAAACTACCTCCCGGCATGGGAAGCGTCAAGCCGACTCCTTGGAACGCTCTCCCGGCAAGATGGGGAGGACTCATCCTCATGAGGGCGCCGCTCTCCGCCTCTGGAGACGGGTGCATAGCGGCATGGCGGTGGGCGCCGAGCGCGTGTCGGTAGAAGGCGCACTGGCCACGTACGAGCCCATTGTCGCGCACCTGCGCATGCTCTCTGAGCATATCAGCGCCCGTCCCGCGGGGACCGGGAAAGCTGGAGAAGCACGCCACTACATCAAACAAACGATCCAGCGGATTGGCGGCTCACCGGAGACCCATCCGTTCTCCATGGTCATCCCCCGGTATCAGCACTGCGCGCTCATGACAGATACGGGGCGTCTGATCCCATGCCTCCCCGCGCTGGGCTCGGCCTCGACACCGGGAGTACTCCGGGCAATCCCGAACCCGTGGCGAGACGGTATTGCGGGTGATGTGCAAGCCGACCGTGAGGACAGCTTTCTCCTCTGCCCGGTCGGGCCCAATCCGGTGGACGCCTACACCCGGTTTGCGTCCGAGCGCAAGGCAGCCGGGGTCATTCTCTACCATCCAAATGTTCCGGATCTCTATTCCGAGGTGCTCCCACGTCGCGACGAGGGTGTGCCTTGTGTGACGGTGCGCCGCGCCGATGCCGAGTGGCTCGCTCAGGAACAGCTTCCCGTTCGGTTGCATGTCGCACGAGCGCCGGTCAAGATCTCCTGTTCGAACATCCTGGTGGAAGTGGGCACCGTCGGGCACCCGCTCCTCCTCCTGGCTCACTACGACACGCGACCCGCAAGTCCAGGCGCCCTGTGCAATGCCTCCGGGACCGCGATCTTGCTGGAGTTGTTCAGCCGATTGCGTGGTTGGAGTGGCCCGCGCATCCTGCTGGGTTTCCTCGACGGCGAGGAACTCGAGGCCTCCGGCTCCCGGCATTGTCGCGACGTCCTCCACGCGATGGGCACCTTGAAGCACCTCCGTGGCGTGATCTATGTGTCCGACATCGGCCTGCAGCCCATGAGGACCCTCTCGCCGACGAGAGACTCCACGTCGCAACGATCCAGCGTGGCGGGACAATTCCGTCTTGTGACGGCCGCGAAGCAATGCGTGGTCGACGAGAAGATCGCCCTCGCTGACGACCCCGCCGATCCCGGACACACGCCGATTCCTCCTGGGGTCTGGCCGTGCCCAACGATCGGCCTCGCAGGGCCCCCCATGTCCGTTCGTCACACGACCGCGGATCGGCCCGCCTTCATTCACCCAAAGCATCTCTTCGCCACCGTGACGGCACTCAATCGCTTGGTCCATGCCTTGTGACGGAACCACCCTGGCGCAGCCGAAGGAGTCCCCAGATGGACATCCGTGAGGCAGATCCCGCAGACGTGCGGGCGGTCTCTGAGGTCCGTCAGCTACGCGCGCTTGACTTCCCGTCAGCGGATGCTCTCCTCAGACTTCGGGGAAGACTAGACATCCTCATGCCCGTCGCCCGCGTCGACACCGAGATCGTCGGCTTTGCGCTCGCCGCGCTCGTCGCCGCGGAGGAGGGCCGGTTGGGTACCGTCCGCTATCTGTTCGCCTTGGTCGACGAGGGCCCAGTCGCTTGGGCCATTAAGACGGCTCTGCTATCCAGGCTCGAACAGCAGTGCCGGGCTTTCGACACCGATGAAATCCAACTCAGCGCCGAGCACTCGGCGGGTTTCCTTGAGCAGCTTGGGCAGAGCGGCTATCGGCCTCACGGTTCGGTCGCGGACAGCTTCTTCAGTGCCGGTCCAGGGCCGCGGCTCCTCAAGCGGTTGAACGCGGTGCGCCCGATCTGGGACACGAGTGGCTCCGCGTAGCCGGCGCGCATGACGAGTGCTACACTTGGCGTCGGGAGGTCAGAAGCCCTGGAATCCTGGGCTCGGGATCGTCTGTTCTCACTCGTCGCGGACCTCCACGAGTGGTCGATCATCGGTCGCGCACCCCGCCCCGCAATCCCAGTCTGTTCCGATCTGCCAACCCGCTGACCCATGTTTCGGCCAGCTCCTTCCTCCGCGTTCTGGCGCGCACTCCCGCTCCGTCTCGTTCTCTCGATAGTCGGTCTTCTGGCTCTGGTGCTCGCCACCGGAGTCTTGGTCGGAGCGAGATATGCGGCGGCTCTGCTCGAAACGGCGGTGAGTCCTGCGGTGCGAATCAGATTGACGAACCAGGGCATCCTGCTCGCCAGCCTGTTCTTACTACCGGCCCTTGGGGTCCTCGCGTTCATGACCTTTCAGAGCTACCTGGCGGTCACGCGGAGGTTCGAGCGGTCCAAGACGTTGATGCGCAACATCCTCGACACCATCCCGACCGGTGTGCTCACCACCGATTCTCACGCGATACTGACCTCCTTCAACCGGGCCGCCGAACGGCTCTTGGGGTTTCCGTGCTCCGCCGCCGTTGGACGTCCCGTCGACGACCTGAGGGCCGTTGCCCCTGAGTTCGTCGCATGGGTCCATCCGCGTCTCGCGGGCGATTGCCGCACTCAGGAGGCCGAGCTCTCGCTCGCGCGCGACGGCGATCCGCGTGTGACTCTGCGCGTCTGGGCTTCCGATCTACCGGGCGCCCGTGGGAAGTCAGAGGGCCTCGTTGTCCTCTTCCGCGATGTCACCGAGATCAACCGGCTGGAGCTGCAGCTGCGGCGTGCGGACAAGCTGGCCGCGCTCGGTACCCTGGCGGCGGGTGTGGCTCACGAGGTCAAGAATCCCCTCCATGCCTTGAGCCTCAATCTCCACCTCCTCACCCAGGAATTGGCCGCTCCACAACAATCAGACGCCGAGGTCGGCGGGTATTTAGACATCCTTCGTGCAGAGATCCAACGGATTCATCGGATCGTCGAGAACTTCCTGCGCTTCGCACGACCTCCGATCCCGGACACGAAGCCGATCGATCTCAACGGAACGATCGAGCGGGTCCTCTCCCTCGTAACATACGAAGCTGCCGCCCGCGGCCTCGTGGTTCGAGCCGAGCTCGATTCCAGTCTCGACTCCATTCCCGCCGATGAGGGGCAACTCGCTCAGGTGTTCTTGAACGTCGCGATCAACGCGCTCCAGGCCATGCAAGCGGGCGATTCGCTCACCGTCCGCACGCGTGTTGACGGCCCGTTCGTCGAAAGTCTCTTCACGGACACGGGAGAAGGCATCCGCCCAGAGCATCTTCCGCACCTCTTCGATCCCTATTTCACCACGCGCCCTGCGGGAGTCGGGTTGGGCTTGGCCATCGCCCACCGCATCGTCGAGGGTCACCACGGCACGATCGACGTGCACAGCGAGTCGGGCGCGGGCACCGCGGTGGTCATCCGGCTGCCTCGCGCGGGACCGAGCCGCGACGGGCACGACGAGTCATAATGGCCGCGCGCATCTTGGTCGTCGACGACGACCTCAACGGACGCACAGGTCTCGGGCGAATTCTTGAGAAGCTTGGCTATGAGGTGACGGTGGCCGAGAGCGGGGACCAGGCCTTGAGTCTGCTCCACGAGGCGTCGTTCAACCTCGTGGTGACCGATCTGAAGATGGTGGGGGCCAACGGCATCGAGGTCCTTCGTGCGGTGAAGCAGTCCCATCCGGACACGGAGACCATTCTCCTCACCGCCTACGGCACGATTGAGAGCGCCGTGGAAGCCATGAAGTTCGATGCCTACGACTACCTCACAAAGCCGGTGGAGCCAGAGGGGCTCACGCGCGTGGTGGCGAAGGCGCTCGAGCATGGGGCGCTGCGGGCCGAGGTGCGCCACTTGCGGGAGCACATTAACGTCCGCAAGGCCTTTTACCATATCGTCGGCAGAAGCCTCCAGATGCGCAACGTCTACGAACAGGTTCGCCAAGTGGCCCCGACCCTCGCCACCGTATTAATCAGCGGAGAGTCAGGGACCGGCAAGGAACTTGTGGCCCACGCCATTCATGCCGCCAGTCCCCGCGGAGACGGCCCCTTCGTGACCGTCAACTGCGGCGCGTTGCCTGAGACCCTGTTGGAGTCCGAGCTCTTCGGCTACGAACGGGGTGCCTTTACCGGAGCGGTCAGCCCGCGTCCCGGCAGGATCGAGCAAGCCGGTGGCGGGACGCTCTTCCTGGATGAGGTTGCCGAAATGAGTCCCAAGACACAAGTGGATTTCCTCCGGGTGCTGCAGGAGCGGGAGGTCCGACGGTTGGGGGGAACACACTCGATCACTATCGACGTCCGCTTCATCGCCGCAACGAATAAGAATCTCGAGGAGGCGGTCCGTTTGGGCACGTTGCGTGAGGATCTCTACTACCGTCTCGCGGTGATCCCCATCGCCCTTCCGCCCCTACGGGAACGCCCGGACGACATTCCGCTCATCGCCGTCGTGTTCCTGCGGGAGCTCTGCAGAAAATATGGGCGAGAAGAGAAGGTGCTGGCCCCGGCAACCCTCCAGGCCTTGCAGGAACACGCGTGGCCGGGCAACGTGCGCGAGCTTCAGAATCTCATCGAGCGGCTGGTGATCACCGTGCACGAACGGGTCGTCCGACCCGTTCACCTCCCGTCGACGATCCTCACGGGCGAGCACGCCGAGCGCAGTATCACCGTGCCATTAGGTATTCCCCTCCATGTGATCGAGGAGCAACTGATTCGGAAGACCTTGGCGCATTTGACGTCGCACCGGGAGCGCGCCGCCAAGATTCTGGGAATCAGTCCGCGTGCCCTCCACTATAAGCTCCGGAAATACCAGATTGAATAGCGGCCAGGGCCTCGACTGATTGCGTCTGGGCCCGCCGTCTCCAGGCTACTGGCTCCCTCGAGGCCTCGCAGAACTGCAACCCTTGCAGACTCACCGAAACACCCCCTCCGCGCGCGATACGTGGATCCTTCTGAACACCTCAAACCAGCCGCTAAAACGCACAGATGCATTGCGACTGAGTCTCGGCACAGGACTTGCCGATGTCCCTCAACGCGGCGGTTGACTCGGCACGCTATTCGATAGTCCGTCCTCGGGCGGAACCTTCGAGTGGTGTGGCGGCCCTAAACGCTAGGAGGGCAGGCGTGAGATCAGGCGAACAGACCGTCTACGTCGTGACGTGTGGGACGTGTGGCCAGACGTGGCAACGCACCACCGCTCGAACCGGTGACGCCTCTGAGTGTGTCTTCTGCGGGGCACACGGATGGATCCGGCTCGGCCCCTCAAGCACGGAGGACGAGACGCGGCAGAGAATCGAGGCGTGGCTCGAGCCTCCAATTCGTTGATGTTGTCCGTACGGTAAACACCGTCGCCGATGAAGATCGGCGTGCGAGCCCTGCTGCAGGGCCCCTGTGCCCCGAAGGCAGCCGCCGCCCTGAGTGCGGAATGAGCCAACTAGAGCGCTTCGCCGCTGGACCCTTCGAATCAGCAGCCACACTGGCCAAGGGGGCGACGAATGCGCTGGACATTGACCATCAGGGACCAAACGTATGGCGTTCACACCGAGATCAAGAACTATGAATGTCGCGTGACCCGATTAGGAGGCGATGTCAGGTTAAGCGTCCAAAAAATGCCAAGCCGGGCGGCTTGCGGGAGGGCCGCTTCTTGATGCCTTCCGACGTTGCGCGACAGCTGGGGGGGTGCGCTGCTCCTCGCATGCGCTGCAGAGAGCGAGCGTATCGATATTGTTTTCTCCGTTGACGAGGGGAAAGCCAAACGGTGAACGGACGACGACATGCCGCCAAGCTCTCAAGAGACCAAGTGGTCACTCTCCCGGGGGAACGGCATCGGCCCCGAGGCGAACGACGCCGTGCAGCGGATCCTGGATGCCGCGAGGGCGACGCGTGGGTCGAGTGCCACGCTGGGCTCCACGCCATCGACCACGGCCAGAATCCAAGCGTCGACAAGTAGCACATCCAAGGTTCAGCGAACTCTAGGATCGGGGCGACGACCCAACAACCCCTTAGAGGTTCCCATGGTTCAATACCGGCCAAGACAACGGGTGCCAAAGTCCGGGATCTATCGCGTTGTGCATGATCAAGCGCATATCGAAGCCCATGATGTGACCGCGGTGATCGGCGAACGCTTTCCGCCCTGCCATCTCTGTGGTCAGCACCCTCGGTTCATGCTGGAACGCGCGGCACACCATCTCGACAAGCATCCGGCGTTCACCCGGCGCGCCACCGAGTAGGGTGCGCGGGGCCGCTCCGCCGGCATTTCAGTTCCGGCCTGGCCGTCTCATTCCAGCAGGCGCTGTCGTCAGAAGCCGGTGCACGGCTATGACGATCTTCGGCGCAGGCGAAGAGGTCCAGCGACGAGAGTGGGTCAATTGGACACGGGGCCGGGTCGTCGAAGTCTCCGGCGATGGCACGTTCGTCACAGTGAAGTGGCACGCGGGTCTCGGCCTTGCTGGGACAATCACCACCGAGCACGAGAAGGATCTCAAGCGGGTGCTCCGTGGCGATGACAGTCCCGCGCGACGATGACATGACGCGGATCAGGAAGATGCTCAAACGTTGGGTGCGGGCATTGACTCGGCGCAACTCGCTTCGCCGCTCGAGAAACCGCCGAACGAAGCGGGGGAGGTCGGGGATCGAACCGAGCGGGACGCCACACGGTCACTAAGAGACTGCCGCAGCGGGGTGATCCAGCGGGGAGCATGGTCCACGCGCTTCGGATGGACGGATGTACACCCTGTGGCTGCTGCTCGTCGCGATCGTGCTGGACTGTTCGTGGCAGCACGGTGGCCAACCCGGGACGGAGATGGCCAATCGCCCGGGCGACCCGGTGCCGGGCGAAACGGGCTGATGGCCCTCGGCCTCGTGGTCGGTACCGTGCTCTTCGACAACGAGGAGACGATCCGGCTGATTTGACCGGACACTATTTGTGGCACCGCCCATCCCTCCTTTTACTGAGCCTCAACTTTTTTTGGAACAATTTCTCGTATATTCATATATAACTGGAGCTGCATGAAGCAATCAAGCGGCGCAGGACAGCTCCAGGTCTTCAAGGCAGAATTCTTCAAGGCTCTGGCGCACCCGCTCCGCATCCGGGTCCTGGAGATTCTCGTCCAAGGCGAGCGCAGCGTGCACGAGCTCCAGGAAGCCCTCGGTGTCGACCAACCCACGGTTTCCCAGCAACTCGCTGTACTGAGGACCAAGAACATCGTGGACGCCCGCAAGGAGGGCACAGTTGTGCGCTATGCCGTCCGCGACACCACAGTCCGGGAGTTGCTCGACGTCACCCGCCGGATCTTCGACCACCACCTTATCGGCACGCAGACCATGCTCCGGGAGCTGCGCCGCGAGTCTCGGCGCCGTTAAGCGTGCGCCTGTTCTCCAAGATCCTCCAGGTCGGTCTCGCCACCGAGCCCCTGCCCCCGGGCGGGGACGATGTCGTCCGCCTCCTGCACGAGGTCGACGCCCGGGCCCGGCGCCTGTTCGGCCGTGCGCTCGCGATCCGTGAGGTGGACGCCGGCTCCTGCAACGGGTGTGAGCTCGAGATCACTGGACTCATGAGCCCCGTGTACGACAGCGAGCGCTTCGGGGTCCACTTCGTGGCGTCGCCCCGTCACGCCGACCTGCTCCTGGTCACGGGGCCGGTCACGCGCAACATGGCCGTGCCCTTAGTGAAAACCTACGAAGCGACGCCGGCGCCGAAGCTGGTGGTGGCGGTAGGGGACTGCGCCCGGACCTGCGGAGTCTTCAAGGGCAGCTACGCCGTCGCCGGCAGCGTCGACCAGATCATCCCGGTTGACGCGTTCGTCGACGGATGCCCCCCGGAGCCGGCGGCCATCCTGCAGGGCATTCTGGCCGCGATCGGCCGTCGATGATCCTCCTGTTCGGTCTCATGCTTGCCGGCTACGCGTTCGGGGCCGCCGTCGCCGTGCTGTCTCCGGGCGGTGGCCCCGCGCGCCGCTTGGTCGCGATGGGGGCGGTGGTGGGTGCGGGGGCCGGACTCGGCCTCGCCCTCGGAGTCTTCACCACCGGCGTGCCTTTCGTGCTGGAGGTGCCCACGCTCCTTTCGGTCGCGGACGGCCTCGCGTTCAGGCTCGACGCACTGGGCGCCTTCTTTTTGGGCCTCGTCGGCCTGGTCGCCATTCCTTGCGCCATCTACGGCGTCGGGTACTCCGAGGCGTATGAGGGCCGCTACTCGCTCCGGCTCCTCGGCGCCATGCTGAATCTGTTTCTCCTCACCATGAGCCTGGTCCCGTGCGCCGCCAACGTGCTGACCTTCCTTCTGATGTGGGAAGGCATGTCCATCACCTCGTACTTCCTCGTGCTGACGGAGACGGACGAGCCCGACACGATCCTCGCGGGCGGGTGGTACCTGGCCATGACGCACGCCGGGCTGGCGCTCGTCCTGGCCGCCTTCTTGCTCCTCGCGGCCGGCGCGACGACGACCGCCTTCGGCGACCTGCGCGCGGGGGCGGCTGCGCTCTCGCCGGCGGCCCGCAACGCGGTGTTCCTCCTGGCGCTCCTCGGATTCGGCTCCAAGGCGGGCATCATCCCGCTTCACGTGTGGCTGCCGCGTGCTCATCCGGCGGCGCCGAGTCACGTCTCCGCCCTGATGTCGGGGGTGATGATCAAGCTGGGGGTCTACGGGCTCCTCCGAGTCGGCCTGGATCTGCTGGGCGGCGGCCCCGCCTGGTGGGGGGCACTGCTGATCGGTCTCGGTGCCCTCTCGGCAGTCGTCGGCGTGCTCTACGCCCTCATGGAGAACGACCTCAAGCGACTCCTCGCCTATTCGAGCGTGGAGAATATCGGCCTCGTCTTCATCGGCATCGGAGCCGGCTTCCTCTTTCTGAGCCTCGGGGTCACCGCGGCGGTCCCCCTCGCCCTCGCGGCCGCGCTCTACCATGCCTTGAACCACGCCGCATTCAAGGGACTGCTGTTCCTCGGCGCCGGGTCCGTTCTTCACGCCACCCGTACCCGCGACATGAACCAACTCGGCGGCCTGATTCGAGGGCTCCCGTGGACGGCCGCCTGCTTCTTGATCGGCTCCCTGGCCATTGCCGGACTGCCGCCGCTGAACGGCTTCGTCAGCGAATGGCTCCTCTTCCAGTCGCTGCTCCCCGGCATCGGGAGTCCGGTGCTCCTGGTGGCTCCCCTCCTCACGCTCGCGGTCGGTATCCTCGCGCTGACGGGTGGGCTCGCCGCCGCGGGGTTCGTCAAGGCGTTCGGCATCACGTTTCTCGCGATCCCGCGCTCGCCGGCTGCCGAGCGCGCGCATGAAGCACCTCTCTCGATGCGGGTCGGCATGGTAATCCTGGCGGTGGCGTGCACCGGGCTCGGACTGGCCGCCATCCTCATCTTGCCGCCGCTGGCGGCCGCACTCCACGGGTCACTGGGCCTTCCGGAATCAGCCCTGCGCTTCACTTCCGGAGTCTCGCTCTCGATGCCGGGGGAATTCGCTCGAATGTCCCCGACGCTCGTGGCCCTCGGGCTGATCCTCACCACGGGCGGGATCTGGCTGGGGGTCCGTGTGCTCGCGGTAGGCCAGCGGCTCCGAGTGAGCGAGACGTGGGGTTGCGGCCGAGTCGTCCAGACGCCGCGGATGGAGTACACGTCCACCGCCTTCGCCGAGCCTCTGCGCCGCGTGTTCGCCGAGCTGTACCGGCCGACCCAGGACTTGTCCATCGATTTTCACCCCGCGTCCAAGTACTTCGTGCAGTCGATCGAGTACCGGAGCGAGATCGTCCCCTGGTTCGAGCGCTACCTCTATGCTCCATTCGTAGAGTGCCTATATTGGTTGGCCAGGCCAGTGCGCGCGATCCAATCTGGTTCAGCACACACCTACCTCACCTACCTCGTAGCGGCGCTGCTCGGGCTCCTGGTCCTGCTTCTGGTGCAGGGCATATGAAATAATGACGCCTGAGCATCTCCTGCTCGCTGTCGTCTTCTCCTACGGAACAGGTGCCCTCGCTGCGATCGTCGTCGGTGGCGCGGTTGGGCGCGGGCTCGTCGCTGGATGTGCCCTCCTGGCAGCGCTGAGCGGAGTGATGCTGGGCGTCATCTGTCTCGGCGCCGAACACGCGCCGACGGTCAGTGCTCCGTTCCTGCCCCTGACCAGCTTCAGCCTTCGCATCGACGGCCTGAGCGCGTTCTTCCTCATCCTCATCGGCATCGTCGGCGCGGCGGTCAGTGTGTACGGCTTCGGCTATTCGGCAGCGTACGAAGGGCGCTACTCCCTGCGGCTGCTGGGTGCGATGTTGAACATTCTGCTGCTGTCCCTCAGCGTGCAGGTGATGGCCGACAACGCCCTGACGTTTCTGGTCGCCTGGGAGGCCATGTCGTTGTCGGCGTACCTGATGGTGCTCACGGAGCACGATCGACCAGGGACAATCCACGCTGCACATTGGTACATCGCCATCACCCACGCGAGCTTTGCCGCCCTCGTCGGAATGTTTCTCCTGCTGTCCGCAGGTGATCTGACGACCTCCTTCAGTGGCATGCGGTCGGCGTTGCTAACTCCAGGCGTCCGGAATGCGGCCTTCGTGCTGGCACTCTTTGGCTTCGGCGCCAAGGCGGGGATCGTGCCACTACACGTCTGGCTGCCAATGGCACATCCCGTCGCCCCGAGCCATGTGTCGGCCCTAATGTCTGGGGTCGTGATCAAGATGGGCATCTATGGACTCGTTCGCGTCACGATCGACCTCCTTGTGGGAGGGCCCTCGTGGTGGGGTGGCCTCGTCCTCGGCATCGGCACCGTCTCAGCCCTTCTCGGCGTGCTCTACGCCCTGATGGAGCACGACCTCAAGCGACTACTCGCTTTTCACTCCGTTGAGAATATCGGGATCATCTTCATCGGGCTCGGAGCCGGCCTGCTGTTCCAGAGCTACGGGCTGACGACACTCGCCACTCTGAGCGTCGTTGGAGGCCTATATCACACGCTCAATCACGCGTGCTTCAAGGGATTGCTGTTTCTTGGCGCGGGGTCAGTGCTCCACGCCACAGGTACCCGCAACATGGAGGAACTGGGTGGACTCGTCAAGCGGATGCCGCGCACGGCGTTCTTCTTCCTAGTCGGGGCGTGCGCAATCTCCGCCCTGCCGCCGCTCAACGGGTTCGCCTCCGAATGGCTGGTGTTCCAGGCGCTGCTCGGTGGGTCGGCCATCCCGCAGGCCGAGGTCGCCCTGATCATGCCGATCGCAGTGGCCATGCTTGCGCTCACCAGCGGCTTGGCCGCGGCTTGCTTCGTAAAGGCCTTCGGGATCACATTCCTCGCCATCCCACGGACGCTGGCGGCCGAGCGCGCCCACGAGAGCCCGGTCTCCATGCAGGCCGGGATGCTCACGCTGGCCGTGGCATGCGTGGCCCTGGGGTTAGCGCCGTTCGTGATCGTCCCACTGCTCGAATCGAGTCTTGCCGGGCTCAACGGCTTCACGTCCACTACGGTGGTATTCACTCCAGCCCTGCCGTTTCAGGTGCCGGGAACCTTCGGGCAGATGTCGGCACCACTCCTGGCGGTCGGGCTCGCGGTGCTGCTCACCCTCGTTCCCCTGGCCCTTCGAATCCTTGGTGCCAATCAGCGGCTACGGGTCGGCGACACGTGGGGCTGCGGCCGGATCGGCCAAACGCCACGCATGCAGTACACCGCCACCGCCTTTGCCGAGCCGCTGCGGCGTGTCTTTGCGGAGCTCTACCGGCCGACTCGGGACTTGTCCATCGACTTCCATCCCGCGTCCAAGTACTTTGTACAGTCGATCGAGTACCGCAGTGAGATTCATCCGTGGTTCGAACGAGTTCTCTACGGTGGGCTCGTGCTTGTCCTCCGCACCACAGCCACGTGGGTTCGCCGTATCCAAGGCGGTTCCCTGCATCTCTACCTGCTCTACATGACGCTGGCGTTCCTGGTCCTGCTTACCGCGGCGAGGTGGTGGCGATGAGAGCGTATGTGCTCCAAGTGACACAGGCGACGCTGGCACTTCTGCTCGCGCCGGGTCTGGTCGGGCTCATCCGTTGGATGAAGGCGCGGCTGCAGAACCGACGCGGGGCCCCTATGTGGCAGCCGTACGCAGAGCTGCGTAAGCTATTCCAAAAGGAGGTTATCGTTTCAAGCAACGCCTCGTGGGTGTTTCGGGCAGCCCCGTTTATCGTGTTTTCGAGCACAGTGGCGGTGACACTCCTCGTGCCGATCCTTGCGGTGCCGCTCCCGTTCGACGGGGTGGGTGATCTGTTGGTCGTCGTGTACCTCCTCCTGCTTGGCACCTTTTTCCTCGCGCTTGCCGGGCTTGACGTAGGCTCCCCATTCGGTGGCATGGGAGCCAGCCGGGAGATGACCGTCGCCGCCCTCGCCGAGCCCGCGATTGCGCTGGCCATCTTCGCCCTCGCGCTGAGCGCTGGCTCCACGAACCTCGGCCAGATCGTGGCTCGGACCCTGGCTAACCCCGGGACAGCAGTAAGCCCCGGGCATCTGCTCGCGTTCGGTGCCCTGTTCGTCGTGACCCTCGCCGAGACTGGGCGGCTCCCGATCGACAACCCCGCGACGCACCTTGAGCTCACGATGATCCACGAGGCGATGGTACTCGAGTACTCCGGGCGCTACCTGGCCCTCATCGAGTGGGCGGCTGCCACGAAGCTGCTGATCTTCTTCTCATTGCTCGGCAATCTCTTCATCCCATGGGGCGTGGCCGTCGCCCTGACCCCAGCGACGGTTGCGATCGCTGTGCTCAGTCTGTTAGCCAAGTTCATCGTCCTGGCGGGGACCGTTGCGGTCCTCGAGACGCGCATTGCGAAGCTCCGGCTCTTCCGGGTGCCGGAGTTGCTGAGCGTCTCCTTCCTGCTCGGACTCCTAGCAGTCACGTCATCATTCCTCCTGAGGTAACCATGGACGGCATGTTCTCCCAGCTCTCTGTTCTCGGATCGAGTCTCGTCCTGATCTTCGGACTCATCCTGCTCTGGCGCCGGGGCGTAACTGCCTACATCGCCGCTTTCATGTGGCAGTCCATCGTGCTCGCGCTGGTCACGGCCATCGTGGCCTACTTCGCGGCCGATCACGAGCTCTATTGGGTGGCAGGCGCCTTGCTCCTACTCAAGGGCGTGGTGATCCCGGGCCTCTTGAAACGCATGGAGCGCCGGTTCCCGGCTGAGCGCGAACTGGATCCGTATGTGAACACGGCCACGTCGCTCGTTGTCGCAGGTCTCCTCGTGCTGTTCGGGTACGCCATCACACGGCCACTCGTCGCCCTCAGTCAACTGCCGACTCGGGCCGGCATGCCGCTCGCGATGGGGCTCGTCCTCGTGAGCCTCTTCGTCGTGATCAGCCGAAAGAAAGCGCTGACCCAGGTCGTGGGCTTTCTGATGCTCGAGAACGGGCTGGCCCTGCTGGCGATCCTGGGAACCTACGGGATCCCGTTGATCGTCGAACTGGGCGTGTTCCTCGACGTCTTGATGGGCTTCCTCGTCATGCAGATCTTTATCTATCAGATCCATGAGACCTTCGAGAGCATCGATGTCGAACAGCTCAACCGCCTGAGGCACTGAGGGATCGTGGGAACGTTCGCGGCGCTCCTCGGCCCTCCGCTCCTTGCGGCCCTGCTCGCCGGGGTAGTGACTCCCTACCGGCGTTTTGTCGGATGGACGAACGGGCTGCTGTCACTCCTGTCCGTCGCCGCGGCGGTGACCCTATGGCGCCACGTCGTGGCGGGACAGGCGCTGACCTCGGGATCCCGAGAGTTCTTGCGCGCCGACGCCCTTTCAACCTTACTCGCGCTGTGCGTCAGCGTCGTGGCCGCGCTCGCCGCATGGCTTGGTCCGGGGATGAGCGACGACGATGGTTACGACGGTGCGCAGGCCCGGCGGTTCCGAATCTTCGGGAACCTCTTCGCGTTCACCATGCTCTTCGCCGTCACCTCGAACAATCTCGGGTTCATGTGGATCGCGATTGAGGCCACGACGATCACGTCGGCCATGCTCATCCCGCTCCATGTGACGAAGGCTTCTGTCGAGGCCTCGTGGAAGTACATTCTGATCGGATCTATCGGCATTGCCCTCGCGTTCGGCGGCACGGTGCTGGGATACTTCGATTTCGTCAATTTGGCTGGGCGCCAGGACAACGCGCTGAACTGGACGGCACTGATGGCCTCGGCGCCCCACCTCCACCCGCAGGTGATCCAGCTTGCGTTCGTCTTCATCCTCATCGGCTACGGCACCAAGGCGGGCCTCGCGCCCATGCACACATGGCTGCCGGATGCCCACTCGGAGGCGCCCGCTGCCCTGTCCGCCATGATGTCGGGCGTCCTGCTCGCGGTGGCGCTATATGCAGTCATCCGATGGAAAATCGTGGTGGACGCAGCCATCGGGACCGAGTTCACAAACCATCTGCTGATTGGGATGGGGCTCCTCTCGCTGATCGTGGCGGCGTTCAGCCTGGTGATCCAGCGCAACTACAAACGCATGCTGGCGTACTCAAGCATCGAGCATACCGGGCTCATGTGCGTCGGCCTGGCACTGGGGCCCCTGGGGACGTTCGCGGCGATGCTGCATCTGCTGAACCACACCGTGGCGAAGTCGATGATGTTCTTTCTCGCCGGCCGGGTGCTCCACCGGTACCGCACGACGGAGATCGAGGCCGTGTCGGGTCTGCTTGCGACCATGCCGTGGACGGGCGGGCTCTTCGCGGTCGGGATGCTCGCGGTCATGGGGCTCCCGCCCTTCGGCTTGTTTATGTCCGAGTTTGCCCTCTTCCGCGCGGGATTCGTGGCCGGCCGACCGTGGCTGATGGGGCTCGTGCTGGCGTTGCTCACCGTCGCTTTTGTGTCGATTATCGGCCACCTAAACCGGATGCTCTACGGCACGTCCGCCGTGGGCGTGCCGGTCGGTGAGCGGCCCGCCTGGCCGCTGCTCCCGCTCGGCGTCTGCCTCACGACTCTCGTCGTCTTGGGCATTACACTCCCAACTCCGCTCCAGACCTTGCTGGACCGGATCGTGGAGGTCGTCGGCCAATGACACGCCTACCGCAACTCGCGAGCCTGCTCGCCGAAAAGCACACCGATCACGTGGCCGATGTGCACATGGTGCGGCACACCGAGCTGCACTGCTCGGTCCGCCCGCCCGGTGTCCACGCTCTCGCGGTGCTCCTCCGCATCGGCTTCGGTGCCGAGCTGATCTTCATGGCCGCCGCCGACCGCCGCCAGGACCGTGGGGCCTTCGAGGTTCACTATTTGTTCGCTCCCGAGCGGGAGAACTGGTTCGTCCATGCCACCGTCACGGTTCCCGCCGAAGCTCCCGCCCTCGTCTCGCTGGCGACGCTCCACCATCCCGCCTCGCGCTTCGAGCGCGAAATCTACGACCTCTTTGGGATTGTCTTTGACGGCCACCCCGATCCCCGACCGCTCGTACGCCATGCCTTCTGGCCGACGGACTACTTCCCGCTCCGGAAGGACGCGGGGCCGCGGGAGTTCACCGACGACGGACGTCCATTCCCCTTCACCGAAGTGGGTGGCGAGGGGGTCTACGAGATCCCGGTGGGCCCAGTCCACGCGGGGGTTATCGAGCCTGGCCACTTTCGCTTCAGCGTGGTGGGCGAGACGATCATCGATATGAAGTCGCGCCTGTACTTCACCCACAAGGGCACCGAGAAGCTCTTCGAGGGCCGCGAGCCCGCCGCCGGGGTGGAGTTGGCCGAGCGCGTCTCCGGCGACACCACCATTGGCCACTCCCTCGCCTTCTGCCAGGCCCTCGAGGCAGCGGCCGGGCTCAACGTTCCGGATCGCGCCAAGTATCTGCGCGTCGTCCTCCTGGAGATGGAGCGCCTCTACAACCACGTGGGCGACTTCGGCATGATCGCCAACGATACCGGCTATGCCGTGGCGCACTCGCATTGCTTCCGGATCCGTGAGCGGCTGCTGCGGCTCAACAAGCGCTTGACGGGCAACCGCCTGTTGCGGGGTGGGATCATCCCTGGGGGCGTGGCCCACGACCTACCGGCCGATCTGGACCTGTCCGCGGAGGTGGAGGCCGCCCTCCGAGACTTCGACGACATTGTCGAGTTGACGCTGGCGAACACCCTCGTCATGGATCGCCTCGAGGGGACTGGGCGCCTCACGACCCGCACGGCCCGCGACCACGGCGTGCTGGGCTATGTGGCGCGCGGCTCGGGCATTGACACCGACGTCCGGCGTGATCATCCCTTCGCGGCCTACCGAGACCTCGAGTTTCGCGTGCCGGTCTTCGAATCCGGTGACGTCAAAGCCCGGACCCTCGTGCGGGTCGAAGAGGCCCGAGAGGCGGCACGGCTGATTCGCCAAGCCGTCGAGCGGCTGCCCGGGGGAGCGCTGGCATCGCCGTTGAGCGGCGTGCCGCCCTTCGAGCCCGCATTCGGGCTCGTGGAGGGATGGCGCGGTGCGATCGTTCACTGGGTGATAGTGGACCGCACGGGCCAGCTCTTCCGTGTCAAGATCATGGACCCGTCCTTCCTCAACTGGCGCCCGCTCTCCTACGCACTGCTCAAGAACATCGTTCCCGACTTTCCGCTCTGCAATAAGTCCTTCAACCAGTCGTACTCAGGTAATGACCTCTAAGGCGGAGACTGATGCTGGCCACAAAGAGGGATTAATCCTCGTCGGTCTGCTGTCCTTGATCCTCATCGTGGCGATCGACTGGGCGGCTAGCATCAACCATCAGCTGGTGGCGCAGGAGCAGGGGATCGACGAGAAGTGGGCGCAGGTGCTAAACATCTACGAGCGCCGCGCCGACCTTGTTCCCGCTCTGGTGGAGCAGGTCAAGAATGTCGCTATCCAGGAACAGGCCGTCGCCGAAGATGTCACGACGGCGCGGACTAGGGCACTTGGCATCAGGACGACGCGCGAGGTGATCAATGATCGGACGGTCATGCAGACCTTCCGGCAGGCGCAGCAGGAACTGGGGGGCGCTCTGAGTCGACTCCAGGTCACCGCCGCGCACTACCCCGATCTCATGTCCAACCAGAGTTTCCTTGCCCTAGAGGCCCAGCTGGAGGACACGGAGAACAGCATCGCCGTGGCGCGCATGCGCTACAACGAGGCGGTACGCGACTACAACGCGCGACTCACTCTCTTTCCGGGCAGCCTCGTGGCGTCCTTCCGCGGCTCCAAAGAGAAAGCCGACTTCGAAGCGCCACCAGCAAGACCCCATCCACGGCAAAGCCTTAGTGGAGCTTTGAGCAGAACCGCCTCGCGTTACCGGGCTGATTCGCGTTTGCTGGAAATCGACACCGTGCGAACCCGAGCGCGGCTCCCGGCGTCGCGGCAGGATCGCACGACCTGAGCCAGACGCAAATCGAGTTTTCTTCACCTACTTCTGGAGCCCGGGGATACGGTGACGCTCAGGGTCCGAATGACCAAGCGGTTCGCTGAGGGCCATGCTGTAAGGAGAGGATGTACCGCTCGGTCAAAACCTGATCTCGAATCGGAATTTGACGAACGACGCGGCCGCTCTCCCAACCCCCGGGATGTCAGGCGACGTATCGGTCTACCATCATGGATATGTAGTGCGAGCGGAGGTCACGGCGCACAGCATGCATCGGCCATGAGCGGAGGTGCCAGCTGATCGCACGGCACCGCTGGGGCATCACGCGACGCGCCGCAACTCCGGAGCCAACTGGGTCCGGTGTCGCCGCGGGCGAACCCAGTCCGATTCCCATATTCCCATGAAATTTTACCTCGGTACCCGCCTCATTCCCACGCGGTAAGGTGAGTTGGGGCCCCCGGAACCAGATGCCGGGAGGTCGGCGCTTGCATAACGTCTAGCTCGAAGGCATGCCGACTCGATTTCGGTGGTTGCGCGCCCACGCAGCGATCGAAATCGAATCGATCGGAGTTCCCTATGCCGACGGAAGTTACTGGGCTATTCTAGCCGCATGCTGAGGGCGTCCGACGCAGGCCGGGGGCCATGAGGCTTCGCTGGTACGTTCTCGCCCTGGTGGGTCTGACCCTGGTCCCTCTCACCGTGGTCGCCACCGTCGTGGTCTGGCGGGCTCACCGGGACGAGCGCAAGGACTTGGAGCAAGGTCTCCTCGAACGGGCCCGGGCCCTCGCGGTGGCCGTGGACCGCGACGTGGACACTTCCATCGCCGCACTCGAAGGCCTCGCGACCGCCGATGAGCTTGACTCCGGTAATCTCAAAACGTTCTATGAGCAAGCCCGCCGGGCGAAGGAGCTCCATCCGCGCTGGCTTTCGGTGATCCTGATGGACCCATCAGGCCGGCAGCTGCTGAACCTCCTGCGGCCGCTGGGGACCCCGCTCCCCAGCGTCGCGGACACCGAGGTGTTCCAACGGACGCTGCGCACCCTCAAGCCCGAGGTTTCAGATCTCTTCATGGGCCAGACGGCGCACCGCTGGCTCATCGCCGTCAATGTGCCCGTACTGCGTGACAGGGGGCTCCGCTACGTCCTCAGTGCCACGATGGCCCCGGACGGGTTCGCCTCGCTCCTCGCGGCCGCGCAGATCCCTGCCGACTCACTCGGCACGATCATTGATCACCGGGGGATCGTCGTTGCCCGGACCAAGGACGCAGAGCAGCGCGTCGGGAAGCCGGCCGACGGGCCGCTCGTTGTCGCTGGCAGTGAGAAGGACGAAGGCGTGGTTCTCGGACGCACGTTGGACGGTTGGAACGCCTACCGCGCCTTCAGCCGGGCCCGGCAGTCGCAGCTGGCCGTGGCCATTGCGGTTCCGACCGAGCGGGTCGATGCGCCGCTGCGGCGCTCGCTGTGGGCGCTCGCGGGCACCCTGGTCGCGGCACTCGGGGTATCCATGGCCCTCGCCGTCCTGTCCGGGCGCCGGGTCGAGCGGCGTATGGGCGCCCTGGCGCACGCCCTGAACGCGTTCGGCCGCGGTGAAACGATTCCCGATCTACCAACGTTCTGGGTGACCGAGTTCAGAGGCGTCGCCCACGCGCTCGGCGACGCCATGTCCCTACTGCGTGCGCGGACCGAGGCGCTCCAAACGTCGGAGGCCGCGCTGGCGGCGTCTGAAGCCCGCTACCGCCGCCTGATCGAGGAGTCCGCCGAGGGGATCATCATCCATCAGGCCGACGTCATGCGGTTCGTCAACGGATCGGCGGCTCGGATGTTCGGATACGAACGCCCGGCGGACGCGGTCGGGCAGCCGGTGGCGCAGCACATCGCGCCGGAGTTGCGCGAGGGGGTCCTGGCGCGCATCGAGGCTCGAGTCCGGGGGGAGGCGGTGCCCGTGAGCAACGAGATGGAATGTCTTCGGCGGGATGGTCGTCGCTTCTGGATCGAGGCGACGGCGGCGGTGGTGGAGTGGGAGGGAGCTCCGGCCACCCGGGTCTCTGTCCTCGACATTAGCGAGCGGCGGCGGCGCGAGACAGCGGAGCGGGAGGCCGAGAACCTCCGGTCGGTGACGATGCTGGCGAACGCGGCCGCCCATGAGATCAACAATCCGATGACCGTCGTTGTGGGGAGTCTCCAATTCCTTGGTGCCGAGCTCAGGGATCGCCCGACGGCGCAAGTCCATTTCGAGCGGGCCAAGCGAGCCGTCCAGCGGATCACCGAGATGATTGGCCATATGCAGTCCATCACACGGCTCGAGCGGCTTCAGGAGCTGGACACCCTGGGAGTGCCGACGCTGGACCTCCGACGCTCGAGTGGCTCGGCGCCGGACAGCGGATCGATCGAAGGAGAGGAGGGGACCGGCCCACCGAGACAGAGCTAGGTCCCGGCCTCGGATTAGGGAGGGCGCGAGCCGATGGAAACGATCCTGCTAGTTGACGATGAGCCTGACGTCCGCGCCGTGGCCCGGGACGTGCTCGCGGCCAAGGGGTACCGGATCTTGGAAGCCGCCAACGCGGAGGAGGCCCTGCGGGTCGCGCAGTCGCGCAGGAGCACAGCGAGCCGATCGACTTGCTCCTGACCGATGTCGTGATGCCCGGCTTGCACGGCCACGAGCTCGCGGCGCAGCTCCGGGCCCTGCGGCCCGGGCTGAAAGTGCTCTATATGTCCGGCTTCGCCTTGGTTCAGGCTCAGCACGAAATGTTGGAGACTCGAGCGGGCTTGGAACCCGGGAGCCCGATCCTTCCGAAGCCCTTTAGCCCTGAAAGCCTCACCAGGAAGCTGAGCGAGGTACTAACCACGCGGAGCCCGTCTCCTTCCCCGTTTGCGCGCGCCCGGACGCCAACGACGGCGCCCCGCCCCGATCCCTGGTGGCCCTGACGCGCAAACGGGGACGTGCCGAGTAACGGTCGACTCAGATCGTTTACGGACGGCAGGGAACTGGAGTCCCGTCCGAATCTGACTCCGCCGTGTTGGGTGTTGAGTCAACATCCCGTAACCGACCGATTAGCTTACCAAGAGCACGTGGCGGACCGTGAACACCGGCTCGAACGGGAACTGACTTTCTCGTCTACGTTAGCAGTGAACTGGACCCGGTCCCGACCATCCGGGAAACTCGGTCCGATTCCAACATTCCCACGGTATTCCCAGATGGATTCCCGGCAAATTCTCAGGCATTGACGCCTATGGGAGGCCTTTGGGAGAATTTGAGATGGGATCGGCGATTGAGACGACGTCCACCTCGAAGCTGAGCCGAGTCGATTTCGGTGATGGCGGGCCCTTGCAACCACCGAAAACGATTCTCGAGCCGAAGGTCACATAAGCGGCGTTATGGGTCCTGCTTCGTCACCGCGAGGTTGACCTGTGGATCACTGCTCCAAGGGTCACAACACCGCGCCAGCGGCGGTCATCACGACGTGGGCAGACGACACGTGTCCTACCCGCAAAAAGAACGCTGGGTTATGAACTCTTCCTAGGGCTACAGTCCGTCGAGCGCCTTCCTTACTGCGCCTCGACCGGCCCGGCGATGAGCACAACGCCCATACACAGTCCTAGCACAATCAGGAATCGCTTCCTCGTGGTTCCTGCCGCGCGGCCTCGTCGAAAACATTGAAGCTGCAACCCGCTCATCCTCTTGACCTCTCGGTTCGCTTCGTGTTCTCTTTCCGGGCCTCGTCGACCAACTCTGGCGGTGCTCCAGGGGGCGCGTTTGAGACTCCGAATGGAACATGTGCGGATGGCACTAACTTGCTCGTACCTTCGACATGTCCCAACTGGTCGTCGAAAAAGATGTGTGGGCGGAATACCTTAAGGATGCGAGCCTTCTCGATACCACCCAGGAAGAAGACTTCGTCCACTTCGATACCCCAGTCTCGTAACGTTGTCACTACACGTTCGTGAGCAGGGGCATTGCGGGCGGTCACGATAGCGATCCGAACGCGTGGCTCGTACGACGGAGTCGCGTCCTTCTTGGCATGCTCCCTTTGCTGCAGTTTCGCGACCTCGCGAAAGAGACGGCTCAAAGGTCCGGCGGGCATGGGGACTGCTGCGGCTGACGCTTCTGAATCAAGAAATGCGGCTAGCCCACTGCTCCTGAAGATTGCCTCCGCCGAATCGTCGGCAACGATTCCGTCGAAGTCAAAAGCGATACGAAGCTCTGAGTCTCTTCCATCGTCTACGAACTCTGTCGGAAGAACCTGCCCGGCAGGCGCTCCTCTCATAACAGCCTCCCTGACGTCCCTTTCGTTCGCCGACAGGAAGAGCGCTGCATTGAACGCTTCGAGATACCTAAAAGGGGAGCTGCCGCTGACAAACGCGGCGCGCGTTATGTCCAACTTGTGGTACTGGATCGACTTGAATACGCGGAGCCCCGTGTCCGGATCGTTCCTGGACAACAAAACTACCTCTACCGGCCTATCACTTTCATCCGAACCATTCAGCCGCAGGAGCCGGGCGATGAGCGGAAACGCCACCCCTGGGGCAAGCGTGACGTTCTCATTGTCCCGTTGGTAGCGGCGGTACTCGTCAACTCCTCTCTCGCGGTACACGCGATCCGAGTCCGAGAGATCGAAGAGCGCGCTAGATGCGATTGCTACTACCAGCTTGCTGTCAATTGGATATGGCACTCTGCAGCCTCCGCACCGCTCCATGTGCCGGCCCGGACGGGCCGCAAGGGATACTCCCAGTAGATCACGCGAGTATTTTTCATGGAGGGACCGCTGGAAGGGCGAAGCAGCCGCACGGTGGCGGCTCCTAACTCGTTGGATTCACTTGGCGGCCGAGCTCTCTCCTAGGGTGCCTGCCCCGACCGCCCGCTTGCCCCAGAATCCCAATATGACGCGATGCGGTATACAGTGGGCCTTACGCTCAGACGGCTAGAGGGCGTTCACGTTGACCGTTGGGTGGAACACCCTCAGGTCTCTGGGAGGCGGGATCCCGTTTGCCGTAGCCGGTGCCGTAGGATCTTTTCCACCCTCAACGGTCCGGTCAACCCCGAGCAAGTGCCTCCTGCCCTGTGACCCGATACGCTCCTTGAGGCCCCTGTCCGCCCAACATAGTCCGCTTACTTGGCCGATGCTGGCCCCTCGCTCGACCCTCGCTCGACCCTCGCTGGACCCTCGCTCGACCCTCGCTGGACCCTCGCTCGACCCTCGCTGGACCCTCGCTGGAGGGTCGCTGGACCGGTTGCTGGGCCGTAGCAGTAGCGCTGGATTGCCCCTGAATCCGCGGTCGCATTCCAGTCGTTATTGGGTCGCTGCCCGGGCCTTGGTCACACCCCGATCCCGGTGGTCTCTGGCTCCCGCGCGTGCGCCATCTCCGGTTGGACGGGAGCGTCGCCCTCGTTGTCGTTCCTGACCGCCGCCGAAAAGTTGCCTTCTACGAGCCCACGGGTATCATCGAGGCGCCCCCGCCGGGCTCGTCGGCAGCACCGGGCGGGCAACGACGGATTCACGGACGTGGGAGGCGCGCGGGTGAGCGGAACGGATCTGAACGCGGCACGAGCGGCCCTGGACGAGGGTCAGGGCTTGCCGAGTCCGCTCTTCTGGACTCCCGGCTCCCTGGCGATCCTCTACCGCGGCCGCGTCAATACCTGGCACCTCGGCCGGCGTCCCGCGGGCAGGCCCTCGCTGCTCCCATCTCGCTTCTGGCCCCGGCCCGTCTTCACGGCCGTCGTCTCGGCGCTGGCCGATGCCTTCTTGCGCGACCTCGCTGATGCGGAGGATGCGCTCGGCGGCGGGGCCGAGGCCTCGGCATGAGCGGCCGTGTCGGTGGGTCTCGGGGCGCGCTCGGCCTGGCTCTGGGTCTCCTGCTCGCGGCCATCTATGTGCGGAAGTCGACTGACCAGGTCGGGGTCAGTGACGAGCAACGCTCCGTCACCCGCCAGATCGAGCACGCTCGCCAATACGCCGCGCAGCATGGCTGGCTCGTACGGGAGGAATGCATCTACGTCGACGACGGCATCAGCGGGGCCGAGTTCGTCAAGCGCCCGGGCTTCCTCCGCCTGATGAACGCGCTCAAGCCCCGCCCCCCATTCCAGGTGCTGATCATGTCCGAGGAGTCCCGGTTGGGTCGTGAAGCCATCGAGACCAGCTACGCCCTCAAGCAGATCCTCGATGCCGGGGTTCGGGTCTTCTACTACCTCGAGGACCGCGAGCGCACCCTCGACTCGGCCACCGACAAGGTCATGCTCGCCGTCACTAGCTACGCCAGCGAGCTCGAGCGGGAGCGCGCCCAGCAGCGCACCCATGATGCCCTCCTCCGCAAGGCGCGCGCCGGTCACGTCACCGGCGGGCGCGTCTATGGCTACGACAACGTCGAGGTCTCGGCCCCCGGGCCCGACGGCCGTCCCAAACGGCAGTACGTTACGCGGCAGATCAATCCGGAGCAGGCCGCGGTCGTGGGAAGGCTCTTCGAGCGGTGCGCGGCGGGCTGGGGCTTCACCCGGATGGCCAAGGCCCTCAATGCCGAGCATGTGGCCCCGCCCCGCCCAGGCGGCACGAGCTGGGCCCCCACGGCCATCCGGGAGATGCTCCTCCGCGAGGACTACCGGGGGATCGTCCGCTGGAACCGCACCCAGAAGGTCCACCGCGGGGGCACGAGAGGGCAGCGGCAGCGGCCGCTGGAGGAGATCGTCACGACCGAGGCCCCCGCGCTGCGCATCGTCTCGGACGCGCTCTGGGAGGCGGCCCA